>Ga0209777_10004717_pt1 | contig 15986 bp, 15 predicted proteins | sample FrelakmetHBP12HB_FD_187147 | JGI IMG/M metagenome (GOLD analysis project Ga0209777, IMG submission 187147) | Freshwater lake sediment microbial communities from the University of Notre Dame, USA, for methane emissions studies -HBP12 HB (SPAdes)... | ecosystem: Environmental > Aquatic >...
AACACCGGACGGCCATAGGCATCCGTCCGCTGGATGACGAAGTCTTTGCGGTCTAGCGGGATCTGGTCTGAGGTATAGAAGATCAGCTTGCCGGAGGCGTTCCCAGCGATTTTATCATCCTGGCCGCATACCACAAGCAACAGGGTCTCTGCCGGTATCGCATGGTAGTCGACAAGCATTGTGTTCGGACGGATGAACGGCTGCACCGGCATCACCGCCCGGGGGACCGGCAATCCCGATGATGCGGCTTTTGCGGCCATCTCCGCGGTGATTCCACCGCCTAGGGAATGACCGACGATCGCGAATTTCTCCAAGTCAGGGTGCACATGGCCCGTGGTGTTAAGGATACGAAGTGCACTGCGGACCGCCCAGATCGCATGCGTGGTCGCAAAACTCAGACCCCACACCAGACCCAGCTGATACCGCGGATAAATGACGATATTACCGCGACGGACGAGATGCGTGACCCATGCCTGATACCACTGCGGCTCTGTCGCCGCGTACCCATGGTTGAACACAATCACCGGCGCGGTTTCAGGCGTCGGCCCTGCCGGCTCAAACAACCAATACGACCACCCTCCCGTCCCGTACTGATGCACGGTGACCTCAGCATGCGAGTAATTCGATCCACCTGGGCCATCCGGCGGTTGACCGGGCGGCGATGGCCTCGCAAACGAGGCACACCCATTCAACATCCCTGGAATGCATAACAGCACCATCAGCAGAACGACACCCGCGACATGAGAGCGCATAGGAACTGAATTCCTCCACAACCGATGACACTAATGAATCACAAGGCCTTCAAATAAATTTTCCCTAATGAGAAGGGTGGTAGATGGGGGTAAACATAGGAGGTGGTGAGGAGAGATGGGAAAAACTAAACCATGTACCCCCATCTAGCAACCTTGAGAACAATATTGGTTATAAGAGTATATAAATATTATTATTCTTATTTAAAAACCCCTGGAGGCGAAAGGGGTAAAATAGCAGGGAGGGAAATGGGGGATAAACTATGAAGAAGAGGACACAAAAGAACTTAAACCAAGTCGTTCAGCTCCTTTCCCACTGATTTTTCGACCAGCCACCAAATCAGTACAAACCTCTCCTTAAAAACGTTGCAAAGCGCTTAGAACCGCAACCAGGCGAGACAACCGTCAACAAACCAGGCCTCCCACCAAGAAACGCGGAAAACCGCATAACTATGGGACAATGCGACAGATCGTCAACGTCCCCACAAGCCCGCCCTCAGCATCCATCCGGGGTACAATCGTCGTCGCGTACCGCTGCCGAACACCGAAGGCATCCACCACGTCAACGACGCGATTCACCACCGGGACCCCGGACGACAGCACGCCGCATTCATCATCATGCGTTCGCTGCGCCTGCTCACGCGACAACACCTCAAACGCAGTCTTACCCCGCACCTCCTCCGGCGTCGTCTTCCACACCCGCGCCATCGCAGCATTCACAACCACGAACCGATGCTCCAAGTCCTTGAAACACACCTGCTCTGGCAACACATCGAGCAGCACCTGCAACTGCTCCTGAGCACTCGCACACCGCTGCTCCGCCTGCCGCCACTCAGTGATATCACGGCTGATCCCCATAGTACCGATGACGTCACCATCAGCGGAATATCGCGGGATCTTCGTCACCATCACCCACCGATCCCCACCAGCCGCATCCACCAGATGCTCGACCTTGTTGACCAGCGGCACACCCGACAGCAACACCTGTTCATCATCCTGACGGATAACAGCGGCGACATCAACAGGCATGATGTCCGCATCGGTCTTCCCGATCATCTGATCCATCCGCAGATGCGCATGCTCAGCCTTCGCCTTATTCACCAGGATGAACCGATGCTCCGCATCCTTAAAGTACACCGAATCCGGCACATTATCCAACAAGGTACGGAACAGCTCATGCTCCTTCATCCGCGTCCGCTCCGCCTCGTTACGCGCCGTAATATCACGGAAGCTGAGGACGAAATTATCCACCTCGTTGTCCTTCTTCACTAAGAAAAACGAGCTGATTTCCACCTCACGGATCTCCCCGCACGTCGTCTGAATCTCCGACGTGTAACTACCCGCCTTCTTCTCCGACAACAACTGCTCAAACTGACTGACGACCACCGGCATCGACCGCGCAGTCAGCACCTCCAACCCAAACAGGTTCTTCCCCACCAACTCCTGCTTACAGATATCCAGCAGCTCACATATCCTCGTGTTCACATCCACGATATCTCCATGCGCATCTAACACGATGATGCCATCCGTCGCAAACTCAAACAACCCCCGATACTTCTTCTCACTCTCCTTCAACCGCTGCTCCGCCGTCCGCCGCTCCTGGATATCCCACAGCAGCACAAACATGGAAATCTGACCTTCCATCCGGAAGACAGACAAACTCACCTCCACCGGCCGCAGCAAACCATCCTTACAGACACACTGCGTCTCCACATTCAGACCACCACGGGCAGCCAACTCATCACGGATCCACGCCCAATCCGTCTCCTCAGGCAAGATATCACACAACGAAAGACGCAACACCTCCGAATGCTCATACCCAAGGAATTCCGCAGAATGATGATTCGCCTCAAGAATCCGCCCAGACAGCTCCGCAAGAAACGCCGACGCGTTCACCCGCTCAAACAACGTCCTATACCGGTCATGAGCCACCGAGGATCGTGGCACACCATCCGACGTCACCTCAGGCATCACCGGACATCCATCCCATCAACCCGCAACAAATCCCCACGAAGTTTATAAACCTGCGGCTTCCACCGCCACCCGCCACCGCAACCCCTCACTCACCACCTCAAACCGACGCGGCGAAAACTGCTGCAACACCCATAAGTTCGTCTTCAAATGACTACTACATTCACGCACCAGACACGCGGACCGCTGCCGGCACGCCACCATATATGGCAACAACTGATCCACCCCATGAGAATCCAACGTCGCCCCAACCTTAATGTCAGCCAGGAGCTGTTCCACAGCACTCCGACCGACCTGCTCCGCCGCAAGCCGCCGTTCACCAAGCACCGCAGCACCTAGTACCGTTCGCGACGTCGAAGACCAGAGAGTCACCCCAGTGCCCACGGAAGGAGACGACGCAGTCTCCACTGACAAGTGGGCTTCAAGACCAGCCGCCGTCGCCGCTTTCATGACAGCATGTTTCATCCGTGTCGAGATATGATCCGGCAAACCAGAGCTATGGATAATCCCCTCAATCGCACGGAACGTCTCATTGGTTTCGACGACAAAGGGAGACAACTCTGCTGTTGGGGAAATCACAAGTGTTGCCTCACCACCACCTTTGGGATAATACCCCCGTTTCTTCAAGATCACCTCCGCATGCACACCCATATGTTTGACGAGAGGTAGGAAGACATGCGCGAAGTAATCCCATGACGGCGCCCATAACACATCCGTACCACCCGTAATCGTTACCGTCACCTGTCCCGTGGTCTTCATGGCACCTAAGAGACAAGCCTGAAAGATTAATGTGATATTGCCTGCGGTGCCGATATCAAAGGTATACGTCCCAGGTCGGACGGCACCTGGTGAGAACTGAATCTCTTGGGATCCGATGGCAAGACCAGAGACCTCAGCGTTGCAAAGTGCCTGAAGACAAGAGATCGCGGTGTAGTGCTGTGGTCGCAATCCGGGGATGGGGCGTTTTGCGCGAATATTCGTAATCGCGATGGGGGTGCCGGTGAACACGGAGTACGCGACAGCAGTACGCAGAATCTGACCGCCGCCTTCGCCATAGGAACCGTCAATCGTAAGCATTATGGTTTCACCGATCTTGTAAGAGTTCGTTGAGAAGGCGCAGGGCTTCTGTGCAGGCACTGTCCTTGTTTTCCAGTCTCGTGCCTGAGAACTGGAAGCGGCGAACGACGACGGTTGTTGGTGTGGCAATTGCAATGTAGACAAGCCCAACAGGCTTGGTCGGCGTTCCACCAGTCGGTCCGGCGATGCCTGTCGTAGCGATGGCGTAATCGACCTTAGAACGGTCGCGAGCGCCTTGCGCCATTGCACGAGCGGTCTCTTCGCTAACCGCACCGTGCTGGCTAATGGTCGGGGTAGGAACGCCGAGGAGGTCGTGTTTGGCCTGATTGCTATAGGTGATGAACCCGCGGTCGAAGTATTCAGAGCTGCCTGAGATATCAGTGAGAAGGCTGGAGAGGAGTCCGCCGGTGCAGGATTCTGCGGTTGCGATAGTGACGTGGAGGTTTCGTAGTCTTTCAGAGGTTTTATTAAGAAGCTGTTTATCTACCACCTAAGACACCCGGCAGTAGAATCAGGGGTTTATGATATAAGGTTTCATGGCTGAAACGGTTATATAGGTTCAGCGGTATGCGGCATGGCAAATGTCCGTTGGCCTCGATTACGGACGTTGGTGTTTGCTCCTGTAGTGTAGACCGGCCAATCATTCTAGCCTTTCGAGCTAGGGACTCGGGTTCGAATCCCGACAGGAGCACTTTTTTTCATTTTTTATCCCGTTGGAAACACACAAAAAAATTCGTAAAAATCGCTTTTTCTTCCGTTGATGAAAAAAAGGAGCATATACTCGAAAAGTATTTATTTTTGATAATTCGGGTATTGCTAGGATCTTTGCGAAAAATACGATATAGAAGTGTACCCGACTGTTCTTATCTTTAGAAAAGGAAAACCTGTAAAACGACTGGATGGTGGCTATCACACAGGCCTTAGTGAACAACAATTCCGTGATTTAATCTGCATGTGCGAACAATATTAATAAAAAGTATAGGGATGGCAATTATCATCATTATAAAGATTATTTCACTATTTTCTTAGATATGTTTAAGTAAGAGCTTCAAGTTGTTAAACTGGAGGCATCTATTATGGGCGTGAAAGAAAATTTAGAGCTGATGAAAACATTAGATGACGCATGGAATGCAGGACCGGGCAGCCCACAATGGGAGACATTCAGGAAGCGCCATAAAGAAGACGTTGCTGTTTACTGGCCCAATCAACCAGAGCCGACACGAGGACGGCATAACCATGATATTGAAGCTGTGGAATTTTTTAAAAATTTTAACAATCGATTAGTGAATAATCCGTACAAGATTGCTATGGGCGAAGGAGACCACACGTGCACCGTAGCCGATTGGACTGTCAGCCTAAAGAAGCCTATGAAAGGAGCGGACGGGAAGATGATTCAACCGGGAAAGACGGCGAAACTTGAATTCTGCACCGTTGCCACGTGGAAGAACGGTGAGATCGTCGAAGAACGACTCTTCTACGATGTTGTCGGAATGATGAAGCAGCTTGGACTGATGAAATAGGTCTATTCGTCTCATCCTGAAGTCAGACGTTTGATATATCAGTGGGAGCTTTGTATCTTTTATAAGAAGCCCTCCAGCGGTTTTATTGAGGGATTTATACCCGTGGGTGCACAATCCCGACAGGAGCATGCTATTTATTAACATGGATGGTTTGAAAAAGGAAAAATAAAAACGCAATCAGTAGTCAACTATACAATAAAGGTCTTTGACATGATTCGGCTTTGTAGATGCTGCGGCTTAGACGCTCGGTCAACTTGAACGGATTAATCGAGCCATCCTTTCCGTTTAAAGTACCACAACTCAAGCACGCCGATACCACTCATTAAGAGTATAACGATTATAAACCCTTGCGGGTCTTTGGTTGCTGGTACTCCACCGACATTCATCCCTAACAAGCCCGCGATGAGACCAAAGGGTAATGTGATTGCCGAGACTATCGTCAATATTCGCAGCCGTTTTTCTACCCGAGAGCTTCCCAGTGTCTGATAGGAGTCGTATAAACTGTTCACACGGGTTTCCAGGCTATGAATCCCCCTTTGAGCAATCTCGATCTCTGACACTAAATCTTGAATGTACGCATTACGATGAGGTTCTTGCAACGCCTCGTTGTCAGATGCATTGAGGCCGGAAACGCAGTACAGCTGGTTTTCAATCAGGGAAATCAGTTTATCAACCTTCCACCGCATATTCGTAAGATCCTCTGGTTTTACATTCCCCGGGGTGTTCGCTAGGGTTTTCGCCAGATTCAGGATTTGATCGCGAAGTTCAGTTTCCGCCTGGACACTTAGATCTGTTAGGCTGTCGAGGATTAAATAAAGGATTTGAATCAGATGACACAAATTTGGTATTTTTTCCGATGTGAGGTCATCTATTAGTTCTTTGATAGCGGGCATCGGGCCAGTTCTGATCGTTACTAAAACTGGTGATTTTAGTATGATTGTTAGGTAGGATGGATCTGTTGTCTCTAGGTTGATAGCTGCGGGAAACTCCAGTAGAATGGTTTGATCATAAGATATTACGCCAGGTGTGTTTGCTGAGTCTAAGCAGCGATTGATCATTACAGAGTGGAGGTTCAAAGGTTCTATGAAACTTTTCAATTCCTCAGGGTTAGCATCTTCGATGTCAAACCAGCTTTCACCCAGTTTGGGTATATCCTCTGTAGGCCAAGCTTTGGGGGTTGGTTGCTTTAGTAGACTTCCCGACTTAATCAAATACCAATTAATTTTCACACTAACACTCTCAGAGAATAGTCCGTTGTTTAAATACCCATAAGACTAATCTGTGGTCAGGTTATATGATTTTTCGATTTTTAAAATGCTGTATGATTTGGGAGTAAAAAGAAGCCTTCAACGGTTTCTGAACCCGTTTTCGTCTTTAGATACAAACCCAATAACTCATTATAAAGATATGATAAACACCCAGGGATTTATATCCGTGAGTGCTCAATCCCGGCAGGAGCACCTTTTCATTTTTTCTCCTGTTACTATTAAAGGAAGTTTGCGCCGGAAAGGCTCACGAGTCCTGGTAAGTTGCTTACATATAAATAACTGGTTAAGCTATCAGCGAAGCAAGACCATGAACAGAAATGAATTGAGCCTGGGAATTCAGACGGCTCTTGAACTGGTCTTGCCTTTTTTATTCGGATTTATTATCGCGCTTTTTTTCTTAGGAGAACTAAATACTTCTATAGAGAAGGTTAATTGGTTCTTCGGAACTTCCATAACTGCTCTTGTCTCGTTACTTGGGCTCATCGGCCTTGTCATCACATTCAGCATCCAACACATCCGCGAGCAGATTAGGGATGTCCAGAACGCGGTCTTGATGTACTCGAAGGATGGGCTCTGCTGGATATTTGCGGGTTTCGACCTCGATGAAATTACGAGGAGGATGGATTGGCTTTTTTCTCAAGCTGCCAAGACCTTGGAGGAAGATCTTAAGTCCGATAAAACTTCCGAAGATATAGAGTATGACCAGGCGAATTTGGATGCATATCATAACGAAAAAATCCGCTTCGGGGAGATGCTGAAAACCTATATAGATTTAGAGAATGAGCGGAAAGGAATGTACCATATGATGGTCAGCCTATAGTACTTACTGTCGGAACAACTATCGTCTCGATTCTTGGCTTAACATTCGGTGATATCATTTCCTCGAAAGGGATCTATGGTTCAGCATTCTTTGTGGGCGCAGTTGCGCTCCTCATCTGGCTCATAATCAGGGTGGGCATCTTCCTTGTAACGATGATATCCAAAGAAAGGAAGATTAGGGTGTATGTGACCGTGGAGGTCGCGGAAAAAAATAAGTAGTGATGGCTTTTCTTCAATCATGTCGTCTCTCAATTCATGAACGAGACATTGCTTCCATTTTCTCCTGTTGAAATGGAGAAAGAAATTCGAATAATTGATGTCCTTCTTGTTTTGGAGAAAAGGAATGCGCAACAGGAGAAAAAAGATATATCGACTATGTTTCAAATCTGTTGATATCTATCCTGGACGGCCCATAAGTTTAAATGACCAGGATGACAATAAGGGGTCTGCAATAAAGACTGGAATCCCATTAGAACATTTAGTCCTCATGTGTATTCTGTTTTTATTACCCATAACTAGGAGAATCATCGTATGAGACGTGGCGCGAGAAGGAAAAACACAGAACCCCAGATAAAACAGAAGGTAACAAGATGCAAGCTGACTCAGAGCGTGAAATTTGAGCACGAGACCTGCAAACAATTCTCTGGTAAGCAGCAAGCCAGCGAGCAGAAGACCTGTGTGCATTGCCAATATTCCTTTTAACCGAGATAGCTATGAAAGGCACCGTGAACTGGTACAATGAGATACAAGGAAAAGGGTTCATCTGCGGTGTTGATGGAAAGGATCTCTTCGTCTATCGATCATCACTAGATTTTTTAACACTCTTACATGCCGGTGATGAAGTTGATTATGAGGTGCGTGAATCGGGAGACGGTCCACAAGCGGTGAACATCAGAACCGCTGCTGACGATCATAGGATGGTATTGGGTAGTGATATGACCACGCTTGGTACAATAATGACGACAACCAAAGGACAACGTCATACAAGGAAGCACACGGTATAACTATTCTGAAAAGGAAGAATCCGAGGCTTCCTGTAATTACAAATCCTGGGAGATGCTTTATTTTGTGTAGGAATGTCAACCTCCGGGGGCTATGCAAGGCCCCGTGATACCCTGCATCAGGACTACGACGTGAAGAAGAAAGCGAAACCGACTATCGAAGAGATTGTCATCTGTCCTGATTGTGGGAGTGGCTCTCTGAAAAAGGACTATACTCGCGCTGAACTCGTCTGCGGGAATTGCGGGCTTGTCCTTGATTCGGACCTTATCGATCATGGCCCCGAATGGCGCGCATTCGACAACGAGCAACGGGAAAAACGGTCTCGAACGGGCGCACCTATGTCCTATACCATGCATGACAAGGGACTCAGTACGACCATTGGGTGGACCAACCGTGATGCGTACGGGAAATATATTCCCGCGCGGAGCAGGGCACAGCTTTATCGTCTGCGGAAATGGCAGCGTCGGATTCGGATTAGTGACGCAACAGAGAGGAATCTCGCTCTTGCCCTCTCGGGGCTTGACCGGTTGTCGTCGGGGATGGGACTGCCACGCTCCGTTCGTGAGACAGCGGCGATGATCTACCGGAAAGCTGCCTTCAAGAACCTTGTCCGCGGTCGCAGCATCGAAGGCATCACGGCCGCATCGTTATACGCTGCATGCCGGCAATGTCACGTTCCTCGTACGCTGGATGAAATAAGCACCGCTTCTGGATTACCCCGAAAGGAGATAGGTCGGAACTTCCGGTTTGTGTCCCGTGAGCTTGAGCTGAAACTCCTGCCGACCGTACCGAAGGATTATATTGCGCGGTTCTGCAGCGAGCTGAACCTCAGTCAAGCGGTTCTCTCAAAGACGCTGGACATCCTTGAAAGGGCGGCGAATCAGGAGTTGACGAGCGGGCGAGGTCCGACGGGCCTTGCAGCAGCCTCGTTGTACATCGCGTCGGTGCTCTGTGGCGAGCGGCGGACGCAACGACAGGTTGCGGATGTTGCTGGCGTGACCGAGGTCACAATCCGGAATCGATACAAGGAATTGGCATTGAAACTCAAAATCAGCATGATCACGTAATTGAACGAGAGACACGTTATCGTTGACCATACCTATATAATCACGCCAATGATATAGAATATACACGGAGGAGCAGGAATGCCAGTCAAAAAAGCAAAAAAGACGGTAAAAAAAGCTAAAAAGAAAAAGTAATAACAGGAAAAGAATTTCATAGCATCTTTCTTTGAATTTTTTTACTAATATCTGGTTATGTCATGCCCCGATTCCCACCCTGGAGAAGACATGGCTGGACCTGGTTTTCTATTTGATTTCGGATCCAGTACCGAGAATTGATTTTTATTCAGGCCAATGACTGCTATCACAAAATGGTTTGTTCTTTGATTTTCCACAGCGGCAGAGAGTTATTCGATTCCGCACTTCATAGGTCGTCCCATCAGCGGCACGGATCGGGATGCCGCCGCGCACCCAGAGCGGGCCATTGATGTTCATGGACGTGTCTTCAATGACGGCGATGGATGGTTCAAGGACTGGTTCGAGGATATTCCCGGTGGTTTTATCATAGACGACGAGGCGGCCTGAGGGACAATCCGCCGCTTCTTCGATAGCAATCTTCCTGTCACTGGGTTTATCTGTGGTATTAATGAGGTTCCAGATGCCGCCTGCCCGATGGCAAAAACGCGCGGATGCACACAAATTTTTCGCATCAGAAAGTTTCAAGCCAGGGCCGTCAAGGACCTCCGCCTGATCCTGATAAGTTGTATGAGTTGCGGTCTCTGTTCCGTCGAAGTGGATTTTAAGATGCGTTCCATCACAAAAAGGCTTAGTGTTTGAGTGACCACAGCGGCAGAGAGCGTAGGCGTCCTTCTGAGGATAGACGATTCCATCTTTCCATTGGCAGGTATCCCATCGGCTATCGTATAGTATGATTTTTTCACTGAGAGGGACATTGCCTGACACGAAGTATGGCCCATTGTTACCGACTTGTATCAGCATCTGGTGAGGTTCTTTCCTACTCCCCGTGTTAACCATAATAGTCCCTCGAATCATTATACGTAATTGTTTAACTAATGTTAGATAACAACGCTGGATTATTTAAGAAGTTCTTCAGGCTCTACGCGAATATCAACAGGACTGCGTCTTCTATTGTACGAAAGATTAAAGTGGGCAGGGCATGTCTTTAAAAAATATATTAACTGATTTTCTATCATGTTTACATTGTAGAAAATCCTAAAGGGCGGAAGGCTATGAATAAAATAATAGGAGAGATCCAACAACGGCACTCGGCACGAGGACCGTTTGACCGTCGTCGTTCCTTGAAATCTAATGATCTCCAGCAGATCCTGGAAGCGGCCCGATGGGCTCCCACTGCGCATAATATGCAGAACTTCGAAATCGTCGTCGTGGATGATCCCGTCATTCTTGAGAGCCTGGCGGCAATCAAGTCACCAATCTCAACCGCCTTTATCAAAGAAAATTATCGACAGCTATCATTTTCTGAAGAGGAATTGAAGAGGAAAAAGGTCGGGATATTAGGTATGATGTTCCCAGAGTTCATGAGAAACCCTAAGGTGAAGCCGACGCCAAGACAACAAACAGCGTCCCTTCAAGGCAGTCTCGTGACGGAAAACCCCGTCCTCCTCGTGATACTCTATGACCCTCACCGGAGAGCTCCCGCCTCCAAAGGTGATTTCCTGGGAATCATGAGCCTTGGGTGCGTCATGGAAAACATCTGGCTGGCGTCGTCGTCTCTTGGCATCAGCTGCCACATTGTCAGCTCCTTTAATGATAATCCTGCGGCAACGCATCTCAAAGAAATCCTGGACATTCCATCACACCTCACCATCGCGTTCACCTGCCGCCTGGGGTATGCGACGAGACAGCCGCGTGGATTGCGGGTGCGTCGAGACATCGAAGATTTCACATATTCGAATCGATATGGGAACCCATATCCGAGTGGAAGTGAAGAGGTGAATGTACCATGAAGACCCGTGGAAATACCGTTCTTATTACAGGTGGCGCGACCGGGATTGGTTTTGCGCTTGCCGAGGCGTTGGTAAAAGAAGGCAACACTGTCATCATCTGCGGTCGACGCGAGTCCAAGCTTAAAGAGGCGCACCAGAAACTGCCTGAGCTGCACACCAAGGTCTGCGACGTCTCCAAAGACCGTCAGAGAAGAGAATTAGCCACATGGGCGACCACTACCTTCCCCGACCTCAATATGCTGATTAACAATGCAGGCATCCAACGAATGATTAATTTTAAAAAAGGGGACACGAACGAGAACCCGGAGGAAGACGAAATCGACATCAATTTCAAGGCGCCGGTGCACCTTTGTGAACTGTTCCTCCCAAGACTCATGGAACAGCAGACCGCGGCCATCGTCAATGTGTCATCCGGCCTCGGATTCTGCCCTCTCGTCATGATGCCTGTCTATTGCGCGACCAAGGCAGCTCTGCATTCGTTCACCGTCTCCCTGCGACACCAACTGCGCAATACCCCTGTGAAGGTCTTTGAGATCATTCCTCCCATCGTCGATACTGAGCTAGATAAGGGTGCTCGGGATAGACGAGGTCAAAGAGACAGGGGCGTTCCTGCCTCCGAGGTCGCCGCCGCAGTGATGACCGCGTTACAGCATGATGAGTACGAAAAAGCAGTCGGGATGGCCGAAGGAATTCGCGAAGCCATGCGGACCAACCCAGACCAGATCTTCAAACGGATGAACCCATAGTCCATGACTAAAGAATTAATCCTTTTCAAGGAATGGATACTTGTAGTCGGTGGGTGATAATAAATTCTCCTTGATGGTCCGTGGACTGACCCAAGATATCAGGTTGATATAGGACCCGGATTTGTCGTTCGTTCCTGAGCATCGCGCACCGCCAAAGGGTTGTTGACCAACGACCGCCCCAGTTGGCTTATCATTGATGTAGAAATTCCCTGCTGCTTGCCGAAGGATCTTTGTTGCCATGACAATCGCATGGCGATCTTTTGCAAAAATTGAGCCGGTCAATGCATATGGTGAAGTGCGGTCGCAAATATGCAGGGTTTGTTCAAACTGATCGTCTTTGTAGACATACACCGTAAGCACTGGCCCAAAGATTTCTTCTTCCATGGTGACGAAGTGAGGATTGCTCGTCTCGATGATAGTTGGTTCAACGAAGTAGCCTTTGGAGCTATCGGCTTTTCCACCGACGAGTATCTTCGCCTCGTTGGAATGGCGGGCTTTCTCCAGGTAATCACAGATGGTGTCAAACGCTGCCTTATCGATGACGGCATTCACGAAGTTGGTGAAATCCTCAACGCCTCCGGTTTTAATTTCTTTAAGCATTGACTGGACGAGAACATTCACGGAAGGCCATAGAGAGCTGGGGATGTATGCGCGTGATGCCGCGGAGCATTTCTGGCCCTGGTATTCAAACGCGCCACGGACCATGGCAGTGGCCACCGCCGTAGGATCCGCTGATGCATGGACAAAAATGAAATCTTTCCCTCCGGTTTCACCAACCAGTTTCGGATAGGAAGCATAGGTGTGGAGGTTATCGCTAATCGTCTTCCAGAACTTACTGAACACCGGGGTTGACCCGGTGAAATGAATGCCTGCGAGTCGCTTGTCTTGCAGCACGATATTGCCGATGAGTTCACCTGAGCCAGGTAAGAAATTGATGACTCCATCGGGGAACCCCGCCTCCATGAAGATTTCCATGAGTATATTGTTTGACACCAGGGCGGTCGAGGCCGGTTTCCAGACCACGACATTGCCTAGGATGGCGGGTGCTGTCGGCAAGTTCCCTGCGATCGCGGTGAAGTTAAAGGGCGTGACGGCGAAAATGAATCCCTCAAGGGGTCGGTACTCCAGCCGGTTCAACGTCCCAGGGGAGGCATCCGGCTGGTCCGAGTAGATCTTCTGCATGTAATAGGCGTTGAAACGGAGGAAGTCAATCGTCTCGCAGGCGGCGTCAATCTCCGCCTGGTACACGTTTTTACTCTGACCAAGCATCGTCGCAGCGTTGAGCAAGAAGCGGTATTTTTTTGAGATGAGTTCAGCGGCTTTCAAGGCAACGGATGCCCGTTCCTCCCAGGGGAGATCTTCCCATGTTGGTTTCACCGCCATAGCAGCTTCAATTGCCTCGTGGACATGTTCTCTGGTGACTTTATGATACGACGCGAGGATATGCTGATGATTGTGCGGTTCTACAACCGTTCCGAGATCGCCGGTCGCTATTTTTCTACCGTTGATGATCGGCATGATTTCGGTCTTTTTACTCTGAAGAGTACGGATCGCTTCGCGCAGAGCTTTTCGTTCGACGCTCCCGGGAGCATATTGAAGGGTCGGTTCATTGGAAGGTTTAGGAATGTGAATGATGGTTTCGTCCAAGGTCAATCACCACGTGACTGGCATAGAAAAATTAGTTTATAACAGCTCGGTTGAATATCGCACTCATCAACTGTCAATATTTCTCAAAAAGCAGACTCTTCCTGTCGCACTCACATGACTTTCAGTTCCATGAATTTCTCATGCAACAAAAGATTCGATAGAAGAAACCCGACCGCAGGAAGGTCCAGCAGTACACAAGCCCACAATATCTTGTTGGGGCTTTCACTTTAATATAATGAAATAGGGTTTTGTCCATATTTCATTTAAATCGTAAGAGTCCTGCAACAGGTCCGATTTTTTTTAAATTTTCATCCTGACTAAATTCAACAATCGCTCCTGTGTGTTTTGCCAGTTTAATGAGTTCTTCGATAATATTCACTTCGGATGTTTTCTTTCCACAGTGGGGACACAGAGATAACATACCATCTTCAAGTAGTTGGCATGGTTCGCATACCCAGCCTTTTTTTTTCACATCTTTTTCTACAAGTAACGCTTCAAGTTGTCCATTTTTCGCCGCAGCCAATGTGTCGTTGATTCCATACACCGCTAGTCCGTTTTTCAAAATCTCAGTTTGAATGAGGTCAAGAAGCCGATGGTGTTCCTGGTTCTCTTTTTCGCACATTATCTCATGAGTTTCGTTGAACAATCCATATTCATCATCAATGTCCACGTTCACTTCTGCAATGACGCCCTGTTGAAGTATGATTGGTAGCATATCACGAAATTGTTTTTTTGTCGCCCCGGGGCCAGCCAAGATGATATCATCGTGTGCGATTTTTTGAAGAGCGTCGACGACTTCTGTTAAGAAAGCGTGGATGTTTCCCTTTCTTAATCGTTGGAATCGTGCTTGGGACATCCCACCTTTTTTATGTTTATTCATTATATCCGCAGATAGATCTTCTTCAACATTTATTTCTCCGCAGGAAAAAGAAAATATTTTTGCATGGTTAGAATTCAGCAACACAAGGGTATATGCCTGCCATTCATCAGCCAACTCAGCAATCTGATGAATATAGGGAGAAACGTCAACACTCAGAGAATTTTTTACATTCACAGGAAATGTGATCGCCTTGAAAAAGTTATTTTTATCAGATGCGAAAATTGCATAATTTGCCACCTTGTTTCTTTTCAGATACGTCTTTATTTTTTCCATTGTTTTTAAAAAATTTTTTAATTCATCATCGGTTAAAATGGATTGAATCACTTTTTCTCTATGCTGAAGAAAACATTCATCTTTCCCATCATAATACAGACTGACAAACGTATTCAAACTATCTCTATCGTAAACTCCAATAAGTTCTGGTAAAGAATCATCACAAGACTTCATGAGAAAAAGATAAACATATTCTATTTAAACCATTGCCCACTATTAGATGGTAACCGAAGGGATTTCAAAACCCGGCCTGCATTATCATAGCCGCCGCGCGAAGATCCTCCACCGTTCAGAAAAACCCTTTCCAATACGCGTACGCAATGAACCCGATGACGGCGATCACGACAGCCAAGACCCCGGCAAACACCCATGGGAACCCCGTCGAGGCGTTCGTCTGCTCCCCTTGATTGACCAGCGAGCCGGTGATCGGGTCATAGAGATATTGCGTCGACCCGACAGTGAACTGATACGCCCCACTGGCAAGCCGCTGCACCGCCACATCACTCCCAGAGGAGTTGTCATGGAAGGAATCAACTCGCCCGTCACCATTGGCATCGAACAGGAACCCACGTTCACCAATGAAATCAATATCGATGTACACGGTCCATACCGCGGACGACGACGCCATGGTAGCATCCGAGGCTATTGCTGATACCTGATATTTTCCTGAAAGCATCCATGCATGATGCACGGTCCACACCAAACCACTTTCAAGCAGGGGACTTTGGTTATTGGTCTGATCACCCCAGTACACGGTGTACTGCAACGAGTCGTTATCCGGATCCGACGAGACAATGCTAAACGAATAGAGTGTCTGGTTCGTCCCAGTGAAAGGTCCGGTGATATGAGGCGTGGTTGGTGGGTTATTGGCGACGTCGACGTGGATGATTTGAGAGGATGTCCCGGTCAAGTTCGCGTTGTCGATGACCTGGAGTCGAACGGTAAAATTACCCGCACGATAGTAACTATGAAGGATGGTTTCCCCAAAACCAGTCGTGCTGTCGCCAAAATCCCAAAGCCAGGAGGTAAGATACCGATCGGAGTA
>Ga0209777_10004718_pt1 | contig 15986 bp, 9 predicted proteins | sample FrelakmetHBP12HB_FD_187147 | JGI IMG/M metagenome (GOLD analysis project Ga0209777, IMG submission 187147) | Freshwater lake sediment microbial communities from the University of Notre Dame, USA, for methane emissions studies -HBP12 HB (SPAdes)... | ecosystem: Environmental > Aquatic >...
CGATCTGTGCCGATTAAGATATCGGCCAAGTGTTGTGGCTGGTTCTGCTAATGCTTCGCGATTCTTGAAGAGGAGTGGATCCAATGCGAAAGTTTCTCGGCCTGTTCGGCTTTGCCGCCCTGCTCTGCGCGGGAGTCGGTGCGTCCGAGGGTTTTGACGACTTCCTGCTGCAGGTGAGGGCCGGCAAAAGTCCCGAGGAGTTGCAGGCGTACATTGACAGCTCGCGTGTCGCCTTCGATCTTAGTGTTGACGAGATTCTGTATCTGCGCGATGTCGGCGTCTCGTCCAAGATTATCGCGCAAGTGGTCAACCATGGGAAGATGCTCCGCGAAGGAGCTGCCGTGGTGCAGAGCACAGCCTCCGTCGTTCCGGTCGTAGAGCACCCCGTTGCGCCGCCGGCGAATGAAGTGAACATTTCGTTTCTGTATGATTCGATGGCACCCTACGGCAAATGGATCCAAGTCGAGGGGGTGTGGTACTGGCAGCCGACGTCCGTGCTCGTGGACCGTTCATGGCGGCCATACTGCAATCGTGGACACTGGGTCTATACTGACTGGGGTTGGGCCTGGTATTCGGACTATTCCTGGGGCTGGGCGCCGTTCCACTATGGCCGCTGGGTTTCTCATCGAGACCACGGCTGGCTCTGGACTCCCGATACAGTCTGGGGCCCGGCGTGGGTGACATGGCGCTCGGGCGAGGGTCACTACGGTTGGGCTCCTTTGCCGCCTGGCGCGGCCTTTCGTGCCGGTGTTGGCTTCCAGTTCCTCGGCAAGGATGTGGGCTTGGACTTCTCGTTCGGACTGACGGATCGCGAGTTCTGCTTCGTTCCCGCGGAGCACTTCTGCGAGCCGGTATTGCACAAATACTCATTGCAGCCGGCGGAAGTCGCGAGAATCTACCACCAAACGAAATTCATCCAGAACAGCTACGTTTACAGCGGTAACCACCTTGTTCACAACGGCCCGCCAGTAGCGTCCGTCAGTCACTTTACCAACACGAAGATTAAGCCTGTTCACCTCGTCGAGGCCGATATCACGGCAGGACAGCGCATTCACGGCGACCGAATCCAAAAGGACTCCATGGTCGTTTACCGCCCGCGCGTGGCTGAAGTTCCGACACACACGCCAGAGGTGCTTCAGGCCAAAGGGCACGAACAGCCCAAACGCGCAGTCGTCGCCACGCCGGCGGAGTTGGAAACTCGGCGGCGCGACCTGCAGGTTTCAGTTCAACGGGAGCGCGACCACCTGCAGCTTGCAGCGGATCACGAAGGGGACAAGCAGAGCCGGCGCGAACTTGAAGTCACGGCCGATGAACTGAAACGCAGGTCAAAAATCGAGGATAAGTCTATCCGCGTAGAGGCGAGTCGTTCCCAAGACAGAAATGACCAGCGCGATCGCCGGGGCCGCTGATACCTATGCGCAATCGAGAGTGGTCAGTTCTTGCCTGCAACCAGGACCGGGGCTGGCCTGACCACCTCGTTTCCATCCCGATAGCCGCGCGCAGCAGAGGCCGTGAAAACCCATCGCAGGATTTGTGCCAGGTTTTGGGGAAACGCCGTCCGGCAATGTCCGGCTTACCCTGAGCCGATCCGACCGACTCCGACGCCAGAACGGATTCCGCCAACCATACAACAAGGCCCGCGCATGCCCGGATCGAAGCCATGCTTTTCTTCGTCATTTTGTAGCCCCATTCGGTTTGGCCAGCGAGACCGAACGATTCGGGCCCCTGTCTCGGACTTTCACATGTCTTGCTTCGTTTCCGTTGCATTCTCGAAACAGATCAGTTTGCCTTCGCGTGTTGCGACGAAGAGCCGGTTTCCCGCGACGGACATGCCGAGGAAGGCCGGGAAGCCGTCCACCGGGAGGGTGTTCACGACATTGCCGTCTTCACGCGAAACCACCCAGAGCTCCGGGTTCTTCTGAATCCGCTGGTAGTGCCCCACGCAGTAGATGAACTGCGGGGTCAGGACGATGTCATCCACGGCCAGTTCGATGTCGGGCGACTTCCAAAGCGGCGCCTTGGGGTTGTCCTTCACCGCCATCAGGTTGAGCGGCCCCTTATTGTCCCATCTTTCTCCGGCGCCCCAGAAGTGGTACGCCACGCTCAGGGTATCATCGAAGGCCACCACCCGCCCCTCTGCCCGGCCATCGGTGAACTTCTCCCCCCCGTTGTCTTCGTGGGTCCGCGGAATGCTATTGCCCAGCTCCACCAGCTCCTGTAAGGGCATACCGGAATTTGCCCTGAGACGTCTGCCGCCGGGAGCTTTCTTGGGGGCGGGCTCGAGTTCCCCCGTTTCGGGCTTGAAAACCACGCTGTCCACGTATCCCAGGCCATCGGCCACCGCAACATTCAGGCTCGGCGGCCGGATGGATTCGAGTTGTTCATGACCGCCGATGTAACGCTCCACCGCGGGAACCAGGTTCTTCCAGACCAGCGCACCCGTCCTGGCGTCCAGGCAGTACACCCATCCATCCTTGGCCGCGAACAAACACAGCCCATTGTAGAGTGTCGGCGAAAATTCCACCCGGCTGCCCACGTGAAAAACCCATTTCGTCTTGCTGTCGGCGCCAATGGCCACGATGCGCTGGCCCTCGATGTCGGAGACTACCACCAGCCCGTAGGCCGCAACCGGCTGGGTCAGCCCGGTGCGCTGCCCGCACATTACCCCGAAGCTCTTGCCGCCCATTCCCACCTGGAGTTCCCAGGCCTTGGACAGCTTGTCCCCCAGCGTGGCCTTGACGGAGTTGCCGCGGGCGTAGCTCCCGCGGAACATCGGCCAGTCTCCCTCCTTGGTCGGCTCGGAGGAAGTGGCCTGGCCGAATTTCTGGAGGCGCTTCCAGCCCGGCTCGTTGGTCAGCGTGATGTCCGCAGGGCCTACGGCGGTGATCGGACCGCTCTTCCGGCTGGGAACATTGAAGATCAACCCTCTATCTCTGTATGGGATAAGACCAATGGCGCAGGCCACGTGGGGCAGACCGCAAGGAATCAGTTCCAGTGTTTTCGTGTGGATATGGACATCCGGATAAACAAGGTAATCTCCCAGACTCAGGGGATAAGTCCGCGAGTCCGGGCACCCATAGTATGCTTTCAGATCGAAACGATGTTTTTCCACTTCACTCCTGCCTGTGGCAAGATCCACTCGGGTGACAAAGATCTCGGCTTGGCTGCCGTTTGGCCCCGTGTTCTTGTGCACCACAAACACGAGCTTGTCGCCCGCTTGCATGCACCTTTCCCCCCTCTCATACGACCATGCATGCGTCCAGAGCAATCTCCCCGACGAACTATCCAGCGCTGAAACGGGCCCATCCGTGTAAAGGATCAAGGTGTTGTCAAAAAACGAGATGCCGCGATATTGCCTCGGGGGCAGGCCTGCCAATTCAACGCTCTTGAGCACCTGGCCATCCGCCAGCTTCCTGGCCGTCAGAGTCTTTCCATCGCAGATATACATGGCGTCTTTCAGCACAGCCCATTGATTTCCCATGGAGAATTGCGGCAGGCCCGGCATTCGAGGCAGGGACCACAAGACCTTGCCGTTCTCGGCGGAGAAGACCTTCCCGTAGGCAATGACATACTCATCGTTGTAGACCGCGATGCTCGCGGGCCCCGCGCCCTTTTCCATCAATTCAAAACGCAGCTTCCCGGTGCCGGCATCCAAGCACACGAACTTGCCGTCACTGGTGGCGGCAAGGAGGCGTCCTTTATTGTCCGCTTTCAGTCCCCACAGCCCCCCTGTTTCCGGTCCGTACCAATTCGGATTCCAACCGGCCGGCTCTTCCAGCGTCCAAAGCGTGCGGCCGTTGTCGGCGTCGCGGGCGAACAGTTGGGACCGGCTCCCGAGTGAGCCCTCGACCTCCATGCGCTCCCGGTAGAAAAACTTGCCACTGCCTGAAGTCAAGCTGGCGTAGCTGCTGTTAAAGCCACCTTTTGGCCCGGCGCTCCATTTCAGACTGAGGGGGGGCTTCCACTCGACCGGCAGCACGGGCTTCTTGAAGATTGCCTGGAACGAGCCGGGAGCCAGGGAATCCATTTGGAGGTCCTTGGCTTCCGCCGCAAAACTTTCCGGAGCGCTCTTGAGGGCCACGCAGCCGTTCGGCACGAGGATCCGGCAGATCTCGGCCAGCTTGGCCTGGCCCAGCCCACTGGCATCCGCGATAACGATCAGGTTGAAGAGACACGAGCCGTAGTGCGACGGATCAAAGGCGGCATCTCGAACGCCAATGCTCTCCCGTTTGGTCGAGGTCGCCACGGCCAGCCCCCACGCCGCCGCCAGCTTCGCATCCGGCTGAAGCGCCTGGACGTAGAGCGCGCTCTGGCCCGCCAGAGCCACGGGCAGCGCCATGTCTCTTGCCCCAACCACCAGGCACAGCCCGCCCTTGATGCCGGTCTTCTCGAGGAGCGCAGCCGCGTCCCGATTTCCTGCCGCCTCCTGCTCGGCGGGATCCGCAGCCTTGGCGCCAAGGGCCAGCAGTGCAATTCCGGCGGTCAGGGCCGCAACGCGCCATCGAAGGCTGTTCATCTGCATTCTCGCTTGAATCCGTCCACCTTTCTTCAACGTCTTGTCCCAACCTTCCCTTGGTTCACTTGATGTCGCAGGTTTCTTCGGCGGCATACACGAGCTTGGCTCGCAACAGCCGCCGGTTGAGGCTGTCGCCCATGTACGCATACTTGTCGGTAGCGCCCACGCCAATGAGCCACGCAAAGGCGATGTCCGGTCCGCAACTCTCGGCGTTGCCGTAGCTTCCGAACGTAATGATCAGGTTGCCGTTGGTGTCCAGCACCCCCACCCGGTAGCGGCCCAGGTCCGGATACCAGACCCGGCCGAAGAGGTCCACGTCAAAGCGGGTGTTCTCGCAGTTACAATAGAAGAGCGGCAGATGGCTGATGCCGAAGTGCGCCCACTCGGCGCCGGTGACCTTCGCGGTACAGTAGATATTCGAGCTGTCACTGGTGTCCACGATAGCGCCCATTGCAACCGTCTTCAGCGAGGGGTCCAGCTTAGGTTGCCCGTCGAAGGGATTGCCCTTGACCGAACGGCCCCCGCTCCAGTCCACCATACCGCCCTTGGGCGAGAACTTGAGGATGCTCCCGTACATCAAGGCGATGGTGCGCTTGGGGTCCGCGCCCTCCCAGGTGGACTTGGGCGTCACCGGCCCGACGACCGCGGCGAACTCCGGCGGGACGGGTTGGTCCGCGGGCCGGAGCTGCTCCGCAATGTAGATGTTGCCGGCTTGGTCGAAGCGCGGCCCCAGGACGTTGTCGGAGGCCTTCCAGATGATCGGGCCGCCGACCCGTTGGCCGGAGGGGGCGTACTCGTAAAGCGCCTTGGGCCCGCGCGTCGTCCGCGCCTCGAACACGAAGTGGTGCCCGTCGGAACGGACACCGTGGGTGTGGGTCATGAAGACCATGCAGACCGGGGTGTAGATGGCGTTGGGCGGCTGGGCGTAGGGCTTGACCCCGGCCGGTGGGGCGAAGGGCACGTCCCACTTGAGCGGCTTGCCGTTGCGGTCGAACTTGTAGAGGAACTGGGGCCAGCCCTGCATGTAGAGGTTGCCGTCCGGCCCGGGTTCCAGGCAGGAGCCGGCGGCACTGGTGTACAGATTCATGCCCTGGATGACATCTATCTTCTCGGTTCTCTCATCGAAGCGCATCCAGCGCTGCTGGGCGGAGCGCACGTAGATCTCCGGATCGTCGCGGTAGTGGTCAACGGTAAGGTTGACGAAGCCCCCGTCGCCGAGGTCGCGGCCCCCGATCTGCCCGGCGTCGCTGAACTTGTCGCCCAGATCTTCGATGCGCACAAGTTGCCAGCCGTTGCTCGCCCAGATGACTGCAGGCTTGGCGCCGGCGTCTACCGCTAACCGCCACTGGAGGTACTCCCGGGGGGCCGCCAGGTGGATGGCGGCGAACTGCTGGGGGTCCTTCGCGCCGCTGAGCTTGACCACGTCGGCAGAGCCGCCCTTGGCGAGCTTGAGCAGGTAGACCGCGCCGCTCTGCGAGTCGGCGGCCACGAGCTCCGGGCTGTCCGCCGGGAAGGAGCCGGTGAACTGCCCGTCGGCCTCGGAGACGACCACCACGCGCCTGTTGGCCGGGTCGCAGATCAGGAGGTTGCCCTTGCCGTCCGCGGCCATCCCGTGGGCGATGCCACCCAGATGAGTTTTATCATTGCCGGTCTTGGCCGGATCGCCGAAGAAGGGTTCGGCCGGCGAACGCTCGGGGAGCTTCACGCGGTAAACCGCCGCGTACGGCGGGGTCTTCTCGCTGGAAAAGCTCCGTTTCGGGGCGATGCCGCTGAAGTAGGCGTACTTGCCGTCGCCCGACACGGCCAGGTACTGGCGGTGGTCGAGCGTGTGGAAGCTGGCCGCCGTGACATTGGGCAGGAGCTTGGGCCCAAGGAAGTCCGGTGGCGCCTGGGCGCCGGTCAGGTCCACCAGCCCGATCCGGGCATCGGGATGCAGGTTCAGGAACTTCCCGTCCGGGGTCACCGCCGCTCCGTCGTTCGACCAGAACGCCGTGTTCCGGCGCTGGGGCAGGTCCAGGTACATCGGCACCGTACGCCCGCCGACCTGCACGGGAATGCCACCCAGGGCCTCGATTTGCTCCTTGGTGGCGCTGGCCGGCGGCGGGATCAGCGTCCGCTTGAAACTGCCGTCGCGGTTGAGGGCTACCAGTCGCTGGGCGCTCCAGTTGGCCACGCCCGCCCCCGCGCCGACCACGGCGTAGAGCGTGCCGTCGGGGGCCGCAGCCATAGCCTCGACCCCGCCGGTGGACATCGGGTCGGCGATGACCGCCTTGTCGTACCTGGCACCCAGGCCCAGTGCCACCCTGACCCGGAACGGCCCGGCCGGCGCGGGCTTACCCCAGTCGGCCTTGCCGTCCCATTCCAGCTTCTGGCTGAGTGAGTCCTGCTGGAACGGATGCGGTGCGTTCTTGCCGAGAACGCCCGAAGCCAGATGTCTGATCACCTTGCCATCTTTGTCAACGATAGTCACCGTTGCATCGCAGTTGGCCTTGGATGCAAAGGTGATGAGCCACTTGTCGCCTTCCTTCCTGACCGCCGGGTTCGCGGTGAACTCGAAGACCTCCTCGCGCTCCTGCATCCCGTTGTACCAGTTCACCGGCGCGGGCGTGCTCGTGTTAGCTCCCTCTGGTACATCCGCGGCTCGTCCTGCGACGGGCACGGCCACCGCCGGGGCGAGCGCCGCCGCAGCCAGAGTCGCCATCGTCTTGACTTTGCTCCAAAACATGACTTGCTTGACTCCTATTACTAAGGTCATGGCTGCCGACGTGACGTCTCACTTGCCCGAATTTACCGCTCAGCATATTTCCGCGCGACCACCCGTCAACTTACGGGACGAGCACCGTTGGTTCAGACTCATAGACCAGCGCGACTCGCACGAAACGGGGGATGATCTGGCGGGTTGAGCAGGTCGCAGTTCAGCATGGTCGTTCCTGCGTGCCACCTCAACCATGATATCCGCCCGCTGCAAGCCTGACATTATGGCCGGGCAATTGGGGGGTAGCTGGTGCTGCCGACGTGTGTCACATGGCTTGGCGCGGGCCGGCTGCTGTTCTTGTCTTTGCCACAGGACCGGATAGGTTGAGGGCCGTTAAGCCAAACTCTACCGGCGGCCTTGTGGCGCCGGATGACTCGGTGTATCCAGTTGCGAAAGGAGACCCCTCGTGAAAAGCGCGCAAATCCTCCTCCCCTTCGTCGTTGCCCTGGCTGCCGGAGCCTGCCTCGCTGAGGACAAGCCGGCCAAGGAGCCGCTGAAGCTGGTCATCCTCAAGGCGGTGTACGGCGCCTTGCCGGACGGCGCTAAGACCGACGTGACGGACAAAGTCAAGGGCATGGTGACGGCGGACGGGCTGACGGTGAAGGCCAGCAAGGACAACTTCGGCGATCCGGCGGCCAACGCTGAGAAGAAGCTGAACGTCGAATTCAGCGTGGCCGACCAGAAGGTGGATCGGACGGTCAACGAGAACGAGACGCTGGCCATCTCGCTCAAGGTGGGCAAGCTCATGATCCTGAAGGCCGAGTATGGCGATCTGCCGGACGGCCCCAGGACCGACGTGACGACTAAGGTGCAGGAAATGGTCAAGGACGATGCCCTCTCCGTTGACGCCACGAACGACAACTTCGGCGATCCCATCGAAGGCACCGTCAAGAAGCTGAAGGTTGACTATCTGTTCGACCGCGTCAGGAAGGCCAAGGAGGCCGCTGAGAACGATAACCTTGCGATCTCGAACAAGGGCGAGTAATCGGGCGCCGTTGCGCCTCTGGCTTGATTGTCTGGCGCTGAAGTAGACTGGGTGAAGGAATTGTGGGGACAGCCGCCTAGCCATACTTTTCATCGCAAAGACGCGAAGGAGCAGTTTGTCAGCAGAGCACAGTCGCCCGCCGAGTGGGACGGGGGAAAGCCTGCGCAAGAGAAGCAGTGGGGCGCCTGTGACTCGCAGAGACCTTTTGAAAACCAGCGCCGCTTCCGCTGCTGCGGCCCTGCTCAGCCCAGGCTTGCAGGGGAGCGCACGCGCGGGCGAAGCCGGCGGGAAACCGAACGTCGTCTTTGTCTTTGCGGACCAGTGGCGGGCGCAGGCCACGGGCTTCGCCGGCGACCTCAATGTTCGCACGCCGGTGTTGGACAAGCTGGCCAAGTCAAGCGTCCAGTTCACGGCAGCCGTGTCCAATTGCCCGGTTTGCAGCCCCTATCGCGCCAGTCTCCTGACAGGGCAATATCCCTTGACACACGGCGTTTTTCTCAACGACGTATGCTTGAGTGACAAAGCTGTTTCAATGGCGCAAGCCTTCAAGGGGGCAGGTTATCAGACGGCCTACATCGGGAAGTGGCATCTCGATGGACATGGCCGCTCCAGCTTCATCCCGCGCGAACGCCGCCACGGTTTTGAGTTCTGGAGGGTCCTCGAATGCACGCACAACTACAACCATTCGCCTTACTACGGTGATGAGAATGAAAAGCTCTGGTGGGAAGGTTACGATGCCTGCGCTCAGACCCGCGTCGCTCAAGAGTATGTCCGTGAGCATGCGGGGAAAGGTCCCTTCGCGCTCTTTCTCTCGTGGGGTCCGCCGCACAATCCCTACAACACGGCGCCCAAGGAATCCAGAACGCTCTACAATCCGGAGGCGCTGGCCTTGCGGCCCAACGTGCCCGCGGAGAAAGCGCCGCGTGGGGACCTGGCCGGCTACTACGCGCACTGCTCGGCACTGGATGAGTGCCTCGGCCGGCTGTGGGAGACGCTGCGGGAGTGCAAGAGTGACGAAGACACGATTCTGATCTTCACCTCCGATCACGGCGACATGCTCGGCTCGCAAGGGCTGTCGCGCAAGCAGCACCCTTACGACGAGTCCATCCTGGTGCCATTCCTGCTCCACTGGCCGAGGCTGTGCAAAGAGGCCCGCGCCCTGGCCACGCCTTTCGGCACGCCGGATATCATGCCCACCTTGCTGGGGCTGTGCGGCATTGCCGTTCCCAAAACTGTCGAGGGCACGGACTTCTCCGCGCACCTGCGCGGCGGCCCCGCGCCCGGCGATGGCGCGGCGCTGCTCGCCTGCTACGCCCCCTTCGGCGAATGGCCCAAGTCGCGCGGCGGGCGGGAGTATCGCGGCGTGCGCACGCAGCGCTACACGTACGTCCGCGCTTTGGCCGGCCCGTGGCTGTTGTTCGATAACGAACAGGATCCGTGCCAGCTCAAGAATCTGTGCGGCGACCCAAAGTACGCGGAAACTCAGAAGGGACTCGAGGAGAGTCTGCAGCGGCAACTGCGGCGGACCAATGACGATTTCCAGTCCGCGGAACACTACATCAGGAAGTGGAATTATGTGACGGACGGGACGGGGACCGTGCCTTACGCGGAATGAGTGCCGCGGAACGCCCGGCGGCGGACAGATTGAAGACCCGCACCGTCTTAAGGCAGTGCGGAAACGGGAGCACAAATCTGCGCTCCGGCTCGGTGAGTTGACAGGTCGGGGGCTGCGGCGGCTGAGCCGGCACATAGGTCCAGGCCGCTTCGAGCGGAAACTCCAAAGTTTCACTTGCCCTATGGGAGCGGCCGGCGTCGGTCCGGCCTTTCGCCACATGCCACGCGCTTCCCCAAATCTCCCAACTGGCCTTCCGGTTTGGCGTTGAGATCGTTTGAAAGCGCGGAGCCGATAGCGGGGCTATCGCTGTCACCAGCGTTTGCCCTCAGAACTGGCCAGGATTCTCAGGAGTCGCGGGCGTGTACTTCTCCATGACCTCCTTCGCCAGCCTGGAGATTTCCTCGTCCTGCGCTTTACAGAGCAGTTCTACCGCGTCCAGCGGAGGCTTCCATCTACAGCTCTGCATGGACAAGAAACTCAGCATTTCCTTGTTGCGGTAGTCGTTCTTGGATTTGAGTTGTACTCGGATAAATTCCTGCGATGGAGCTTCACCAGTTGACAAAAGAACTCTAAGAACATTTCCTATTACGTCGCTGCCCCAATACATGGCGTTCGGTTCAAGCAAAAGAGCTGCTTTATCACGTTCACCCTTGTACTCCTCTGCCATCTTCTCTAACCCAACCCTGCCTTCCGGTGTTTTTGCAAAACGCCGCATTCCAAGCGCGGCCATCCAACTGCACTCCGGCAGTTCCCTGGCGAACTTGACGAAGAATGGGATCACCGCCGGATCTTCGATACAAGATAACACCGCAAAGACCTCCTTGGCGACCTGCCCATCTTTCCCGTCCCAACGCTCCAGCAGCCAACGCCAATTCTCAGGTTTCGACTCGCCGGCCGCAATCTTCACAGAAATCCTGCAGCCGCAACAGAACTCTGCAGGGACACTCCCCTTCAGCCCATCGTAAAGCGCCGAGCAATATACAGTATATTCCCGCCCAGACTTCAATTCGAGGTAAGGGTTCAGGAATCCCAGGAATTTGTATTCCGCGCCGGGTTCGATATCTCTGTGGTTTATGCTAAACGAAAAAGACAGCGGGCGTTTTTCAGGGGAACGTTCTCTCGCGCCCTGTTCGCCGCACCGGAAGATCAACGGATGCGAAACGGGGGAATCAACGTCAACTGAGATTGTCTCCAGAGATGCGTTCTTCAGGACCACCTGAATGGCCATCGGTTCTCCCGGCACGTATGCAGCCTTCAGCGGCCAAGCCATCAAGTCGAGGCAACGCGCGTCAACGGCGACTGGGCCTCCCACTACGTATGCAGGTTCATAGGGATCTGCGGGAATGATGAGGGTCCCCGCAATGCAAGAGAAACAGAGACCCAACCCTGCCGCCAAAAAGCGGGACCTGTTAATCACGGTTCTACTGCCCTTGGATATTCGGGGGACACATTACTTAACCCTTTTGCGAGTCTGGCCATGCGCCTCACCATAGCGGACAACATTACACTGTCAAGAACAGTTCGGTATTGTGTCCCCTGAACCTGCTGAACTCCCCAGTTCGGTATTGTGTCCCCTGAACTCCTGTCCCCTGAACTCCCCTCAGAATTCCCGTGTCCCCTGAACTCCCCCTGAACTCCTGCTGAACTCCTGCGCCGAGTGCTGGAAGAAGTACGGCGCCGACGGCTTCAAGTGACCCGCCGCCATTGCGATTTCCTGCCAGCCACCGTACGACTCCGGCCAGTATCGTGCTTATGCGGGGAAAGAAGGAGACAGGAGCAATGGTGAATAAGCATCTCGCAGGTGTGGTTGTTGAGGGTATGTTCACAGCCGCATGCCCCCGCCGCTGTTTCCGAAGGCCCTGAGACAAAGAGAACAGACACACTCGTTCCGGCCACGGCCAGCGTGATCGCTGATGCTCACTTGTTTTCAGGCGACCGGGGGTATACGAACGACTGCATCGGAACGGCAACTGCTTGTTGTGCCCATGCATGTGCGGGAGGCCACTTCTCCAGAATGGCAGACATTCAAGACAGGATACAGAAACTCCTCAGCGCCCTCGTCCGCGACAAGAAGGAGTGCGGCATACAAGTCGCCGCCTACTACAAAGGCAGGCTGGTTGTGGATGCGTGGGCGGGACTCGCGGATGCGAAGAGCGGCAAGGCCGTTGACGCCCGGACGCTGTTTCCCGTCTTCTCTACAACGAAGGGCATCACCGCGACCGTCATTCACCTGCTGGCCGAGCGTGGGAAGCTTGGGTACGAGGATCGGATATCCGGCCATTGGCCGGAGTTCGCTGAGAACGGCAAGCAGGATATCACCGTCCGCCAGGCCCTGAACCACTCCGCCGGGATTCCCCAGATGCCGGACGGCATCGGCCTGCGCGAAGTCTGCGACTGGAGGACCATGTGCGCGGCAGTCGCGAAGCTCAAGCCTCTGTGGACTCCCGGCTCGCAGCAGGAGTATCACGCTATCACCTACGGCTGGATTCTGGGCGAACTGGCGCACCGCGTAGACGGCCGGCCTTTCGCGAAGATCGTGAACGAAGAGATTTGCCGTCCCCTCGGAATCGTGGATCTGTATGTGGGCGCTCCGGATGAAGTGGGGCCACGGGTCGCGGTGCTTTACGAGCCGGATGCGGCGACGATAATGCCCAATAACGCAGGCGCCGCCGCGATACCGCTATGGATTCAGCCGCTTCACGAATGGATGAATAGGGCGGACGCTCGCCGCTCGTGCGTTCCCGCCAGCAGCGGGGTCATGAGCGCGCGCGCCGTCGCCAGGCACTACGCGGCGCTCGTTCCCGGCGGCGTTGACGGCGTGGAACTGTTGCCTCCGGCCCGCGTGAAAGTCGCGACTGTGCTTCAGAACCCTGCCGGCCTCAAGGAAGAGGAACTGCCGATGCGTATAGCGCTGGGATATCTCGTCGGAGGTCCTCAGTCGGTATTAGGGAAGCGGGCCAGTGCCTTCGGCCACGACGGGTACGGCGGCTCAATGGGCTTTGCCGATCCGGAACGCGGCTTTGCCTGCGGCCTGACCAAGAACCTGTTTTCGAAGAACGGCGCCCAAGCTCACGTCGTGGGCGAGATTCGCAAGGCGCTTGGAATCCTCTGACGGTATTGCCGCAGGCTTGCAGTCCTGAAACCTTCGGATGACCCGGGTCAGATGAAGCGCATGTCCCGGGCACTTCGCAGATACAGGCCCCACGCTGCTTGTCGCGGCCTCGCCCGCTGTGTTACAATGAAGCCGAAGCCAGGGATCCAGCACCTTCGATTCGCGCCAAGGGAGGGACGATGGCGAAGCCAGCCTACCGACATCAGTACCATCAGGCCGTCACTTACAAGATCCTTTTGGGCAGGAAACCCGGGGTCATCCACTGCGACCTCGACCAGTCGCTCGGTATCGTCCGCGCCCTTGAGCGGCTCACACTGGGTTTGGAGCAGATCGTCTATCTCGTCGGCTGGCAATACGACGGCCACGACTCCAAGTACCCCGCGTTCTTTGAGGTCAACGAACGGCTCAAGCGGCCTGGGGACGCGAACGCGCGGCAGAGCCTGTTGTGGCTGATGCGCGAAGCGCGCGCGCAGAACGGCTTCGTCAGCACCCACATCAACCTCTGCGACGCCTATGAGAACAGCCCGCTCTGGGAAGAGTACGCCGCTGCGGATCTGTTTGTCCGCGAAAAGGACGGCTCGCTCCAGAAAGGCGGCGTGTGGGATGGCGAGCAGAGCTACCGCGTGTCGAAGGCGCGCGAATGGGCGGCCGGACGCACGCAGCAGCGCATTGACCGTTTCCTCGAACTCCTGCCGATCGCCGACGCCGGCACCGTGCACATTGATGCCTTCTTCCCCAAGCCCAGCCCATACCACGGCGTGACGCTGGAAGACGAGATTAAGACGGTCCAGGAGATCATGCGGTATTGGCGTTCGCGGCGCGTGGATGTCACGGGCGAACTGTTCATCCACGAATATGCCGGCCTGATGCCCCTGGGTTGGCATCTTAACCTCGATGAGGCCAGCCGGCTGAAGTACCCGCCCTCAGTCGTCTGCGGCGGCGGGCCCGCCTGGAACGTGCGCCGCGAGAAGTACGCCGACCGCGCGGCCTGGGTGGGAGTCTTCACCGCGCCCGAAGCCGGCTGTCTCTATGAAGAGGCCTGGGGCTACTCGATTGACGACGACATTTGCAGCCCCGGCGACGTCGCCCGCTTCGCGGAGCGCTTCTTCCTGCGCACCGTCCCGTGGCTGCACATGAACCGGCACGCCATCGTCCGGCACGTCCACTCGCGGGACTCTTACGAGGTCCACCTGGCGGGCAACCTGGTCAGCCGTGTGCGCGTGAAGGACCGTCAGCACAGCCTCGAGGAAGACGGACGCCCGCTCGTCAACGGGGAGGACCTCTGCGTGCCGGCGGGCTGGCGCAAGCAGACCCTCATCGCCTACAGCAAGTCCGGGTCAAGTCGGCGCTGGGAACTGCCGCCTTCCTGGCGCGGCATAGCTCGCGTGAAGGTGACGCCCCTGTATCCGTTCGACTCCCGTCCGCCCCGCGACGCCAAAGTCACGCGCCGTGTAATCCAGGTGCGCCTGGACCCGGGAGCAGCAGTGGCCATCACGCCGGCGTGATGGGTGGGGAAGACCGTCGCTGCGCCAGGACCCGCCATTGGCGCGGAGCAACTTCTTCCCTATTGGCAGGCGCCTGTATGTTCGGGGGCGGAACGACACCTGTGGCAGCAACGAAGGGAACCCTCATGAAACGCAGGTCCATGCTGTTGGCGGCGCTATTGCTCCTGTTGCTTGGCCGAACGCAGGCGGCCCAGGCGGCTCAGCCCAACCTGGTCGTCAACTCCGATTTCTCGCAGCTCTCCAATGGCCGTCCCGCCAACTGGGAAACTTCCGGCGATCCCAAGCACGTTGACCAGACTCTCAGCGCCGGTCGCGATGCAGACGGCGCCTCCTACGGAGAACTCTCCTGCACTCGGCTGGAGCACGTCACCGGCTGGAGCCACGCCATGGTGCTGCAGTTCGGCCAGGTCCGGCTGACCCAAGGCCACACCTACGAGTTCTCCTGCCGCCTGCGGGCGGAGAACCTGGCCGGCCGCACTGTTAACGTCGCTATCCAGGAGACCAAGCCTTGGGGCCCGGCCGGTCTGGAGGCTGCCTTTCCCGTGGGCCCGCAATGGCGGACGTATCGAAGGATGTTTTGTGCCGCTCAGGATGTCGGTCCCACCGGCCGGCTGCAATTCCACTACCTCGAGACCGGCGCGCTCTACCTCACGGACGTGCGCATAACCGAAATCGCTCTGGGCAACATCGAGTACACCGATGTTATCGAGCCGGGTGAGGGCGCCAACCTCGTGCCGAACGGCTCCTTCGAGCTCGGCGTGTGGGGCTGGGGCTCGATAGGCCAAGGCGCTGGCTGGGGCGATCTGCCCGGTCTGCACGGGCAGATCGAAACTGGCGCTGCGCCGCACGGGAAATCGTTCCTGCGAATTCCGCTTGGCGGAGCCAATACGCCTCAGCTCTTCTTCGACTACTTTGAGCCGTTCGCCCGCCGGGAGATCAAGCCCCTGGCCGGCAACCGCGGGTGGATCCGCGTCGAGAAAGGTACAGCCTACACGCTCTCATGCCGGATGCGGGCCAGCGCCGACGGCGTGCCTGCGGTTCTGGGCGCTCGCGGTCGCGAGCCAGAGGGGCCTTGGCGGGATTACCGGCTTGCGGTCAAGCTCACGCGGGAATGGGAACGCTACTCGCACACATTCCGCCCCACTCAACGCTTCGTATACGTCTTCTTCGGTCCCGACTTGGATCAGGAGCAGCAGGTTGACGTAGACGTGGACGCGGTGCAGTTGCAGAAGGCCGAGCAGCCGACCGAGTTCGCGCCGCGGGATGCAATGGAGTTCGCGGTCTTCCCCGCGGACCGCACAGGCATTTTCGCCCGGCCAGCCGCAGCCGGCCTGATCCTCTCTTTGGCAGATTCTCAGTCCGCTGCCGTGGCGGCCGACGTGAGTTTCGATGTCCGCGACTACCAGGACCAGCCCGTGCCGCTGCCCCCGCTCACGATCCAGGCCGCTGCCGGGTCAGCAGCCAGCTCTCGGCTGACGCTGCCCGCCGACTGGCAGGG
>Ga0209777_10004719_pt1 | contig 15984 bp, 15 predicted proteins | sample FrelakmetHBP12HB_FD_187147 | JGI IMG/M metagenome (GOLD analysis project Ga0209777, IMG submission 187147) | Freshwater lake sediment microbial communities from the University of Notre Dame, USA, for methane emissions studies -HBP12 HB (SPAdes)... | ecosystem: Environmental > Aquatic >...
CATAATATGTTGTTATCCTTACTTATATTTAGCTAAATAAAAATGTGCTGTTTTTACCCTTTCTATCCAAAAAGTGTATCATTTTTACTACACTAAGTGCTATAATCACATCAACATAACTACGGAGAACTATGTCCCTATTACCAACACCAAGAAAACCTGTCAATTATTTGAACAATAAAGATATCTTAAAAGAAATTCACGATAGCAAAACAACATACTGTTATTTTACAAAACCAGAATATCATCGCTACGATTTTATCGTAGATATGCCTCAAGCAACTATTGAAGAAAGTTTGGAATATGCTTTCAAACCAGAAACTATACAAGAAGCAAGAGAAACATGTGCATTAAGAATGGATATTGAGCAAGGATTACCAAAAGGTACAACTGATCCATTATCTATACCAGTAACTGATTTAGTATTCCGTGTGATGACATGGGATCATGTTCCAGTCGCACCCAAACAACCACGCAAAACTGTAAAAAAGAAAACAGCGAAGGATATCTTTGAATTTGAGGAAATAGATCCAGATGAGATTTTTGCTGATTTAGAAGACACTGCAAGCAAAGCTGAAGTTGATGACATGGTTCATGTTAAAGTTAACTTCCCTCCATTTCAACATTATAAGATTGATGCAAATAATACATTCTATTGTGTAGGGAAAAGTCATTGGAAAGGTGATCTAGCAACCGGCGAGTTCAGCAAAGATCACGGACAAGTTACTAACAAACTAGCTAGAATGTATATTATGATGTGTGAAAAATATGCAATGAAGTATAACTGGCGAGGCTATACCTACCGTGACGAAATGCAAAATTCAGCAATACTTCAACTAACTTATGTTGGACTACGATTCAATGAAGCCAAGAGTGCTAACCCGTTTGCATATTACACTGCGGCTATTACTAATAGTTTCTGTAGAGTACTAAACACTGAAAAGCGTAGCCAAAATATCCGTGATGATATACTAGAGATGAATGGACTAGCACCATCATGGTCTCGTCAAGGTTCAAGTTCTGGCTCAATGAGCTACGAAGAATAATCAAATTAACCAATCGTAGTTGCAATGCAACTACGAGTAATATACAATTAAGAGATGAGTAACCTTTTTAAAAAAGCCGCTGTATTCACCGACGTGCATTTTGGTATGAAGTCAAACAGTTTACAGCACAATCAAGACTGTGCCAATTTTGTAGATTGGTTCATTACTAAAGCAAAAAGTGAAAATTGCGAAACTTGTTTCTTCTTAGGTGATTATAACCATCATCGTGCAAGCATTAATATTCAAACACTACAGTTTGGATTGCAAGCATTAGAAAAACTAAGTGCTGCATTTGATACTGTCTACTTTATCCCTGGTAACCATGATCTTTATTATCGTGATCGCAGGGACATTCATAGTGTTGAATGGGGTAAACATTTACCCAATGTCAAGATTATCAATGACTTTTTTAATGAAGGAGATGTAGTTATCGCACCTTGGCTTGTAGGAGAAGACTACAAGAAATTACAAAAGATGAGTGGCAAATATATGTTTGGCCACCTTGAACTACCAAAGTTCTATATGAATGCCATGGTAGAAATGCCAGATCATGGTGAGATTAACACAAATCATCTTACTGGGTTTGATACGGTATTCAGTGGTCATTTTCATAAACGACAAGCAAAAACTAATGTTTGGTATATAGGTAATGCTTTCCCGCATAACTATGCCGATGCAGGAGATGATGCTCGTGGTATGATGATATTAGAATGGGGCAATGATCCAGTATTTCACACATGGCCACGACAACCTATTTTCCGTGTTCACAAACTAAGTGACATTTTAGAAAACCCTGAAGGCTTGTTATTGATTGACTCATATGTTAGAGTTCATCTTGATATTGAAATCTCATATGAAGAAGCAAACTTCTTGCGTGAGACATGGATCCCAGAACATAAACTAAGAGAAATGGCATTGATACCTATGAAGGTAGAACAGAGCGAAAATGGACAAACTGCTGACGGACTCAAGTTCGAAAGTGTAGATCAAATCATCATTGACCAGATTAACGCAATTGAATCAAATAATTTTGACAAAAAGATTCTTTTGGATATCTATAACAACCTATGAAGACAAAAGAAGTCAGAGATTTAGAATCACTCACTAAGATTAATAAACATTTGGGTATTGCATTAGCTGAGTTGTCTAAAAATCATTCTTATATAGGTAGTTTAAGAGAACAACATAGATTGATTAGTGTCAAACTCAAAGTAGAAAGTATTATAGAAAAAACATCAAAGGCAGAAAAAATGGCCAAAGAAAGTTTTTTTAGAAAATTAAAATGATTACCTTACAAAATATCACTCTCCGCAATTTTTTATCCATTGGAAATGTTTGTCAAGCAGTTGACTTTGACAAGAAAGACATTACACTTATTCTAGGTGAGAACTTAGACTTGGGTGGTGATGGTGCGAGAAATGGGGTCGGTAAAACCACATTGATTCAGGGTCTTAGTTATGCATTGTTTGGCGTACCTATCAATAACATTCGTAAAGATAATTTAGTTAATCGTACAAATGGTAAAGGTATGCTTGTTACATTGACATTCAATGTCAATGGCACAAACTATAAGATTGAACGCGGTCGTAAACCCAACATTCTAAAGTTCTATGTGAACGATGTACAGTCAAAAGCTACCGAAGATCAACAGGGTGAAAATAAAGAGACACAGGTTGCTATTGAAAAAGTAATCAACATGTCTCCTGACATGTTCCGTCACATCGTTGTATTGAACACATATAGCGAACCGTTCCTTGCACTAAAGAATAATGAACAAAAAGATATCATTGAACAATTAATGGGCATCACACTATTAAGTGAGAAAGCTGAAATCATTAAAAACATGATTCGTAATAGCAAGGATGATATTCAACAAGAAGAATTCCGTGTCAAGGCTATAGAAGAAGCTAACAAAAGAGTTAAAGAACAAATTGATGCACTAAAGCGTAGACAATCATTATGGTTGAAGAAACACGATGATGATTTGACCAGTTTGGCATTACAGTACGATGAGTTAAGCAAGATTGACATTAACGCAGAGTTACAAGCACACAAAGATTTGATTGTTTGGAACAATAAAATGTCCGCACTAAATGCATACCATGCATTGGTGGCTCGTTCTACTGCATGGCAAGAGAAACATGATACTGATGTTTCAATAGCTCACAAAGCCTACTTGTTGAAAAATGAATACGACATTGAAGGCGAACTGCAAGCATGGGCTGACTTAAAAGATTGGCTCAAAAATGAAGCAGAACAAAAGAATATTGCTACTATAATTGATACCCAAACCAAAAGTATCGCAAAAGAAAAAAAATTAATTGACAAATTGGTTCGAGAAATTAAAGAACTAGAGGATCACAAGTGTTATGCATGTGGACAAGACTTTCATGATGACAAACATGAGCAAGTTACAAAAGAAAAAACTACATTGCTTGAAAACACAAAGGCTGAATTGATTGAGCTTGAAACTCAACTAGCAAATAACCAGGCACTGGTAAAAGAACTAGGCCCTAAACCTACCCCATCATATAAGTCAGAAGCAGAAGCTATCCGTCACAGTGGTGATGTGTCTAACTTGAAAAAAATATGGGAAGATAAGAAACAAGAAACTAATCCGTTTGCTGAACAACTACAAGAGCAAACACCGGTTCTTATTACAACTCAAAAACCGAGGACTCATTATGATACAGAAGCAGAGGCAATTAAGCATTCAAGTGAGATTGTTAATATTTTAAATCAAATTGATAATAAGGTTCAAGAAACTGATCCATATGCAGAGCAAGTATCTGATATGGAAACTCAAGCAATACAAGCAATTAATTTTGACAAAATCAATGAATTAACTAAAACTATGGAACATCAGAAGTTCTTACTTGATTTGTTAACTAGCAAAGACAGTTTTGTCCGTAAGAAGATTATTGATCAAAACCTGAGTTATTTAAATTCAAGGTTGACACATTACTTAGATAAGATTGGTCTACCACACTTGGTAGTCTTTAAGAATGACTTGCAAGTTGAAATCACTGAGTTAGGTCGTGAACTTGACTTTGATAATCTAAGTCGAGGTGAGAGAAACAGGCTGATTCTTGGCTTGAGTTTTGCATTCCGTGATGTTTGGGAATCGTTATATAGCCCAATCAATACATTGTTTATTGATGAATTGATTGACAGTGGCCTTGACACGATGGGTGTTGAGAACAGTCTAGCGATACTTAAAGATATGAGCCGTCGTAGACAAAAATCTATTTGGCTTGTCTCACACCGTGAGGAACTTGCAGGTCGTGTACCAAATGTTCTGAAGGTAATTAAAGAAGCCGGTTTTACAACATATTCGACAACAACTGATATTATGTAATTTTTCAAATATTTGATAAATAAGATGTGAATCCAATAAGGAGAAAACATGTTTATCAATAATGAAGCGTGTGCTAGGTACTATGAAATTATTACCCGAGCTGAGTCAATATGCCCACGTAATATAAAAAAAATAGAAGCAATGAAAATTAGAGGCTATATAGAGGATCACCATATTATACCTAAATGTTTAGGTGGTTTAGATACTATATCAAATAAGGTTTGGTTAACTGCCGAAGAGCATTTTATGTGCCACAAATTGTTAACTGATATGACCACAGACAATTCTAATGGTAAAATGTGGAGCGCACTATGGAGAATGATGAATAAGCAAAGTAAAAATCAAGACCGTAATTATGTAATTGATGCTAAAGAATATGCTATAGCTAGAGAACAAAACGCAAAAAATCATAGCATTAGAATGAAGGGTGAATTAAATCCATTTCATAACAAGAAACATTCTGATATTACCAAAGAGGCAATGTCTGTTAAGAAGAAAGGTAAATCGTATGAAGAAATATTTGGAATAGATAAGGCCAAAGAAATGCGTGATAGAAGAAGTAGCGAAGGTTTAGGTAAAATTAAAGGTCCGCAATTAAAATCCATATGCCCTCACTGCCACACCCAAGGTGGATTTGGCATAATGAAACGATGGCACTTTGAAAATTGTAAATTTTTAGGAACTACTAAAATAGTATAAGTATTAGCATGTCTTCAAAAAGTAAAACAAAAGGTAGTTCATATGAAAGGGAAATTGCAAAATTTCTCAGTGACACTTACGGAGAACCTTTCGTTCGTGTTCCAAATTCAGGAGCTTATATCGGTGGCGCCAACTCACACCGAAAGAACTTTTTAGATGGGAATCAAGCTAAATCTTTTAAAGGTGATATAACTCCACCTGACACTTGGTCGCATTTCAATGCCGAGTGTAAAAATTATGCTGATTTCCCGTTTCATTTGTTACTTACAGGAGAATGTAAGCAATTAGATACATGGCTAGAACAGTTACTAGCCGTAGAAGATACCGGCGACCTTAACATTTTATTTATTAAGATTACTCGTAAAGGTCGGTATATTGCTGTTCAAAGCAAACTAACATGGATTAGCGACAACTTTGTATATTACACTTCAAAAAAACACGGAGACTGGACAATTTTTGAATTTGATAGTTTCTTTCAATACAATACTGATATATTAAAAACATATTCAATCACAACAGACACCACGTCAAACACAAATAATATTCTAACAATCAATACTTAATATATAATAAAAATTTGTTGTTCTGGTTGCAGGACCTCCTTGAAGAAGCTTGAAAGATAGCCGATGGAACTGGAGTAAGCATAGTTAGTAATAACTATGGGAATACCGAGAGGGCAATCGGCAAAGCGAACCCTCAACAAGTCTATGACAACTTCATTTTTGAGTCATAGAATGTGCGTTGCGTAGGCGTCAATTGAAAGACATTGATAGGCCTAACTACAGCTCCATAAACTTTACAGAGCAACCGGTAGCGTATAGTGTCATTAAATAGGCGATTATACGGGAGAAAAATGACAACGGATGACGGGCATGGCAAGATCCCTTAACCATTGGTAGTGCTGAATAGCACTACCATGGCTTCAAAGCGGCAGAGTATTCCTAAAAGAGATAACTTAGAAAACAATAAGAACAATTAAAACAATAGATGATCCTAGAAAATAAGACCGAACGAAGTGAGGTCTTAGATGAGCGTAAGCTCATCTCTAAATAGAAAACCCGTAATTTGCATAAATGAATAGTTACGGGAATAATTAGAAGAATGGCATTTGTGTCTTTTTAGTAGTTTCTAGGTTATCTTCTACTATTGCGTTTATAGCCGCTCTTTCATCATTGGACATGTTCAATACATCCTCATAGGATACGCCACCACGCATGTACCAAGAAAATTTCAGTGCATTACTTTTAATAATTTTGCACTCCTGCTCCATGTCATCTAATAGCTTCTGAATCTGGTCAGGTCCTAAATTTAGAAGCCTTATGCGAAAAAATCAGTTACATTCAATGCTAGTGCTTGTTCATATTCATGTCCGCAATTAACGCATTTAATCTTTTGCGGTTTAATTGACGACCCATCTCTTAGTTTCACAACTCTTTCACGAATTAAATCATGTGTGCTCTTATCACAGTTTTCTAGATATTCATGTATATGTTGGGGTGATGAAACCATCTCACTTGGAGTAATAATACAATCAATTGTGTTAGTCAAAAAATCAACATTTAATTTAGTTAATTTTTTCATAGTTTCTGCTGATTTAATACTACGCTGTTCTGGGTCTTCCATTTCTTCAATCATTGCAATTTCTCGTTGCATATTAAATTGAACTATGTTTCCTTTGTTTACCTCACGATAACTTAGTGGTTTAAATCTAATCTTTAACTCACCCATATCTAAAATCTCATCAAATCCGTCTGCCTTAATTGATGATAGTAATCCCATTAAATTTAGATTATACGACCCCATTTCATTACATTCTGGGCATGTAGAGTTAACTTCAAAATCATTACCATTGCTTGCTGAACGGATAACAATTAAGATAGCATCTAAATCAGTGCTAGGAACACTCCATGGATCCTTAATTGCAGGGACACAGCTTTTGATAATATCAACAACAGCACTTCCATTAAACAATGCATCGGGCGTTTTACTAGTTATTTCATCAATTGCTGTCATTGGGTATACAGGTAATTCTCCTGTTTCTGGCATGTCAATTGCGCCTTCGGGATAAAACTTTCCCTTGCTAGGTAAAGTAAAATGTAGTGCTGGTCTACGGAAATATTGTCTTAGTGGGTTAGTCATTAAAAATTCTCCAAAAAAATATGTTTTTTGTGATGCTAAATACAGTATGCTATTTATTAGCTATAATTACGGGTAAAATTAAATGGATGACAATCAAAAAGAATTTAACGAAGCACTTAAAGCGTTTACTGAATCCCTTCATTCATCAAACACTGCCTTAACGGATTCTGAAAAAGAAGCAAAGAAATTTACCAGTGATTTAAAATCTGAATTTGATAAATTAGGGATTACGCTAAAAAGCAATAATGATCTAGAAGATACTAGAGCAGCAAAAACTAAAAGACGACTTGAAGTTGAAGAAGAAGTAAATAAAAAACTTATTGAATCTGGTAAAGTTCGTAATAGAGAAGAAGCCGAAAGTTATAAAAAAACATTAAGAGCACAAGAAGCCACTGCTGCTAGAACTGATGCAGCATATAGAGCATCATCTGATGCTGTTGATGGGTTTAATAATAAAATTAAAGATTTTGCCAAAGAAGGTGGATTACTTGCATTATCTAGTGCATTTAATTACCTACAGGCATCGGTCGTGGGAACATACAAAGGCATGCTTGCAAGTCAAGATGCTTTATTAGATGGTCAACGAGGTCAAACGGTTCAAACTATTGCAGTTGTAACACAATTAAAAGAACAAGCAAATGCACTATCTGATTTTGGAGGATCATTGAGTGGCATTGGTGGTGGTCTTGCACAATTCGGATTACAATTAGCCTTAGTTAACCTTCCTCTTGCCGCACTTACATTAGCGGTAGCAGGATTATTAAAATTATTTGGGATGGCTGCAAAGGTTGAGGCCGAAAGGGAAAAGCGCAATGCTGACATGGAGCTAAAGCGTGCCCAACTGAATGATACATTATATGCTAACTTTCAAAAATTATCAGCATCTTCATTAACCGGTACTAAGGGAATGACCGGATTATATGAAGATTTGCATAAATTTGGTCTATCAATCAAAGATTTTGATAAGTTTGGTAAAGTATTACAAGAAAATACAAAGAATTTAGTATTGTTTGGTGCCGGAACAGTTGACGGTGTTAAGCAGTTTACTGAGACTGCTAGCTCATTAGTGAAATCTGGTTTAGGTAAAACACTTGAAGCTATGGGAATAAGCGTAGAAGAACAGATGGCCCATACTGCGCAGTTCATGGCACAACAAGCTAGATTTGGTATAAAAATACAAGGTGATCAATCAAAGAGTGTTTCTAACTATATCATGGAACTTGATAAGTTAGCTGAATTAACTGGTGCTTCACGCAAAGAACAAGAAGATGCTAGAAAAGCGGTAATGAGTATTAATGAGTTACGCGCCGCGATGATTGAGGCAAAAGAAAGTGGCAACACGGCTAAAGCAGAAGAATTACAGCGAGCCTATGAAACAGCTTCAACAATGATGGCTGCTGGTATGAAAGAAGAAGCCGGTGCATTTGCTAAGTTGATGGCTGCAGGCGGTGTCACTGACGCATCTACTGCTAGAGCACAACAAATGTATGGCGGTAGAGGAGGATTAATAGAGGCTACTAAAACAGGTAGAGGAACAGAAGCTGAACGATATGGATTGGCTGTAAACCAAGCTTATGAACAAGAAAGAAGATTCGCAGGTACAACTAAAATAACTGGACCAATTGCTGGTGTTACTGGTAATACAGCCGCAATTGCAGATGCAAAATTAGCTCAACAGAATGCAGAAAAAGCTGCTGCTGGCATGAGTTTAGATGAATACTTAAAGAAAAATAGAGAAGTAACAGATAAAGCTACAAAAGAACAAGTTGAACTTGAACGAAAAAATCGAGCAGAGGCTATTAAGTTAGAAACTGCTATAATGAACAAAAATTATGAAGCTGCTGAACTTATGATGAAGGCAGCTAAAAAGATGATGGGCGAGAGTGATGTCACTCCTGTCAAACCTGCAGTAGGTTCTGCACCGGGACGAACTAATGCCACAGTATCCCCTGACATTCAAACAGCTCCTGGACAGAAACCTGGATTGGGAAGTGCACCTGGTCGCGGCATTCAACCTAAATCAGCTACCCCAAATCAATCAACTCAGGCATTAATGAATGCAGGATTGATACTTAAAAAAGGGGATGTACAATCAGAAGGTGGTGCAGTAGATCCAAGATTAATTGAAATAGCAAAAAAGGTACAACAGGTAGTTCCTGGATTTACGCAATTTACTGGATTTAATGATCAATACCATCACGAAAACGCACCAACTAGTAAACATACTCAAGGTTTGGCATTTGATTTTACTGTTGCGAAAAAACCCTCACCTGAAGAAGGTAAGAAAATTGTTGAACAATTGCGTGGGCTTGGATTAGATTTGGTAATAGATGAATATCATAATCCAAGTTCAAAGGCAACTGCTGGACATTTCCATGGTGAAATAAAACCACCACAAGCTTTTGATGGTGGCGTGTTCAGTGGTCCTAAATCTGGTTATCAAGTTGAACTACACGGTAAGGAAGCTATCGTTCCATTAAACAATCCATCAGAAAGAATGAATGCTAGTGATAGGATAGAAAAATCTGCACTTGGATCTAGTAACACACCTGCAGACTCGGCAATGGACATGAGTGCAATGACAGAACTTTTCGCTATGATGCAAGATAAATTTGATGAAATGATTGACAAATTAGATCAAGGCAATAATTACGCCGACAAATTAGTCAAAGCTATGGCTTAACGCTAAATACTAAACAATCTATTTCATATGTCATATAAAAAACGCTTTACTAATAAATCAGGTATATCAAGTCCAATAGCCGGTGGCAATAGCAACACTGGCGCATGGAATGGTAGTCCTGGACAAAACGGTCAACCAACTGGCGGTTGGAATAACGCTGAAATGGGTTACAAAAACTACATGAGTAGACTTCCTGAAGTCTATACAGGTCACCCAAACCGTATTGAACGCTATAATCAGTATGAAATGATGGATGTTGATGCTGAAATCAATGCATGTTTAGACATATTAGCAGAATTCAGTACACAGAAAAATGAACATAATAACACACCATTTAATTTAGAATTCACTGAAGACCCTACCCCACATGAAGTAGAACTATTAAAAACACAGTTACAACAGTGGTGCAAGTTAAATGAATTTGGTACAAGAACATTTAAAATCTTTCGCAATGTAGTTAAGTATGGAGATCAAGTTTTTGTGCGTGATCCAGAAACATTTAAATTATTCTGGATTGATATGACCAAAGTTATCAAAGTTATTGTTAACGAGAGTGAAGGTAAGTTACCGGAACAGTATGTCATCAAAGATATTAACATTAACTTACAGAATCTTACTGTAGCACAGAAAACAAATACAGACTTTGCGGCTAACCCAGCAACTGGTCTTGGTGGCACAGGTGGTGGGTCTAACACTAATGGCTATACTGTACCTAGTATGCCATACAATACTACAGGTAGTCGTTTTACACTAGGACAAAGCGAAAGTGCAATTGACGCTAAACATGTTGTGCATTTAAGTTTGACAGAAGGATTAGATAGGTTCTGGCCTTTCGGACAAAGTATTTTAGAAAATATCTTTAAAGTTTACAAGCAAAAAGAATTATTAGAAGATGCGGTTCTTATTTACCGTGTTCAACGAGCGCCTGAGCGTAGAATGTTTAAAATTGATGTTGGTAATATGCCAAGTCACTTAGCTATGGCATTTGTAGAACGGATTAAGAATGAAATTCACCAAAGACGCATTCCATCAACAAATGGCGGTTCAGCAATAGTTGATGCTAGTTATAATCCGTTATCAATGAACGAAGATTACTTCTTCCCAGTTACTGCTGATGGTCGTGGATCTAGTGTTGAAGTGTTACCTGGTGGTCAAAATCTAGGCGAAATAGATGACTTAAAGTACTTTAATAATCGTTTGGCTCGTGGTTTGCGAGTACCTAGTAGTTATCTACCTACAGGTCCCGATGATAACACGACACCAATGAATGATGGTCGTGTTGGTACTGCTATGATTCAAGAGTTCCGTTTCAATCAATATTGTGAACGGTTACAAAAGTACATCAGTCAAAAATTAGACGAAGAATTTAAATTATTCTTGCGTTGGAGAGGATTCAATATTGACAGTGGATTGTTCACATTAGAATTCAACCCACCGCAAAACTTTGCTGCTTATCGCCAAAGTGAACTAGATACTACACGAGTAAATACATTTTCCTCTATGGAAGCATTTCCCTATATAAGTAAACGCTTTGCATTAGAAAGATTCTTGGGATTAACTGAAGAAGAAATTACCAAGAATGAAAAAATGTGGCGTGAAGAACATAATAAGGATGAAGACATTGAACCTACGGGAAGTGATTTGCGTAATATTGGTGTAAGTGCAGGTGACTTAAACGCTGACTTAGAAACTGCTGATACTATTGAAAATCAACCTGAAGAAAATCCTGAAGGCCCTGAAGTTGCAGGACCAGTTGTTGGTGGACAAGCTGGTAATATGCCAGGTGGAACACCTGCACCCGCAGGTAATGCAATGTAAGATAAATAATATACTATGCGACTACTAGAAATGTTTGATGCTGCAATCCCCGGTTATCAGGACCTTGCTTCTGATAATAGCCATCCTAAATGGAAAGAAAGTCGTAAAACTAAACTCACATTAAAGCAGATTCGTAAACTGCGTAAGATGATGGATGTGCGTAATTTTGAACGCAAAAAACATCTTAAAAAAGTACATCAACAATATGGTCAAACTGCTGGAGAAGCAGGACCCACAGCATAATTCTCTATAGTTCTCCTAAAAACTCAATAAAACAGCACTTATTACGCTGTTTGGCTTGATATAGTGTAAATATAATACAAAGCCATTTTTAGGAGAATACACAATGGATAACAAAAAATTTGAACAACTTATTGATTTAATTATCAATGAGAATGAAGAACAAGCTCGCTCATTATTTCATGATATCGTAGTTGAGAAAAGCCGCGAAATCTATGAAAGCATGATGGCTGACGAAATGGAAGAAGGCATGGGCGGCCAAGTAGGGCAGATGATGGACGAAATCAGTGCTGAAGAAGAAGGCATGACCGAAGAAGAAGAAATCGATTTTGATGACGAAGGCGATGATGATATCGTTGACATCGAGCCAGAAGATGGTATGGATGACGAAGATGGTACAGAAGAACGCCTAGTTAGTATTGAAGACAAATTAGACCAATTAATGGCTGAGTTTGAAGAAATCATGGGTCACGAAGAAGGTGAAGAAGGCGACGAAGAAGACTTCGGCGACGAAGAAGGTGACGGCGAAGAAGACTATGGTGACGAAGAAGACGAAGAAGACTATGGTGACGAAGAAGATAGCGAAGAAGCTATGATGGAAGCAATCGCACTAAAGAAAGTTTCTGTAACGCATGGTGACAATGGCCAAAATACAAAAAGCACAAGTCCAAAATACAAAAAGCACAAGTTTAGCAAATAGCGGACAAGCTGGTATGGATAGCAAGCCAGTAAAATTCAGCGGTTCAAGCGAGACAGTTCCAACAAGTCCAAAAGGACCTAGCAACTTTTACTCAAAGGGCGAAACTCAAGTAAAAGACGCTAACAAGTGGAAAAATGCTCCTGCACAAAACAATGCTGACTTAGAAAGTACTCCTAAGCCAGTAACAAAAGATGCAGCATCTGGTACAAAAAGCCCAGTAGCTGAGTCACGCAAGACAGCTAAGAAGCGCATCTAAGGAATCTGAGAGAAATGGCTTTGTATCTCAAAGAGCATCTAACTTTCGACCGTGCCGGAATGGTGGTCGAAAGTGAAGGTGAAGGCAAAGGAAAATCCCTTTACATGAAGGGTATTTTCATTCAGGGTGGGGTAAAGAACGCTAATGAGCGTGTTTATCCCGTTTCTGAAATAGAATCTGCTGTAAAAACTCTTAATGAACAAATTACAGGTGGCTACTCAGTTTTAGGTGAAGTAGATCACCCAGATGATTTAAAGATTAATTTAGACCGTGTATCACATATGATTACTCAAATGTGGATGGATGGCGCTAATGGCTTCGGCAAATTAAAGATTTTACCAACTCCAATGGGTCAGTTAGTAACTACCATGTTGGAGAGTGGAGTGAAACTCGGCGTTTCAAGTCGTGGTAGCGGTAACGTGGACGACATGAACGGCAAAGTAAGTGACTTTGAAATAGTCACTGTGGATATTGTTGCACAACCAAGTGCACCTAATGCATACCCTAAAGCAATATATGAAGGCATGATGAATATGCGTCATGGTCATAAGTTGTTAGATATTGCAAAAGATGCTCAAGGCAACAAAAAAGTAGAGACATACTTGAAAGGCGAAGTCCTTCGTCTGATCAAGGATCTCAAAATTAAATAAAGGGGAAACAGCATGTTTGATGCTATCAAGCCATTACTTGAAAGTGGACTTATCAACGAAGATGTAGGGCGCGAATTAAACGAAGCCTGGGAGTCTAAGTTGAATGAGGCTAAAGAGCAAGTACGTGTTGAATTGCGTGAGGAATTCGCACAACGTTATGAACATGACAGAATCGTGATGGTTGAAGCCCTTGATAAAATGGTTACAGAAGGTCTAACAACTGAAATTGAAGAATTTCATGTTGAAAGACAAGCAATGAACGAAGACCGCGTACAAGCTAAAATGAAATTGCGTGAAAACGCAACTAAGTTCAATGATTTCATGGTTACTAAACTAGCTGAAGAAATCAAAGAATTACGCAGTGAACGCAAACTACAAATGGAAAGTCAGCAAAAGCTAGAGCAATTTATTGTTCATGCATTGGCTCGTGAAATCAAAGAATTCTCACAAGACAAGAAAGCTGTAGTTGAAGCAAAAGTTAAGTTGGTTGCTGAAGGCCGTAAACAATTAGAATCATTGAAGTCACGTTTTGTGAGTGAAAGTGCAGGAAAATTGAATGCAGTCGTAACTAAACATCTTAAGGGTGAATTAGGACAGTTGAAAGAAGACATCAAAGTTGCTCGTGAGAACAATTTTGGTCGCCGTATCTTTGAAAGCTTTGCAAGCGAGTTTTCAGTTACTCATTTAAATGATAAAGCTGAAACACGCAAGTTAATGCAAGCCTTAGAAGAAAAGGAACAACAACTAGCCGAATCACAAAAACAAATCAACGACACTAAAAAGTTAGTTGAATCAAAGGAACGTGAAGTTCGTATTATTAAAGAATCTAATCAGCGTGAAAAAATGATGAGCGAGTTACTTGCTCCATTAAACAATGAGAAAGCTTCCGTAATGAAGAACTTACTAGAAAGTGTGCAAACACCAAAACTGCAAGCCACTTTTGATAAGTATCTACCAGCAGTATTAAATTCTGGAGTTGAGAAAAAGTCTACCAAGACTATGATCAACGAAAGCATTAAAGAAGTAACTGGTGATAAATCTGCCGTTAAACAAGAAGTAGATATGGATCAACGTGATAACGTTATTGATATCAAACGCCTGGCAGGGCTTTAAAATAGACATAATTTAGGAGAAATTAACATGTCAAAAGTATTATTAGAAGGCCGTTGGAACGAGACCAAGGAAGCCCTGTTAGAAGGTCTTAAAGGGACTCGTAAGTCAACAATGAGTGTTATCTTAGAAAACACTAAAAAGCAATTACTTGCTGAATCTTCAGCAGGTACAACAACAGCTGGTAACATCGCTACATTAAACCGTGTGATTCTTCCAGTTATCCGTCGTGTCATGCCAACAGTTATCGCTAACGAGTTGGTAGGTGTTCAGCCAATGACAGGACCAGTTGGTCAGATTCACACATTGCGTGTCCGTTATGCAAACAGCTTGCAAGATAACAGTGCTGCTCAAACTAGCGTTACAGCTGGTCAAGAAGCATTGAGCCCATTCTTGATTGCACAAGCATATTCACGCACTGCGTTACTTGATCCATCAACTAACTATTACACTGGTGCTGATACTGCTGCATTAGAAGGTAATGGCGGTAAGCAAATTTCTGTACAAATCTTGCGTCAAGCTGTTGAAGCTAAGAGTCGTAAGTTGCAAGCACGTTGGACATTTGAAGCTGCGCAAGACGCACAGTCTCAACATGGTATTGATGTTGAAGCAGAAATCATGGCAGCTCTAGCACAAGAAATTACTGCTGAAATTGACCAAGAAATTCTATTGTCTCTAGCAACTCTAGCTACAACAGAGTATACATACAACCAAGCTACTGTATCTGGTACAGCTACTTATGTTGGTGACGAACACGCTGCTTTAGCTGTTCTAATCAACCGTGTTGCTAACTTGATCGCACAACGCACACGCCGTGGTGCTGGTAACTGGGCTGTTGTTTCTCCAGCTAGCTTGACAGTATTGCAATCTGCAACTACTTCAGCTTTTGCTCGTACAACAGAAGGTACTTTCGAAGCTCCAACAAACACTAAGTTCGTTGGTACATTGAATGGCGCAATGCGTGTATTCGTAAACAGCTATGCACCTGATACACAACCTGTATTGGTTGGTTACAAAGGTTCAAGCGAAACTGATGCAGCAGCATTCTATTGCCCATACATCCCATTGATGAGTTCTGGTGTTGTTCTAGATCCATCAAGTTTCGAACCAGTCGTGTCATTTATGACTCGTTATGGTTACATCGAATTAACCAACACCGCAAGTTCTTTCGGGAATGCCGCGGACTATGTTGGTGAAATTGCGGTCCAAAATTTAACATTCCAATAAAATTTGGTTTGTTTGTTTTGTCAAACACAAAGGGGCACTTAGGTGCCCTTTTTTGTTG
>Ga0209777_10004720_pt1 | contig 15983 bp, 14 predicted proteins | sample FrelakmetHBP12HB_FD_187147 | JGI IMG/M metagenome (GOLD analysis project Ga0209777, IMG submission 187147) | Freshwater lake sediment microbial communities from the University of Notre Dame, USA, for methane emissions studies -HBP12 HB (SPAdes)... | ecosystem: Environmental > Aquatic >...
CGGCAATTGTTACAATTCCACTTGAAGATATGGAAAGGGTATAAGTCCCCGGCAGCGTGGAATTTGCGTCGCTACGAGTAATGGATGATGTAGTAACATTACCGCTGCTATCTATACTGGAGACACCATGTGCCCAACCCGACCATTGAGGACTGTCGCCAGAAGTAAGAAGGTGAAAATTCCATGTGCCGACAAGATCAGCAGTGCTAAATGATGAACTCGTTAAATCGGCAGGCACCGTTGTGTTCTCGCCGCCAGTTGCTACACCAGAAACACTCAACGGATTGTTTGTTGGAACTGCCTTGCCGGAAGTTGTATTGACATAACCTAAATCAATCGTGACATCAGAGGTACTGTTGATAGCAAATACATTTGTCGTACCCTGATAGAGGGGATAGATTCTTTGACTTGCTCCTTCATTTTCAATAAGATAAATTTCGTAAGATACACCTGTGGGAAGATTTAGTGTGAATGTCTTGGGTGTCCCACTTGCAACGTTTCTTGCCGCTTCAACACCCGATGTCGCATTATAAGCCACAATGGTTGTTCCCGAAACAGTGCCAGTTATGGTTGCCGTAAAGGTTGGTGCTGGTGCTGCAGAATTATCACTTTTACTGCAAGCCATAATCGCCAAAAACAATATTGCCGCTAACACTACAAATAATTTTTTCATTGTAATCTCCTTTTAAAATTAAGGTGACCTTATTGAAACTAAAAACAGAAGCCTCCAAGGGAGTCAATAACCCCTTTGGAGGCTAAACTTTGGCAACTTCCGATAAATCCTTTTCAAGGCGGACTCCAGCGTTTGATGAGTTTACTGAGATAATAATAGAGTCTGCTTTTTTATATGTTCTTGTTAGAATGTCAAGGGGAAAACGGCCTCATATTTTTTGTTTATTACGAATTGAAAGGTTGTATTATCGTAACGATTGACGTTTTGTTTGTTACAGGAAGAAGTTGATAAAGTCACCATTCAGCACGAGATGGTTATAGACAACATCTTTTTAGACGTAACAATCCTGCTATCGGATCGGTATCGGATCGAATTTAAAAAGTTAAGTAATTGATATTACATGAATAAGTGGCGGAAGTGCATGGGAATCGAAAACATCTATGAGTGCTAATCTTACAATCATTTAAGTTACTTAGCATTCCCATTTGCCCCTTGGTTCAGTTTTGGTTCAGTTATCGGTATAACTCTACCCATTAATTTACGCTTACGTTCAATTTCCATTTCTGCATAAACGTCAACGCTGTCACGCCTTGCATGATCAGTTAAACTTTGCAGTTCGTCAACTGTTCCGCCCTTCTCATTAAGGAATTGCCAGCAAGCAGAATGTTTTGTTCCGGGATAGAGAGAAATTTTCTCTCCAACTTTTTCGCAAGCAGTATCCCAAATATACTCTAATCCTGTAACCGTGTAATGACTTCCGATTTTTTTTGTTTTGCAATCTCTACTTTGATTCTCAAAAAAGAATTTCCCGAAAGTAACAGGCATTGATTTCATGTATTCCTTAAACTCTGGATTGCAAGGAATCAAATGTTCTGTATGTGTCTTTGTATAATCTACCATTATTTTGTTGCTAAACGTCCGCCTGATAGTGAAAGCGTCAAGGGTGGGATCATAATCCTCTTTAAATAAAGCGCAAGCCTCTGACGGTCTCCTGTAATGAAATTTAAGCCACCAGAATATAGGCTGATGTTGTTCCGGTATAGCATTAAGTATCTTTTCTTGACGGTCAGAAGTTAATCCCTTGCGTTTCTTTTTAATAATTCCGTATTTTTTCTTTTCAGGGAATGGCGGTATTGAAAGAATATGACCTGATTTGCAGGCATAGTCTAAACAAGTATGAAGGCAATACATCACATTTCTTTTACCTTTACCGTCTCTCTTAATCTCTCCCATCAATTTACAAAGCACATCATATTTTAATTCATGCAGACTGTAGGTATTAACTTTAAACCACGGAATAAGATGATTGCTAATACTGTTTAAATAATCTTTATATGTTGCAGGTGAGATAGAATCTTTTATTGATTCAAGCCATTCTCGCAGATATGGAATCGTATCAACTCTTTGTTCTAAATATCTTTCAATCTGAAAAGGAATGCCTAGACGCAAACAACTTTCTTCATCTGCCTGCATTACAGATCGAAGTTTCTTCGCCATATCCTCGCCCTTCATGCCGTTAATTTCTCCATCACGACATAAAAAGCCTTTATACCTACTTACTTTATAATTTCCCCATTGAACAAACCAATAATCACGGTCAGCGCGATATTTAACTTGCCCTTTCATACAAAGACCTCCCCCGTCTAAGAGAGAGTTATCATATCGATGAGGAAAATTCAAATTTGATCTCCAAAAAAAGTTTTCTCACTACTTTCTATCCTTTAAAACGGCACACCCTCAACAGCTCTATTCATTTGATTTTGTGCAATCCATTCCAGAATTCTATGAATAGTTGATCTTTCAACAAACAAAAAAAATCTTCTGTATTTTTCAGCTATTAATTTTCTAAACTTTTTCTTATTTTTTTTAACAAAGTTTCTTAATATCCTTCGTAACAACACCATTTCAGATTGATTCAAATAAAATTTTTCATTCTCCGCAAACTCCGGCTCGCCAAGATAACCCCAATTTCTGCCTATACTTTCTTCACTCACAAATTCACCATTTTTTGATATATACTTCCGATCACTTACATAATTATTCGCTTGCTTACGGGATTCTATTAAACGATAACTTTTATAATGTGACGCAACTTTAAGAGCCTTTTCAAACTCATTAGTCCCCGTGAATTCAACCCATTTACGAGCAAATAACAAAGCTAATTCAAAATATTCCTTTTTAGAAATTCCTTGTATTAAATATAAGAAATGGAAATGGGGAACATATTGCCCTTTTAAAATTCCCGATAAACGTTGTCTCCATTCCCTTTTCCATACTCCTTGAATCTTATATCCTTCTCTTTCCAACCACAGTTTAAAAGCTTTAAGAATCTTAGATGATAATTTTGCTCTTTCTTTAACACTTAAACCTTCCATAATATCGTCCGCTAAAGTAAAATCTTGCCAAAACTCAAATGGTAATTTCATCTCTGCCAGTTTAATCATTAAATTACGCCTTGATTTTCTTGAGAACATAACAACAGGTCCTTTTCTACCTCCTCCACCTCCACCAAAGCAACTTTTCTCAAAACACAATACAAAATCCCTTTTAATTCTACTGACCCCTTCAGATACTATTAAATACTCCATACAATCATCTTCAGTATTGTCATTAGAAAATATGTCACTAATACAAGCAGTGACACCCTCATTATCGTCTATCGTCGCCTGCGGTTGGCTGGCTCTGCTGTCGCCACCAGCCGCAGGCGTGACGATTTCCTGATAATCTTTTTCAATCATAAAAAAAGCCCTCTAGGATTTTGTCCCAGAATGGCTTCTTGAATATACTTTGATCTGATGTTATAAAACAGACAGACCTGTTTTGGATCATGTGCCCTCAAGCCATATTCTGAGACTTGGTTTAGGGAGATTGGACTTGCTGGCCGCTTGTCCTTTCTCCTGCCTTTTATTTACTTTCTGATTTCTAAATCTCCTTTTTTATCTACTCTAATATCTCCGGACATTAACGCTTCTTTAAGTTTCTTAAAGACTTTATCTCCAATTGCAGCCGCTTGGATAATTCCCAGTTTATCTAATGATTGAAGGTCTTCTATGCCTAGATCAATAAGATTAGACATCATCTCGCTTCGAGAGAAACGACCTCTGATTGCTCTTAATCTGTCAATTTCTGCTACTGTGCTTGGTTTCAGCATTACTGTGTATTGCTGTCTAGGCTCATCTATTTTTGGTCTTCCCATGATTTTACCCCCTTAAATTCTCAATAATAAATACATTAGGTTTATTAGCTTTAATTATTTTTTACAATAGGAATAATTAAATGTCAAGCATTTTTTTAAATTATTTAATAAGGGCGGTTCCGGCTCCGACGGGCTAGGCGGGTGCCCATTCTCGCCGGAACCCATTTATAATTTTAACTTACTTATTGATTTTGATTAAAATTAAATTTATAATTTTTAAAATGTATTTATGATATAGGTTAATTTATGAAAGGCGTATTTTTAAGAAACAAAGAAATTCCGCTTTATTTTGGTGAAGTGAACTTCAATGGTGTTAAAAAAAACATCAACTTTGATACTCATAACCCAAATAATCCCGAAATGTTTTACAAACATCCTAATGGTGAAATTTGGATAGGTGATTCAATTACATGGTTGAACTCATTGCCGAATGATTCAGTAGACTTGATTTTTGCAGACCCACCTTACAATATTAAAAAAGCCGATTGGGATAGTTTTGAATCTCAACAAGAATATATTGAATGGTCTCTCAAATGGATTGAGCCAGCAGCTAAAATTTTAAAATGTACGGGTACGCTCTATATTTGTGGCTTTTCTGAAATATTAGCAGACCTGAAAGCACCAGCGATGAAATTTTTTAAAAATTGTCGCTGGCTTATTTGGAATTATAAAAACAAAGCAAATCTCGGTAAGGACTGGGGCCGTTCACACGAAAGCATTTTACTTTTTCGAAAATCAAAAGATTTTACTTTTAATATAGATTCGATTCGTATTCCTTATTCAAAGCACACGCTGAAATATCCTGACCATCCACAAGCTTTAACAAGCCAATATGGTAATGGGAAAAAACACTTATGGATACCAAATCCAAACGGCGCAAAACCACAAGATGTAATCGATATACCACAAGATATAATCGATATACCGACAACATGTAACGGTATGCACGAAAAAACATTACATCCCACACAAAAGCCTGAAGAACTTCTTAGAAAAATAATTTTATCATCTTCTAACATAGGAGATATCATTTTAGATCCATTCTTAGGTTCTGGAACAACAGCTGTTACATCAGAGCAATTAAAGAGAAAATGGTTAGGTTGTGATTTAAATAAAGAATACTTAGAATGGGCAGTTAATCGGATTGAATTAGTTGAAAATTGGGATATAGATAAATGGATTAAATATGATTTTGAAAATATGCAACGAAGGAATTCTATCAGATGAAATTAAAAGAAATTATTGAAATGGCGACTGATAAAAGTAATTTTTCTGATTTAAAAGGATATATTGAATTTTGTAAAATTTACCTTGATTACATTTCAAACAATCTCCAAGCAACGATAGTTTCTCAAAATGAAAATTATTATACTTTCTATCAATACGACAAGTTCGGATATTATCAGATAACCAGACCAATAAATTCAAATCTTATGTATGATGTAGCTTCCTTTGATAAAATTAGAAAAGAATTTGTTAGATTACTTAAGGTTGTGCAGGAAGTAGAAATAACAAATTCCAAACAAAGAAATATCATTTTAAATTCGGTTTATACTATTCAGCAGTCAATCGGTGCGGCTCTTGATGGGCTACCAGCTGGCAAATCAAATATTGCGAGAAAATTAAACGGCGATTTATTTGAAAACTTTATTCGCTTGATAATTAGAGAAATTGGAATTGATTGCCGGGCTGGTGTAATCAATATCCCAGTTATCGCAAACAGTGAACAATATTTTATGAGTTATCAGCACGATTTAATTATTGAAGATAAAGATAAAATAAAAGTAATTGGTTCGATTAAAACATCAAGCAAAGATCGAATAGATAAAATATTTATCGATAAATATCTTTATAATAGACTGACTACAACTAAGACTCCGCATATTGCTGTATTTTTAAATGATGTGCAAAGAAAAAATACCCGTAAAGAAAATGAATATGGAATAAATGCAACATTTTTGCCCGGCCATTTTATAGGATATACAATAGCTCTTAATCCGTTAGACGGAGTTTATTATTGTGACATCAGACCAAATATGAAAACTGGCGATGTTTTAAAAGACCACATTAAAACATTTGATCATTTAATTTGCGAAGACATTTGGAAATTTTTATAATTTATTTTTCAAATTGCTTTCATAGTTCATCTTCTTAAAATTATCCCATTGGTTCAGTTCTGGTTCAGCTTTATAAGGATACAAACACAAATGATTATAAATAGATATGGCGGAAGTGCATGGGAATCGAAAACACGTGGCTTTAAAATATCCCTTATAATTCCGATACTTTCGATATCTATTTTTTACTTGTAGCAGTTTTGTAGCGGATTACTTTTCCCATCAATCGACGTTTTGCTTCCATCTTCACATCTGCATATACTAACACAGAATCACGCCTTGCATGATCTGTCAGCATTTGAAGTTCATCAATCGTTCCACCTTGCTCATTAACAAAAGCTGTGCATGATGAATGTTTCAGACCGGCATACATTCTTATTTTTTCACCGCATGACCTAGCCGCCTTATTCCAAATGTCAACGAGATAGTCTTGTTGATATCGTTTCCCTTCCATCCTGCTTGTAGCATGAGTGAAAAAGTATTTCCCGAAATAACCATGCATGTTTTCCATCCATGATTTAAAGTCAGGATGGCATGGAATTTCATGAACGGCATTTGTTTTGGTATGATCAACTGGAATCTTTCTTGACATTGACCGCCTGATGATGAAGCAATCGCGACTTGTATCATAATCATCTTTCTGTAATGCAATAGCTTCTGATGGTCTTCTAAAATGATATTTAAGCCACCAAAAGATCGGTTGATGTTCTTTCGGTATAGATTCTATAATGGCAATTTGTCTATCCTCGGTAACCCAGTCGACTTTTTTCTTTACAATTCCATATTTCTTTTTCTCTGGAAACGGAGGCATGGCAACTATCCGCCCCGACTTCCAAGCATATTTAAGACAAGAATGAAGGGCATACATGACATTCATTCGCCCCTTTCCTTCACGTTTTATCTCTGATAGTAATGCGCAAAGCGTGTCATAACGAATTTCGTGTAACTGAATATCCTTACCTCTAAACCAAGATACAAGATGATTTTCGATTGAATTAAGATAGTCGTGATATGTTGCCGGCGAAAGTGATGATTTCTGTGTTTTAATCCATTCTCGCAAATAAGGAATTACGTCGGTCTTTTGTTGTGTGTATTTTTCTATTCTAAAAGCTTCTGGATTAATCTCAAAATCATGCTGGATTGTTGAAAGCAGCTTGATAGCCATCCTTTCTCCAAACTCACCTTTGCAAACTTCACCTTTGTAACGATATATTTTGTAATCACCCCATGAAGCATACCACAGCTTACGATGAGGATTATATTTTACCTTTCCTTTCATGCAGACACTACCCCCTCTGATTTTGGAAGTAGTGTTATCATGTGCAGTATTAAATTTCAAATCAGAATATCCTTTGCTGAATTTTTTACCTATATTAATTTTAATTCTTGATTTTTATGTTTCGGATGAATTTGAATATTCCAGTCCATCATGTCTTTTGTGGTATATTTTGTAATGTAATAATTAGCCCCTAACCCAATGTCATAGCCCATGACCTTGCACATCCCACCGTAATTATGCTTTCGCCACGATTCACCAATCTCAACATAGGGAATATGACCGAGACCACGGATAAGCATATGTCCATGAACAAAATCGTTCTGATGAAATTTCTCAATCGCAACCATATGAGAAATAGGTCTTGTAATGTTGCAGAATTGACCATAAAGCCATTTCTCAATCCTCACTCTGGCTCTGTATGGGTCTTTGACATAATAGCCATTTCCAAAAGTTCCTGTGAAAAAAATATCCCAATGCATTGTAGCCAACCAATCGCCAAACCCCTGCGTTAATTTTATTGGAACACCGTTATAACCTCTCATTATTATTAACTTTCTACCTCCTTTTATTTCTACTAAATTTTAAGCACACTTCATTCGATGGATAGTGAAGTGTGCTTAAAAAAACTAATATAATATCAAGCACTTACTAAACTATTTTCTTTTTGTTCAGAGCTTATTGCCGATACTTTGACTAGGAAATCACCCCGGCAACGCCTATAAATAAAAAATGTTTGGGAGAATTATTGACACTTTAACGGTAGGCTGTTAGACTGAAACAGCCTAGAGTGTCGCAAGACCCCCTATGGTCAAAGCCAAACACTCGTACCCCCAAAGTCCTGTGTTTGGCTTTCCTCTTTTTACTTATCTACTTTTTTCACTTTTGCATTTTTCGCTTTTTTTTGTTTTTCTTCAAATTCTCTGTATATTTTTGTCTGAATTTGTTCCAACTCTTCACCTGTTTTATCTTCATAAACTCTTCTAAAAACTAACCAGATCATTTCTTCCAATAGCTTAGCGGCAATAGATGATCTATTGTCTCGCCATCTCTTAGCGAGATGATCCAGCAAAGCCAAAGGGTATTTTTCTAATCGTATCGTCACCGGAATGGTTCTATCTTCATAGCCTCCAGAAGCCATAAATTCATATTGATTAACAAATTCATTAATAACTCGTTCCTCTAACGGAATATCTTTTGTCTCTTTATCCTTAGCATTTCTATTTTTTATTGCATTTGACATATAATCTCCTTTTAATTGAGAAGTATTTTGTAAGCGTTTTAATTACAATACAGAATTAAATTTGTAATTGCAAGCATTATTTTTAAAATATTTTATCCATCTCTGGGCAGGCTTTTCCGGCTTTGGCGGGCAGCCGAAAAGCCTGCCCAGATCGTTAAATATCTAATCTTATCAGCTAAAGCAGACAATTATAAATTATTTTGCTAATGAACTCATTCAACAAAGCTTGAAAATATTAGTTTAAGCGAGCGCTCTCTCGCTTTCTTCCTGTAGTGTTGAAAATATATTTTCAATAGTGTCTGCAAGATTTCAAATGGTAATCCTTAATATAAGTTCGGTGAGAAGGTTGGTGGTAATCTGTATTAAATGAGTTGGGATATTATGTCGATTCACATAACATACCAACTGACAAAATAGGAAATGGATTGATTATTGTTTGATATTAAGTTATTATATCTAAAGTTGCATTTTTTACGGTGTGATATTATCACTGATCCATATAAACACTATTAGGTCTCTCTCATTTATTGATATAAAAATTTAAAACCTATGCGAGGCATTTTTATGACTAATGCAAAAATGCAAGATGATTTTTTAATGGCTTACGCTACATATGTCAAAGAGATTATGGAACCAACCGAAATGGAAGCGAAAGTAATTCTATCTTCATGGAAGAGACCAGGTTATTGGTCAAAATATGCTGAAAAAGAAAGACTACCTGAGCCCTCTCCCATACAAAGAGTCCGTTCTCGAATAAAGAGGCCCGAGAGCGTACTTGACAAAATTTATAGAAAGAAAGACGACTTCCCAGATGGATTAAGTCAGCAGAGCATCTCAAAAATGCTAGATTGTTTCGGTATCCGGGTAATAGTCTATTTTTTGTCTCAAATCATTTTTGTTGACCGCGAAATAAGAACAAATCCTGCCTTTGAAGTATCCACTGATCATCCGCCGATTGTTTACCTTAGTGAAGACCTTCACCGAAGGCTTGCTCTTAATCATCTCGAAAGGAAAGATAAGGAGAGTGGCTATGCTTCTGTACATTATATAGTAAGGTTACGAGAAAGTCAGATATCAAGGGACAAAAGACCGTGGTTTGAACTTCAACTCCGAACGATGACAGAGGATCTCTGGGGGGAAATTGAACATATTCTGGGTTACAAACCGGGGAAAAGGACTTCTTTTGCTGTCCGAAAACAGTTCCGTATAATAAGTAGAGAATTGGAAGGTATTGATGAGCATTTCAATTTCTTATTTGAGGAGCTTCTTCGGTTTCAGGAAGAATCAAGTTACAATGATACAGATCCTCTAAATGCTGAAAACCTTCCCCCGGTTCTTTCCGAAATAGGAATAGGTTGTTCACAAAGGGAGATCGACGGTTTACTAAAGTTACTTTTTAGCAGAGGAATGGAATCCATAGGGCAACTTCGTGCGGTTGCCACAAACCGCATTCTGGAAATTATAAGGAATACATACCGACAGCATGAGGGTCGCCACCCAATCAACTTTGAGATTGTGGCAAACCTTGCGAATCTCCAAGATGTTGATAATGAAGAAGAGGCAATGAAACGAATAATATCTCAGATCGAGTTTCTCATAACGTGGGAAAAAGTAAAACGTGAAAGATTTTTCGCTGCACCAAATAAAAATATAACCTAACAAAGACATCATGGACTGCTAATATCATTGATCAAAAATGAAGATTGCGGATTAAAAGAAAGTGACAGTTGTATTCACCTATGTGCATAATTGTACTTGCTATATAGTATCTTAGATACCGTCCCAAATCATCCATTATACGCCAGATAATTTGCAGATAAATATGTGCCTACTTTATTGTTATGTTACTTAACAATATTTCATTAAGCCAAATTTATAGTGAATGGGAGATGTCGTGTAATATTATATCCTTTAAATTTACTAATTTCTTTAGGTTTTGCATGATCCTCTTCTTTCTCTTTTTTAGAAGAACTAGCTTCTTTAACTCCCTTAAGAACTAAAGTTTTCTTTTTTCCATTATCCTTTTTCATGACATCCCTCCCTAGTGTCATTTATATAATTTATAATATGCAGTACTTTTAATACCTTCAAATCTTTGTAGAGTCACTCCTCCAGCCTCTAATATTTTAGTTGCTTCTTTCATCTCATAAGGTTCAGAAAAAACCACCTTTTTTATACCAGCTGTAACAATTTTATTCGCACATAGATTACAAGGCTGTGCCGTTACATATAAAACTAATTCACCATTATATTTCCTATCAATACCAACAAGTTTCATAATAGCATTTTCTTCGGCATGAAGAGATCTGCATAGATCTAATAACTTTCCTGGTGTTTCTTTACCTCCCGGAAGATATTCTTCGAATATTGCAATATCGCACTTATTACATTTAAATAAAATAGAGATTTCTTTGCGACATCCTTTGCAGAACTTTACAAACCCATCGTATTCTTTTTTACAGCAATTACACTTAGACTTTACTGTAACCGCAGCTCCACAATTTGGGCAATGCTTGATTTTATTTGCATGTTCTTGTTGGAGATAATCTCTATAACACATTTCATAATCAGGGTGAAAGATACACTTATACGAACCTATTGGTACTTCATTATAACCTGACGAAACAATAAATGGTGTGCCAAGAACCATTTCCGTACCTTGAGACCCTACTGTTCCACTGGTTGATGCATTATCTACAATAACTGAACCAACCTTACGTTTAACACAACTTGACCTCTTGCTCAATGAGTAGGCTACTGTCATAAATAACTCATCGGGAGTTGGCTGGATATCTTCAGACTGTTTTCCTTCTCTCAAATTCTCGATTAGCCTTATATACCTATTGTAAATATTTTCAATATATTCATTTCTCCTATTATGCGAAGCTTTCGGAATTTGTTTATTGTTTAGAATCTCTATATCAGCCAAATCACTGCATATTTTAACTTGCTGACCATATTCGTAATTTTCTAGCTTATCTCTGTTATCTGCTTGTAAAAAATCATCCCTATTCTTGAATATTTTATTTTCAATAGACCTTTTGCATCTAATGTTTTCATCAGAAATTACAGAAAATAAGAAAAAATAAGGAAACTGCCTTAATAAAAAGACTTCTGCTTGATTCTTTATACCATCAACTATTACACCATCAAATCCTTTTATACTTGCGTCTTTATTTATAACGTCTTTTATTAGTCGCTTAACAAGATTACTAGGCCCTTTTTCTCTTCTTAGGTTATTTCCTAAATCCTGTAATTCCTCGACTGTTGGATTTATCACACCTTTTGACTTTAGATAATCCCTCAAAAGTTGTGACAATTTGTAATATTTATATTTTTTTTCTGAAGTTTTAGAAATAGCACTAGAAATATAAGTACAGCCACTACCTATTGAACCAGTAAATCCTAAAATGATAGTCGAAGCATTCAATGCAACAGACCTCTTTAATCTGGCTATAATAGATAAATTAATAATTCTTGAATTAAATTAATTTACATAAACTTTTTTAACATTACCACTATACACTGACTGTAAAATAGTAATGTCAATATAATGCTTACTTTAATACTTTAACTAATCAATAACTTCTTAAAATTCATCTTGTTGCTATTTTAAATCTATATCTTAAAATACTACATTTTGTATAGGAATGTTCTTATTCATACAACTTATAGTGTTAATCTAATCTTTTTGTTATTAGTATGTCAAGTAGTTTTATTCAAACAATTACTAATTTTATTGATGGGTATTTTTCTAATATTGAATCGTAGCATTGTTTACATTTCTCAGAATACATGAAGGAGTTTCTTTTTTTAATATAATTTAATAATTAGCTGATTACAAAAAAGCCATATCGGAATAAAGTTATTTTTAATAGAACCCTATAATATAAAAATCCATATAAACAGTTTTGATCCAAAATAAATTTATGACTCTACTAAGACATAAATACAACGTTATAAATTCATAAACACTATCAAATGCTTTAGTTCAAATAGTAATCCTCAATTCTATAAACTGCCTTCTACTAAATAGTTGTAGGTGTAATAAATTACTTGAAATGATAAGTAATTAATTGGAACATAAATAAGGATTAGAAGTTTTTTTATTATTAATATGGTGGGAAAAAGACACCTAGGATCATGAATTTATCACGAAAGCGTTTCATATTGCCTACAAAAAAATAGACATCTTTATTATTAGCATCCGCAATTTCATCCCATCTTTGCTTGATTTTTTCTAAACATATTTTTTCATCATTATTATATCTTGAACGCCAACTGCGATAAGCTTGACCTATCTCCCAATCAATAATAGAAAGTCTGTGACCGGGACAATTATTTTCTCCGGCACAATGAAATATGTAGTAAAAGTTGTAAGGAATTTCTTCAATAGCATCTTTACTTTTGTTAAAGAAACTTAATTGAGCATAACATGCTTCGCGAGCGCTTGTATCAGACAGCGATTGTTTTTTCCATTCGAATGATATCTTTTCCGGTTTGATTAGACCCAAAGACAAATCTTTATCACGGGCGTCATTATTTACCTGACACATTGACTTAGTGGGCAACTTCAATATGGCAGATTTTCTTATTTGCCATTTTTTATTTGTATCAAGCCATTTAATAATTTTTATTGAATCAGAATTGACTCGGTAACTTTCAGGTCTTTTATCATCGTTTGCCTTATAACAATCTACTTCGATGATACTGTATTTCCTAAATTTCATTCCGTTATCGAGATCACGATAGGGGATAGGATAAAGTCGAATCCATTGATTGTTGCTAAGGTCTATACCGGCACAACATACAGTCTCACTGTATTTTGTGCTCGGATTGGGATATGCTTTAACAGTTATGAGTATCTGTTTTTTCACAAACTCCAAACTCTAAATATGTTTTATTTTTAAACCATTGCCATCATATTCTTTAATCTTATTTACAACGGCTAATCTATGACATTTATTAGGATGTCGTTCAAAACACATTAAGCAATTTGTACCGTTTGCTATGTAATTATGTATTTCTGTTATCGCATCCATATTTTGAGATAGATATTTGGAATATGCTTTAAAGAAATAATTATAATCTCCGTCTGCTTTCAATTTAACTCTTATTTCGGCAGGACTACCAAGAGATTTGAAATGCAAATATTCAATATTTTCCGATTCGAGTCTCTCACTCAAAAATGATTTTGAAAATCCTTTCTTTCTAGACAAAGGAATTTCTCGCACATCAATAAGCCTGGTTATGTTGAAGCTCTTGAGACGATGAATAAACTCTTCAATTTCTCGACCTTCATATCCGATTGTGTAAATTTCATAATTTTTCATGATTTTCGATTTCAATTATATCTTAAATATTAATTTAACAAAATTGTTAACATATAAAATATATTCTCTAATTGAAATATTAACATAGTTTATAAGCGTTTGCAACTCTATACTGTAGCAGTTTTGTAGCAGATATAATTTTTAAATTATATCTGATATTATTAATTAATTGGCGGAAGTGCATGGGAATCGAACCCACCCGGGACGGTTTTAGCGCCCCACACCGGATTTGAAGTCCGGGAGGCCCACCAGTGACCTTGGCACTTCCTTTGGGAAAACTGTTAATTATCTAACTTTTTAATTGCTTCTGTGTCAATAAACAAAAAGATTATTCTCCAGTCCGGGAGAAATTTCTTACAATTGAAAGGTCTCCGTTTGAGATAATGAGTCGTCCAGTAATTGGATCGTTACCTGAGAATCCTTTTTGATTCGGGTTTCGTTTTCTCCCATTACGATTAAGGCGTTGGCCATGACCATTGATTTCAAAATACCGGAGCCTTGATCGCCGGTGACGCTGGCAATATATTGGTCCTTTTCCTTCTTAACTATGGCGCGAATAAAATGCTTGAAGCCCGCGCTTTTCTGAACTTCCTGGACGCAGATGGCTTTTATCGTCTGGCGGAAGATTTTTTTATGCCCCTGCATTTTTAAAAGGGAGGGGCGCACGAACTGTTCAAAAGAAACCATAGCGGATACAGGATTGCCCGGCAGGCCAAATAAAGGAACGCTTTCGATGGCGCCGAAAGCCAGCGGTTTTCCCGGTCGCATGGCCACTTGCCAGAAATGCAAGGCATTGCCGATTTCCCCCATGACATTTTTAACAAAATCAAAATCGCCGACGGAAACGCCGCCGGAAGAAATAATCACATCGGCATGCAGAGCGGTTTTAAATTTTTCCTGCAGATCAATTTTTTTATCCTTGGCAATTCCCAGCATGATCGGTATTCCCCCGCATTCCAGTACCTGCGCCGCCAGAGAATAACTGTTGCTGTTGATAATTTTTCCCAACGGAGGATTGGTTTCGATATCGACGAGTTCATCGCCGGTGGACATAATCGCTACACGCGGTTTTTGATAAACATTGATAAAAGCCTTTCCTAACGCGGCCAGCATGCCGATATCCGCCGGACGGAGAGCGCTTCCTCTGTTAACAACAAGCTCTCCTTTTCGCACATCTTCACCGGCAAAACGAATATTCTGCCCTTTTTTTGCTGAGGTATAAATGATGGCCGTCTTGCCGTTTTTCTTTGTGTCTTCCTGGCGGATAACCGAATCGGCGCCTTCAGGAATAACCGCGCCAGTCATAATTCGGGCGGCTTCTCCCTTTTTTATTTTTTTCAGGGCGACTTTGCCTGCCGGTATATCTTCAATAACTTTAAGTTGGAGAGGTTTCTCTTGAGATGCGCCTTTAGAGTCAGTGTGGCGCACGGCGTAGCCATCCATCGCCGAATTATCGGCGGAAGGGATATTGTGTGGGGCGAAAATATCTTCTCCGATTACTCGTTTTCGCGCTTCCAGAATATTTATTTTTTCCAGACCAAGCGGTCGAAAATTAACAAGAATTGTCTTTAAAGCCTTTTCCACAGAAATCATGTCTAATCTCCGTTTAAGTTATTTGTGACACTTTATCAAAGACGAAGCGCTTGTCAATATATAAGGCATAATTACTTAATGAAATAACCGGTTGGATATGGAGCCAATATTCATTTGAACAGGAAAAGGCATTGAATTTTAACAGTAATTTAAGGAGAGAAGTTTTTAATTGAATTATCGGCGAAAGAAGATTAGAAAACATTCAAACTTACCCATTTTGGATTGAAAAGCTATTTTTGATTCAGAATGGGTTTTGGTGTTGCTTGAATTAATTTCAAAGAAAGTTTGGATTATTATCATTGCGAAAAATTATCACAAAAAAAAACACGGAAGATATTGAGCCCCTTCGGAATCTCCTCCGGCAAATTAATCAGGGCGTTCCAAAAGTTGATGTTAGCGGACTCAATGGCGCGGCCCGTCCTTTCTTAACATCTCTTCTTTTTTCCCATCTGGATAAACCCCTGCTGATTGTTTGTCCGGAAGAAAAAGAAGCGGCGGCGTTTGCGCGCAATCTGGCCTTGTTTCTAGGGGAAGAGTCCGTATTTTATTACC
>Ga0209777_10004721_pt1 | contig 15978 bp, 9 predicted proteins | sample FrelakmetHBP12HB_FD_187147 | JGI IMG/M metagenome (GOLD analysis project Ga0209777, IMG submission 187147) | Freshwater lake sediment microbial communities from the University of Notre Dame, USA, for methane emissions studies -HBP12 HB (SPAdes)... | ecosystem: Environmental > Aquatic >...
TCCGATCTGCCGTGGTCGGTGGCGGCAACGTGGCCATGGACGCGGCCCGCACCGCGGTCAGGCTTGGGGCGGACAAGGTCTATCTGGTCTACCGCAGGACCGAGGCCGAGATGCCCGCCCGCGCCGAGGAGGTCCACCACGCCCAGGAGGAAGGCGTCGAGTTCCGCCTGCTCCAAAGCCCCCAGCGGATCATCGGCGACGAACGCTGCCGCGTGACTGCCGTCGAATGCCTCCGCTCTGAGTTGGGAGAGCCGGATCAGTCCGGCAGGCGGAGGCCCGTCCCGATACCGGGCTCCGAGCTCAGGCTGGACGTGGACACTGTCATCATCGCCATCGGCAACGTCGCCAACCCCTTGATCCGCCAGACCACACCGGGCCTTGATTTCAACAAATGGGGCAACATCGTGGTGGATGACCGGTGCCGCACCTCCATACCCGGGGTGTACGCAGGCGGTGACATCGTGCTGGGCGCGGCCACGGTCATCCTGGCCATGGGCCAGGGCCGGACCGCTGCAGCGGCCATCAACGAGGACCTGGCGAAATAACCCGTCATCAGGTCGTGGTCGAGCTTGACAACCCCCCTGCCCGCCGCTAGCATCTCCCGGTCTGGCCTGGCCGGTTGCAGGCAGTGGTCTGGAAAGATCGACTATGGACGTTAGACCCTTCAAGGCATTCAGGTTCGACCCCGCAGTGGTCGGGGACGCGGGCCAGTGCGTTGCGCCGCCCTACGACGTGATCGACGACGCACAGCAGGATCGCCTCTACCAGCAGAACCCCTACAACGTCGTGCGGATCGATCGCGGCAAGGAGCTCCCGTCCGACAACGGACAGGAGAACGTATACACCCGCGCTGCGGTCACCTTGAAGGAGTGGATTGACCGGGGCGTGCTCCGGCAGGACAGCCGGGACGCGATCTACGGCTACGTCCAGGACTTCGAGGCCGCCGGGCGGGCCTTTTCCAGGAAGAGCTTCATCGCCCTGGCCCGGATGGAGGACTTCGGCCCCGGGGTCAGACCCCACGAGGAGATCCTGACCAAGCCCATGCTCGACCGGCTGCATCTCAAACGGGCCACGCTCGCCCAGTTGGGCCTGGTGTTCATGCTCTATGAGGACCCGGAGGCCGTAGTCGAGCGGATCATGGACAAGGCCATGGCGAAACCGGCCTTGGTGGACGTGACAGACGAGCAAGGGGTCAGGCACCGGCTCTATGCCGTGACCTCCCCATCCGACACCAAGAAAGTCGTGCAGATGATGGCCCGCAAGCACTGCATCATCGCCGATGGCCACCACCGGTATACCACAGGCCTGAGGTACGCCGAGGAATCCGCCGCCCCCGGGGCCCGATATCAGATGATGGCCTTTGCCAACACCTGCCAGCCGGGTCTGATCGTGTTGGCGACCCACCGGCTGGTCCGCGGGCTGCCGGACTTCAGCGGCCCTCGCCTGATGGAGCGTCTGGAGGGTCTATTCGAGATCGAGCGATATCCCTTCAACACGGCCGCCGAGCAGGTCCAGGCCAAGGACGCGATGCAGTCTCGGATGAAGGCCCTGTTCGATCAGGACCAGACGGCCTTCGGCGTGTACGCCGGTCAGGGCGCCTTCCTCGTGGCGGTCCTTCGCGACCGGCAGGCCATGCAGAAGGCTGCCCCGACCATGAGCCCGGCATGGCAGGAGGTGGACGTGGCGATCCTCCAGACCCTGATCCTGGAGAGGCTCCTGGGCCTCACCCCTGAGATCCTGGCCCAGGGCCGATCGATCCGCTACGTCAAGGACACGGCCTCCAGCGTGAACGCATCCATAGCCCAGATCGAGGCCGGCGAGTACCAGGTTGCGTTCTTCCTGAATCCCATCAAGATCCGACAACTGGTCGCGGTCACAGACAGCGGCCAGCGCATGCCGCAGAAATCCACGTTCTTCTACCCCAAGATGTTCACGGGGTTGACCATCCAGAAGCTGGAACCCATGGACTCGTCACCAGTGGCATCGACGAGCCGATCCCAAGACAGGAGAGTGTAGTATGGTCGATTGGAGAAACCCGCCGAGATTGTTCATCCCAGGCCCCGTGCAGGTCTATGACGACGTGCTCAAGCAACTGGCCCGCCCGACCCTCGGGCACCGCGGCAAGGAGTACGCCCAACTGCACCAGGAGACCGTGGACCTCCTCAAGAAGGTCCTGTTCACCGAGCAGCACGTGTTCCTGTCCACCTCCAGCGCATCGGGGATCTGGGAGGCCTGCATCCGCAACTGCGTCAGGCCCGACGAGACGGTCCTGGCCACCTGCTGCGGGGCCTTCAGTGACAAGTGGGGCGAGGTCGTGGGCACCTGCGGGCGCAAGGTCGACCTCCTCAAGGTCGACTGGGGCAAGGCCACCACGCCCGAGCTGATCGGCCAGAAGCTCTCCACCGGCAAGTACGCCGCCATCACCCTGGTCTACAGCGAGACCAGCACAGGGCTGATCAATCCCGTGTACGAGATCGCGGAGATGATGAAGGCCAAGTACCCGGACGTCCTGGTCTTCGTGGACGCCGTCAGTGCCATGGTGGGCATGCCGCTGCACTTTGACCGGCTCGGTTGGGACGTGGCCTTTGCCTCCGTGCAGAAGGCCTTTGCCCTGCCCCCGGGATTCGCCGTGGCTGCGGTCAGCAAGCGGGCCCTGGAGAAGAGCAAGACCGTGCCGGACCGGGGCTACTACTTCAACTTCGAGCTGTGGGCCGAGTCCGCGGAGAAGAACCAGACCCTGGTGACCCCCAGCATCCCGCACATCTTCGGCCTCCGATACCAGGCCGAGAAGCTCGTCAACGAGGGCATGGAAACCGTGTGGAAACGCCACCAGCAGATGGCCGACTACGTCCGGACCTGGGCCAAGTCCAGGTTCGGCCTGTTCTGCGAGGAGCGGTACGCCTCCAACACCCTGACCACCGTCAAGAACACGCGGAATGTCAAGATCGCAGAGGTCATCTCCGCAGTCCAGAAGAAGCACAACACGGCCTTCGGCAACGGGTACGGCAAGCTCAAGGACGTCACCTTCCGCATCGCGCACATGGGCGACATCAGCCTGGCGGACGTCAAGGAGCTCACTGGGTGGATTGATGAGGAAGTGAAGTAGCAGATAGGTGTGAGTTTTAAGCTGTAAGTTGTAGGTTTTAAGTTGTGGGTTGTGGGTTGTGGGTTGTGAGTTGTGAGTTGTGGGTGAAGACAGGGTGGGCAGTTCATTGCCCACCCTTTTTCATTGGCCTGCGGCCCTTTGCTGTCCGGGGCCACTTGACCATCTGACCATTCAACCTCTTAGCCCGAATTCCCCAGGCAAAGCATGTCAGGAGGCCCTGCGAGTCGGTTTTGACCGTGTCATCAAGTTGGAGTTCCACGGGGATACTGAGCGATCGCTGCTGCGCTGCGGGAATGTCGCCAGTGCCGACAACTAGCAGGCTGTGCTGGAAAATGCGCATTGACTCGGCTACAATAGGGACCAGCCGGAAAGAAGAGCTGATTGCTGGAGAGTTGCACGATACATATGTCAGATACGTGGAGGCGGCGGCCTCGGTGAACGGGCAGTGCCCCTTGGCGAGCAGACACCTGGAAAGGCTTACCAGATGAGAAGACCCATGGCAGTTGTCTTGATGGTACTTGTCCTTAGGGCGGTCTGCGTCCGGGCGGATACGTGGGCGGCGCCCATAGAGGAGGATTACACGTCAGCCAACGGCAGGTTTGTCGCCCATGTCACTCCAGCCAGCACCACAAGCAAGGCCCTCCTGCAGGTCTACGAAATCAAGCACGACAGGCGTGCGCCCCTCTGGAAATGCGAGCTTGGCAACGAGGGTGCACCGCAGCAGGTATTCCTGACCGACGATGGCGCACATGTCGTCACGGTCAACGATTGCAGCAGGCGAATCCATGGGGCGTTGGGTGACTACGTGTTGGCTTTCTACCGCCGAGATGGCGTGGTGCGACACTATTCGCTTGAGCAATTGCTCCATGACCCCAGCCCGCAGGAGTTGGATCGCCTGGCCGTTCGGACCGTCTCGGGCCGGTATTGGGCCTGCACGATGTTTCTCAGACAATTCCACGGCCGATGGGTATTTTCTGTATGGCCGGACCGAGGCCATCAGTGGCTTGCTTGGAATGCCCAGAGTGGGGAAGAGGTTGAGGTCACAGGACCTCTGTCCTCCTTCCTGGACGGGACCGCCAGGCGGTGGGCGGCCGAGGAAGGGCTCGCCCCGGGGAAACGCCAGGGCTATGGTTGGTGCACGGCGATCCAGATCCTGCAGCGGCTGAAACGTCCGGAGGACCGCAAACTCATTGAGCCGCTCCTCCAGGCCCAGGACTTTGAGACTTCCAATGCCTTGGACATACAGGCCTTCAGGAGCTACCTGGCCTGTTCGCCGAGGCGCAACGCGGCCGAACGGGCCCTGGCAGCATGGGGTGGCTCCGGATCGGGCGACATCAATGCGGCCCCACCGGATCTGTACTGCTGCCTGGGGGTGGTCCGGGGGACCCTGTGTCTGCCCAGGCCGCCCACTGCGGAGGAAGAGAGCTGGCTGTGTGTGTATCTGGTTCCCGCGTCCTGCAAGCCCGACACGTGGTACGAAGAGGTGCCTGTCCACCGGCTCTGTCTGTATCTCTCGAAGTACTCTCTGCCGGCCCAGCATGGTTTGACGGGGACGTCGATTCCCTTCACCCTGGCAGGGGTGTCTCCAGGGTTGTACAACGTCAAGGCGGTCTGGGATCTCTCCTCCCCGTACACCTTGAGCGCAGACCGGATATCCGGTCCACCTTCTCAGGGCGACTACGAGAACCAGCAGTGTCCGTTGATTCGTGTGGAGGCGGGTCGCGTGCTCAAGGGTCTCAACGTGGACTGCACCTGTGCTGTGGCCGATCACTCCGTGACGATGTGGTCGCGGGTACAAGCTCCTGGGGAAGTGTTCCGTAGCCCAGGCGGAGAAGGAATAGGTGAGATGAAAGCAGAACGTGCTGGACAAGATCGTCGCGTCGCCTCAGGCCAATGAGGAGGCCTGCAAGCGGGGAAGATCGCCCTTAGCCTTTTGATCATTCAGCCATCTAACCTTTTAACCATCGGGCCGTCCAGGCCGTCCGCCACGGCAGTGATGATGCGTCGCAACATGCGGACCACGTCGACCGGGTGACGGCCCACGGCCGTCTCGCCGGTCAGGACCAGGCCAGCGGCCCCGTCCCACACGGCCGCTGCCACGTCTGCGACCTCTGCCCGCGTGGGAACGGAGTCGGAGATCATGCTGTGCAGGATGTGTGTGGCCACCCACAGGGGCCTGGCCAGACGCCGGCACGACTCAGCGACCTGCCTCTGGATGACCGGGATGGTTGCCAGGTCAACCTCCACTCCCAGGTCACCACGCGCCAGGAGCACGGCGTCGCTGGCCTGGATGATTGGCTCCAGGCAGCCCAGGGCCTGCTTGGTCTCGATCTTGGCCACGATCTTCACCGGTGCCCCACCCAGCCCCCGCCGCAGGACCTGCACGTCCTCCGCTGACCGAACGAAGCTCAAGGCCAGATGATCCAGTCCGTGCTCGATGGCCCAGCGCACGGCCCGCCAGTCGTCCTCTGTGACCGACGCAGCGGACAGGTGCGTGTCCGGCAGGTTGATCCCCTTGCGGCTGTGGAGCCTGGCGCCCCGGATCACCTCGCACGTGACCTCCCCAGCCCGCTTGCCGATCACCCGCAGCGAGATCCTGCCTTCGTCGATGAAGACCGGATCGTCGACCCGCACGTCCTCAACGAAGTGGTCGTAGTTGGTGCCGAATCGATTCGCAGTCCCAGCCGGGCAATCCGTCGCAATGATGACGGCCTGCCCAGCCTGGAGCTCCTGGCCGTCCGGTTCGATCCGCCCCACCCGAAACCGCGGACCGCACAGGTCGCCTACCACTGAGACCGGCCTGCGCACAGCCCTTCGGGCAGCATCCAGGGTGCTCAGATGCATCGCGTGCTCCTCCAAGCTGCACTGGGAGAAATTGAGGCGGAACACATCCACCCCGGCCTCGATCATGGCCGCGAGGGTCCGGGTATCGGAACAGGAAGGCCCCAGTGTCGCGATGATGTGCGGGGAGCCGGGCACAATCACCTCGCCACCGTCCAATGATCTGGCACCAGTGGGATACTCAGCAGCACGACCTTCTTATAAGCGAAATGTCACACGAGGTACACAGAAAACGGCTGGTGCAGAGTCATCGCAATCGGGCTCGAAGGCCAGACCCGACATGGCGGCAACTGTACAAATGCCGTTAGTTACAGCCAGCCCCCCACCCATCTCGCTATCCACCCCACGATCCCCGCCCGGATCGCCTCTTGCCACGTATTGAGCGAATCCATAGAGCTTGGTCGTGGCTCCAGGCCAGATCGTAAAGGCGCATAGTGTAGAGTCGAGAGGTGGCGCGGTGGTGTAGGCCGAAGTTTGTGTTCCCTGTTGGCTCGCCCTTTCGTCTGCGAGTGTCACATGATCTCAGCCGTGCCCCGGTTCCACCTCCCGCTCCTCGAACCGGACGTGCGGGACTACCGCATCCGGCTCTCCTTCAGAATCTCAGGCCTTCGCGTTCAGCACGGCTGCTCGACGAGTGGGTATCTTGTACAACCCAAGCGTTTGGTAGAGATAGGCGACGGGGTAGCGCTTGCACCCCGTACCCGCACGCTCTTCTCGCCGCATCAGCCATCTACGCAGACGTTGTTCCGTGTACCGCCGGACCCGCCGATAGAGAGGCAGCACCTGGCCATGGTTGAAGTATCCGCACCAACCTCGGAGAATCGAGTTGATCTCGGCTACTCGTTCGGCCGGCAACTGACAGTTCCACCGACGGGACGTCTCTTCATGAATCCGCAAACGCAGTTTGTGCACAGCCTTCTTGGAAGGCTTCATGCCGATGTAGGGATGACCGTACTTGGCGTAGAAGCGGCCTATGGTGTAGCCCAGGAAGTCGAAAGACTCTTGCGGCAATTGCACCACTCGGCTCTTCCGCTCGTTGACCGTCAGGCCCAATCGGGTCATCAGAGACCGAAAGACCTCCATCGCCTCTCGTCCCTTGCCAGGGCGGCAGCAAATGACCAGGTCATCGGCGTAATTGACCACTCGGGCCGCAAGTCGACGTTCGTGTCCGAACCGCTTCCATGCCAGGATGAACCGGCGAAAGTACAGGTTGGCTAGCATCGGGGACAGCGGACCACCCTGGGGTACGCCGCGGTTCTTGTCCGCGGCCTCCGTCGTGCGGTGTTCTCCGTCCTCGGTGTGTTCCACCACCGGTACTCGCAGCCATTGCTTGATCACCGACAGCATACGGCCATCGGTAATCCGCCGGCTTAGGCACCGTAACAACGCACCGTGGGGGATCGTGGAAAAGTAGTCGCTCAGATCCGCGTCTACAACCTCACTCAATCCTCGCTCGGTCACGTGGTAGTACGCCCGTTGGATCGCCTTCTTGGCATCGACTCCCGGTCGAAAGCCGTATTGCTCCCGACAGAGATCGGCTTCAAAGATCGGTCCTATCACCAGCAGCACAGCCATCTGAACCACCCGGTCCCGAATGCTGGGAATGCCGAGCGGTCGTTGGCCGCCATTGCTCTTGGGTATCCACACTCGAAGGAGGGGCAGCGGTCCATACGTCCCGGTCCGCAACTCCTCTTGCAGCTTCGCCAACCACCTTTCCACCCCTTCGGCCTCAATCTGTTCGAAGCTGACCCGGTCCACACCCGGTGCCCCACCATTGGCGTGGCAGTGCCGGTATGCCTCCCGGAGTACATCTTCGCGGTAGACCTTGTCCCAAAGGCTGTAGAACCGATAGATGGGTTCGGCTTTGGCTTTCGCCTGTAACGCCTTCTGCAGCGTTTGAACCGTATTCGGCAGAGTGGGTAGACTCATCGTCAATCTCTGCGGCTCTTGCCGCTTCCTGCGTTGCTTCTGAAGCAGGGCCCCTTCCCTCCACCTCCATTACGAGGCTTCAACGGTACTACTGGCCCATCCGTCATCTGCCAAGGCCGCCACTGGCCCTCACGGGTTTAGCGTTGCCTCTCTAGGGGCACCCCGGCAGACTTCCCTTGTTGCACGTCGAATCTGTCCCGTGCGTGCTGCCACCCATACCCCGGCGGAACCGCAGGATGCGATTCTCGTCTCTTCTCCTGCGACGACGGCCTTCCCCGTTGTTGTGGCGGGTCGGCTTCCACAGCAATGTTTTCAGGGCCTGCTCGGTGTTCACTACGCGTTGCAGCCCGCACGGCCTGCTGACTCCCTATCGGAGCCTTTCCTTGGAGTGCTTCAGCCCATTCGTCACCTCCTGGTCCGCCCCAAGTGCTTCCGGCTGGAACGAGCATCGCCGGTCGGGATTTCCACCCGAGGATTCAACGTGCCTTCGCAAGGCGCACCCAACAAGTCCGAATTCTGGGCCGATAGATCTTTGAAACCGCATTATTTTATGTTTGACAGGGGGTCTAGAGGCGACGATTTTAACCGAAATGAATCCGAGTGGAGACATTTTGGATACACCACGTCACGACCTGACACAGTGCCATTCCGGCTTTAAGCTGGGCCAGTGGTTTCAGGTTCCTACGACCAGAGAATGCCACGTACCGCAATGGAAATAGCGATGTCCAAGCCGAGAGAAGAAAAAAGGGCTGACAGCATCATGAACCGCCAGCCCTTGTTGGTATGCCAAGTCAGAAATACGTCCTACGGCTGCGCCGGCGGGTTCTGTTTCTCCCACTCGGCTACGAAGACCTTCACGTCCTCGATGTCCACCTTGCCGTCGCCCCAGGCATACGGGCCGATGTCATAGAGCGTCTGGTTCGTACCCAAATTGAGGACCAGTGCCAACAGGTCAGCAGCATCGACCTTGCCGTCGGCGTTGAAGTCCACAACGGGGAGGATCGGCGCCTTCCATTGCGTGAAAGTGGAAGTGCTGGCGTCCATTCGAGCGAAGTACAGGGCGGAGCCATCGGGAGCAAAGCAAGGGTACGTCTCATCATTTGGTCCGTTGACCATGGGTCCCAGGTTGACTGGCGGCTCCCAAGCGCCAGAGCGGCTGGCCCGCCTCGTCATCCAGAAGTCAGAGCCGCCATAGCCCCCGGGCCGAGGCATGCCCTGATCTTGGAAGAGGAGCAATAATCCGTCCGGAGAAAGAACCGGGTAGCTCTCACTGCCGGGACTATTCACCGCCCGGCGGAGATTCGCCGCCGCGCCCCAGGGATCGTTCCGGGTCGCACGCGTGCTGACGTAGAGATCCCACCCGCCATATCCGTCCGGGCGTGACGTCTGAAAGTACAGTTCCAAGCCATCTGACGACACCGAAGGCGCACAGTCCACCAACGAGCTGTTCACTGCCGGACCCAGATTGGCAGGTGAGCCCCAAGGACTGTCTCGGGTCGCCCGTTTGCTTACATAGAGATCGGCGTAGCCGAAACCTCCGGGCCGTAAGGAGAAGAAATAGAGCTCAAGACCGTCGGCCGTGATGGACGTGGGGCAATCCACCTTTGCACTGTTGACCGTCGCCCCGAGATTCTCGGGAGGACCCCAGTCGTCCTCCAGCGAGGCCCGCTTGCAGACCCAGAGATCGTCTTTGCCCTGTCCCCCGGCCCGGATCGAGTCGATGTACATTTCCAGGCCATCCGCGGAGAAACAGGTGATACAGTCGCTCTGCGCAAAGTCGAGGAGAGGAAAAGCAGATTGGACGTCCACCGGCTCGCCGAAGGTGAAATCCGCCCGCGCCGGCGGTGCGTCTATGCTCGCAAGAAGACTGAACCCAAGCAAGGACGTTACTACCATCGGAATCTCAAACAGTTTCATTTCCGACCTTCCTTTCTGCCCGAAGGCAATAGACAATACTCGCGTTTCATTTGCAGGGCGTTCCGGCCCACATGAGGACAAGAACAGACCCTAAGCACAGCCGCTTCGGAACTCCTCACAGCTTCGCGACTTCGCTGTATAGATATGGATGCGGTCAATTACGCCGGATCCGAGCGTACCGACACAGCATCCTAGGAAGAGTTAATTCGAGTCCAATGCATTGTCATTTCTGGTCCCTCTCTCCTTTCACCATCTCATCGCCAGGGGCCCCGATGGGGATGATTTGTGCCTTCCAAGGTCTATCAGGATCAGGGCGGTCGAACCAGTTCCAGGCGAAGTACAGGGCGGAGCCGTCCGGAGCCAGGCACGCCTGGCAATCGATTTCTGAGCTGTTGATTGTAGGCCCGAGATTCACCACCAGTTCCCAAGGAGCCGTGTGGCTGGCCCGCCTCGTCATCCAGAGGTCAGTTTTGCCATACCCTCCGGGACGGTTGCTCTCGAAGAGCAATAACAGCCCATCCGGCGAGAGGTTCGGACTATCCTCATAGTAGGCACTGTTCACCACAGGGCCGAGGTTCATCGGGTCACCCCAGGGGTCCTGGGGCGTCGCACGCTTACTGACGTAGAGATCGCTGGCGCCGTATCCGGGCGGGCGTGTTGAGGTGAAGTAAAGTTCCAGGCCATCCGACGACACCGAAACCCCACCGTCGACATATGAGCTGTTCAGCTTCGAGCCCAGATTGGTGGCTGAGGCCCACGGGCTGGTCCGGGTCGCACGTGTGGCCACATAGATATCCCAGTTCCCGTACCCTCCGGGCCGGAGGGACCCGAAATAGAGTTCCAGACCGTCGCCGGTGATGGAGGCGAAGCCATCCCCGTCCGCGCTGTTGACAGTAGGCCCGAGATTCTCGGGAGGACCCCAGGCCTCCTCCGGCGCGGCCCGCTTGAGCACCCAGATGTCGGAGCCGCCCTGTCCCCCGCCGAGGTCTGAGTACACGAACATCTCCCGGTTGTCCGAGGAAAAGGAGGTCACAAAGATATTGGAGTTGGGGAAAAACAGCCTGGCCACATCAAGGTCCACCGGCTCGCCGAAGGTGAAATCCGCCCGCGCCGGCCGATCTACATGCGGCAGGCGTCCACTCACGACGGCAGACCACCGTCTTATGTCAGCGTCAGCCCTTTCCCGGTCGTGCAAGTAGTCGTAGTACCGCGCACGGTCGGAGTAGGCATAGGCATCCCACGGATCGGCCTCGATGCGACGGGTCTGGGAGGCTACCAGTTCCCGCAAGTGCCGCTCCGCCGTCCGGGCCGGACCCAGTGCTTCGATGACTGAGACCCCAAGGGCGAGGTCAACCGTCCAGATTTCGGAGTGCGGCACGCCCAGTTCAAAAACGAGCTTCGTTCCGTCTGGAGCCCAGGAGCCCACCGTGATCGAACCGCCCAGAATCCGGACGGGCTCATTCTGATCAAGCCGATAGACCCACAATCCCGTCCGGTTTTCCACACCACCGCTGCCACCGAGGCACAGTTCGTTGCCGTCCGGAGACCAGGCCGACGCGCCCCAGCCATCAGAGGGCAAAGGCAGGGGCCACTCAGCAACCACAGTCTGCGACGGCAGATTTGTGACCTTCAGGGATCTGCCTTGCATGTACGCCACGTGTTGATTGTCCGGCGACACCGATGGATTGTACCCTGGACACGGCATGATCCGCTTGGGCTCGGCGTTCTCACCCATGATGGAGATCGAATAGAGCGTCCTGTCCACGCGCGAGCGATAATAGACGAAGGTCGAATCCCGGCCCCAGGAGGGCCACACCCCGCGGGCGAGACGGCGCGGCTCGGCTCCATCGGATTTCATGAGCCAGACCTCTTCGTCTGTCCCCGGCGGACGTTGATTTTGGGGGTCAGCAGCCACGAATTCCGGGACGCGCAGGAACTGGCGGTCCCGGACAAAGGCGATATATCGTCCATCCGGCGACCACTTCGGGTACTTGCCAGGGACAATGAGCAGTTCGGTCTCTCTCGTGGCAGGATCGTAGAGCGCTACCCCGCTATTGCCAATGACCCCCACGCTGAAGGCCAGTTTCTTGCCGTCCGGCGACCATTGGGCACTGAATCCATCCGTGGTCACGCGGCGGCCTTTGGTGGAGAGCTCGCGATGGATTTCCTCGGCTTCCACCATCGGTAGAAAGGCCGCTCCCGCCGGTTCGCTGTCCGGCGGATGCCAGGATCGCTCACGGGCCAGGGCATCAAACACGTATTTTGTGCACCAATCCCGAAATTGCACGCGGGCTTGCTGGCCGGGGCTGATGATCTGGCGAAACAGAGCCTCTGCCTTCTCATAGTCGCCCACAGCCGTCAGGGCACAGAACAGGTGATGCCGAAAGACAGCCTTCTCAGGCCAGAGCTTCGAGCATTCTTGAGCCTCCACGAGAACTCGCTCATAGTCGCCCTTGCGGAGGAGAGCTTCGCATCGCTGGCCAGCCAAATCGAGGTAGTGCGGGTCTTCCTTCGACGTGCGTTCCATCGCTTTGTCATATTCGGCAATCGCTTGCCCGTACTCGCCCAATTCGCGAAGGGCAACCGCACGCAGGGAATAGCCGAGCGGGTCACGCCGCCGCAGGTACGTCATGCCCAGGGCGTCGTCCCTCATGTTCGTGTATTTGCGGGACGCGTAGTAGGTGAACGCCCTCAGTCGGAGAGACTCGTAATGGTCCGGGTCAAGCTGCAAAGCCTTGTCGAGTGCGACAAGCTGTTCCTTGACCGTAACCGCGGTCATCGCGCGAAGGAAATACGCCTCCGCAGTATCGGGACGTAGTGCCTCCGCTTGTCGGCGGTGCTCCTCAATCTCCTTGAGCTTCTCGGCGTTGGGCGATTCACTCTCCCAGAGGATGCGGGCAAGGAGCGAGTGAGCCGCCCCGGCAATCTCAGCCCGTTCGTCGAGCAGACGATTCAGCACATTCACAGCTTCTTCCGAACGATGGTTGTCCACGAGGATGGTAGCTTGAAGAAGCCGGGCTTCGGGGCCCACGTGCTTGCTGTCGAAAATGGGTCTAATCGTTTCCAGAGCCGCGTCGCGGTCGGCTTTGGCATACTGTTCGCGGGCCTGGGACAGAATCTCCTTGTGCCGCAAGGCTTCCGCCTGAAGCCGGTCCCGATTCCAGAGGGACAAGACAACCACCGCGGCAACAGCTATGGCTGCCATCGTAAGGCTGGCAAGAACCTGGACCCGGTGCCGGCGAAGGAACTTGCGCAGGCGATAGGTCGTGCCGGGGCTTCGCGCCACAACCGGCTCGTGCTCTAAGTGCCGGCGGATGTCCTCGGCTAAGGCATTTGCGCCTTCATATCTGTGCGTTCGGTCCTTCTCCAAGGACTTCATCACAATCCAGTCGAGGTCGCCTCGAACGGCCTTGCGAAGCAGATCGGGAGTACAGCCGCGGTGCTTGGCGATGTCGGTCAGGGTCTCGCCCAGAGTTGTGAGTTTGGTGGAAGGCTTGGCCGGCTCCTGTTCTCGAATGATCCGCTGCATCTCAAGGTAACCGGCCTTGCGGAGTTCCTCCTCACTGAAGGGTGTGGTCCCGGTCAGAAGCTCATAGAGCAGTACGCCCAGCGAGTAGATGTCCGAGCGTGTGTCGATGTCCAGATCGCTCAATTCCGCCTGCTCGGGGCTCATGTAGGCTGGCGTGCCGATGATGTGAGCATAGCGAGTAAAGAGGGTCTTTTCCGTTAGCTTCTGGTTGGTGGCCTTGGCAATGCCGAAATCGATGACTTTGGGGATGGGCTTGCCGTCATGGTGAGTGACCATGACGTTAGATGGCTTGATATCGCGGTGGATGATGCCCTTTTGATGAGCGTGCTGGACCGCGTTGCAGACCTGGATAAACAAAGCCAATCGGTCCTTTGTGCTCAGGCTGTTCTTGTCGCAGTAGTCGGTGATCGAGACTCCCTGGACCAGCTCCATGACAAAGTACGGCCGGCCGGTCTCGGTGGTTCCGGCGTCGAGGACCTTGGCGATACACGGGTGGTCCATGAGAGCCAGGGCCTGCCGCTCCGCCTCGAAGCGGACGATGACTTGGCGGGTATCCATGCCCAATTTGATGATCTTCAGAGCCACCTTGCGACGGAGCGGCTGCTCCTGCTCGGCCATGTAGACCACGGCCATCCCGCCTTCCCCGATCTTCTCCAGGAGCTTGTAACGACCGATGATTGCACCAGGGCCTTCCGTAAGTGATGTTGTTTCGTACGGAAACAGCGACTCCAGCGCCGGAGCATCGAGAATACTGCTGGCATGATGTTGCCGCAGCAACGCCTCTACCGCCGCACACAAAACCACATCCTCACCGCACGCCCTTCTCACGTAATCCCTTTGCTCGTCAAGACCTCCGAATTGCAGGGCATGCCGGAAGATGTCTTCTTCACTGGTGCCTTTAGCTACCACGGTTCAACTCCTTGCGAAGGGGCTTCTACAGTACAATGCGTAATCCGGCCTCAGATTGGCCGGAAGAATCTGGCAGAATGACAGGAACTTCGGGTGTACAGCTCTATTCGACTTCTCGAAGAAGCCAGGCCCGAGCGTAGGCCCAGTGTGTCTTGGCGGTGGTTACAGAGATGTCCAGGCTCTTCGCGCTCTGTTCGATGGTCAGACCTGCATAGAATCGGAGTTTGACCAGCTCCGCTTTGAGCTTGTCCTTTATTTCCAATTTCTTCAGGGCTTCGTCCAATGCGAGGATCTCGTCGGACGTTCCTCCCTTCTCATCGCTCAGGATCAGCTCGCCCAGATCGACCCGTTCTTGGTCTCCGCCCCGCTTCTGGGCCTTTCTCTGCCGCGCACGCTCAATGAGAATCCGCCGCATGGCTTCCGCCGCGGCCGCAAAGAAATGGCCCTTGCTGTCCCAGCCTTGTGCCTCATTCCCCACCAGCCTGAGATACGCCTCGTGCACCAGTGCCGTGGCCTGGAGGGTCTGGCCGGGTTTCTCGTGAGACAGCTTCTGAGCCGCCAGCAAACGCAGTTCCTCATAGACCAGCGGCAACAGTTCGTCCGTAGCCCCCGCGTCCCCCCGTTCGATGGCATTCAAGATGCGCGTCACATCACTCATGGCATCTCTCAAACCATGACACATTACCCTGCATCAAACCAATAGACCGATCCAAGTTCAGCACCTTGGATACGTCATATCTACTTTGTCTGAGCTAGACTTAGTGTACCATCCTGAGCTGGATTCCGCAAGGATCGAGTAGGATGTAGCCCCCAGTTGCGGACCGGCAGACGACGGTCCAATGATGCACGCCGCACAGGTCAATATTAGCTGAGGCACCTTCTTAGGCTGGCCGACCGGATCAAACCCACTCAGACACTGGCAACTGGCTGATCGCCTGCCGAAGGACCGGATCGACATTGGTATACACATCGTTGGTAAGCTGAGGGGTCGAGTGCTCAAGCAGCCTTTGGGTAACAGCAGTCGATACACCCCTCTGGGCCAGTAGCGAGGCAAATGTCCTACGCAGATCGTGGAACTTTGGTTTGGGCAGACCTGCGGCCTTCCAACTCTTCTTCCACAGCTTGGGAGAAAATCTGTCCGCAAAGAGCTTCTCTTGCCCGTCCTGGAGTGTGGCCACATAGTTGGATAGCTCTGTCATGACCTCTTCAGGAATAGGCCGTTCTGCCATGACCTTGCCTGCCTTGCGGTTCTGGGTCGTGATGGTGTTCCGATCAAAGTGGATGTCGCCGATGCGTATGGCCTGGATGTCGCCACGCCTCAGACCCGTGGTCACTGCCAGCAGTATCCGCAATCGCAGAAGGGGAAAGGGAAAGGGGAAAGGGGGTCAGGCTTTTGATTTAGGCATTGACGTGTGCGGGAGAAGTCGGTAGCATGCGGCCATGCCTCGCAGGACCCGAATCGAGTACGCTGGAGCGGTCTACCACGTGCTGAACCGTGGCAACTACCGGCAGGACATCTTCACGATCGAAGGCTCAGGCGTCATGTTTGAGAAGACGCTCTTCGAGGCGTGTACGCGGTTTGGCTGGCATCTGCATGCCTATGTGCTGATGTCGAATCACTACCACCTCTGCGTGCGGACCGAGGATGGGCACCTGGTATCCGGGATGCAGTGGCTTCAGAGCACGTTCGCGAATCGGTTCAATCGCCGTGTGAAGGACCGTGGTCACGTGTTCCAGGGGCGATACA
>Ga0209777_10004722_pt1 | contig 15977 bp, 9 predicted proteins | sample FrelakmetHBP12HB_FD_187147 | JGI IMG/M metagenome (GOLD analysis project Ga0209777, IMG submission 187147) | Freshwater lake sediment microbial communities from the University of Notre Dame, USA, for methane emissions studies -HBP12 HB (SPAdes)... | ecosystem: Environmental > Aquatic >...
GATCTGTGCGAAAGGCCCACCCGGCCCGGACGGTGGAACTGGAAGTGCGGTCTTGCACGGTGCGTCTGCGGCCCCCGTGGCGGCCGGGCGAGCGGGCGGAAGGCCGGACGGTGAACCTTGTGGAGGCCAAGGAGGTCCAGGCGGCGGCCGGGGACGATCCGATTCATTGGTTGCTGCTGACCAGTTGGGCCTGTGGCACGGCGGAAGAGGCGATGCGCGTGATCAAGGCGTACACGCGACGCTGGTTGATCGAGGAATATCACAAGGCGCTGAAGACGGGGACGGGGATCGAAGACAGCCAATTGGAAACCGCGCAGCGTATCGAGGCGCTCTTGGGGATACTGGCGGTGACGGCGGTGCGACTGCTGAACCGCAAATTACTGGCCACGACGCATCCTGATCGAGTGGTGGAAAAGGATGAACTGGGCCGGGAGGCCTTGTGTATCCTGGAAGCCAAGTTCGGCCGGGCGGAGGGAGGCTGGACGAATCGGTATGTCCTGCGTTGCATTGCGAAGCTCGGCGGATTCATCGGGCGCAAGAGCGACGGCGAGCCCGGCTGGATCACCATCTGGAGGGGCTGGCAACGTCTTATGCAAATGATCCAAGGCTTCATACTTGCCAGAAGGCAAAGATGTGGGTAATGACAAGGGCAACGCCCTGGGTAAACGAGCATGGCCGGATGTGCCCAAGCCCTGAAAGGGCGTGACAGACCGTGCCGCCCTTTCAGGGCTTAACAAAACGGAGACGCCGGAGGCGGCGGGATCCGATTTCCCAGGGCGTTGCCCTGTGCTGTCACGTTCCAGCCTTTCAGGCTGACGGATGTCCTGCAACCTGCGGTTAATAGCGTTGCAGTATCATGGACGCCAAGCTGTTGTGGCAGGACAGAACTGGACATCGACGGCGAACCTGGTGGGTGCGGCAGGATTCGAACCTGCAGCCTTCGGTTCCGTAGACCGAAGCTCTATCCAATTGAGCTACGCACCCACATCGCAGGCGAGGAAGTGTATCAGGAAGGCCGCCCGTGTCAACCCCCAAAGGCGAAACGGTCAGAGGAGAAGGGCTCAGGTACCTTTCTTGATGCACATCAGGAAGAAGTGTCTGACCCTTTCTCCTTCTACGGCCTCCGCCCCGCCCCGCTCACATCAATCGGCTGAATCCCGAGCTTCCCTGCCGGCGAGTCGTCCGCGAACTTCACGACGCCGCGCTCGTAGCCGTCGAGAAGCTTCGGATCGGCGAAGACGCCCGTGTCGCCTTCCTTGAGCGCCTCGCGGCCCGCGCCGGAATAGTCGTTGAGCTTCTCGCCCTCGACCTTGCCGGCGGCGCTCCAGAGGACGTTGTCCTTCATCGTCGTGACGGCCCCGATCCCCTGGAACGTGATCTTCCCCTTGGCGGCGAGGACGTTCTTCTCGAACGTGAAGCCCGAGCATCGCGGGAAGGTGACCGTGGCGTCGGCGTCGCACACGAAGACGTTGCCGCGGATCGTGTTATTCTTTGCCATGTGATTATGCGATGGCCGCGCGACGCGGAGCGAGAGGTTCCCTTCGACCGTGCAGTCCTCGCACTGCTCGTCGAGGTAATAGGCGCTCGCGCCGTAGCCGCCGGTGTCGAGGATGTCGCGGATGAAGTTGCCGCGCATCACGAGGCGCTTCGACCCGAACGTGTAGATGCCCGCCCCGTCGTGGAGGACCTGCATGGCGCGGTAGAGGAGGTTCGACTCGATGGCGACGTCCTCGCCGCTGAAATTGACGGCCGAGTAGGGCGTGTCGTGGACCTCGTTGTGGGCGAGGCGGCTCTTCTTGCCCTGGCCGAAGAGGCCGATCGCGCTCGGGTACGCCAGGCCGATATGGTGGACCAGGTTGTCCTCGACGATCAGCCCCTCGCCGTGGGCCATGATGCCGCAGGCGCCCGTGTCGCGGACCTCGCATCGCACGACCGCCAGGTCCTTGCCGCTCACCTTGATCCCCTGGCCGCCGACGTTCGCGACCGTGAGCCCTTCGAGGCGGCACCCCTCGGAGAACCAGGCCGTGACGGCGCCGTTGAACGCGGCGGCCGCGAACCCGCCCGCCTTGAGGGGCGTGCCGGTCACGGTGATCGCCAGGCCCCGGACGGTTATGCCGCGCACCGGCGCGTCCTTCGTGCCGCCGAGGCGGATGACTTCCTCGACGGTCGGCGCGAGGGCGTCGATCTTCGCCATGTCCTCCCCCTCGCGCGGCCAATAGACGACCTTGCCGGCGGTGCGGTCGAGGTACCACTGGCCGGGCTCCGAGAGCCCTTCGCGCGTGTTCCACACGATGTATTTGCGGACGCCGAACGCGCCGGGCGGATGGCCGGCCGGCGTCGAGAAGGTGAGCGTGTGCGTCGCCGCGTCGACGGCGGCGAGGCCGACCATCGACTCGTCCCACATATGGAAGACCGTGATTTCGGCGTTCCTGACGTCGAGGTCGGCCGGGAGGTCCTTCGGGTCGACCTGCATCGTGGTGAGTTCCTCGGGGGTGGGCTTGCGTTTCCATCCGCCGCCGGTCGTGCTCATCCACGGGACGTCGAATTTCGTGAGGTGCGTGAAGGTGCCGGTCTGCGGCAACCTGGCCCGCGGCGCCGTGCGGCCATTGACCACCAGGAGGCGGAAATCCCATTTCCCGTCCTTGACCTCCGGGAGCCGCGCGGCCCAGAAGCGGCCGCCGTCCTTCTCCCATCCGCCGATGCGGCGGCCGCCGACGAGCAGTGGCCGCGCGCCGAGCGCGGCCTCGACGAGGAGGCCCGAGTCCTGGGCTGCGAGGACGATCGGCTTCTCGACGAAGTACGTTCCCTCGGCGACAACGATCCGCCGCGGCTTTCCCGCCTCGAGCTTCCGCGCCTTCTCAACCGCCAGCGCCACGGTCGGCAACGGCCCGTCGTCGGCCGTCGGATCGGACCGCGTGCCGGACCAGCCATCGCTGCCGCGCGGGGAGACGTAGAAGGTGGCGGAGGGGGCAGGCGCCTCGGCGGCGGCGAGGGCAGTGGTCAGGATAAGGGTAGTAGCTGTGATGGCTAAGCACTTCACGCAGGGCATGGGGACTCTCTTTCTTGGGCCATTTCACAGACTTCGCATCTGCTGCGCGGCCATGCGGCCGGCCGTTCTCATTTCCGTCGGCGCGCCCTCATACAGTATCCGAAACAGAACGTCGTCCGGGTATCGCTTCTCGTCGGATAGCATCAACGTTAGAACATGTGACGCAATTCTGTGTTGAGCCTCGTTTATGCGAACCATTATCGCCGTTCCATCACATTCTGACGCTTGGCCGGGGTATGCATCGCGTAGTACGATAGTCAAGGCGTGCGAGATCATCACCAAGAAGATGGACTGATTGTTCGGTGATAACGACCGGAAGAACTCTGTAGCCTCTTCGAGTTCCACCTGTGATCTCTCCTTCCGCCACGAGAAGAAAAGGGGTCACGAGCCTGACGGATAGGGCTCCTGACCCCATCTCCTATGCTACTTGAACGCCAACCCCGCCTTCTTCGCCACACCGCGGATGTGTGTGGCCGCATCGGTGTAGTCCTTCTCGGCGGCCAGGTGCTCGAGCATGATCGGCGTGTCGGGGTCGAGCTTCGCGATCTCGGTGAGGAACGCCGCATAGTCCAGGTTTCCGAGGCCGGGGCGGACCTCGCCGAGGTGGACGGTGAGCTGGTCGGAGAGCGAGATGTCCTTGGCGTGGCAACTGCGGATGTGGGCGCCGAGCTTTCCGCAGAACTCGCGGATGATCGCGCCCGTCTCGTAATACCGCATCGGGCTCCAGATGAGGTTCACGGGGTCGAAATGGGCCGCGAAGGCCTTGCGGTCGATCGCCTTAAGCAGGTCGGCGTAGTTGTCGGCCGTGTACGGGGGCGTCCACTCCATGCATTCAAGCGTGTAGAAGGAGCGGGTGGGCTTCACGGCGTCGATGATGTCGCGGACGGTCGAGACGATGAGGTCGAACGTCTCGCGCGTAAAGTTGGCCGCATCGGGCCCGGCCCACGATGGGCCGCGCGAGCCGGAGATGTTGACGCAGCACCGGGCGCCGATCCGGTCGGCGAGGGCCAGGCGGTCCTTGTTGTTCTGGATGGCGTCCCGGCGGGCCTTCTCGTCGGTCGAGATCGGGTTCGACCACGCGCCGACCTCGGCGATGACGAGGTCGGCCTCCTTGGCCGCCTTGGCGAACGCCGCCACGGTGGCGTCGTCGGCCTTGGGCTCCACGGGGCAATAGGCGGCGCCGTAGCCGAGCCGCTTGTGGGCGGCCGCCCAGGCCTGAGGATCGGCACAGGAACTGAAGATAGGTCCGCCGAGGCGCATGGTATTCTCCTTCCAAGGGGTGCGTGTCCGTGCCGATCAGTATAGGACGCCGGGCGGCGCGTGCAAATGAAACCACAAAGGAAGAGGCACAAAAGCGGGCTCACGCAAAGCCGCAAAGACGCAAAGGAAAGAAGTCAACACAAGAGGGAACGGAAAGACCGGAAGAGATAAAGAGGCACAGGCGTAGATGCCTTCTTGCGTCTTTCCGTTCTCTCAGGTCCTGACGTTTGGCGCCTTTCTTTGCGTCTTTGCGGCTTTGCGTGAGGCGCCGTGGCCGTGGCCTCTTTTCTTGCGTCTTTCCGTTCTCTCAGATTCTGACGGTTGGCGCCTCTCTTTGCGTCTTTGCGGCTTTGCGTGAGGCGCCGTGGCCGTGGCCTCTTTTCTTGCGTCTTTCCGTTCTCTCAGGTTCTGATGTTTGGCGCCTCTCTTTGCGTCTTTGCGGCTTTGCGTGAGGCGCCGTGGCCTTCGCCACCCGCGCGAGCGTGGTGTACCGAAGGGGTCAGGAGCCTTACACATAGGGCTCCTGACCCCTTTAGAAAAGAGAATCCGCGAGGCCCGGGCGCGGCGACCTCGCGGAAGGAACGTCGTTCGGTTGCGGGCGGCTACGTGGCCCCTCTGGATATCGGCAAGATCCGCGAGGAAAATGAGGGCAACCGAACGGCCTACTTCCTCGGCGGGAACAGCTCCTCGGTCGTCCCCGACAGGATCCGCTCCTGCTGCTTCCCGGTCAGGCCCAGCTCGTCGAAAAGCTTCAGATAGATGTCCAGATACTCCTTCTGATACTTGAGGTCGCCCGGGATCGTGCTGTCCGAGCCCCACAGGATCCGCTCGGGCTTGGCGAAGTCGACGGCGTTGCCGACGGCGGCCTTCCGGATGTGGTTGGGCGTGCCGGGCGTCAGATCGATATAGCTTTGCCATGCCGTGCCGGAGGCCTGGGCGGCGCTGCCGAACCGCCCCATGACCGCCAGGCACTCCTCGCACCACGGCCACGAGACGTGGGCCATCGCGAAATGGATGTTCGGATAGTGGAGCAGCTTCTCGAGCCACAGCGGCTGGCAGAACCGCGACCCGTCGTCGTAGCCGTAAAGGATGCCCGTATGGAAAAGGATGTGGGCCTTGAGCTGGTTCATCCGTTCCCAGAACGGCTCCAGGCGCTCTTCCCAGGCGTACCAGTGGTCGGGGATGATCTTGAGGCCGGCGAAGCCGAGGTCCGTGATCGCCTCCTCCGCCAGGCCCGCCATGCCGGGGATCGTCGGGTTCACCCAGGCCAGGCCGCTCATCCGGTCGGGCGCGGCCTCGAAGAGCTTCTTGGTGGCCAGCAGGTTCCGGCGCGTCTTGCCGAGCGAGACGCGCTCCGTCTCCGACAGGACCATCATCCGGGCCAGGCCGTTCCGGTCCATCGCCTGGACGACGGCCTTGGCGTCGACCACGCCGGTAACATGAACATGGCAATCTACGATACGCATTCGCATTTACCTTTCTAGTGTAGGCCGCGGCGAGCCGCGGCTTCCTTATCTCTTGAACGACCACGGCGCCGCGGCACGCCGCGGCCTACATGACTACACTACCTCCCCGGCCCGGCGGAGATCCTGTCCGGCCGGTAGCCGCCCCGCCGGCGGTCCTTGAGCAGCAAAATGCCGAAGATGACGATGAGCACGCCTGCCACCGGCGTAACGTACCGGAACGACATGAGGCCGCCCTTGTAGTCGGCCGGGTTCAGGAGCTTGACGGCCCGGTTGCAGGCGCTGAGGGCCTCCTCCTCGACCTCGGCGCGTTCCCCCTTCTCGGTCGGCGCGTTCTTGATGGCCGTCCGCAAGGCCCGGGCCGCCGCGGCCGCCGGCAACTGGCCGGCATGGTCGTAGGCCTCCAGGACCCGGCCCACTTCGTTGAGCACCGGCTGGATGTCCTTGCGGGTGGCGCGGTCGCGCGGCGAATCGCGAAGCGAGTCCTGCCACTCCTTGAAGGACGTGTGCACGTCGCGGAGGACGGCCAGCGTGGTCTGGGTCTTATCGACGGGCTGGCCGTCGACGGTGCCCTTGAGCACCAGTTCCTGCTGGAGGTACTGGTCGGCCAGGCGGCCCATCTCGGGCTGCGTGACCACGGAGACGAAGCAACTGCCGGTCCCGCCGATGATCGCCAGCGCGAGGGCCCCGCCCTTCGGGACGCGCTCGGCCACGGTGCCGAGCATCGTCGGCCAGAAGTAGGCGACGCCGACCGCGAAGACCGCCGCCACCCCCATCACGCCGTAGACGCCCATCGGAAAGCTGAGGAGCAGCAGGCCCGTCCCGCCGACGACCGCCGCGAGGAGCAGGACGCCGGGGTTCGTGAGCGTGCGGACGACCGGCCCGGCGACGAACCGCAGCACGGCCATCAGGATGGTGATTTCCATGAGGATCAGGATGCCCGGCATGCCCCCCGCCGAGAACACCGCGGGGATCCAGCCCATGGGGCCGAGCTCCAGCGACGCCGTCAGCAGCATGCAGCCCAGGAGCATGAGGAACAGCGGCCGGAGGAACGTCTCCTTCCACATGCCGCCGAACGTGACACCCGCCTGCACGCGCTCGGTCTTGGGGAAGTCCAGGCCGATCAGCATGACGCCGTAGGCCAGGGCGGGCAGCACCGCCAGGGCCAGCTTCAGCCGCCAGAGGTCCAGCCCCGCCTGCGTGAGGACGTAGCAGGCGGCCGAGCCGATGACGATGCCCCCGGGGAACCACATATGGAACTGGCTGAGCTTCTGCGTCTTCTTGTCCGGATAGATCGTGGCGATCAGGGGGTTGCAGACGGCCTCGACGGCGCCCGAGCCGAGCGAGTTCACAAGGAGCCCCAGGAAGAGCCACACGGGCCCTTCGGCCATGATCATCAGCACGAGGCCCCCCGTCTGGAGGAGGAACGCCAGGCGCAGGAGCCACTTCATCCCCAGGACGTCGCACAGCGGCCCGAAGAGGAACATCGCGACCATGAAGCCCGTGCCGGCGCTGGCGATCCAGCCGACGTCCTCGTTCGTCAGGATGAAGTCGTGCTTGAGGCCCAGGCGGATGTCGCCGAAGATGGCGAACATCATCGACCCGCACGTCAGCGCGACGCAACTGACCGCGAACAGCCGCGCGGGCTTGATCGGGCGCAGCTCGCCCCGGGCCTTCAACTGGGCTTCCGACAGGCCGCCGGATGTCATCGCGCGTGTCCTCCGTCTAGGGCTTCAGGGGCTTTCGGAACCGGAAAAAGACCTGGTACTTCAGGTAATGGAACTCGGCGTCGAGCACGAGGCCCGCGTCCGTCGCCAGCTTCACGAGGTCGTCGTGCGGAATGAGTTTCTCGTACGGGTCGAACTTCACGTCGTGCGACTTGCGGTAGTCGATCAGGAAGAAGTACCCGCCCGGCTTCACCGCTTCGGCGACGCTCTTGATCAACGGCGCCTTCTGGGCGTCCGGCACCTCGTGGATCACATCGCACATGAGCGCGGCATCGAGGCTGGCGGCCTTGAGCTTCGTATCGGCCCCCTCCCCCGCGACCGTCTCGACCTGGTCGACCTTCTCCTTCCGGGCCTTGTCGGCCACGGCCTTCAGGGCCCCCTTGTCGATGTCCTGGGCCATGACCTTGCCGCCCTCGCCCACGGCCTTCGCGAGGCGGAACGTGAGGTATCCCGGACCGCAGCCGACATCGGCCACCGTCCACCCGGCCTTCAGGTTGAGGTCCGCGAGGACGCGGTCCGGCTGCTGCCATTCGTCGCGGCTCTCGGCCGCCACGGGCGCGGCCACGGCAAGCAGGCAAGCGAGGGCCGCGAGCGCGGCTATGCGATGCGCCAAGGCGCTGCGGGTCAGCATCGTCGCCCTCCTCTTCTCGGGGCCGCCGGGCTGGAACGGCCGGAGGCGACGGCCATTCTCGCCTTTGGGCGGCGCGTGTCAACTATGAACGCCCACGGCACCCGGCCTCGTTAGCCGCCCCGCTTGCCCGGAACGGACCCAGACTTCGGGCGGGGCGCGTGTTGTTGAGCCGTGCATTGCACCACACGCGCCCACCAAGGTGGGCGGCTAACGAGGCGGCGCCGTTGCGCTTACAGCACTTGCCTTACCTTCGCCGCGCCATGCACGCCGGCCCGGATGCCGAAGGCGTATCCGCCGCCGCCTTGCGTGATGCGGAAGAGGAGCACGTTGCGGCCACGCACGAGGTCCACGTCGAGCCGGTCGTCGCCGATCACGCAGCCGCGCATGACGTTCCGCGCGAGCAGTTGCCGCCCGTTGTGGAACACCGTCAGGCCGTCGTCGCTCCCAAGCTCCAGGTGCAGGCGGCAGGCGTCCTCGGCCTCCAGTATGACGCGTAGATACGACACGCAGTTCGTCGGGTTGCCGAAGAACCGCCCGAGGTCGAGGACGCCGTTCTCGAGCGTCCCGAGCTGCCACTGGACCCGCGTGGCATCGGTCTCGGGCGGGTAGACCTTCTCGAAGTCCTTCGCCGGGTCCCACGGGTAGAGCGGCGAGACCTCGACCTTCGAGAAGTTCTCGACCTCGGAGCCCTCGGCGAGGACGACGTGATACGCGCGCGGCTGCGCCAAGGCGCGCATCGCCTCGGAGAGGTCGGCGACGAACGCACGCTGGGCGGCCATCATCTTCCGGCGGCCGGAGAGCTTGAGCATCGCCGGGCGGGTCTCGAAGCCCATCTCGCGCCAGACCTCGAAGTGCTTCTTCGAGCGATACTGCGCGAGGTTCCAGAGGTCGCGGCCCGCCTCGCCCCATGCGGCCGCATCGTACAGCGCGAGGTCGACGCCGCGCGCCAGGGCTTCCTGCCGCAGGATGCAGACCTCGCGGCTATCGACCTGGAGGCGGCACCCGACGCCCGCACGCCAGCCGGCGAGCGTGAAGAACAGGCCGTTGAGTTCCTCCTGAAGCGGCACGAGGTCCAGGGCCGCGCGGGCCTCCGGCGGCACGTAGAACGGAATGTGCGGCAGCGCCAGGTCGAACTCGATCCGCCCCGGCTCGACCTTGAGGTTCGTCACCTTGGCGCCGCCGGCCGTCTTCGCCTTCCGGCCGGAGATCGCGATGGACATCGCGCCCGGGGCTTTCATCTGACGCAGGACGTAGTACGCCATCAGAAGGTGCCCCAGGGCGTCGGGATGGATGACATCGGGCGGCGGGCAGAAGGTGAATTTCGGGTCGGCGGCCCGGGCCTTCCGCGCGAGGTCGAGCATCGGGTGCAGGATGTCGGCCACGGGAATCTTGAGCGTGCGGCCCAGGGCGAGGACCTCGTCGGCGAACCGCGCGAGCGACTCGTTGTACGGGTTCCGCCCCGTCGGCTCGTCGGCCGGCGAGGTCGTGAGGAGCACCTCCCGCGCGCCCGCCTTCCGGATGGTGGCGGCCAGGTCCCTCTGACCTTTCACGTATGTGTCGCGGATATCGGCCGTCTGCCCGCAGTACTTTCCATCGTTCATGCCGAAATTGACGAAGACCAGCGTGGGCTTCACGGGTCCGACGTCGCGCGAGAACCGCCCGTTCCCGCCCGGCGCCGTATCGCCGCCCCAGCCGAAGTTGTAGATCTTGAGATGCTTCTGGGGGAACCGCGAGACGAGGAACGTCTCGATGTACGCGGCGTACAGGTTCTGCTCGGTGATGCTGTCGCCGTAGAGGACGATGGTTTCCTGGTCGCCGATTTCGATACGGTTCGATGCCATGGTGATCATCCTTATGTAGGCCGCGGCGTGCCGCGGCGCTGTGCGGGGTGCCAGATTACCGGCACGGAGATGGGAAGTGCAACAAATGTTCCGTGGGAAATGCGCCGGAGGGTCAGGCGTCCTCGAATCGCTCAGCGTACAGCGAGCAGAGGGCCTGGATGAACGCATCATAGGGCCGCCCTACTTTCGATACGCCGCCTCCAGCCCCGCCTTGGCCCGTGCCGCCTCCAGCACGTCGGCCGGGGGCTCGGCGTCCTGGAGGAACGTGTTGTCGACCCATGTATTGGCCTCTTTGTCGCATTGCCATAGGTTCAGCGGCGTCGGCACGCGGTAGACGACGTTGTGCTCGAAATGGTAGCCGCTCACGCCGAGCTCGCGGCGGACGCCGTCGAGGTAGATGCCCGCGACGGGCGACGTGGCCGGCAGGCCGAACGGTGCGCGGATGCAGTCGTGGACGAGGTTGCCGCGGATGAGCGCCCCCTTCCCCGCCTGCGGGAACGAGACGTAGATGCCCGCCCCGTCGACCGCCCCCTGGAGGACGCGGTAGATGTCGTTGTACTCGACCGTATTGTCGCGGCAGAACGGCAGCGCCGGGTCTTCGTTGCCGCTGAGGACGATGCCCGAGTAGGCGATGTCGTGGATCCGGTTGTGGGCGACGAGGGCCTCCTGCGTGGAGCCGATGAACACGCCGATCGCCCCGGCGAAGTCCGTTCCACAATCGTGAATATGGTTATTCGTGATGCGATAGCCGCGATGGTCGCCCGGCCCGAAGGGGTCGGCCCAGCGGAGGGTGTCGCGGTTCCGGATGCCGCCCGCGACGATGGCGCCCCCGCCCAAGTCGTGGAACTCGCACCGCTCGACGGCGCTTTCGGCCGTCCCGCGCCCGAGGGCCAGGCCGATGCCCCCCGCGTGGGCCACGCCGCCGTCGGTGAAGTCGCAGCCGCGCGTGAACTCGAAGGAGACGGCCGCCTCGATCCACTCGAACTTCGCCGACGGCTCGGGTTTCTCGCGGGCCCGGACCTGGAGGCATCCGAACATCGCCGTGAACCCCGCCTCGGGCATCGGCCAATCGATCTGCTCGACGTGGAACCCGCGGAATCGCAGGTTCCGCACCGGCCGCGCGGCCGTGCCGGCCACCGCGAGGAGCATCCCCCGGACGCGCGGCGCGACGACTTCGGCCCGCGCCAGGTCCTCGCCCTCGCGCGGCCAATACGAAAGGACGCCCGTCCGGCGGTCCAGGTACCACTCGCCCGGCTGGTCGAGGAATTCCAGGGCGTTCTCCAGCCAGCACGGAATCCCCGGCAGCGGGTAGCCGATCTGGTACTCCTGCGGCAGGAACTTCGGCGGCCAGGCATGAGGCGGCGGCAGCGTGAACGTCTGGCCCGCCGCGTCGACGCTGCCGACGCGCTTCCGCGATCCATCGTTATTGTAGATATAGATGAACTCTACGTCCTCGGCGTTCCGCCAGGCCCGGATCGGCCGGTCGACGGCCACCGTGAACGTGCCGTCGTTCGGGGCTCCGCCCTTCCACGCGAACCCCGTTTCCCGGATGTTCGGGAACGTGACGGCCGCGTCGGGCGTCCGGACCGACGACGCACGAATCATCGCGTACGGCGGCCGGGCGTCGGCGTTCGGGTCCCTCGCGCGCACCGCGCGCCGGCCGTTCACGAAGAGCTGGCGGAAAGTCCATCGCCCCGCTTTCACGTCCGGGATCTCGACCGTCCAGATCGGGCCGTCGCCTTTATGCCAGCCCGCGATCCGCCGGCCGCCGCTCAAGACGACCGTCTCGCCGGGCCACGCCGCCCACGTGACGGCATGGCCTTGAGTCCCGCCGTCCTCCGGGCCGAAGCGGAGCGTCTGCGGCAGTTCGTAGGTGCCACCTCGCACGCAGACGGTGAGGTCGGCCGTGAGGCCCACCGCCACCTTGCGGCGAACGGCCTCCTGCGCCCACCCGAGCGTCGCCCAGGGCTTGGCCGCCGTGCCCGGATGGGAGTCGCTTCCGCCGACGGCGACGTAGGAATCGGCCTTCATGGCCCCCGCCTCCTCGTCCGGTCGAACGCCTTCGGGCGCGCAGGCCAGGCCCGTCAGCGCCGCCGCCAGCAGCCCGAAGATCGTCGCTCCCCGCACTGGACGCCTCCTGCTAAACACCTTTCCGGCCGTGGTCCGGCGATTGTACCGTGCGGCCGGCACATGGCAAGGATGGACGCGCCGCCTCCGATAAGCGTTGCGTGATCGGGTAAAGGTTCGCTATGGTGTGCTCCAGGGCTACTGCCGAGTCAAAGGCCGGGCGGCCACATGGGGCCGCCCCTACGAAGGCGTAGGCGACTGCCAGGAGACAGGCCATGATTCTGCGACTCTGCATGCTTATCCTCGCCCTGGCCGCCGGCGCCGCCCTGCCGTCGGCGGCGCGGGCCCAGGCCCCGGGCGAGCCCATCACCAGCAGCGAACCGGCCGCCAGGGACGCCGCTCTCCTCGCGAAGGCCAAGGCCCTCTACGACGCCGGCAAACTCCTCGACCGGCCGCGCGTGGCCGCGCTCCTCAAGGCCCCCCAGCCGGCCCACGTCGCCCTGCGGACCCCTTCGGCCCAGCCCTTGCCCGTGCGTGACCTCGCGGTCCGCGCCCGCCAGGCCTACCTGCGGGTCGGCTGGTACTTCCTCTGCCCGGACTGCGGCCACTGGCACCTCAACTTCGCCGGCGGCTACGCCATCAGCGCCGACGGCGTCGTGGCCACCTGCTGCCACTGCGTCGACCCCGGCGACGCCAAGGGCGAAGGGTACCTCGTCGCGGCCGATTCGACCGGCGCGGTGCTGCCGGTCACGACCGTGCTGGCCGCCAACCGCGTCCTCGACTGTGCCCTCGTCCGCGTGGCGGGCGGCACGCTCACGCCGCTCGCCCTGAACGCCGACGCCGCCACGGGCGACGCGGCGTACCTGTTCAGCGACCCGCTGAACACGCGCGGGTACTTCAGCGCCGGGATCGTCAACCGCTTCTACTGGCAGAACGAGAAAGGCGCCAACCTCACGACCCTGGCCGGCGTCCAGCGGCTGCGCCTGAACGTCAGCACCGACTGGGCCCCGGGCAGCAGCGGCGCCGCCGTGCTGGACGGCTGCGGCAACGCCATCGGCCACGTCGCCGTCATCTCGGCCCTGCACAAGGACCCCGCCCGCGCTGCGGCCAAATCCAGCGCCCCCGACAAAGACGCCCCCGAGAGCCACGGCCACGACCTCCGTAACGATCCGCTCATCACCCTGCACGAGGCGATCCCCGCGCGCGGCGTCCTCCTGCTGGCCAGGTCGATGGACCCGCCGCCCGCAAAACCAGCGGCGCCGTAGAACTTACCGAGCCGCGCCTACCACCCGACCCCTTCCAGCCTGGCCCCGTGGAGCGGACCGAGGGACCGGATGGCTTCGATCTCGCTTTGGCTGAATTGGCCGCGCAGGACCACACGGGCCGAACCGCCCTTGAATGTCCGGAATTCGAGGCTGATGCGGTTGGGGAACGCGATGTGGCCGGCCACGTCGTCGACGATCCGGACGAACGGAAGGGCCTTGATGAACGCCTTGGCCCGCGGCGGCGAGGCGAACCGGAAGCTGGCGACCAGGCGGCGGCGTCCGTCACCGTCGGGGGCGACCGTGCAGACGGCGGCTTCCCAGACGACGTCGGCCTCGGCGGCCTCGCCGGGGACGACGGTCGGGTCGAGCCGCGCGGGGTCGGCGGCGTCGGAAGGCTCTGTCCACTCGGCGACCACGTCGAGGACCTCGTCCTCGGAGAAGTCGAACGCTTCCGGCACGAGGAACTGGCGGCCGCAGCCCGTGCAGGGAATCCGGGCGCCGCCCTTGCCGTGGGGCACTTCGACGACAGCGCCGCACCAGTTGCAGAAGGTCTTCATGGGTCCTCCCGAGGCTGCGGGTATCTTAGCGAGGGCGGGCTGAGATGCAAGGGCGGCGCGTGAGGCGAGCGCCCGCCGAGGCGGGCGGCGAAATGTGACAGGCGTTGGGGTACGTGACAATTTTATTGACACCCCTACCGCCCCATCTATAATCGCGCTCGCTTTATGTTAAGGTCCAGAGGGTGTTTGTGACGCGCGGAGGGAATGCCCGCGCGCCAAGGGGGGTTTGTGGGACGCACCGGTTGTCGCTTGCCTTCGCACAAGAAGGAGAGTGCCCAATGCATAGGCGGCATGCCTCGCGCAGCCAGACTTCCATCCTGACACGAATCTGGATCATTGGACTGGCTGCGGTCGTCCTCGCCTGGACGGTCGGCACTACGGTCACGGGCGCCGCCGCGGCGCCGGCCGACAAAGCCGTCAAGGCGCCGGCCGACAAGCCCGCCAAGGCGCCGGTCGACAAGCCCGCCAAGGCCCCGGTGAAGGCGCCGGTCAAGGCCCCTGCCGCCGATGCCCCTGCGGCGGACGCGCCGGCGGCTGACACCCCCGCGGCCGAAAAGCCCGCGGCGGAGAAACCTGCCACGGAGGCCCCGGCGCCCGCGCCGGAGGTCCCGGCGACCGAGCAGCCGACGACCCTGACGGCCGAAGAAGCCGCTGCCACGGGATTCGGCGCGGCCGGGCTGCCGACCGCGCTGGCGCCGGCGGAGCTCCAGAACGACTGGCGCATGATGGTCCACTATTACAAGCTCGCCCGTTTCGACCTGGCGAAGCAGTTTGCCGAGAAGGTGCTGGCGGCCAATCCGGAGCCGAAGATGGTTCTGGCGCTGTCGGAATCGGCGTCGACGGGATATGAGTTGCTGGTCAAAATGAGCACCGTCAAGGACATGGAAGAGGTCGCGGCGAAGATCCTGACCCTGACCGACGAAGGCGCCCGGACCCGGGCGACGGACGAGACGCGCATCATCGCCAACCTTCAGCGTCTGAGCGGCGGGCCGCGGCCGTACTTCCTGGCCATGAGGGAACTGAAGTTCAGCGGCCCGTACGTGGTCCCCTTCGCCCTCGCGAAGTTGCAGAACCCGGCCGAGAAGGACCTGCACCCGTTCATGATCAAGGCCCTGGTGGAGCTCGGGCGGCCGGTCGTGCTGCCCCTGGAGCGGGCCCTGGCCACGCCGAACGACAAGCTCAAGGAAACCGTCATCACGATCCTCGGCGACATCGGGGCCCCGTACTCCCTGGCGCCGCTGAAGGCCGTCATCGAGAACCCGAAGTCGACCGAAGGGGCGAAGGCGGCCGCCATCGCCGCCCTTCGCAAGTTCTCCGACCAGGCGGTCCTCAAGACCCCCGCCAAGATCCTCTACTATGACCTGGCGGAGCGGTACTATTATGGCAAGATCATCGTGGCCGACATGCGTTCGCCGACCACCGACATCTTCGACTGGGTCGAGGGCAAGGGCCTCGTCCACAAGGCCGCGCCGAGCGCGGTCGTGGGCGACATCCTGGCGGCCCGGGCCTGCTCCGACTGCCTCAAGGTCGATGCGGGCGCCCTGGAGTGCGTGTCCCTGTGGGTCGCCGCCATGATGCAGATGGAGGCCAAGCTCGGCGACAAGAGCGCCCGCGAGGCCAATCCGTTCCTGCCCGAGAACATGGCGAGCGTCGACTTCTTCGCCCGCAGCGTCGGCCAGCAGCACCTGTACCGCGTGCTGGACCGTTCCCTGCGCGACCACAACACGCCCGTCGCCGTCCGCGCGTGCGAGGCCCTCCAGGACGTGGCCAACGAGTCGTTCCTCCAGCTTTACGGCCAGGGCGACGTCGGGTCGCCCCTGGTGATGGCCCTGACGTATCCGGACCAGCGGGTCCGCTTCGCCGCCGGCTTCGCCCTCGCCAACATCAAGCCGAAGAACGCCTTCACCGGCTCGGGCAAGGTCGTCCCGGTCCTGTCGGAGGCCCTGAACCTGGAGGCCAGTAAGAGCATTCTGCTGTGCGAGCCCGAGGGAGACAACCGCAACCGCCTGGCCGCCAAGCTCAAGGAACTGGGCTGGAACGTCGTCGTGGCCACCACGGGCAACCAGTGCCTGTCCCTGGCCCGCTCGATGCCGCGCATCGACGCCATCGTCCTGTCG
>Ga0209777_10004724_pt1 | contig 15971 bp, 17 predicted proteins | sample FrelakmetHBP12HB_FD_187147 | JGI IMG/M metagenome (GOLD analysis project Ga0209777, IMG submission 187147) | Freshwater lake sediment microbial communities from the University of Notre Dame, USA, for methane emissions studies -HBP12 HB (SPAdes)... | ecosystem: Environmental > Aquatic >...
AGAGGTGAGCCGTGAGGAGATGATGGCCCTCATCCAGGCGTCGAGGAGGCTGAGGGCCTCTGGCAGGTGTTGAGGGGATCGCAAAGTTCTAGTAGAGCACAGTTCTTTTATGTGGCCAAGCCTTACTGAGGACGGCACAAACGCGGGGGTTGCCAAGTGGTTAAAGGCGCAGGGCTTAGGACCCTGTCACGAAGGTGTTCGCGGGTTCGACTCCCGTCCCCCGCATTTGTAAGCATCGAGCCACTTATGAGATAGAAAATGCTCTGTTAAATGAATTCTGACATCGTAGTAATGGCTATTTCTTCATAAGGTGTGGAATGTGGGATAAATCAAACGTAGCTATCAAAAGGTGAATAGTTCCTCGCTAATCAATAATAAGACGTTCCTACGAGGTTCGATAAAATGGATGCAAAGGTAAAAACCCAAGGAATAATTGTAAAAGCTGGTTATATATCAAGAAAAATAGATACGCCACGTGAGTTCTATTCTGCCCGCACATTTTATACAACCATGTTTCTGACAAAAGGCATCAATTTATGGTATTCTAATCCTATAAAATCTGAAGTAATTCCTCGATTTAATCTAGATAAGAAAATATTATCAGACGAGGCTAGATTATCAGGATTGATAGACGGCGAAACATCAAATTTATTATCTGAGGTTATGCAATATGTATCTTCGCGTTATGGAGATGATTACGATACTTTAAATCTATTGATGGCAATAGCTATCGAACGTGTATTAAAGGGGCTATTATTGTATAATGGATACACAATACATAAGAATAAAAAATCAAGGATATCTATTAAAATTGACAATCTTAATCAAAGAGATTATAAAATGTTAGAAAATAAGGTATATTCTCTTGATAACTTTACAAAATTTGATATTTTAAAACATACAATCTTTTGGGATTCTGAAAAATCCCTACCGGAAACCATGAAAGTTATAGAGCATTTAAAACTATTGAGGGATTTAGAAGCGCATACCGCCCAGGGTATCGGAAGATTGTTTCAATTGCTTGATATTATAGCCATCGTAAGAGTCAATGAGATTATGGATAAAGCGCTAGAGATACATAAAATTGCACATAACAATTTGGAAGATCTTAGAAGAGAAAATAAAAGCGCAGAACCTTCTGTACTTAAAGTTGGGAAAAGCACTATTTTCAATGCAGATAAAAATGATAACCAAAATGTTCAGGGAGAGGACATTTTAAAGTTATTATATTATAAAAATGGTGAAGAAAAATAATCTTAATGAGGATTCCTAATAACCCCATATTTTTTTGAGGCTTTATAAATAGTATTTAAGGCAAAGCGAAATCCTATGGGTTAATAGGAATCCTCATCACTACTGAGCAATTAAAATATGTTCCTATAACGACCTCTATCTACATATACCAAAACCTCATTATGGAAAGTAGTGATCCCAGTTTCAAAATCTAACAAGGACGCTGTAAGAAATGTCAAAATGGTATACAGTGACGTGTAAGCACTGCGGTGGAGATATCCCTGTTAACGAAGATTGGGACAATCCACCACGAGTTCACAAAGAATGTCGCGAAGCCAAGGCGAATGAATGGTCTGAACGTCCTTGTCGTTACTGCGGTAAACCAATCCGGATCCATAAAGATTGGGATAATCCGCCGGAATATCACAAAGAATGTGCATGGTACGAAGCTAAGTGTGAAACTTGTGGGCATGCTATACGTATTCATCGAGATTGGGATCATCCACCCAGGTTCTGCAAAAGCTGCAAAACAAAGAATAGTGCCAAATGGTACGAAAAATCGTGCGAATGCTGTGGCAAAGGCATGAAAGTCAACCAAGATTGGACAAATCCACCAAAATTCTGTGATGTATGCAAGCAGGTCCACGCCACGAAGACAGTTGCATGCACACATTGTGGCAAAAGTTTCACAATCTCGGCAGGCACACAGATCAATTGCAAACAGAATGGCTGGGATCTGCCTAAGAGATGTGATGAGTGCCGCGAACTATTCCGCCACAAGCCGTTTAAGACCGTCAAGGAAACTGGCTTGCTAGGTGGCATATCTTTTAAAACATACAATAGCAAAGGCCAATTTATAGGAGAATCTCGTGATGAAACCGGACTGTTCGGAGATGAACGCAGAGTGCACCGCAGCAAAACTGGTAAAACCGTTGGTGTCACTCGCGAAAAAACAGATTTGTTCGGTGGGAGTTATCGGGAAACAACAGGACCGGATGGTAAAGTGAAATCCACATCTCGCGAACATACTGATTGGCTCGGCAATAAGTATACAGAGAGTACGGGCGGCACCTCTGGCACAAAACATATAACGAGTACGGTGATTTCTTGGATTGGCAAGAAATTTAGAGAAACTAAATAGTAGGGATTCGCCGATTTATCTTCACTTAGAGATGGCAGAGATCCTTAGCATACCAACTCACGCTAAGCAAGAGCTTCAGATCAGCCAGACTATATCTAAATATTTAAAGAACGTAAAGGGATTGATATGGTAGATCGGCGTGAAATGATACGGTACGACCTCCCTCACGGCGGCGCTGTCAATATGCATGGTGAAGTTGTCTGGCGTGTCAACAAAGAGAGTACGAAACACTCAAAAAGCGCCTAGAGGATAGCTTTGACGATGACTCCGTCTACCAGAATAGCGATTGATTCGGACATTTTCTTCACTTCCTGCCCAGATACCTACGTATGCTCATCTTTCGCCCGCGCAGGAGCTTGTCACCAGCTAGCCCATTCTCCCCAACCCCTCTACCAGAGCTTGCGGTGATGCGAGCCACCCCCCGCCCATCCCTCCCCCACATCTTCCCATCCCTGAGCACAATTACCGCAGGGCCAGCGTTCCCGGGCCTGAATGGTATCGATGCCGTGGGCGGCCCCGTCCGCCCGGCTGCCCAGGCGCGCGCGTGAGCATTTCCAGCATCACTAACCGGTTTGTCCCATTGTCCTTCGCCAGGAGGATGCGCAGGGATGCAAGCGGCCCAGTCGGGAGACCGCTTTTTGGTTTTATCCTGATAGCTGAGGTCTGCTTGCCCTATTTGGTCACGGTTCTCTAACATCTTGGACATCATCGCGCCCCATGGGCATCGTTACTATTCGCACCAGGGATAGGTTATTTATAGAAATAAATGGTTGCAACGCGAAAATCGTCGAAAAATGTCTGAGGATCTCTCAGGGAAAGGGTAATAGATGAGCATGTCGAAAGAATGGCCAATAGGAGAACTCGTATGACTCTGAAAGTAGAAATCAAGGATAACAAGCTATTCATAGAAATTGACCTGGAAAAACCAACGCCATCGTCATCCGGTAAAACCCTTGTTGTTGCAAGTACACATGGGAATATCGTTACTACTGCTAAAGTTGATGATAAGCCGATCACCCTCGGATTGAATGCTTATATTAAGCCTTGAGCAACCGCAGAGTTGCTCTATACCATCTGGCTGGCTCAGGTCGAGATGAAGGTAGGGGTGGGTTATGTTTCTCGACCATCGGCCCTCGTTTGTGAGCTTTGAGAAGGGCCTCAACTTAACTCGTTCGAGCATATGCCCGAGGGCAGCTGCGCTCGGCCGGTCCGTCCCATGGGAGTCTTTCTTGGCCCGTGTGGCTTTTTTGCTGGCGTTTTCACTTGTTCTTAGAAAGCTCAGTGTGTAGAGAGACATAGGGCTTAAATGTCATTGAGGATCAAAATAGAAAATATCAGGGGCTTAATAGGTAGGCTAGTAGCTCATCGGCATCCTTGAAAACCTTATAGCGGCCTTCAGCATAATCCTCTAGGCCCTCTCTGATGCCCTCAATGAACTCCTTACCTGCTTCAGAGTCAACCTTCGCAGGCTTAATGACAGATGACATCATATCTGTAACCTCCAGGGAATCTGAGCAAACCATGCCTCCATTGGGTATATCATAATTTGCTAACTATTTAATCTTCCCGCATGCCGCCCATCCTTCTCCCGCATCTTCCCATCCCTGAGCACCATTGTCGCAGGGCCGGCGCTCCAGGGCCTGGGTGGTCTCGATGCCGTGGGCGGCCCCGTCCGCCCGGCTGCCCAGGCGCGCGCGTGAGCATTTCCAGGATCACATTTATATTTCAATGCGCCATTGCCTATTTACAAGTGGGTGAGGCGCAAAGATGAGATGGATGCTTTTCGCGATGCTGTTGGTTTTTGCTTGCATCGCTGCCAATATGGCTGCTGCAAGCACAGTTGATGCAAAGGCCGTGACAAAGGATAGATTAGCTCAGAACTTCACGGAGCATTCCTGGATATTCGTCAACGGCTACCTGGAAGAGTCGAGAATCCTGCAGACCAAGACCGGCTTTAGAGGGCAGAAGATGGCCCTCACCACAAGTGGAAGTGGGATGGCCACCAGAACCATCGACTCGGAAGTCTACCGGGACTCGAATAGGGATGAAGCATCCCTCACCATCTCTGCCAATTATGATTACCGGCCCTACACTCCCCCCCTCACACAAAGCGACCTTAGAAATGCTCTCTGTGCCAAGAATTACGAGGTGGGCTCGGTCTTTTCTGAGAACTACAACATCGACAAAGACCTCATAAAGGATACCAAGATTTACCAGAATGACAGCTTCTCCGTTTATGAGATCAGCTCCGAGATCCAGGGGACCGCCAGGATCGGCCAACGGGTGCAGAAGAATGCCAAGACTGTGCCGTCATTCATAATGGGCGGAACATACATGGGCTACGCGCAGATAAGATCGGAAACGATTGTGGGAGATACCTCCGTTTTGACCTTGCCCTGTCCATAAAACTCTTTAAATCACGGCCGCGCTGTGAGCCGCTGCTACTGCCGCTCGCATCTCTCCCAGGCCCGGGGAATAGTGCAGGTGGCTTAGGCAGCGGCAATCCGTGCAGCCGAAGCCTGGCACAGGAACGAGCTGCTTTCCGATCGCGTTCGCGATGTAGCACTCCAGATCCAGGGGGGTTTTAGTGATGAACACCTCCAGGAAGCCGGTATGGGGCAAGAGATAGTCGATGTGCCAGCGCCGAGTTGTTTTGATGCCATTTGATACCAGAATGTGGCGATCCACGCGCTTGAGACCGCCGGAGCCCCGCGCCGAGCCGGTGTAAGAATAGAAGCCCCCGGAAAAGTCCATAATGCCCAGGGATCCGACCTTTATCTTCTCTGCCCCCGGCAAAGAAAGTATCAGTGTATAAATTCCCGGCTCATTTCTCTGCGGCTGCATGCCTAGTGCTCAGGATGGCGGATATTTGAGCTTGATGCTTTGTAGAGGAATCGTGGAGGAAATATACGAGGGGCATATCAAAGCAAGTCTTTTCTAGGATGAAGGAGCAAATGGCTTCGGGTGAAAATTAAATGAAGTTATTATTAGCAGTAACCATAGTGCTGATGCTATCTTCTCTGGCCATAGCTGTGCCAGAAAGCAGCCAGCTCGGACCGTATTCTGTTTCATTTGATATGAATACAGATTTACCGCATGAATTGACTCCGATGGATACCATACAGGGACAAGCCGTGACCGTGTACGTCATGCAAATATTTACCGATAACACTACAAAAGCAAGATTATTGATAAGCGAGTATAACAGTCCCATAGATTCGACTTTGGGAGTATATAAACAGTTAACTGCCATGGGAATCGCCCTCACCGGCTTCAACACCACCAGCATGGAAGATAAGATGATTGATGGAAAGGAAGGCTTCCTGATCGGAAGTGTGCCATATCCAGACAACACGATGGCCCCGGCTGACGCCAAGCTCTTCAACGCCCTCTACTGGATAGACAGCCAGGGCTGCGAATGCGGACCGGTATCTTTGGGCACAACCAGCGTGGAAATAACTTCATCTTACCCACAAGATGTAACGGAGAACTTGCTTTCCAGCCTGAAAGTAGTGAAGGGCGAGGCTGCGGCCTCAGCTCAGCCTGCCCCCTCTGCTCAGGGCGGCCAGGTTATGCCTCCGGCTTAAGCGATACGCAGTAATTGGTAAATCCGGAAAAATAACAGCGGAAAAAGAGGCCTGAAATCGGCATTTTCCGTCTTTTTTCTTTATCAGGAGAAAGCCCGTCAATTAAGAAAATTTATATCTATGGCGCGTCTTGGATGTTTTGCATCTTTTCGGTTTAGCTGCTGAAAGGTGTCGAGGTGGATTTGAATGATCAGACCCAGGAAGCTGTTTACGATTTTATTATTTTCTATCCTGACCGCATTTATTGTGACCCAGGCCGGTCTATGCGAGTGCTACGGTCTTCCCTCTCCGGGCGACGGGGAAGAGCGCATCTTTGCTCAAAGCGCATGCGCAGGTGTCAGCAATGGCCCGCAAAACCCTACCGTCTTTACCATTGACGTGCAAAGGACCATTACCAAAATGGGCACATATCATTATGCCTCCGGCGAATCACCTGGAACAATTGGGCTGAGAGACGAGCAGGGCAAGACCTACGGCCCCTGGCAGGCCGAGGGAGAAGCGGGCCAGGGAGGCGTTCCCAACGCTTACTGGATAGTCCAATTGTCCCCGAGTGTGGATTTGCCCGCCGGGACCTATACGATTATTGACTCAAGCCCATCGACTTGGTCCTACACCTACGAGAGCAATGATTGCGGACTTGCCACGGTTATCGGTCTTAAGAGTGGCAGCGACAGCAGCGATAAAGGAAAGTCTGCCCCCTGTGCCGGAGATGGAGCGGACTATTCGCCCAGAAGTCCAACCGACCTTTACACAGCCGGACCGGGACTGGCCCCAGGCATGTACAATATCTGGTACGGCAAAAGAACCGGCACCCAGATAGGGACACCGGATAAATGGAATCAACTGGGGCAAAAGGAGCTCCTTGACGGCAAGTTCTACGTCTTTGATGTGGTTGCAGCCAGTCTGGGCGAGGCCACACCCCAGACCATCAACCCCATGCTCACCAATCCTGCCCCCGGCAGGTCTTTGGTCTGGCTGAAACTCAGCTCCGAGGATGCTTACGTGGTCTGCTTTGACGGACCTCTGGGCAGCGGCTTGCAGCTGGCCGGTGCCTGGAAGATGTCCGGGCATCAAGAAGGCTTTAACGACTGGAAGGCGGACCTGAATTTAAAGAAGGACGGCACCCTGGAATGGACGGAGACGGAGGGGGCTAATGTGGGAGCCAACCGACAGGGAACCTGGCAGTTCGACGGAACGGTCCTTACCCTGATGTGGGTATCGCCGAACGGGGGTGCGACCTTCTGGGTATCGCGGTCTGTGGCGGAAAATTCCATATCTTCCGGCACTTACACCGCAGATAGTGCTCCGGGAGGAACCTGGTCTGCCATGAGGGTGGCGGAAGGATTCTAAGAGACATAAACCTCAATCTAGATAGGCCATCTCGTTATCTTCCAGAGTGGCCTTAGAATCTTTATTAGATTTTCCCTCTAACTATTGCAGCTCTCTATTACTACCTTTATCTCTGGGTTATTTCGTTTTCGATTCGACAAGAGTTGAAGGTTTAATAAAGGGAGTGATGATGTTTTAAAATAAAATTGTACAAATGAAAATATGATCATATTGAAATATAAAGCTTTATATCTTTGAGATGCATCCTTTCTCATATAACCGTACTAATAAAGAATGCTTAAAACCCTTGCTTTAAATTTAAGGTGAAAAATATGAATAAAATATTGATATCGATCCTCCTCATATCTTTGATGGGGTGCGTTCTTGCGATGAATGGAGGCGGTGTAGAGCTGCTACCAGGAGAAGCGAGCGCCGAGAAGTTGTTTGAGCTGGGCATCGGTCAGCCATGGGTAGGCGGAAATCCGCCGTCTTCCAGCATATATGATTCCCTCTATTCTCAATACTTCTGGTCCTACAAAGGATCTGCTCCCAAGAAGCATATTGAGATCCCAAAGAAGCATTTGATAGTGGACAGCACGCCCTCCACGGTCTATTTCAGCTATCAAATGCAAGCTATGCCGTACACTCAATATCAGAGCAATGCCGCCTACACAGGAGGAAACTCCTTGTGGATACTGGGCTCTTCCAGCTGGTCCCAGTATGCCAAAGTTCCCCAGTGGTCCGGCCTCTCTCTGCTGGCAACCTCTTCCCCGGGAGGCAACGGATATCTGTATGAGATAACCCCTGATGGAAAGCTGTCCAAGGAAAGCTTCTACTTCTTCCCGGGCAGCAGCCAGATAGACTTCTATGCCGATACAATTGGGCAGCACGTACTGCTATTCAATATCGGCGGCCAGGTAAGCAATGCCATAGTCATCGATGTTACCGCCTCTTATCCGCCATCATATCCGCAGACAACTCCCAGCTATCCGCCGGCTTATATAATTCCACCCGCTACAACAACTCCGCCAGCAACAGGAGACACACCAGTGACTATTGTCTTCCAGGGGATGGGAGGATATCAGGTATTCCTGGATGGCAATTACATAGGCACGGAGGGGACGGGCGCAGACGCGCTTGATGGAAGGTTCAGCTTTCGTGTAATTGGTGGTAGGAACCACGATGTTCGGGTCTATGATGGCCAGTTCAACTATCCGAAGACGATGTTCTTCACAAGAGGAGTCCAGAAGATAATCTACGTGGAAACGGGAACATCGGTCTATATTTAAGCCGCCATCTCCTTTTTTCTTTTACTATGATCTGCAAATTAAGGGCGCAAAAAAGGTTTGTTGCATCGGGAAAGTACTTATTCCAGAAGTATAGATCTGATGAGCGCGGGGTTAGCCAAGCTGGCCAAAGGCGCAGGACTTAAGATCCTGTCTCGCAGGAGTTCGCGGGTTCGAATCCCGTATCCCGCATAAAAACCATCCATTCTAAGCAATTTGGGCCCGGGCAATCAAAGACGATTTAATCGGCAGATATTTGACCGACAGGTATATAGACTAAAGTGTCTGTGGTGAAGAGGCTTCATTTGCATTGATTCAAAAAAGCTGTTGAGATGTTTTTGCGAGCACCGATCGATTCTTGAAATCGATAAAAAGGATAAATAGAAAAAATGAGATTTGGAAATGGCAGAGACGGCTTGAATATTGGTCCAGGAGAGACGACCGACGTGACATGTTCCGATTTGGGACGTGGTACCGGAATACCTTTCCCTGAAAAATGGATCCAGGCCTGCATATTCCCAGGAATGCTTGCCAAAAGCACAGGCGAAAGGCCTGCTAAGCAATCAAGGCGATATTAAAAGGATTTGATTATAATATTATTGTCATTTCGTTTTAACAAAGTAGCATTCTTCCCCAAGTGCCTCTGCAGCCGGTTGAAGTATCTCTCCGTATTAAGAGACAACAGATACGACTCAACCAGTTTCTTTTCGGATCCGCATCAAAGGACTTCAACCAAATCAAAGATCGAAACCTAAAATTATCTAGAGGCAAGAATGTCATTTGGAAATTTAAATATCATAGATCCGCTTTGCCGAGCATTGGCCAAGGAAGGATACACTGCACCGACACCCATACAGACGCTGGCTATACCCCATCTTTTGAATGGAAAAGACCTGATGGGCATCGCTCAGACAGGCACAGGCAAGACCGCAGCATTCGTGCTGCCCATATTGCAAAAGATATCAGAACAGCACCGGCCCTCCCCCCCCGGAGTTCCGCGCGCTCTGATTATCGCACCTACCAGAGAGCTGGCCGCACAGATAGACCAGAGCTTTGCCACATACGGCCAGTTTATGCGCTTCCGGCATACCGTCGTATTCGGTGGGGTCCGTCAAGGGCCGCAGGTCAAGATGCTTTCTCAAGGCGTTGATGTCCTGGTTGCCACACCCGGCCGGCTGCTCGACCTGATGAATCAGGGCTACATTATGCTGAGGGGCGTAGAGTTCTTCGTCCTGGATGAGATAGACCGGATGCTTGACATGGGTTTCATCAAGGATATGAAAAGGATAGTCTCGGCGCTACCGCCAAAGCATCAATCGCTTTTCTTCTCGGCCACCATGTCCCGGGAGACAGGCGAGTTTGCAGAAAAGCTTCTCACCGATCCGGTACGCATCGAGGTCACTCCCCAGGCCAGCACTCTCGAGTGCATCAAGCAGAGCGTTTTCTTTGTGGACCAGAACAATAAGTTTCCGCTATTGCAGAGGCTCATCGTAGATGAAGATATGGAACGCGTCTTGATCTTCTCCCGAACCAAGCACCGGGCGGATAAGATCGCTGAGGCGCTCAACAAGAGCCGGATCAACGCCGATGCCATTCACGGCAACAAATCGCAAAACCAGCGCACCAAGGCCATGCATGATTTCAAATCAGGCCGCTTGCGGGTGCTTGTGGCAACGGATATTGCCGCAAGGGGAATTGACGTTGATGAAATATCCCATGTGATCAACTTCGATCTGCCCAACGAACCGGAGAGCTATATCCATCGCATCGGTCGCACTGGGCGTGCCGGGGCGGATGGCAAGGCATATTCGTTTTGCGCTGCAGATGAACGCAATATCCTGCGCAGCATTGAACGGCTGATACGGACAAAAGTAGCGGTCATGGAGCATCAGTACCATTCCGAAACGGCAAAGATGGCCGTGGGGGCTGCGGCCGAGTCGGCCAATTCCTATCGAGGGAGGGCCACGGCGAGAGGTTCCCGACAGGAGAGCGCACACAAATCAGCACCCAGAAAGCCGTATCCTGTCAGACGACGCTAGTTGGGTTGAAAAAGCTGGAAGATCCGAGGTCCAGCTATTCTATTTTTTTCGCAATACCACGATGCTTGCATCGAGGATAAAAGGCATGTGTATTCAACTTAAGTTTGGATCAGAGTAACCTGATTCCACCTTCATGCGACGACGCCTCGCATGCCCCGCCTGCTTGCAGCGTGGTGCTCCCACGCAGTTTGACTTATTTAATTTTAAGACCGCGATAATCTGGCTGTATGTTATATTGTCGTTTCTACGCAGAAAATCCTCCGCATATGCAATCGTTTTGTTATAAACAAGCGCACAGCATGCTGCTTCAAACTGACGCAGTTCAGCCGGAAGGGTATCGTCACTAAATACTTTTTCAAGTATCCTTATGCATTCTCTGACTTGATCGACAGGATTCCAGCGATTTGTCAAATTATCATTGTGCAATCTCCAAGAAGTATGAGGATAGCTAGCACAATAAAAAAGTGGATATCTTACAGCCAGGCGCAAGAACAGATCATTGTCAGCACCGTACCCAGCGTTTTCATCAAAGTAACCGATTTCCTCCAAGATATGTCGTCTAGCTATAAAGCCCGGTCCTAACCCATTCAATTTAGCCAACTCGATGAACGCATCAATTTTGCTGATTTCCCCCGTAATGGCAAAGCGTGATATAATATTGAGAGTATGCCCCCTTACATCGATTACGCGGTGAGCTGTTGCCGCCCAACCAATCTGTGGATGTTTTTCCATCTGATAAACCGCTAAAGTAAGCCAGAACGGGCCGTATAGGTCGTCATGATTGAGCAACCCAACATACTCTCCTGTAGCCTTCTTTATCGCAAGGTTCCAATTCTTGATTGCCCCAACATTTTCTTGATTCTGATAGAACTTGATCCTGCTATCCTCGAAAGACTCAACGATTTCCCGGGTATTATCAGTTGAAGCATCATCATTGACAACTATTTCGAAGTCCTGATATGCAGAGTCCAAAACACTCTTTATCGTCTCCCCTATGAATTTTCCGGCATTATACGACGGTATGCATACACTCACCTTTTTCGTGGTATAACTAGTAGACAAGATATCCAACTCCTAAGAAGTTAAAAATTTTTGAGGATTTTGTAGATTTCTCAACCACTAGACTCCTTGAATCAGTTGTGGTCAGAGTTTCCATACTCAATTAGTCTGCCCTCTGGAAACAGCCCTGCTTTATAAGCTTCTTCGCAATACCAGTACGGTGCCCATAGGTCTTTACTATTGTGGTAGTTATTTGCTATACAATGCCCGAGACATATGTTCTTTACAATACACATACTGCAAATTCCTTTCAATTGCTCATGTACTCCTTTGCGGATTTCCTGAAGTACAATCGATTTTCCCCAAATATCCTCTAATTTATCTCGGGCTGCATTCCCGAAAGTAAGCTCCGGAATGGTTTCGCCAATACCACAGAGTGCGTAGGAACCATCTGCAAGAACGCCGAGAATTCCAAGAATACCGCATGTATTACATCCATTTCCGAGAGAACCGAACATCCTACTTAGTGGGCGAAATGCAAGTGGATGACTGGCAAACACATTAAGTTTTGTTGACTTGGAAAGGCTATTTTCCAAATATTCATTGATGGTGACAAGTTCCTCAATGGGTAAGGTCTCGCCATCTCGATGCATGATCTCTCCGCGGCCCACATTATGTATCATATTAAATTTTATTGAACCGCAACCTAAGGATTCAGCTAGTTTTAAGAAATCATCTATTTGATTCCTGTTTCTCCTGTTCAAGGTCATGATAAGCTGGGGTTTAAGTCCTACATCAACAAGGTTACGTACACCACTTAAAGCAGCTTCGTAACATCCTGGAACGCCTCGGAGCCATTCGTGCGTCTCGGCATCTGTGCCGTCGATGCTAACTGAAACAAACGGGTTTTTGCACTCAGCTATCTTTCTCGCCAAGATGGGAGAACAAAGGACGCCATTTGTTTCCACAACTAGCCTAAGCTTCTCTATCCGGGTCAGCTCAAGAATATCTGCAATCGCAGGATGGAGTAACGGTTCTCCTCCGGTAAGTTTTATTGTATTGAGACCCAAGGGTTTTGCCTGGCATATTACAGATCTGAATAGATTTAGGGGAAGGCTGGGATAAATATGACCATCTTTTTGAAACTTAGGTGCAATCCAGCAATGACGACAAGCCAAATTACACCCTTTTGTTAGATAGAAATATAGTATGTTGAGTGGGAAACTCTTGTCGTCATGGATGGCTTTATTCATAGTATCTCGCTCCTTTCCGTGAGCAATGTGCCGCTAGCCTCAAGGAATCTCTTTAGACATGAATCTGGGCTAGGATGATACTCGTTGCCTAAAATGTTGTAGGCAACGGCAGGACAGCCTCCCTTGCAATACTCAATGTAATCACATCCTCGGCAGAATTCGAAATCTTTGAGCGAAATCTTGTGCCTCTCCCTAAGTTTAATTAACTGGGGATGATGGGACCATATTTCCTTTAGATTATCTTCGTTTATTCTACCCAATTCAATGTGGCTAAGCAAGTTGCATGGGACAATGACCCCATCAGACCTTACCGCTATCTTGCTCATTGGACCTCCACAAGAGGTCAAATGACCACCGCCTAGATTTGGTGGCTCTTTTAAGCCCTGTGAGTGGGCTTTTTTCATTTTGTTCCATGCTTTCAAATTGGCAAGTGGCCCTGCAGAAGCTTGAATTCGATCCGAGTATCTATTATTCAATGTCTGAAGAGTCTTCATCGCTAGATAGTGTTCGTCTGGCGTAAGTTGAACTTGCTCTGCATTGCTCTTGCAAAGTCCAAAATGAGTTGCACTATTTGTGGAGAAACTTGGCAGTCCTATTTTTTCTAGCAATAGTTCTGCAATATTTTCCAAGTATTTCACATTGTATCGATTGATGGTCACTCTTACATCCAACGGAATTTGATAACGCTTGAGGCAGGCCATCCCTTCCATGGCTTTCGTGAAGCTTCCAACCCCTCGGCAGGCATCATGAATTTCAGGAACTGAACCATCTATAGAAATCTGAATGCTATTGCACCTATGCGTAGAGGCGATGAACTTGGCCATTTCATCGGTAATCAAAGTGCCATTGCTCAGTATACTGTACCTCATTTTATTCTTTACTATTCCCGAAAGAATATCCCTGAAATCATTTCTATAAAAAGGCTCGCCACCGGAGAAGGTAACCGCCATTACCGCGCAAGATTTGAGTTCTTCGAAGAACCTTAGCCACTCCTCTGCAGGTAAATCGATGCCCACATCACCTGGGCTATTGAAATGGCTACAGTACTTGCATCTAAGATTGCATCTATTGGTGATCTCGATATCCACAGATTTTGGTGTTTTCATCAGCCGATTCATTTATTGCCGCCTTCATATCCAGCTAAGCCATTTTTCACCAAATCTTCTATGAATTTCTCAACATGAGCCTCTACGTCGGGAGGTGCATTTTCAAAATATTTCTGGATATGTTGTACGATTTCTCTTAGATCATGCTTGCCGTCTAATTTATTCCAAATTCCAGCCCCTATCGGGTTTATGCCAAAAGCTTTTCCACTTTCTGGATCGAAAAGTATGGCCCAATCATCGAATTCCTCCCGGAATACGACCATGGGGTTTGAGATGGGCTTAATTTCCATTTGATTCAAGATCATCATCACCTATATCATCTTTTCATTGTTTTGATCGAACCAGGCCTCTCTCTGGGCTACGTCCAAATATGTCGACTCGATATCCAGGAAAAGCCGAAATGGTGGTTTTATCTGCCAATTTCCCAGCGGAGGCTTCCTGCCAACTACGCATTTTCCCACAAGCAACTGTATCTCAGTGCCTGAAGGACGCGAGAAGACAAGAACCTTTGGCCTTATGCGTAGGAAACGAAAAGCTCCCAATTTCGCCATGAAATTATAAATAGGCCTAAGAGATCGAAATAACATCTTTCGGAATCCAAGAGATTTGGTCATCATGCATTGAATCTTGCCTGTCATGCCTCCATAGATATTTATCTTCCTTGGCCCTCGACGAGCATAAATTACCCTGCCGATTATCTGCGAAGTATATATGGGGTCCGCGTCTGAATGATTACTATTATCTCCTTTCGTCCTGATGATCGAATCTCTTGCACTTATTATCCGATGAACTACCTTTTTTGACGTTTTTGCGGAGCTGAAAATAATTACATCGCCTTTCCGAAGCCGCTCTTTAGAATAAGGAATATAGAAGAGTCGGTCCGCATTTTTAAACAATGGATTCATGCTAACGCCTGAGTAGATTACATTGGCCAACAGTCTTGAATCCCTTTGTTCTCGAAACTTCCCCCACATATTGGACTATAGCCCCCCAACGGCATCACCCATGAGTTCCCAAAATCGGCCATCGTGTCTGGCCTTAAGGATGAAGGACGGAACGACTTTGGTAATATTGCAGGCATTCTCAAAGATGCCCCTTCTAATTTCTGTTCTCTGACTCATCCGAAATCTATTCCAGGCTTCAAGTGCCGCATTGTAGATATGAATTGCTGCCTTCCCCTGAGTCAACGGTTTGACCTCATCTACTTCTGACTGCATCAAGAAGAAGATTCCTGCAAGGGGAACATGATATTGGACATTCCAAGTACGATCTGAGTCATGGTACATATATTCTGACCAAGTTGGAAATGGGTGGGCATGGTATGAACCCAACTTATCGCGAACCACAAAAACTTCATCATCGCAGAGTGGATGCCAAGGAGAGGGAACTCTCCTGCAACATGTTGACTTGCCTACCCCGCCAGGAGCGGCGATGAGAAAACCTCTCCCGTTTTTTTCTAAAAGAGCGGCATGAAAAGGCATACATCCATAGCTAAGGCCAGATTTATATATTGGGTAAAGCGATACCGACATGGAAATTTTTTCAGTTAAATTATCTCCCGTACGTATCTCGCAAACTACATCCGGTGATATCTTATTTTTCCAAAATCCGACCGGTTCTATCCGCATATTTTCGAAATTAGATCCGCTCTTAGCATATTTCGATTTCTCAAGATTTTTCATCGAGGCACCAAATGCAGAGTGATCTTCGAAAAAAAACGTTCTGGATGAACTCTGAAACTTTCTTGCCTCAAGACCCATAATTTTTGCAAGCCTGTCCAGCCACTCCGCGGTCTTTGGACTAGCGATTAGTTGCCAATTTTGGTCGTCCATGAGTGTTATGCCATAACAATTATTAGAATACATATCGACCTATTATCTCTCGAAAAGTGATTAATAAATAGATGCATTGCGCAGATCCTAATTAAAAATTTATATATTGATATCCACCTAGGGTCCAGGTGTACTTCCAAGACTACTACATGCGCCTTGGGCAGTA
>Ga0209777_10004725_pt1 | contig 15969 bp, 13 predicted proteins | sample FrelakmetHBP12HB_FD_187147 | JGI IMG/M metagenome (GOLD analysis project Ga0209777, IMG submission 187147) | Freshwater lake sediment microbial communities from the University of Notre Dame, USA, for methane emissions studies -HBP12 HB (SPAdes)... | ecosystem: Environmental > Aquatic >...
CATGGTTTCTTCGATGAAAAAGAGACTGCGTTTGTTCTTCTTTTCGAACAACAAGACCGTCTTGGGAGGCAGCTTGAAATTCCCTTTCATCAGCCAGTTGTCCCGAGGCATACTTTCTTTAAAAAAATTAATTAAGGATTTTACCTCCACATAGCCGTCAAATACCAGGACCCCGGCCACCAAATTGGGGGATTGAAAGACTTTGGTATTTTTGGTATCCAACTTAAGTTCATTTGGGATCTGAATATCTTCAAAATCATAATATCGGCCTTCCGGACGATCCAACTTTTTCCCAGATGGGGTGGCTACAGACGTTGGGGGAGAATCCTTCTTTTCTTCCTTCAGAACACTTCCACAGCCCAATAGGAGTCCCAATAAGCCTAAACAAATTATTGTCCAGCCCCATACATTGAAACCCTTTTTGAATATCATTGTCCTGCTCCTTTCCATCACTTTTGATAAATTAATTTAATAAATTATCATTGTCCTACCCTCAAGTCAAGAGAAACCGGAGAATGATTTATCCCAAATTAGGCGTGAATATTCCAAAACAACGGTCCGGGGTGGCTTTTTTCTTGAGGGTTGTCTAAATCCTGCCATGGTGGGACAAATCCAGCCCGAACTGTCTAAGTGAATTTAAAGCAGGGCATACTCCTAACTTCCAAATAGCTTGGGTGTTGGCCTACCCTTATTACAAATTTAACTATTTGGCCCGGTAAATGGCTTAGGGCGTTTTGGGGACAATCCCTCAAGAAAAAAGCCACCCCGGACCGGAAAAAACTAATTTAGAATAGATTCACGCCTAATGTTGGTTTATGTCTTATTCTACCAAGTCAATCCGTGAATTACTCCATGGCAGCGGCAGGCTGTAGCCACAAAAAAGGAGGAACGGCTCTTTTGGACTTGCAACCGGATCTTCTTTAATTCTCTAAAACGATACCCCCCTACTCCCGGGGCTATTTGTTGACTTTCAATAACTTCCAAAGTGCCTTTCGAGCATCCTTGATCGGCTATGAATTTCCAGAGGGGAACGGCCCTCCTTTCTTTGGTTTTAAAACATTTATGGATAGGCGCCGGACAATTTTCAGGACAGAGAAAGGTGGCATAGCTTAAGAAAAGTCCTTTCCCAACGAATTGTCTGTAAGGCAGGCCCAAGCCAAGACTGTTGGGAGGTGAAACTGCTTTATGAACTGGCTGGGTCTTTAAATTCAAATCCAACCATTTCCAGGCCAGATGAACGGGAAGGGCAGGAATGATCCAATCTTCATTTCCAATCCATTCTTGATACTGGCTCAAAAATTTTGGACCGTCGGCCAAGACACGAATTCCAGGAAACCCTTCTACCTGTGATAGGGCTTCCGGGGAAGAATCGATAATCCAGACTCGGGACTTTCCCTGAAGATGAATCACTTGGGCAAGGGCCTTTTTCCCAAATTTACCAAATCCGACAATAAACACCTGGGGCAATGTGATAACCTTATATTAAGGGTCTCATAATAATATCGATAAAATCTTGTTATCAGGGATCTGGGGGTCTTCTTGACAGAGATGGTCTGATCAAGCCTCATCCTGAAAAGCATGGCTTAAGGAGCGCCTCTTTAAAGGACCAAGGCAACTGCCCTAATCCTCTTCCCTTAAGAGGCGGCGATCCTCAATCGGGTATCCCCCATTATTACGAGTTCATCAATGACGGCTTCTCGGAAAGATCCCAATCACCGAAGGAAGCCTAACCGGCTCCTTGAAAAAGATACGGGAAGGCTCACTACCTTCACCCTGACCGCTAAAAAAATATTTAAACTCTTTGACCTGAACCAGCAATTGTGTACGAAACCCCCCATCCAGATTTAAAATAAATTGGAATCCAAAGGGCAGGCCTTTCAAATAATGCCCTAAATCATAGAGAGTAAAAAGAGGTTTCTCTGTTACCAAAATAAAAAGGTTCCCGACCCCATCTTGGGCCAGAACAGTTCTATTGGCCTGGAAACTGCTTTGATTGACCCGGACCTGTCCCTTGGGATCCAAGAGAATGGGGAAAGACTGAATCCCCTGATCATATGAGGAAATCTTTTCCTCGCTGTTACTGTCTTTTAAATCAATCAGGGTCGCTTTGGGAAGGTGTTCAAAACCCTTTTTAGGTTCTGCGAGGAACATCCCTTTCATGTATCTATTTCTAAAAGGGCCCAAAAAAGTTCCATTAACTAGAATCCTTCCGGTGGGTTCGAAATTTTCCTGATAAAAGCCACCATTACATAAAATAGTCGCTCCTGTGCTTTGTTGCCATTCTTTAATCGTTTTGGGTTGCCGGTTAAAAAAAACCCGGAAAGCCCAAAGTTCAGGATCAATTCGGATGATTGCGATGGTATTGACCAGGGTATTCTGGTCACGGATCTCCCAGCGAAATAGAGATAGACCCGAGGAAAGGGTCTGCCAAGGGATCGGCTTAGCAACATTAAGTTTCTCTTGCCCTCTTGGTGAGGAAGGGAAGGAAAACAAAAGAAAAATGATTAATAAAGTGTTAATGAATTTCATATGGAAAAGTAAGATTGGCATTGAATTTAATAAATGGAGGCGGCACCCGGATTCGGACCGGGGAATAACGGTTTTGCAGACCGCTGCCTTAGCCACTTGGCTATGCCGCCTTATAGATGGGAACAATTTGTTTGGAGCGGGAAACGGGATTTGAACCCGCGACTTCAACCTTGGCAAGGTTGCACTCTACCGCTGAGTTATTCCCGCTTTCCATTAGAGATTAATAGAACCAGGGCTTTTTGTCAAACGAAAAAATGTTTTTCTTTCCCTCAAGGAAGCCATCGTACCTTAAGCCATGAAACAAGAAAAAGGATACAGCCTATCAAAATAGTGGTGGCACCGGCCGGTGTATCCAAATAAAAAGAAATCAAAATACCGGCAAGGCCAGCCGCCAGGCCACAAATGATGGCCGTCCAAAATAGGCTGGACATCTCTTTGGCTAAATTGCGGGCCGTGGCCGCCGGCACAACCAGCATGGCGGTGACTAAAAAGAGCCCTATAGCCCTTATGCTGAAGGTAACTACGAGGGCCAGGATTATGGAAAAAGTGTATTCAATTACTCCCACGGAAATACCTCGGGAAGCGGCCAGGTGATGATTAAGGCTTATTAAAAATAATCGATTAAATAAAAAACCCATAATTATAAAAACGAATGTCCCCATTACCAACAACAGAAACAGCTCCCCATCGCTGATGGCTAAAACGGTCCCATAAAGATAGACCTCCAGATTACGGGTTTCATTTTGGGCATAAAGGACCGTTATCCCTAAGGCCACGGTAGCCGATAGAATGACGCTGATTACCGTATCGGTTGAAAGATCAGACCGGTCTTTAATCACGGTGATACTGAGCCCGGCCAGGATTCCAAAACCAATTAACGTTATCAAGGGATCCACCCCCCAGAGAACCCCCAAGGCCACACCGGCAAAGGTGGAATGGCTGATGGCGTCGGAAAAAAAGGCCATCCGAAAATTGACTACATGAACCCCCAGGACAGCGCACAATGGGGCAATGATCAGCATGGCCCCGATGGCTCTCCAGACGAAAGCGAACTGGACCCATTCAAAAGGGACCCAGGTTTGCAACAAAGAATACAGGTTTGGATAGAGGGCTTCCATGAGTTAGGGTTTGTGTTCTCCTTGAGATTGATGAGGACCGTGGCTATGGGGATAAATTTGAATGTGTAAGCCAAAAGTCTTCAATAGATTTTCTTCGGTAAGGGTGCTGAGGCCACCGGAACAACAAACGGTTTTATTTAAACAGATCACTTGTTGGGCATGATTGGAGACCACTGAAAGGTCATGGGAAATCAAAATGACGGTCAGATTGGCCTGTTCCTGGATGTTGGAAAGAAGGTCACAAAAAAATTGTTCTCCCGGCGCATCAATCCCGGCCGTCGGTTCATCCAGCAAAAGGATTGAGGGATTCCCTTCTAAGGCCATAGCCAACAGGACTCTTTGCAATTCTCCACCGGACAGTCTACCTATGAATCGATTTTCCAATCCAAATGCCCCCACCCGTCTTAGACTCGCCCGGACCCGATCTTTAACCTTTTTTCTTTTCCCCAACCAGAGGGCCTTTTGACTGATCGAGATGGTTATCAGATCTTCTACAGTGCAGGGCAGGCCCCGATCAAATTCCAACCGCTGAGGCACATAGCCGATTGAAGGACGTTCTCTCCTGGCATTATTAAATTGAATCGTCCCGGTATAAGGAATCAAACCCAGGAGAGCTAACAGCAAAGTGGTCTTCCCTGCTCCATTAGGCCCAATGACCGCTGTGGTCCGCCCGGCCGGGATTGAACACGAGACATCTTTAAGGATCTCTACCTTCCGAAGATAAACCCCCAGATTTTTGATTTCAATGGCTGTTTCAGGGGAAGTATTTAAACTCTCATTCATATTATCCGCTCAGGCACTAAGGGCACATATTAAGGGTCTCAAAATAATATTGACAAAATCTTGTTATCATGGATCTGGGTATCTTCTTTTCAAGGGTTGTTCAAAGGATAACTCCTTGCCCAAACTGGGACCCACTCCAAAGGAGTAGGACTGAGCATGGCTTTAAACGCGAAGAATTCCCGGTCCAATGAATGACCTGCTTGGAAGTCCCACCTTTAGCGGGATTGATCTCTTTTGTATCAATCATTTAATGGCTATTCGAAGTATTTCCAAATTTCTTTTCATGATTCTTTCATAAGTATCAGCTGCCGGCTTCCCGGTAGCTACCGGGTCAAATTCAAAGATTGGAACTCCCGTTTCCTTAGAAAGGGCAAGAGCGACTTTATCAGAATATTGGGGTTCTGAAAAGATAGCTGTCGGTTGAAGGTCTTTTACCACCTTGACCAGACGAGCCAGATCCCTTAAGGAAGGCTCCACACCCGGTTGAGCTTGAATAATCCCTATAATCGTCAGGTCGATATCCCGGGCCAAATAGGCTAAGACATCATGAGAAACAATGACCTTTTTATTCTTGGCCCGAGAGACCACTTCCTTCATTTGTTGGGCCAGGCCGTTTAGTTTTACTGAGTAACGATGGCCATTAAAACGATATTCCTGGGCATGGTCAGGATCCTGTCGGGCCAATCCTTCAGCAATGGTCTGGACCATGAAAGCCGCTGCTTTTGGACTGACCCAAGCATGTCCGTTCGCCTTATCGTCATGATCCTGAGCGGACGCGGTTTTGGTTTTTTTGATACTAAGTCGGTTTGGTACAGGACGAGTCAAGACAGGTTCTATCTTCTCGGCCGCAAGTATGATTGGGGCCTTGGCTCCCGTCTTGTTTATAAATTGATCCAAGAATTTTTCCATCCCTAAGCCGTTGGCTACAATGAGATCGGCCCGTTTCAGCTTAATCAAATCACCCGGTGTCAAATCATAATTATGAGGACAACCCTGATGACCTGGCAGGAGTAGTTCCACCTGAATACCCGGGGTCTTACCTACCACATTGAGGGTCAATGAATATATAGGAAGGATAGTGCAGACCACTCGTAAGGTTTTTCCGGATTCCTTAGCCTCAATAAGTGCAAGTAAGAACATCCCGGACCAGAAAAAAATAAATAAAATAAGAATATGAGCTGCTTTCCGCATAGGTTCTTTCACAGTAATCCGGTCAGGCGGTTTTATCCGGTCAACCGGTTTTATCCGGTCTTTTTTTCACAACACCGCCCAAGGTTTGGGGAGAAATATTTTTTCATATATATTCAAGGCATAGCGGTCAGTCATCCCGGCAATAAAGTCCGTTACCTTTTGAGGGTCTGCTTTTAGAGGACTGGCAGGCAGACCCAAATAGGCATCCAGAAGTCCCGGATCGGAAATGAAAACTTGGTACAATTCGCTGATGACCTTTCTGGCCTTAATAAAATCATCATGGATCCGGCCCAAGTCATAGACCCGGTCATAAAGGAATTCCCGCAATTCCACCATGGCCTGTAAAACCCCCTCCCCAATGGAAAGCCCTTGGGAAGGATCATTTGGGCTGTGAAAAACCAGATCCTGGACCATGGTGTTGATTCGTTTTGAACTCCGGTCCCCTAAGACCTTCAAACAAAAAGCCGGGATATCCTGGGTAGAAATCACTTCTCCCCGGATGGCATCATCCAGGTCATGACTGATATAGGCAATGATATCCGCCACCCGAACCACCTGTCCTTCCAGGGTTATGGCCTTTTCGGACAGGTCTTTGGGAAGTATATCCCCTTTTCCCTTGGAATGTTTTACTATGCCGTCTCTGACCTCCAAGGTCAGGTTCAGCCCTTTTCCATTTTTCTCCAATAGATCCACAACACGGAGACTCTGCTGGTTATGGACAAACCCGCCAGGAACAATCTGATCCAAGACTTCTTCGCCGGCATGCCCGAAAGGGGTATGACCCAAATCGTGTCCCAGGGCCATAGCTTCGGTGAGATCTTCGTTTAACCCGATTGCCCTGGAGATCGTCCGGGCAATTTGAGCTACTTCCAAGGTGTGGGTCAGTCGGGTCCGATAATGATCCCCGGTGGGAGAAAGAAATACCTGGGTTTTGTGTTTCAACCGGCGAAAAGCCTTGGAATGGATGATCCTATCGCGATCCCTTTGAAAAACGGTTCGGATCGAGCATTCCTCTTCGGGAATCTGTCTCCCGCGACTCTCGCAACTCAAGGTCGCCCAAGGGGCCAGGATCTGTTTTTCTTTTTTTTCAATAGTTTCTCGGATGTTCATCGAGGGCCTAAGGCATGAAGTTCGAAATCCGAAATTCGTAGCGAACCCCAAAGACTAAAATCTCCACTTCAAAATATGTATGGGCTAATTTAACAAGTTTTCAGAAAAAATCAAATCCCTTTCTCGAAGTGCTATTTTTATTTACAAAACTTTCAACCTTGGTTAGTATTTTGTCATGCGAATCATCAGTCATTATATATCCAAAGAATTCCTGAAAATGACCCTACTCTGTTTAGGGATCTTCGTTTTTATTTACCTCCTTGTGGATGTCATGGAAAAGTTGGATGATTTCAATGCGGCCGGGGTGGCCGCAAACCTCATTATTTGGTATTTTGTCTTTACCCTCCCCTTCATTATCAAACAGATGATCCCTGTGGCCATCCTCATGGGCACCCAATTGACCTTTGGATTTCTATCCAAAAACAATCAACTCATAGCCTTTAAATCCAGCGGGGTCAATATGATCCGGCTGTCTTTTCCGATTATTTTGCTTTCGATCACCTCCAGCCTCCTTCTTTTGATCCTTGGTGAAATACTGATCCCTTATTCCAATGCCCGGGCTGCAGAAATCTGGAATTATCAAGTCAAAAAAAAAGAACCCCGAGCCGTCTTGCTCCAGGAAAAGATCTGGTATAAAGGGGATCAAGCCATTTATACCTTTAATAATTTCAACTTTAAAGAACAGTCGGCCGAAGGAGTGATCCTCTATTTTTTTGATTCCAAATTCGATATCCGGTCACGTTTGGACGCCGAAAAAGTGGCCTGGAAAAACGGGGCCTGGATTTTCAAAAATGGCCTTGAACAATCCTTTCATCCTGACGGCTCCTATTCCAGCCAACCCTTCAGTGAAAAGTCCGTCATCCTTTCTGAATCCCCGGAAGATTTCCGCTACCAGGAAAAGAGCAGTGAGGAAATGACCTATCCGGAGCTTAGGGCTTACATCCAGAAAATTCAACGAGAAGGATATGAGGCCACCCGGTATATCGTAGAAAAAAATATCCGCTTGGCCTTTCCTGTCGTCTGTGTGGTCATGGCCCTATTTGGGATTTCACTGGCCTTGCGAAAAGAAAAAGGCATTGGGGTTGCTCAGGGCATTGTCGGCAGTTTATTGGTGGCCTTTGTTTACTGGATCATTTTTGGATTTTCCCGCTCCCTGGGGCTTGGCGGGATTTTTCCTCCCCTTTGGGCAGCCTGGTCTGCCAACATCCTGTTTTTGATGATTGGAGGCTATCTGCTCCTGAATATTCGACAATGAAAAAAATCGGCTTTCCCAATCTTCTAAAAAAATCATTACCGGTTGTTTATATCCTCTCCATTCTATTGACCTTGCTGATAGGCTTTGTCGGCTATTCCTTTTCAAAAAAAATTCATGGTGTCGTTACCCGACAGTTTAATGAACAGCAGCTCGTCCTGGCCCGAAAGATTTCGGACCATATTCAAAATCAAACGTCCCACCTGGAAACTACCCTCTTGGAACTGAAGAAGATTGGAGAATTAGAAAAGCTATCGACCATTACCAAACCCGAAGGGATCCTATCACAATATCAAAAATTGTTGATCGGTGATGTCCTGGCCGTCTTAATCCAGGATGAACAGGGAAGGATGTTGAAAAAGATCTTCACTCCGAATTGGAATCCCAAAACCATCCCTATTCCCAAGCCTCAATCCCTTTCTCTCTATCAGGAATCCAAGCTGTTTCACGATCGGGTCTGGATTGGAAACACCCTTTCCTTGGACGGCAAATGGATCCTAATCATAGGGGTTCCCCTGCAAAAAAATGGGACTAAGGAAAACTCGATTAAGGGGGCTGTCTTTTTAATCATTGATGCCATCCGTATTGCCCAAAAGGCTACTCAAGGGGTTGTTTCCGGGAGCACGGGCTATGCCTGGATCATTAACCGCCAAGGAATCCTTCTGGATCATCCTGAAAACGATTTTATCGGTAAAAGTATTTTTTGGGTTCTCAAGTCCACGAGCCCCCATTTGTCCGTTAAGAAAATTGATGATTTGGTCCGGGACGAACTCCTGCAAAAAAAGGAAGGGACATCCACCTATGTCCTTGGCTGGCATCGTTCCCTAAAGACCCCCACCGAAAAGTTGGTCGCCTATACTCCTATCCCTTTTTACGAGACACCGGATCGAAACCTTCGCTCTCAACCTATCCTAGCCTCGGAATTCTGGTCGGTGGCCCTTGTTGCCCCTAAAGAAGAGGTCTCCGGCCTGGTTAGAAGTCTTACTTTCCAACAAGCCATTCTAATCGGCATCTTTCAACTCTGCATTATTATCGGGACCGGCCTTTGGGTCTTGATTTCCAATCGCTGGTCCAGATACTTAAAAATCGAGGTCGACAATAAGACTGAAGAACTCAAAAAATCGCAGAAAAAGCTGATCCATTCCGAACAATTGGCCGCCGTGGGCTCAATGGCCAGTCATGTTTCTCATGAAATTAAAAACCCCTTAATCGCCATCGGCGGGATGGCGCAACAACTCAAACGATCACCGGTTCTCGGAGATAAAGAAAAAGAGAAACTGGATTTAATCACAGCCGAAATCAGTCGTCTAGAAAATATCCTTTTAGAAGTCCGGGACTTTACCCGCCCAACTACCCCCCATAAAATTATGGCCCGGATAAACCAAATTTTAATGGACCTGATTAACCTTTTCGGTCCTCTGTTTAGTGAGCACCATATTAAAGTCAACACTCAGTTGGACCCTGAATTACCAGAATTTTTCTTTGACCCTGACCAGATCAAACAGGTCCTGCTTAACCTGATCAAGAATGCCGTTGAAGCCATGCCAGAGGGAGGAACATTAACTCTCCTGACAGAGAAAATTTCGGGTTCCGTTGTGGTCCGGGTCTCTGATACTGGGGAAGGAATAGATAGTCAGATCAAAGAACATCTGTTTCGTCCTTTTGTAACGACTAAAAAGAAAGGAACTGGTCTCGGATTAGCAGTTTCCTATAAACTCATACAGGACCACAATGGAGATATCCAGGTAGAATCCTCGGAAAAGGGAACCATGATAACGGTACATCTGCCGTTGGAGGATGCCTGATCCAGGGTGCCGGATACAGCATGCAAGATGCAAGATGCAGGATAGAAATTGATGGTAAAGTCATATAAGGACCTTGAGATATATGTTTTAGGAGAAGAATTGGCAGTAAAGATTCATCAGATAACCCTTGAAGCAGTCATCAAAGGCAATCTCACGTGATTTATCTTTTTCTTATATCCTCCATCCTGCATCGTGTATCATGCATCCTGCATCCATAATGAGAGCACTTATGAGCCTAAATCTTTTTCAAAAAATCATCAAAACCCATCTTTGGGATAAACAACAGAAACCACGGCAAACCATCCCATTAAAAGTGGACCAGGTTCTGACCCAAGATGCCACAGGAACCATGGTCTATCTGCAGTTTGAGGCCATCGGCCGACCCCGTATCCAGGTCCCATTGGCAGTTTCTTATGTGGATCACAACACCTTACAGGCCGATTCCCGCAATCCAGATGATCACCTCTTTTTGCAAACTGCAGCTGCTCGATATGGGGCTTTTTTTTCGCCCCCGGGCAACGGAATCAGTCATCAAATTCATTTGGAGCGGTTTGGAAAACCTGGCCAGATATTATTGGGCTCTGACAGCCATACCCCAACCTGCGGCGGCCTGGGTATGCTGTCCTTAGGCTGCGGTGGGCTTGATATCGCCGCGGCCCTGGCTGGTTTCCCTTATAATATGATCAGACCGAAGGTCAGGCAGGTCCGCCTGACCGGAAAATTAAAACGTCCCTGGGTAACAGCCATGGATGTCGGGCTTGAGATGCTCCGCCGCTTGACCGTCCGAGGAGGAGTAGGCTGGATCATGGAATTCAATGGTCCAGGGCTGAAAAACCTCTCCGTAACTGAAAGGGCCACCATTTGCAACTTGGGAGCCGAACTGGGGTCCACGACTACTATCTTCCCGAGTGATGAAATCAGCCTGGCCTTTTTGAAAGCTCAGCGTCGGGAAAAAGACTGGATCGAGCTCCTTCCTGACCCGGATGCAGCCTACGATGAAGTCATGGAAGTAAACCTTGGAAAACTCGAACCCCTGGTCGCTAAACCCTTTAGTCCTGACCGGGTTGCACCTTTAAAGGAATTGGTAGGTTTAAAAGTGGATCAGGTCTGTATTGGCAGTTGTTCCAATGCTTCCTATGCCGTTTTGAAATCCGTAGCCTCCATATTTAGAGGTAAGACCGTATCCCCTCGGTTGAGTCTGTTAATCAACCCAGGATCTCGTCAGGTGCTCCAACAATTAGCCGAAGCAGGAGACTTGGTCTCTCTGATCGCCTCCGGGGCCAGGATATTGGAAGCGACTTGTGGGCCTTGTATCGGCATGGGTGGTGCCCCGCCTGATAGGGCGGTGTCCTTCCGATCTTTCAACCGTAATTTTAAAGGCCGAAGCGGAACCCTTTCCGCCCAAGTGTATTTAACCAATCCCTTAGCGGCTGCTCTGATTGCCCTCAAGGGAGAGGTGGTGAACCCTTTGCTTTATCAATGGAAGATACCCCAAATTTTCAATCCACCTTCCATTGACCTTCCTGATACTTTTATTCAGGCGCCGTCCGAAAACCCTGCCCGAATAAAAGTCATCCGGGGTCCAAACATCAAGCCCATCCCCTCTAAAAAGCCGATTGCAGACTCTTTCAAGGCCCAAGTCTTGATTAAAGTGGGGGACCACCTTTCTACTGATGATATCCTCCCTGGAGGGTCGGATGTCTTGCCTTTTCGATCGAATATCCCGGCTATTTCCCGTTATACCTTTCTTCGCTTGGACCCAACTTTCCCCGAGCGGGCATTGAAAGCCAAGGGCGGCGTGATTGTCGGAGGAGAAAATTACGGTCAAGGCTCCTCAAGAGAACATGCGGCCTTGGCACCTATGTACTTGGGTATTCAAGCCGTACTGGCCAAATCCTTTGCCCGCATCCACCTGAGTAATCTAATCAACTATGGGATCGTTCCTTTGGTCTTTATCAATCCCGACCAATATGAGGATCTTGAACAGGGGGATTGGATAGAATTTCAGGGACTCCGGAATTTGATCAAAAAAAGTCGAGAGATCAAAATAATTAATCGGGGTCAAAAAAAGGAGATCTTTCTCAAGGCCCAGGTACCTGAAGATAAGATAGATATCCTGCTTTCAGGAGGCCTTTTGCCTTACTTAAAGATGCTCAAAGCTGAAGGCTGAATGCAACTGCTTTTCCCTTTAAGCTTTGAGCCAGGAGCTTTCGATTTTTATGGCTTTGATCGAACTTCCTAATGTCTTTATCGGACAGGCCACCAACGTCAACGGCCCCACAGGCTGCACGGTCATTCTCTGCCCTCAAGGGGCCGTGGCCGGCATCGATATCCGCGGGTCGGCCGCTGGGACCAGACAAACCGATTCGCTGTTTTCCTTACACCGGGTTCCCCAGATTCACGGACTGCTCTTTTCCGGAGGAAGTGCCTTTGGTCTGGATGCGGCCGGAGGGGTTATGCAATATCTGGAGGAAAAAGGCATCGGCTTTGATGTCCGGGTTACTCGTGTGCCTATTGTGCCAACGGCCATCCTCTTTGATCTGTCACTCGGTGATCCCTTCTGTCGGCCGGATAAATCCATGGGCTATCAGGCCTGCTTGAATGCCTCGGACAGAGAAACGGCTGAAGGCAGTGTTGGGGCCGGTACCGGGGCCTCGATTGGCAAACTCTTTGGCATAACCCAGGCCACAAAAGGGGGATTAGGCTATGCGGTCTGTCACACCCGAGACGGACTGACCGTGGCCGCCCTGATGGTCATTAATGCCTTTGGAGATGTCTTAGATGGACAGGGAGAGATCCTGGCCGGAGCCAGGACCTCTCCGACCAGTGCTACTTTCGCTAATACCTGGGAATCTTTTAAACAAGGGAACATCCCAACCCATTTTATCGTCCATAACAACACTACCCTGGGGGCCATCTTGACTAATGCCCGGCTTACCCCTTATCAAGCCCGGAAACTGGCCCAAATGGGACAAAATGCCTTGGCCCGATGCATTGCCCCGGTCCATACTCTTTTTGACGGAGACACCCTTTTCGCTCTCTCATTAGGGGAAGTAGAAGCCGATCTCAATTTAATAGGGATTTTGGGGCAGGAAATGGTTCGCGAGGCTATCATCCGGGCGGTCAAAACCGCTGATGGCCTGGGCCTGATTGTGGCCTGGAAAGATATACAGGATACATGATGTACAATACACCCCATCATAAAAAATAGAGAATATTGACAACTAACTAAAAAAGATTTAAAAATAGATCAATGAAATCGACTTCAGACGGCTGGACCTATCAGCCGATGACGGCCAAAACTGCTGCTGATTTTTTTAGGCAGCCATTATATTTATTTGGTTCCCCGTTACACTAAAAAACTTTTAAATCATTTTCGGAAGGGGGTGATTTCTTGGGAAGGCACAAAAAGATTGAACGAGTCAGGGAAATTGAAAGAAGACGGCAACGAAGAGAAAAAAGAAAAAAATTGGCTGCTAAGGCCGGCAAAGCGGCAACGGTCACTCCTCAAGCCTGAAAATTTACGGCTTTAATTTAGATGGTCGATAAAATATTGATTGCTTGGTAGACGATACAAGATAAACGAGGATGAAGCATGAAATCATCCTTCGTCTCAGCGAGTAAAACGAACGGTCTACTTTCTCCTATAGTGTCGATTCGACATCCTGCATCATGGATCATCTATTCGGCCACATCCCTCATGCCTCTTCACTCATCTATGGTTTGGCCGTAAGAAGCTTCAATTATTTTGATTAAGCGGGTCAGATAAGTATTAGCTGGAACCGGAATACCGTGGCGTTGCCCCTCTCTCATAATTACCCCGTTGATAAAATCGACTTCGGTCCTCTTCTTCTTTAAGACGTCTTGGAGCATAGAAGAAATATTGGAACTGGTGAGCCGGCAAACCGTTTTGACCTGGATGAGGGGATCAGTGTAAATGAATTCAATGCCGTTCTTTCTTCCGACCAAAATCCCCTCTAGAACGGCTTCCTCTAAGATTTCCAGCGTACCGGGAAAGTCAAGGAGTTTTCCGTTTAATAGACGAGTCAGGGCGGTCAAGGCATTAATCCCGACATTAACCAATAGTTTGCTCCAGATCAGGTTTTCAACCTTAGGGACCAGGTCAGTCACAAAACCGGCATCAGTTAATAACGCTTTAATTTTATTCAACTCCGGATCAGAATATGGTTCTTTATCCCCTTTGGGGAAACCATAACCCATGAAGGTGTCCCCCTGCCCGGCGTGCCGCACATGACCCGGCCCAAGATCAGTAGATCCATGTGCGGTAATCCCGGCTAAGATTTTTTCTTTTGAAAGATATTCTCCAAGAATGTCTACATTGCCCACACCGTTCTGGAGAGTCAAAAAATAAGGACCAGGAGCAATGTTTTGAAGGGTCTGGGCCACTGTTCGAGTATCATAGGCCTTGACACAATTAACTATCAAGTCTGCCTGGGACAGATCCGCCGGGTTCAAATGGACAGGAACTTTGACTTCAAAATTTCCCTGGATATTTTCTATAATCAAACCCTGCCGATTGATGATTTCGGCACGCTCTGGGATATGATCCAAGAGCATTACATCATTATCGGTACGGGCCAAGCTTCCGGCCAGAAGGCAACCCATAGCCCCAGGGCCAACGACTCCTATTTTCATGATTTCCTCATTAGACAAAAATTTCTTTAGAATAGCCAATAATAAAATCCGAAATCCGAAACCCGAAGCACAATACAATATCTAATGACCAAAACTTTAAATTTTGAGACAAACACTTCTCCTCATAAAGATTTTTTGAACATTTGGATCTTGAGATTGTTTCCTGTTTCGATATTTGAATTTCGGGTTTATTAAACAAGAAATCATTGACTTCCCTTACTCGGATTTCCCCTTCTTTTTCACCTTCAACCGGGTTAACTCCTCGGCTTTCATGGAAAAAGAATGTTCTTGACCTGGGAATTTGCCTGTTTCCACCTCTTGTCTATAGGCTTCAACAGCTTCTTTAATCATTGGGAATAACTTAATGTATTGTTTGACAAATTTTGGTGTAAATTTTTCAAATAAACCCAAAAGGTCATTAGTTACCAAAACCTGACCATCACACTTCGAACCAGCCCCGATCCCGATAGTGGGGATGTCTAAAGACGTAGATATTAACTCGGCGAGCTTGTCCGGGATACATTCCATGACTATCGAAAAAGCCCCGGCCTTTTCCAGGCCCAAGGCCGAGTCCAACAACCGTTGAGCCGAAACTGCATCCTTTCCCTGGACCCTGAAGCCTCCTAATTTGCCGACAGTTTGAGGGGTCAGTCCAATGTGGGCCATGACCGGTATCCCGGCCTCGACGATATTCCTGACTGTTTCGGCAATTTCCAGGCCCCCTTCTAATTTAACCGCATCGCACCCGGCCTCTTTCATAAATCGACCGGCGTTCCGGATGGCCTCTCCCCGGTTGATATTATAGGACATAAAGGGCATGTCCCCTACCAGAAAGGCATAGTGTACCCCTCGGCGAACAGCTTTGCAGTGATGGATCATCTCATCCATGGTCACTGGTACCGTGGAGTCATATCCTAAAACCACCATTCCCAGGGAATCGCCCACTAAGATCATATCTATCCCGGACTGATCAATAAAAGAAGCCATGGCATAATCATAAGCGGTTAACATGGTAATTTTTTTGCCTTCCTTTTTCTTGGTCAGCAAATCCGGAATAGTCATCTTTTTTCGTTCCATAATTCCCTCCTTAAAATCAAGAAACCCCTGAACATAGTCCAGGGGTTTCCTGTGTTTTGGTTACCCCGTCCCAGTCCATCTCGTGGATCCAAGCGGTGTTAAAAATTTTTCAAAGGTTAGCGAATAAAGGCAATAGCCTTTGCCTATAGTCTTAAGTCCGATTGGGCGGACAATTCTCCATCTTTATATGCCGGCAGCCATCTTGGCAGCTTTGACTGTATTTTTCATCAGCATGATGATAGTCATGGGTCCCACCCCGCCTGGGACAGGAGTTATCAAGCCAGCCTTTTCCTTCACAGTTTCAAAGTCGACATCACCGGATAGGATGGCCTTGCCTGATTCGCTTATGCCGATCCGGTTGACACCAACGTCAATAACCGCTGCCCCGTCTTTTATCCAGTCGGCCTTGACGTATTTGGGTATTCCGGCAGCGACAATTAATATATCG
>Ga0209777_10004727_pt1 | contig 15961 bp, 14 predicted proteins | sample FrelakmetHBP12HB_FD_187147 | JGI IMG/M metagenome (GOLD analysis project Ga0209777, IMG submission 187147) | Freshwater lake sediment microbial communities from the University of Notre Dame, USA, for methane emissions studies -HBP12 HB (SPAdes)... | ecosystem: Environmental > Aquatic >...
GACCTGACCCTCCTCTCGGCAACGGCCGCTGACCCGAAAGGGTACGGCCGGGTGATCCGCAACGGCTCGGGTCTCATCCGGGCGATTGTCGAGGAACGCGACGCGACGCCTGAACAACGACAGGTCAAGGAGATGAACGTCGGGCTCTACGTCTTTCGCTGGGGCCGGGTTGAACCGGTTTTGCGCGAAATCAAGCCCAGCCCGGTTTCGGGCGAGTACTACTTCCCGGAAGCCGTGAGGCTGCTGGCCGAACGCCAGGGCCGGATTGCCTCAGTCACGACCGCCGACCCGGCCGAGTTCCTGGGCATCAACACGCCGGAAGAGCTGCTTGCGGTTGAGGTCGAACTCGCGCGCCGGTCAACGTGCAATTGCTGAACATGGAAGTTTGTCATTCGAACCGGGAGTTTGGAGCTTCGCGGCTTCAACCTGGTATGCGCCAATGCGCCTCCTGAAATGGCTGATTCCGCTGCTGGTGCTGGGTTTCATCGGCTATGCCGTGCTGACCAGTTGGCGCAACTGGATTGTGACCGAGTCCCGGCCCAAGCCTGCCCTGAACTGGGGCGATGTGCGCATCAAAGTCATCAACGCCAGCGGCGTGCTGAGCGCGGGACGCGACGTGGCCGATAGCCTGAGCCGGGCCGGCTTCGACGTGTACGGCGACAGCAACTACTACGAAATTATCCCCCGTACCCGCATTATCGACCGCCGGGACCCGCAAATGAAGTACGCCCGGGAGCTCCGCAATGCGGTGCTCATCCCGGCACGCAGACTCGGCCCGTTCACGATTCAGCCGCGCGTGGAACCCGAACTCGCGCGTGAGATTGACTCGCTGCTCTATCTCGAATGTACGGTTGTTCTGGGGAGCAACTACCGAACCTTCTTCCCGGTGAGTCCGAGGCCATTCTGATGCCGGCACTGCTCGACCACTTGACCGCTCCTCACCTGGATCCCCTGGACCCTCGGATCCCTGAATCCTGTCTCCCATGACTGCCCGCAACAAAGCCCTGAAAATCGTCTCCCTGCTGCAGGAGAAGAAAGGCGCGGACCTGCTCTTGCTCGACCTGCGCAAGACATCGCCGATCGCGGATTTCTTCGTCATCTGCACGGCCCATTCTCCGCTTCACGCGCAGGCGCTGGCCGACGAGGTCTGCCTGAAGATGAAGCAGGCGAACAATGCGGCCGGGCACGTCGAGGGATTCGCCGCCGGCGAATGGGTGCTGGTTGACTTCTGGGACGTGGTCGTGCACATCTTCGTGCCCGAGATTCGCGAATTCTATGGCCTGGAGCGGCTCTGGGGTGACATGCCGCAAAGGAAGTTCAGTGATTCGTGAACGGGTAGAGCAACACCTGGTCCGGCTGCTCGGCGAGTTGCCCGCCGGACACGAAGTAGAGTTCATCAAGGACCCGAAGTTCGGCGACGTTGCATCCAACGTCGCTTTCTTCCTGGCTAAGCTCCGGCACCAGAGCCCGAAGGCGATTGCCGAGGAACTGGTCCCGCAACTGACCGGGCTTCCCGAGTTCACGCGGGTCGCGGTCGGCGGCGCCGGATTTCTGAACTTCGCATTCTCGGACGCCTGGCTCGCCGATGGAATCCGGGCCGCGGCCGAACCGGACTTCGGACGCGCCTCCTTCGGCGCGGGTCAGCGCGTCAACGTCGAGTACGTTTCCGCGAACCCGACCGGCCCTTTGAACGTGGCGAACGCGCGCGCCGGGGCCTATGGCGCGGCCCTGGTTTCGCTCCTGCGTTTCACCGGGCATGAAGCGATCTCCGAGTACTACGTGAACGACTCGGGCGGCCAGATCGAGCTATTTGCCCTGTCGGTCGCGGCCCGGGTCGCGGAGCAGAAAGGCGAGCCGTGGACGATTCCCGAGGGCGGGTATCATGGCGACTACCTGGTTCCAATTGCCCGCGAGATTCTGGACAAGGACATTCCGCGACCCGATTGGGGCGGCTTCGGGCTGGACCGTATCGTCGCCGGCCAGCGTGCGACGCTCGAACGGTTCGGCGTGAGATTCGATAGTTTCATCACGGATTCCGAGATTCGCCGGACCAACGATTTCGTGCTCAATCGGCTGGCCGAGAAGGACGCGAGTTTCAAGCAGGATGGTGCGCTCTGGTTCAAGGCCCAAGCGTTCGGTGACACCGAAGACCGCGTGCTGATAAAGTCCAACGGTGAGCCGACCTACGCCCTGACCGACATGAACTATCACCGCCAGAAGTTCGAGCGCGGGTTCGACCGCCTGATTACGGTCTGGGGCGCGGACCACCACGGCGACATCGCCCGGCTCAAAGGCGGGCTTCAGGCCATGGGCTACCCCGCGGACAAACTCGAGATTGTCATTGTTCAGTGGGCGACCCTGTTGCGCGACGGCCAGAAGGTCTCGATGTCCAAGCGCGCCGGCGAATTCATCACGATTGACGAAGTCCTTGACGAGATAGGGGCAGATGCCTTAAAATTCTTCTTGCTCATGCGACGCGCTTCCCAGCATCTGGAATTCGACCTGGCCCTGGCCAAGCGCACATCCAAGGAGAACCCGGTCTATTACGCGCAATACTCCCACGCCCGGATTTCCAGCATCCTGCGTTTCGCGCAGGAAAAGGGCGTGGACGTGGCTGCCCGGCCGACCCGCATGGAGTTCACCGACCCGGCCGAGCGCATGCTGACCAAGATGATTCTGCGTTTTCCGGACACGATCGCGGGCGCGGCCCGGGCCCTGGAACCGCACCGCCTGGTCTACTATGCGCTCGACCTGGCGAATACGTTCCACGCATTCTACGAGCAGGCCCGCGTCGTCTCGGACGATGCCGCCGCCACCGCGTTCCGCGTCAACCTGTGCCAGCGGACGCGCCAGACCATGCGCCAGGCCCTGAACCTGCTGGGCGTTTCCGCGCCCGAGAAAATGTAGGGGCAATGTCGAGTGACGGTTCGCCATTCCGCAGTCGGCATCCCGCATTCAGCACTGCAAAAGGGAGGATCAGTTGAATCTCACGTCGTTGTTGAAAGCCGAGCGAATTAACCTTAGCTTGAAGGCCAAGAAGAAACCCGACGTCCTGCAGGAACTCATCGCGCTGGTCAAGACCGGCGACGATGCCGAGCAGATTTTTCAGCGCCTTCACGAGCGCGAGGAACTCGGCTCGACCGGCATCGGCAAAGGCATCGCAATTCCGCACTGCCGCTCGTTGCTGGTCAGCAAGCTCGAACTGGCCATCGGCCGTTCGACGAAGGGTGTCAGCTTTGACGCCATTGACAAGAAGCCGGCCCAGCTCTTCTTCCTGATTGTCGCGCCGCCCCAGGACCCGGGCAACCAGTACCTCGTGACCCTCGGCCGCGTCGCGCTGGTCTGCCAGGAGCTGGCCAAGAAGAAGCTCTATCTCGGGCCGAAGACCGCGCAGGAGATGATTCAGCTCATCAAGCAGACCGAAGAAGGCCTGCGATGACCAAGAAACCAATCGGGCTCCTGCGGGCGCTCGAGGAGCTGGACATGAATCTGCGCGATGTGACCGGGCCGGGCTACAAGCAGCTCGGCTTCAAGCTCCCGTCGGTGGACTACCTGAAGTCGGCCGCGCAGAAGCGCGAAGAACTCTGTTCCCGCATTGAGCCGAAGCTGGTGCGGGAGTACGAGCGTATCAAGAAACGCTACGGCAGCCGGGTCGTGGTCCAGGTCGTCAATGAGTTTTGCGGCGGGTGCTACGTCAAGCTGCCCATCGAACTGACCACTCGCCGGCACAGCGAAGTCATCACCTGCCCGAACTGCGGCCGGTTCCTCTACATCGTCAACTAACTGTCGCTGAGCGCGCCAGGACCGGCCCTGACGCTTTGCCCCGAACTGGACCTTCGGGAGAAAACTGAACATGTCGCTGCTCTTAGGACTTGTCCTCTGTGGTGCGTTTGAATTCAATCTGCCCGGCAGCAACTCGGCGATGCTTGCCGGCGTAGCGGTCCCGACCGCGTCCAATGCCTTCACCCTCAACCCGGCCCTGCTCAGCGACCTGCCCGCTAGCTCGGTTCAATTCAGCCATGCCGCGCTGTACGATATTTCCGAGCTCCAGTACAACCGGCTGGGATTCGGCTTGCGTTCAATCGCCCTGGGCGGCAGCATCTCCCTGCTCAGCTTTGCCGGGTACCAGGAACTCACGGCCGCGCTGACCAAGTCCTTCTCTCTGCCGGCCGGGTTTGCGGCCGGGATTCAGGCCGGCCTGTATTCCCTGCGCGTCCCGGCGCAGGGCAATCAACTGGTTCCCGGGTTGGACTGCGGCCTTGCCTGGCACGGCCCGAGCCTCGGCTTCGGCGCCGCGGTACAGGACCTGAACCTTCCGGCGCTCAGGTCCGGTGATGCAATTCCGGTGCGCCTTGAACTCGGGGCCGGTGCCACGCCGGTACCGAAACTGACGCTCGCGGCCGACTGCGAGTACTCGGCACCGGCCTGGCGCTTCCGGTTCAGCACGGGTTACGATGTGCATTCGGCCCTTTTCCTGAGCGCGGGCATGGCCACCAATCCGCTCGAATACGCGGTCGGCGCGACCTGCCGGTATCGCAGCGTGAGCATCAGCTACGTCTATCTCTTCAGTCCCCGGCTGAAAGAAACCCAGGTTCTGGGCATCGGGTTCAGCTTCTGATGCTGCTGCTGGCGCTCGCGCTCCTTGCCGCCGGCCCGGAAGCTCAATTGTTCGAAGATGACGTCACCCTGCCTCGTGATTACACTTGGACCGAACTGTTGAACCAACTGCGCGACAATCCGCTTGACCTGAATCGCGCAACCGCGACCGAACTCCTTCAACTCCCCTGGCTCACTCCGGCAATGGTCCGCGAGGTCGTTGCTCGGCGCAGCCAGAAGGGCAGGTTCCGGAATCTCGACCATTTGATTGGTATCGGCACAATCGACTCCTCGATTGTCGAGGCAATCCGGCCCTATCTCCGTGTCGTCGCGCGGCGGTCCGAGACCAGAACCGGAGAGATGGCCCGCATCGCGAGTGACGACCTTGCTCGGTTTCACGGGCTCTTGAACTGCGCGCTGGCCGAGCGGGTCCGGGCCGATTTCCCGGAGCTGAACCTGTCGCTGGTATCGGCCAAGGACGTCGGCGAACGTAATCCCTTCGATTTGCTCTCCGGCGGCGCTGAGTATCATCGCGCCCGGACCCGAGTCTTGGCCGGCGACTACGAACTCCAGTTCGGACAGGGACTGGTCCTCTCACGCCCCAGCTCGTTCTGGCTCAGTTCCAGCACGCTGCGGCTGCCCAGCCCGACCGGCATCTCACTTCCCGGCACCTTCGCGGAGAATACGTTCCTGCGCGGCCTTGTCTGGAATCAGGGAATCGGCCCGATTTCGGCGACCATTTTCGTTTCCCGGACCCGGCTCGACGCGGTGCCCAACCCGGATTCGTCAATTCACAGCATCAGCTACGATGGAGTCCACGACGACTCGGCGGCCAACGCCAACCAAGCCCGTTTGCTCGAACTCCTGGGTGGCGCGCGAGTTGCCTGGCGGAAACAGGGTTTCACGGCCGGGCTGTCCGGCTACGCCAACCGCTATGACCTGACAATCCGCGCCGACAGCCTCGGATTCCAGGGCCGAGGCCTCGCACTCGTCGCCTCCGACATAGGTTGGGTGCAACAGAACTACTCTCTAACCGCTGAAGTCGCGCACACGCTCTATCATGGCTGGGCCGGAGGTTTCGACCTGTTCGGCGACTGGCAGCAACTCAAAACCCACGTGAATCTCGGCTACTTCGCCCGGGACTTCTACTCTCCGCGCAGCCGGACTCGAAGTCTCTCGCGCACACATGGGAACCTGGATGGCACCTTCCGGATGAGTTATCACTGGCAGGACTGGACCGGCGTGTTCTACGGCACGACTTCGCGCGACTTCGTGCTCGACTCGATGCCCGCGCGAATCCAACTCAACGTCGAGAACCGCCAATCGAGATTCAAATACAGCCTGCAATGGCAGCAGTCGTTCAAAGACGAGCTTCTGCGCAGCATGGGTACCCGACTCGATATCACCTGGCTGCCGATGCGCAGCTTCAACCTCGGCTTCCGGCTCGACGACCGGTTCCAGCTTGGAGACCCGGGACAGCGCGGCCTCGCCCTCTCGCTCGGCCTCGGCATTGACCAGCCCAACTACAACCTCGACGCCCGTGTCACGCGGTTCATGGTCGCCGCTTCTGAATGCCGCATCTATGCCTACGAACCCGGCTTCCCGGGCAACAACCGCTCCTTCACCGGCCCCGGCTGGCGCAGTTATGCGGCCGCGACGGTCCGCCCATTCGACTGGCTTGCGCTGAATGCCAAGTTCGGAGTCACGCTGGACTCGGCAACGACTTGCGATGCCGGGCTCAGCCTCAGCTTCCTGTATTAACGGCCCGAGTTTCACCACAGAGGACACAGAGAAGCACGGAGTCACGGAGTCGAATCCGCAGATTACACAGATTTCGCAGATTCACTGAACCGCAGAAGCCCGAAGCTGTCCGCGAAAACTCGGGACTCTCCCGCCGGGGACATGACCCGAAACGCTTCGCTTCGGGGTCGTGTCCCCTGACGGCAACAGGGGCTGTCCCGAGGGTTTCCGGTTGACGCAGACCCGCCTCGTCATTCGCAACTCGTGACGTGACGCGCCGGGCCGCGTGAGTGGCGTCTCACGCCCCACACCCAAATTCCCGCTCTCGCGAGTAGGTTTCTGGCACCGATTTCATGTCCTCGCGTGCGCGCAATTGGAAAACTCAGTGTACCGACGTAGTCAACACGAATCGCCCGAGACCGTCGCTGTAACTCAAAGTATTGAGCTTGCGTAGGCTATCGAATAGGGGTAGGTGGGGGGCTAGCCCGGGGCTAGGGTGGGGCTAGCCCGGGGGCTAGCCCCCGGGCGGCCCGGGGGGGGTGGCCCCCTGGCTGGCCCTCTGAATGGTCCTCTGAGCGACCCAGATGACTGACCGGTCGGTCATCCATGTGGCTATCCCAGGAACTGTCCTGAGCGCCGCCCGGTAGATTGCCAATGGGGTTGTCGCCGGGTCTGACCACGGAATTGCCCCCTGGATTGTCCGGTGGTTTGCCCTCTGAGCAACCCCTGGGATGCTGGAGAGGGTGCCTTACCCGAGGGTATGGCACTGAGATTCTGACTCGCGTTCAGTCTGAGTCCGAGCTTACGGTTGCGTTGCTGGCATAGCTTCTGGGTACACGTTGCGTCGGTGTTGTAGTCATGACCGACAGCTTGATGACCGGTCAACTACCGGCCGCACGTTACTCAGGCACGGTTGTTGCAGCGCTCCTCCTCAATCTCGGTCATCTTCGCAAGACCGCAGGCTACTGGCGGCCTCTGACGAGTGCTAACTCACGGAAGAGTTGTTAATCGCGCCCGAAAGAGGTCAGCGGCCGAGCACGAACTTGTGCCGCACTCCTGGTTCGAGTCGAGTGTCCAGGAAGTAGACTCCGCAGCTCATCGCGCTGAGGTCAAGGCCCGCGCTCGACGTGCCCGGGTTGAGGTCGAAGGTCATGCGCTCCCGGCCCGCAATGTCATACACGTGCATCCTGACGACTTTGGGCATCGCCCGCGAAAGCTGGACACGGAGAATCCCTCTCGTGACGCTGGGGCGCAACGTGAGACTCAATTGCCTTGCCTTCGGCACCGCGGGCTCCTCGACGCCGCTCATCGAATCGAGCAGGACCGAAACGCTCGGTGTGTTATAGTTCGCGACGAGCGTTCGGTTGTACACCGGGTCATACGCGAGACTGCGTGGTGAGTTTCCGACCGGAATCGTGGCAATCACACTCTCGGTCGGAGCATAGATGACGCTCACGGTATTCGCAGTGCGGTTGGCGCAGAAGATGGTGTTGTTCCTCGGGTCATAGCTCAGGGCGCAGGGATAACTCCCGACCGGAATCGAGCCGGTCACGCTGTCGTTCCGACAGTCAATCGCCCATACGCTCGAAAGGTTCCGAACCGCGCAGTAGAGACGATTGTCTCGCGCGTCCAGGGCAAGCGCCTGCGGGTAGATTCCGACCATGACGCTGTCCACGAGCGCGTCCGAAGCACCGTCCACGACCAGGATCTTGCGGCCGTTGTTCAGCGAACAGTACACCCGGTCATTGGTCGGATTGAAGACCAGTGCAGTCGGATTGTACCTCGCCTTGATGCGCGCGCGCACCGTGTTCGTCACGCAGTCTACCACAACCAGCGAGTCCTTCGAAGAGTTGTAGTGGCCGGCCGCATAGACTTTGTCGTCCAGCGAATTCCAGCAAACCACAACCGGGTGGTACGAGGTCGGGACCCACGCAACCACGCTGTCGCTGGTTCCGCTGATGGCTACGAGTTCGCTGGAGCTGCGGCAGGCGCAGTACAGGCGGTCGTCCAGTTGGTCATAGCACAGCGCGCAGGGATAGTGGCCGACGCTGTCGGTTGCGATGATGCTGTCCAGTCGCGTGTCCACGATGGTTATCGAGTTGCCGGACCGGTTTGCAACGTAGAGCTTGTCGTGCACCGGGCTCGCCAGGAGCGCAGCCGGATAGGCGCCGGTCGGCAGAGCCTTGACTATCCGGCCGGTTGCCGCTTCGACCACATAGAGCAGGTCTCGGTAGCTGTCGGTGAAGTAGAACTTCGTCCCTCCGGTCCCGGCCGCCACCGCGCTCACATTCGCGAGTAGCGGAATGGTCGCGATGATGCTGTCGCCGGCACAGTCTATCACCTGCGCGTCAGAGAAACCGGTATTGGCGACCAGGATGCGGTTCTCCCGCGGGGCGAACGCAAGCGACATTGCCTGGTCCATCCCGCTGAAACTCATGAGCACGGAGTCGGTTTCACCGTCAATCGCGAAGAAATCCGTGTCCTGGATGTCTGAGCAGTAGAGCCGATTGCTGGCCGGACTGAACGCCAGAGCGCCGAGGCTGCCAGCCAAAGGAACTCGGCGCACCACGGTGTCGCCCGCGCCGTTAACCACGAACAGGCTGTCGTAGGAACCGCAGTAGGCCTTGCCGTTCAGGGTGTTGACCGCGACCGAAAGCGCCCCGGACGGAAACTCGATGAAGGCCAGCACGCTATCGCGAGCACCGTCAATGACGGCCATCGAATCCGGGTAATCACCAGCGCAATAGACCTTGTTGGTAATCGGACTCCACACCGCCCGGTCAAGATACCTGGCTCCCGGGATGGTCTTGACCACGCTGTCGCCGGCAATCACGCTGATGGTGCCGGTGTCGGAATTGAAGCAGTACAGCCGGCCGGTCTGCGGATTCATGAACAGCCCCTCCGGCCCTGAGCCCACCGGGATTCTGCCCGCGATGGAGTCGCCCCGGATTGCTGCCACGTCACCGCTGTCTCTCCGGGCGCAATAAAGGGTGTGGTCCGCGCCCAGCGCGAGCGGCATCGCCCCGATGGCTCCATCCCCGGCGTCAGTCCCGACCGCGATGGAGTCGGTCACCTGGTTGAGCGCCGCGTCAATGACCATGATGTGCGTGTGACTGCCGTTCTGATGCACCGCGTAGATGCGATTCAGGCCCGAATCGCAGAGCATGCAATACTCGGCCCCGGGCACCGGAATGCGGGCCACCTTCTCCAACGTCCCGGCCTCGATGCCGACGATGAAGTAGGCATCGCCCGACATGTAGACCGTGTTGTTCGCAGGATTGTACAGCGCAACCTGAGGGCTCAGGCCGACCATCGTATCCGGCGGACACACGGTCCGCTCCAGCCATTGCGCCTGACCCCTTTGCGCACAGACTGTGAGCGCGAACACCAGAAACACAATACCTCTTCGCATTATTCCTCCTGTCCCAAAAGGGACAGCGTCTATTCCCCTGGGCGCTGCATCCGCGACGCTTCTGGCGAGAACGCAAGCCCCGTCTCCCCTGCACTAAGGCACCTGGCCGGGCCTGCAACCTCCAAAAGCTCGCGCATTAGAGTCTGAATGTAAGTCCGAAAACCGGAATTGTCAAGAAGCGAAGCACGCTCTACGCTTGACGCATTACGCTTCACGCCAGACGGAGAAATCAGCTTGGGCTTGTGGCTTGAGCTAGGAGGTTTCCCTGTGGTCTCTGTGCCCTCTGTGGTTCAATTCCGGACAGAAAGAATCTGTGGAATCTGCGTAATCTGCGGATAAACTGAGAAGCTATGATTGACTACCACGTCCACTCCGACTTTTCTCAGGACGCCGAAGGCAGCGTCGCGGATTACTGCCGGCAGGCGCTGGCAATCGGTCTGACCGAAGTCTGCTTCACGCCCCATTTCGAGATCGACCCGGTTCGCAAAGCGCTTGACGACCGAGTCCGACTGAATGACAAATGGGTACCGATGCTCTCTGACTGGTCTGATGCTTACGTCCGAGACGTCGAGCAGGCGCGACGGGAATTCGCGCCGCTGGCGGTCAGACTCGGTGTCGAGGTTGGGTACGACCCGAGCATCGAGAAGGAACTTGCCGACTGGCTCAAACACCACCCGTTCGACTACGTCCTTGGCTCAATCCACTGCATTGACCACGTCGCAATTACGGCCCACGATGAGAACGACTTCTATTATGCCGAAGCCGACGCCCAGGAAGCCACTGAAGGCTACTTCGACTTGCTCAACCGGGCAATTGAGAGCGGCCTGTTCGATGCCATCGGCCACATTGACGTATTCAAGAAGTACAGCATGGAGAAGTTCGGCAATGAGCTGGTCGAGCGGGCGAAGCCATACTGGCCGGGCGTGTTCGAACGCATTCTGCGCCATCCCCCGCTCACCATCGAAATCAACACATCGGGCCTGCGTCAGGCCCCGCAGGAAACCTATCCCTCTGAGGCGATACTCCGGATTGCCCGCAGCGCCGGTCTGGAGCGTATCACCATCGGCTCGGATGGTCACCGGCTCAAGCACCTGGGATTCGGCCTTGAGACCGGTTACGCACTCGCGCAGAAAGTCGGCCTGCAGATTGTTCGGTTTGACCAGCGACGGCCGGTCTACTAGCCCGCTCTGATGTACAATCCAAAGAAGGTCTGGCTCCTGTACGCAAAACAGCTCTACGAGCTTCTCAACCGGAGCAAAGACGAAGTCCAGGCACTCATCCGACAGAATCTGGAAACCGTCGCAACCGACCTCGGGTTGAGCCTTGATGCAGAACAGAAGGAACGTCTATTGGAAATCGCCATGGCCTTCTTCCAAGAGGAGTACCTCGAAGCCTACCGGCTTGCCAGCCAGGGTGAGGAACCGGATACCGAACTGACCGCGGCGCAATCCTGCGTCATAGTCGAAGAGACGACCGGCTACCCGGTGACCGCCCTGTTCAAGAAGATGAAGCAGGAAATCCTGGATGACCGCGACAAACCGGAAGAGGAAGTCGCGGACATCCTGATTCGGAAGTTCGGGGCCTACCCGGCCCAGGCGATACTCGAGACCGACCTGAAGTCCGCGCCGGTTCCCGAGAACAACCTGCCCGACTTCTGCCTTGCTCTCGCAGTCAAGACCATCGTCCGGCAGAGCATCCGGAACCGATGACAGTTACAACCGCTATCGGCGCACGCGCAGGGCGTTGTTGATTTCGAGTCGAACCCGGGCCAGGCTGGACGGATAGCCCTTGACCCTTATCTTCAGCTTCTCCCCGGCCACATCCGTCCGCAGGATCTCCCCGGCTTTGAACAAGCGTGCCATCAGGTCGCCCCGGCTCACCGGAATCGTGAAGCTGCGCACCTTGAGCCGGGACTCGAGCCAGCCGAGAATCGCCTGTTTCAAGCCGTCGATGCCGTCCCCGGTCAGCGCGGATATCGCGACTGATCCCGGGAATTGACGTTGCAGGCGCTTCAGCCGGGCCGGCTCGAACACGCGGTCGGACTTGTTCAAGACCATGATTACCGGCTTGCTCTCGGCGCCGATTTCCTTCAAGGTATCCTGCACCGCCTGAATCATCAGCTCGGCGTCCACCGAGGACGCATCCACCACGTGCAGAATCAGGTCCGCTTCCCGGACCTCGCTCAGGGTCGAGCGGAACCCGGTCACCAGTTGGTGCGGCAGGTTGCGGATGAATCCGACGGTGTCGGAAAGATAGGCCGACAGATGCCGGTTCAAAGCCATCACCTTGGTATTCGAGTCCAGCGTTGCGAACATCTCGGGCGCGACCTTCACCCCGGCGTCGGTCAGGCGGTTCATCAGGGTTGACTTGCCGGCATTGGTATAGCCCGCGATGGCGATGCGCAGGTCCCCGACGCGGGCCTGCCGCTGGACTGCCCGCTCCTTCTCGATGCGCACCAGGTCCTGCTTCAGCCGCGCAATCCGCTCCCGGATGCGCCGGCGGTCAATTTCCAGCTTCGTCTCGCCCGGCCCGACCGTGCCGATGCCGCGGCGGGTACCGCCGCCGGGCTGGGACATCTCGACCCCGAACCCGGTGAGCATGCTCGAACGGTATTCGAGCTGGGCGAGCTCGACCTGGGTCTTGGCTTCGGCCGTGCGCGCGTGGCGGGCGAAGATGTCCAGAATCAGCGTGGTTCGGTCAATCACCCGCACCCCGGTCGCCTCCTCCAGGTTCCGGACCTGCGACCCGGTCAGGGTCTCATCGAATATCAAGAGGTCAATCTTGTGCTGCTTGCACAGCTCGTTCAGCTCCAGAACTTTGCCCTTGCCGATCAGGGTCGCCGGGTTCAGTTCGGGCCGAATCTGGATGACCTTCTCGACCACCGTGCCGCCCGCGGTCCCGGCCAGCTGGGCGAGTTCCTGCAATTCGTCAATCTTCCGCCACCGGCCCCGGTTCGACCGCGCGATGCCGATGAGCAGCACCCGCTCATCAAGACGCTTCGTATCGTACATTATCAAACCCTTTCCCGGGCCTTGTTCACCACGTGGACGATGCGCTGAATCACGGTGAATGCCGACCCGGCCAGAATCACCCAGAGCGCGACGTAGAGATAGCGATGAAGGAATACGCCGACGACCAAGAACACATAGCGCACCGGCCGCTCGAACAGGCCGACCTTGCACTCTGTACCGATTCCCTCGGCCCGCGCCCGGACATAGCTCACCGCGAGCGATGCGAACAGCGTACCGAAGACCAGCGCCGCCATGCCCGACGAGCTGCGGAAGTACCAGAAAATGCCGAAGAACACCGCAAACTCGGAAATCCGGTCGAAGCTGGAATCAAGGAACGCGCCGAGCGGCCGGGCCTGGTTCGACTTGCGCGCCAGCTCGCCGTCGAGCACGTCCGACAGCCCGGACAGCAGCAAGACCAGTCCGCCCGCGACAAAGCGGCCCTGGCTCAGTAGGTAACCGCAGGCAATACTCAGGACCAGCCCGGCCACCGTTACCGCATCGGGTGCAATCCGCAGCGCCCTGAGCAGCCGCACCAGCGGTTGAAGCGGGAGCCGCAGGCTACTCTTCGTCCGGTCGTTCATAACCGCCCATCATCAGGACCATCTCGCCCTTCAGGGTCCGCTTCTCCATCACTGCAATCACCTCGCTGATTCGGCCCCGGATGGCCTCCTCGAACTTCTTGGTCAACTCCCGGGCCAGCACCATCCGGCGGTCGCCGAAGACTTCCAGAAACTGCCCCAGCGTCTTCATGACCCGGTGCGGCGACTCGAAGAACACCATCGTCCGCTCCTGCCCGGCCAGCGCCATCAGCCGCTTCAGCTTCCGGCCGTCGCGCTTGGGCAGGAAACCCTCGAACACGAAGTGGTCGCTGGGCAGGCCTGACACCACCAGCGCCGAGAGCAGGGCCGATGCGCCCGGCACCGGGTGGATGGGAAAACCCTTCTCAATCGCGGCCCGAATCAGAAAGAATCCCGGGTCCGAGATGCCCGGCGTGCCGGCATCCGACGCCAGCGCGATGGTTCTCCCCTGCCTCAGCATCTCCAGCAGTTCCGGGGTGCGCTGGAGCTTGTTGTGCTCGTGATAGCTGATGAACCGAGCGTCAATCTGAAAGTGCTGCAGCAGCAGCCCGGTATGCCGGGTATCCTCGCACGCCACAAAGTCCGCTTCCTTCAGCACCCTGAGCGCGCGCAGCGTGATATCCTCAAGATTGCCGATGGGCGTACTGACTATGTATAGACCAGGGTCAAGCATCCGGCATCAATACTAAGGCAGGTTGGGGGAAAGTCAAGCTGTCCGGTCCCGGGAAACTGAGATGCGACGGACGAATCTACCACAGAGCCACAGAGAAATGGCACAGAGCACACGGAGAACAGACGACTCAATTCTTCTCAGTGCCCTCTGAGGTCCTCTGAGTCTCTGTGGTAACTTGTTCGGTGAGGTCATCCCGGATTGGGGTCGGAAACCGGGACAAAAGAGGAAGCGGTGTTTCTGTAAGGAGGCAGACACCGGGGAATGTGTCTCAGCGGGGTATCACTGTTCACAGAAACACCGCAGAATTATGTTAGCGAAGAAATCAGAAAATGCAAGCGGAAAAAACAGCAGATTCCGCAGCCCGGCCCAAGTCAACCCTGAAACCGGAGACCTGTCTCATGACCGGCTCTGTGCCAGACAGTCTAGGGCCGGACCCGAACCGGAGTCCCGCCCTAAACCGGTCTGGGCGCTCTTACCGGACGATGACCTTGCTGACGGCCTTGAGGCCGTCGGCTTCGAGTCTTACGAGGTAGATTCCGGAACCGAGCGAATGCAGGTCCAGGCGTGCGCATCCGTCATCGTCCCGGGCCAGGCGTCGCGCAAATGCTCTCCGGCCGGTCGCGCTGTAAACGTCAGCCTCAACCCCGGCCGCGCCGCACCCGACGAGCCTAAAGACCGCAGACCCGTTCAGAACCGGATTCGACCCCAGCCGCAGAATCCCGCGTCTACCCCCATGATTCGGCGATTGCGCGATGCCGGACGGACTCACGACCGTGAGCTGGAAGCGAATCGTGTCATTGCTGTTCCGGGTGTCGCTGCGCAGCGCCGAGTACCAGGCGCAGTCATAGGTCCCGCTCGGCACCGACGCCTGCCAGTCCGCGAGTGTATCGCGCACGCGTCCGTTCGGGTCCACCCCGGCGAACAGCGTGTCCAGTTGCAGCCCGCCGATGCTCAGGACCAGCGGAACGTTCTCCTCCTCGAATCCGGCCAGCTCGTGCAGAAGTAGCCATGGCTGGTAGGTTGACTCGGCGTACACGGTGTCATTGGCCGGAAACCCGCCGATGGATTCGGCCTGGACGTCATGGTACTCGACCACCGCACACATCTGGAAGTCACCACCCGGGGTCATCTGACTGTAGTTGCCCAGACTGTCGCGCCGCCAATAGGTGCCGCTCGGCGCGTTCAGCGAACCGTCGTGCAGCCAGTTGAGATTCCATTCTCCGCCATTCTGGTCCCGTCCCAGCATAAACAGGTAGAAGTTGCCGCTCCACAGGGTGCAGACCGGGGCCGGAATCCCGGCGAAGTAGAACTGGCCCGAGTAGTTCGGCACGACCATGTCCCATTTGCACAAGTTACTGCCCGGCGCTCCGGACGGGCCGTCGTCGGCCACCAACTGAATCTGTGCCGAGTCGGTGTTCAATTTGAACACCCGGTGATACGCACCGGCGAAGACTGCCGGGCAAAAGGCGGGCGTCAGCTTCACGCCGAACCCGGCCAGATTGCCGCGTGTCGTCTGGCCGCTGCTGTTCGAGTTGAAGTCGCACCAGCGCAACGTATCATCGCCCGGGAAACTGAAACTGCCGAGCTCGGCGCGGCCCGGCGCCACCCCGCTCCCGGCCGGCGTCAGGATGCCGGTTCCGCCCGGCATATGAGTCTCTGCCACCAGCGGCAGCGCGTTGGCCACCACCGCCAGCGCCGCCAGCAAAACCAGAACAACTGACTTACGCATGCAAACCTCCTCCGGAATCCAGACCCTGGTCCTTGACCAGGGTCGCTCCACGGAAATCATAGTCCGCATCGCGCTTCTGTCAAGTCGGGCGGATTCCGGAAGGGCGATGAGAACGAAGGTCTCTTGCCTTGGAGCTTGTGTGAATACTCGCTGCTGACGTGTCTCTCTGGCGGGGTTCTTGTTCCGGTCGACCTGTTTCTCGGCTCAGTCAGCCGACTCGGG
>Ga0209777_10004728_pt1 | contig 15959 bp, 10 predicted proteins | sample FrelakmetHBP12HB_FD_187147 | JGI IMG/M metagenome (GOLD analysis project Ga0209777, IMG submission 187147) | Freshwater lake sediment microbial communities from the University of Notre Dame, USA, for methane emissions studies -HBP12 HB (SPAdes)... | ecosystem: Environmental > Aquatic >...
TACTGCCTCACGTCAGGGGTTGCGCCGTTCGCCGCAGTGCAGTTGCCGTATTTCTTGTCAGGGCCGGGATTGAGGAGCACCATGGTAAGGGCCTCCTTTGCGCACTTGCCGTTGGCCCCGGTCTCAAGGCAGAAGTCGCCCTGGGTAAGGTTCTCGCACACGCCCTTTGTCCCGCTTATCTGTATCTGGTACGTGCTATATGACGGGTCCGAATTGGCGTAAACCGTCCCGCTGTTCATGAAGGCATAGGTTTCAGGCCAGGTGCATGTTGCGCTAGTCAGCCTGGATGAGGCTATGGTCGGCGTCTTGGAGTCTGCCATCCCTGTTCCCTCGGCTATCGTAAGCCCGGATATGCTCTGCACGAGCCTGCAGCCGTATATCCTGCCGGCATGGTCGCCGTTTGCCCCTTCAAAGGCCTTCATTATGTTTCCGCCGCTGTTCAGCACCGCGGGGTTGACGCATACATAATGCTCGTCGTTTTCGTCCATTCCGCACGACTTCACAATCGGGAGGTTGCGGAACAGCGAGCTGTCATAATAGTAGTTTTGCAAATCCTGTATCAGCCTGTCCCCGAGCTCAATATATTGGTATTGCACGCTGTAGTCGCGGTCATCGTCTTTGCAGCCCCTGCCGCCAAGGTCGAACATGTAACCGAATAGCTGGCTGCTTGCGCCATCGCTTGCCGTCGCCCAGTTGCTGTCATAGTACCAGCTGACGCCGGGGGCGATATTCCCGTTTGTATATGCCGGCTTCTTGCAGCCGTCGTAAAAAAAGAACATCGGCCTGTCGCACGCGTTCGGTTTTTTGCCTCCGTCCGCCCAGTATATCATTGTCCACCAGTAGCATCCGACCCCGGGCTGCTCGCTGTAGGTATCAGTTTCCATGTTGAGGCTGCTGCATACAGACGCGTTGTCCACAAGCGTCGGGTAAAACCCGAAGTCCAGCGGTATTGCCATGTACTGCTTGTCGGAGCTCATTACCGTCTTTGTGAGCGATTCCGACTTGGCGGAGTTGCTTTCCGAGATTGGTATAGGGTAGTTTGACCCGCGTCCGATGCCGGCATGCATGCCGCTTGCCGAACAGTTGTCTGCCTCATAGTATGCAAGCTTAGTCTTTGAGAAATTCGCCCCAGTCTGGGAGCCTTGGTAGCATCCCAAGCCGTCGCATCCGCACTTTACGTCTGCATTTGCGTCCGCAGTGCCGATGCACCCGGTCCTGTAGTGGGTGTCAAAGCTGCACATGCCGCTCTTGCAGTCCTGCTTTGAGCACTCAAACGGGAGGCCCGGCTTCTCCTTTCCGTCAACTAGCGAGAATGAATAGTTGTACGTTGAGCTGTCGTACCTTGACGTTATGTCGCCGTATCCGCTCTTTATGTCATTCACTTGGTAATAGACGTTGGCCAGGCTGTTGAGCTGGGACAGCGACCTTGTTGCGTTGCTGAACGAAAGGTTGTCCGCCGTTATGGTGAAAGAGTCGCCGAAGGAGCCGAACTCGTCAAGCAGGTATCCGGAGACGTTTTTCCTCACCACCGGCTGCCACGAGCGGCTGCCCATGCTGTTCACGTAAGAGCGAATCTGGTCCAGGTTGGGCACCTTCCTTGAATTGGGCGGATTGAGCGAGGAAACATTCTGTACATAGAACGACTCAACCAGGGCGTCCTTGCCTGCCGGCTTGTTTTTCATTATCATGTTGAGCGACTCAATGCCGCTCGGCCTCAGCCTGTTGCTGTTGCCGACGCAGTTGAGCAGGCAGGACTCGAACGTGGGGAAAACCTTGTTGTATGCGATTGCGCTGCTCGCGTTCTTGCACACATAGCCGAACTGCGCAATGTCCATAACGCAGTTCCGTATCGCGTCTTTCGGGTAATAATAAAGCGCGAAGCTTTCCACCCCGCTTTGGGACACTTCGCCTATCTCCTCGGTGCTGAACGGCAGCAGGACCTGCGCCTCGTCAAATTCTGCGAACGTCTTTCCGACGCCGAAGCGGAATATGTCCATCACCGCATTTCCCTTGAGGTCGTTGGCCACCCTGTCGTCTATCATCTGGTATGAGCCTTCGGAATACAGCAGGTTCAGCCTTTTGACGCTGAGGCTGTTGTCGTTGGTGTTGTTTGATATCTGCGTGGCGTTGTTTCCGTAAATCAGCCTGAGCTGGTGTATGTCGCCCGGCGAAAGCCCGGGGTTCTCGTTGATGCTTATGTCCCTGAAGATGCCTGTCGTGCAGTTCTCCATGCAAACGCTTTTGACGAAAGTGGGGCAGAGGTTTATGGTCTTGTTCTCCATGGCCTTGGCAGTGCTTTCAGGGGCGCTCGTGTTCCACATCTTCAGGTTTATGTTGGCGCACGTTCCGCCGTCTATGCTGCACGCCTCGTTCGGGTTGGCCGGGCTTGATTTTGCGTATGTGATTCCCGGATCCAATTGTATTAGCTCGTCGCACTTGCCGTCCGTTATCTTGTTGCAGCAAGGCATCTTTCCGACCCCGAACCCCATGCCTGCGCTCGCGCAGCTGCCGACCTCCTTGGTGACGTTTTCCAGGGGATTGGAGCTTCCTGTCCCGTAGATGGAGGAGCATCCTGAAAACAGCATGAACGAAACCGCAACGGCGGCCAGGATTATCTTTTTGTTCAACATTTCACATCAGCCTCATCAGCCTGCCCTCGAACTCGGACGTAAGCATGCCGGAGCCCATTATCAGCGTTGCGTGGTACAGGAACATAAGCGTTGCGGCCAGCGCTATGCTGTGCGACAGGAACAAGCCAAGGTAAACGGAGTTCACGAAATTCGCCAGGCTGGACGAATAGTCAATGCTGCCCTGGCCCATCATGGCGCTCATGCTCGCTATGTCGCTTCCGGATATTACGATGGGGTTTGACAGCGTTATCACGTTGTATCCGCATCCGTTGAGCTGGACCTTCTGCGTGGATATGGCCGGGGCGCTGAAATCGTTGAACAGCGCGTAGAACACTATCGGGTAAACGTAGTATGCGGCTACGGCAAGCACTATCAAGAACCCGCCGAAGCCCTTGCTCCACTTGAACGCCCTGAAGAAAAAGCCGACTGCGAGCGACAGCGGCGCTATGTTCTGCATCATGCCGATTACGCCTATGCTCGCGTCCGTCCAGAACTTCAGCTGTATGGACGTGCGCGCCACATACTCCCATTTGGCCATGTCCATGAAAAAGTTCTTGTCTATGCCGCCGAACCACCTGAGGAGGGGCATGCCTATGAACGTCAATGAGGACTTGTCTATCAGCTCCTTGGTCTTCTTGTCCAGGTTGTCAATCGCGGTCTTCTGCGCGCCGTCAAGCTGCGTGTATGCGTCGTTCAAATTGCCGACCACGTAGTCCTGTATCTCGCCGTAGCCGCCTATGTTGAAGCCGGCCGTTATGAAGTTGACGCCCGCGCTCTCAATTACGCCAATGAACATGACCATGAAGAATATGACCGCAAGGTCCAGCAGCTCGGCCGTGGCTTCCGTCTTTATTTTCTCCTCCTGGAGGAAGCGGCCTATCATGAACTTGACTATGCATATGAATATGCCTGCCATTATGCCCCATATGATGATGCACATCCAGTGCAGGCCCAGCAGACCGAAAAGCCCTTCAGAAAGCCCTGCCATTCATATCACCTTGATGAACATTTCCATAAGGGATTCCTCCTCGTCCATGAGGGTCGAGATTGCCTTGCTTCCGGCCGCTATTGATATGGAGTTTATTGAAAGTATGAACGCCGAGATGAAGAACGCGTTGTACATGTCCTCCAGAAGCCCGTAAATGTCAACCAGCACCTTGTGGGGGCAAAGGATTCCGTTGCACACCACCCTGAGGCCGTCACCGCCCGTGTCCATCGCCCAGTCTATTAGCGGAACAGCCCCGCCAAGCAGGCTATTAAGGATTGACTGGGATATTATCTCCCCCCAGTTGTTGCTGAACGTCATGCTTTTCGCATCGTCCGCGAAATCGGTCGATTCATACACGCTGGCGGTGGTGGGGACCTTGAACACCATGCCTTCCAGAGTCACCATCATTGGGAATATCAGCATGAACGATATCAGCACGGCTATCACGCTGTTCGCGAAGTACTTGAACACGGGCAGCGGCCTGAGTATGACGGCGAACGCCAGCAGCGAGAACATTATGGGGCTGAGCACCATCTCCACCAGGAACATCTGCGCCGTGTCAGCAGTAAGCGCGGACATCACCGCCATGCTCATCACTGAGCCAAGCATGCCCTTCGCCTTGACTATCGAGGGATATATCGGCTGCTGCGCAAGCGTGGACGTGTAGTATCCGAACCCCATCCAAAGGGTCGGCTCGGTCTTTGTCGCGCTTATCAGGTTTTCCATGTTGCCGTTCGCCCATATGGCGAGCTTTGCGACGTTGACCGTGTAGTCCGTCGCTGCAGCAAGGTACGACATCGCGTTGCCGTATACGCATTTGCTTCCGTCAAAATACGGCGTAGTGGCGCCGCCGGCGTTGACATTGGCCATGGAGGGCACCCAGAGGGTCCCGACAGTGTTGGAGCCAAAGGCGGAATAAAGGAGGATTATGGCGCCGGCAATCAGGAACGTGATGACTATGTCATATATCATGTTGCCGCTCCAAAGCTCCATCCTCTTGTTTCCGGTAATCTGGCCGGCCATCCTCACTATGGCTGCAAGCATGAGCACCGCGACGCAGGATATGGCGAGCGTCGTCAGGCTGAGCGCATTTGAGGCAAGGCCGCACATCCCGAAATCCACGTATGCCATTTCAGACCGCCCCTATCCTTGTTATCTGCCCTATGATGAACGGGCTTATGTCCGCCCCCATGACCTTTGCTATGCCGCCCGTAAGCGAAACGACCATGAGCAACGCGAAGCCCTGCGAAAGCAGCATCGCGAACATGAGCGAGCCGGCCGTCGTCACGTTGTTGCCGCCCGCCATCGTGACGCCGGCATCAAGCTGGCCTTTATACGCGTCCATGTCCGCCTGCAGGTCGGGCTTGGGGTTCTCGTTGCAGTATGAAGCGATGTCCCTTTCCAGGGGGTTGAGCTTGCCGTACGGCGAGAAGTGCGCGACGGTGTTTATTTTGCCGTTGAGGGAATTGACGTCCGTCGCGCTCAGCACGTCCAGCCCCATCGTCTTGAAGTATTCTACCGTGTATCCCTCCATGAGTATCAAAAAGATTGGATAGATGAAAAGGGCTATGCTGAAGCCTATGAAGAACGCGCCTATCCCCCTTACCATGTTGAACGACCTCAATATCACCCCGGTCAGGAAGAACGGGATGTAAAGGCTCTGCGCATAGGCGACGAGCATCTTCTGCGCGAACATGATGGTTATGCTCCTTGACACGAAGGACGCAATCTCGTTGACCAACGACGCAATCATCGCCACAGGCTTGCATAAGTACGTTACCAGTGTGCCAGACCCGCCGCTCGTGCCCTTGTCCTCGCCGCCAGACTTTCCGGTGTCGGCTGATGTGGAGTAGGCCGAACTGCTCATCGGGCTTGAACCCTCAATGCCCCTGCTTATGTATGCCATGCTTGCCGTTGCCGCGTTTCCGGCAAGCGTGGACTCGCTTATGAACATTGAGGTGTATCCGCTCACTATCTCGTTCTGCAGGCTGGTCGCCTTCGTGAAGAAGAAGTCGTCGGTCGCGGGCTTGTCGCTCCCAATATAGGTCGCGCTGTTTGGCACGAAGCTCTGCACCGTGTAGAATCCGACCTGCTGGGCGAAGTTGAACGCTATAAATGCGAGAAGCATCACCACGAATCCGCCTATCAGGACTTCCTGCATCTCAGCCTTGGCTACCGCGAGCAGCTTCTGGTTGTCCAGCGCCTGAGCTATCATGTACACTATGGCGTAGAGCACGCCCATAACGGTAACGACGATTGCGTATCCCGTGTAGTCGGATGGTGCAAGCATCAGCGCCTCATCCTCTCAATCCCTGGTATGAACATCTCGCCCTCCAGCCCCATCGATATGGCGACTGCGGCGGCAATGGTTATCGCTATTGAGAAAATGCCCAGCATTATGGAATATGCCATGAACTGGCCCTCCTTCGTCTTTGCGCCTGCCTTATTGGTTTCCTCGTTGAAGCAGCCGCTGCAGTCCGTGTACGTCGGAACGCTTTTTATCTCCTGCGGAATCTTCATGATTTTCAAACAGTCCGGATTGTCTATCTGGTATATGGGCAGCGAGACCTTCTTCGCCTCTGTTGTTATGGCTGCCACGCCGATTGAACTGGCGCTGAGCGTGGCGTTGATGTTGCCGTATATGCTCTTCGCGGCGGCCTTGGCCGCTGCCAGCGTCGTCGTTCCCGTTGCGTTCATGTATACGGTTGAGCAGTTGTAATAGTTGAGGTCGGTTGGGTTGCAGCCCGTGCTCCCGTCAGCATAGAAGAGCCTGCACGAGCTCGGGCAGTAGTCCATCGGGTTGTTCTTCGCCGTTATCGCCAGAGGCGTCACGTGGAAGCAACTGCTCTTTGACAGCGCAAGGCCGAGCGTCACGGGCTGGCCGTCGTAGACAACGGAGTAGTTGAGGTTGGTGTAGTCGTAGTTGTCCCTGAAGCACGCCCCCGCAGGCGTTGACGCGTCATAAAGCTTTTTGCACGGCAGCTCCGCGTCCCTGCATTCCGAAACGTCGGAAGGATAGGGGATGCTCCTGCAGTTGCTCGGGCAGTCGGTAGTGATATTCTCATCGACAACGGCCGCGTTGATGCTTATGGGGGCAGTCGTATACCTGTTCACCATGCTGGTGTTTATTGCGACGTTCTGGTATTCGCAAGAGTGGACCGTGCCAAGCCCGCTGACAGCAAGGGTGTCATTGGTTCCGGTCACTATCCCCCTTACGTCCGGCCAGTTCAGCTTTGGGTTCACACTCTGCGCCGCGTCCAGATAATCTGTCAGGTCTATGCCTCCGGTTGAGTTCCATGCGACTATTAACTTTGTGCATGCGTCTGGGCACCCCGCCGGCTTCATGTATTGGACTCCTGGGATGCTTACAGCGCCGTTCGCCACCAATATCGCGATTATCGTGAGCGGAAGCACAATCGCGCAGCTTATGCCTATCGCAAGCATGGTCGAGCCGAGCCTCCTTGTGACTGAGAACGACTTTAGCATTATGCCGAACACTATCAGCATGGGCCCTATGTAATACGCAAAATAGAGCAGGAACACCTTGACTATTATGAGCGACATGGCGGCGCCCCTGTAGAGCCCTATCTCCTCGTCGTACTCGATGGTCTTCACCTTGTTCAGGCCCTGCATGTCGTACGTGTAGCCCACGCTCAGGCCGAACCAGCCTACGCTGCCGCCGATGTTCGTGCTGCCGTCAAAGCTCGCCACCTTGCTCAGCGCGCTCTTTTCCAGCGTCGCCATCTCGTCCTTTGCCCCGGAAAGCAGGCCGTCCATGTATTTTACCGACGTGTTGACTACGCAGTTTTCCGGGTTGTCGCACAGCAGGGGCGCGGCCAGCAGGTTGTCAAGGAAAAGCGAAAACGCGCCGAACAGCAGTATCAATATCACGTTGAAGAACGCCTCCCTGGTCTCCAGCTTGAAGGCGCTTTCAAGGTACGTTATCTGGAACGTCCTCGCGACCATGTATATGAGGCCGTTTATCAGTATGGATATCACGACCAGGGCGAGCGAGACCTTCACCCAGTTGTACTGCGTGCCGTTCTTCTGGAAAAGGTCCGCGACCTTTGCCGCGAACGTGCCGCTGTTGCTCAGGCTCGTGACGCCCTGGCTTATATTGAGCGTGTTGGCGCACACTAGCGCAACCATCAGCGCAAGCGCAACCCACACTACCATCATCCTCATTCTACCATCTCAAAGACCTTCCTGAAATTGTTCAGTATGGAGAGGCTAAGGCCAAGTATCACCGAAGAGACGAAGCTGCTCAATATGGCGTACTTGCCCAGCTTCATTATGCCGGTCATCCCGGCGCAGGGGCCGAACGGCTGCAAGTCGGCGTCGCTCCCGAGGCCCGTGCATATCCTGCCTACGTCAACGCTCTGCGCGGATGCCAGGAAAACGGCGTAAAGGAACGGGTAGAATATGTACGCCACGAGCGACACCAGTATCAGCAGGTCGCCGGCCTTCCTGGTCCATGGCGACATCCTGAGTATTATGCCGCCGAAAAACAGGTAGACAAGGGCGTTGTCTATGAAAAACTTCCCGAGCAGTATCATGAACACCATGAGGTTGAACAGCGGCGCCATCAGCGAGGAGACCTCCATCTCCAAAACGTCGGCAAACACGCCCTTGTACGCCTCCTGCCTTATGTTCAGCGTCTGGAAAGAGAAGGCGCACTGTATCATGGAGTCAAGGAACGCGCCAGGCCCGAACACCGCAAGGGGGATGTACCCCCAGCTAAACAGCCCGCATGCGATCAATGCGGTGGGCGTGGTGTACAGCGTAGGGAGCGTCGTGGGAACAGCGGCATCCGCCCTGTCCTCCACTATCGTGCCGTACGCCGCAGACATGGTGTTTTCCGCGTCAAGCCTGAATGCGTCGAACGTCTTGCTGTTGTAGTCCGTTATGCTGGTTGCGGACTGGCCGGCAACGGAATTGAACTGGCCCAGGAACAGCTGGTTGACCGTTATGAAGAACACGTAAGTCAGCATGACGACCGCAATGGAAACCAGCATCTGCCCGAACTCATTCCTCGCGTTCATCAGGTCCTTGTCGTTTTGGGTGAAGTAGCCGTACATGGCGTAGATGGCCAGCACCATTATGTTGAGCGCCAGCAGTATGTATATGATGTTGCTGGCAGGGTCGCTGCCCTCTATTATGCTCCTTATGGCGTCTATCTTCGTTTCGTTCAGCGCCTGGGCTGAGGAGACCGCGGACAGCGCGAACAGCAACAGCGCGAACCTAGATATATTCTTGCAGTCCATAGAGGAAAAACTCGCCTCCCAGCAGTACGGCCAGGGCCCTTATGCCGCCCACGACTATCAGCACCACGCTTGCCATCAGCAGGACGTGCGTCATGTTGATTATGGTCCCGAATACGGCGGTGTCGTATTCAAGGTTTATGGCGGCGTCTATCCCGCCGCTGTTCAAAAAGAAGTTGTCCATAGTGGCTATGAGTATCTGGTGCCCCGCGAATATCACGGTCGTAGCCACATAGCTTATTATCATGTTGGCTATCAGGAATACCACCTTCAGTATGCCCCCCATCGCCTGGCCTATGCCGAAAAACGCAACGAGTATCGCGGCTACAGCCGCGCCCGTTCCCTTGATGGCAGTGTTTGAGAACATCAGTATGTCGCCGACCACAGTGTACGATATCACGAAGCCGCGCAGCCATGCCGCATACGTAGACAGGCTTTCCGCCAGGGCGCTTTGCCCGGGGTTGAAACCGTTTCCGAAAGTGGCGTTGATGGCCGCCCCCTGTATGCCGAACATTATGCTGCCCATGAAAAACAGCGCAACAGGGTACATCAGGACAAGCACTATGCCTATCGCGACAAGCGTGGAGCCGGCCCTCCTTACGTACGGTATCGCCCTCAGGAAGAACCCGAAAGGCAGCAGCAGCTGGCACGAAACCGTGACAAAATACCTCATGAGGTTCGCCATCATCGCCTGCTGGCCGCAGATGGAGACTATCGTGATTGTCGCCTGGCCCAGCGCGTCGCCCAGCCGCTCCAGTATCGGCAGCGTGGATATCCTCCCCACGTTTGTCGTGAGCTTTATGCCCCAGGGAAGGTCCACGTATCCGGATATCGAGGACGAGCTCCCCTGCAGCTGCAGCGCGTCGGAATAGACGCCCACCATCTGCCTTGCCTTCGGCATCAGGTAGTCTATGTTCCCCTGGTACATGTTTGTCACCGCGCTGACGATGTCGCCGCTCGGGTCCAACGCAAGCACCTGGAAGAACTTGTCTATCGAAAGTATCGCGCCGACCACGAACGCGAAGATGAAGACGTTGATTATCGTGGCCCTTATCTCGTTTACAGCCCCGGCCTTGTTCTTGTCGTCGTTCATTACCGTTGAGACGTAATACGAAAGGACCGCTATCGCGGCGCCCACCGCGGTCCCCAGCCCGACTATTTTTGCCATGTCCGTGAGGTTCTTTGTTACGTCGCCGCTTATGGTCCAGGTCGCCCCTGCGGCGAATGGGCATGCAACCAAAAGCAGTATGGCTAGCACTGGAAACCTGATTGCGCCCATTGCCTATTTTTACATTCGTTGCCTTTTTATATCTTTGTCACGGGCACGGAACAAACAAATCCATCCGCTTTGGCAAACAGAATATCTGCTGGCTCATTGCAGCACTGCCTTTATCCTGCGTATGCCGGCCGCGCTGCTTTCCTCCTTGACGATTTTGAACGTCCCAAGTTCCGACGTGTTGTTGACATGCGGCCCCATGCAGATTTCCTTGGAGTATTTTCCGATTGAATAAACAGAGACGATTTCCGGATATTTTACGCCGAATTCGGCCTGCGCGCCCGCGGCCTTGGCCTTTTCAACGTCCATCTCCTCCCTTGAGACAGGTATTTTCTCGCTTATCCTTGCGTTCACCCAGCCCTCGGCTTTTTTTATCTCCTCTGGCGTGAGCTTCCTGTCAAAATTGAAGTCAAACCTCAGCCTTTCTGGCGTTATGTTGCTTCCTTTTTGCCTGATGTCCTTTGAGACGGTTTGCCTCAGCGCCTCGTTCAGCAGGTGCGTTACGGTGTGGAGCCTGGCAGTCGCCTCGCTTGCCTCGCTCAGCCCGCCCTTGAATTTCTGCTCGGCCCCGACCCTTGAAAGCGCCTGGTGCTTTTCCAGTTCTCCCCTGAATCCCTCTGAGTCGACACTTATTCCCTTTTCCCCTGCTATCTCCTCTATCATTTCAATCGGGAAGCCAAAGCTCTGGAAAAGCAGGAACGCATCCTGGCATTTTATTGTCCCATTGGCTGCGCTATCCTTGCACATCCTTTCCAATTCACGTATCCCGTTTGCAAGAGTCCTTTGAAACTTCTCCTGCTCTTTTTGCAGTTCAACGAATATGAAATCCTTTTTCTGCTCAAGCAGGGGATATTCTTTGCTGTACATGGATATTATCGTTTTTGCTATCTCGACAGTTGCTGATGTGTCATATTGGTCCATGCCCAGAAGCAGCAGATGCCTGATCACCCGCCTAATGTACCTCCTGAGTATGTATCCCTGGTCCGTGTTGCTTGGCGCAACGCCCCTTTCATCGCCCAGTATGAAAACAGCGGCCCTCATATGGTCCGCGATTATCCTGAACGACTTTTTGTTGCCCTCGTCCATTCTCTTTCCAGTTATCTTTTCTATCTTGTCTATAATAGGAACAAAAAGCTCGGTCTCAAAGATGTTGGACTTGCCCTGGAGCACCATCGCCACCCTTTCCACGCCAAGGCCGGTGTCCACATTCCTCTGTTTGAGCGGCTCGTACTTCCCGTCCTTCGTCTTGCTGTACTGCATGAACACGTCGTTCCAAATCTCAACCCATTTTTTATCCTTCGGGTCGTATATTTTCGGGGCCTCGCCTTCGCCTGTCCAGCAGAACATCTCAGTATCCGGCCCGCAAGGCCCGGTCTCGCCTGCAGGGCCCCACCAGTTGTCCTCTTTTTGCAGGAACGCTATCCTTTCCTTGGGCATGCCAATCCGTTGCCAGATTTCAGCGGCTTCGTTGTCCCTTGGCGCGTCCTTGTCGCCTGCAAAGCACGTGACTGCAAGCCTGCTTTTCGGAATCCCGAGCCATTGCTTTCCTGTCAGGAATTCAAAGCTCCATTCTATCGCGTCTTTCTTGAAGTAATCGCCGAGGCTCCAGTTGCCCAGCATCTCAAAGAACGTCGTATGCGTGTTGTCCCCAACCTCGTCTATATCCTGCGTCCTCAGGCATTTCTGCACGCCGGCAAGCCTTTTCCCGAGCGGATGGGGCTGGCCCATGAGGTAAGGCACGAGCGGGTGCATGCCCGCTGTCGTGAAAAGCACTGTCGGGTCGTTTTCAGGGACTATGGGCGCTGAGCCGATTATCGCATGGCCCTTCTGCCTGAAGAACTCCAGGTATTTTTGTTTCAGCTCGCTGGCTTTCATGATTTATGGCTTCAACTATTGTTTTTTTAAAATAGATTGCTGCCGGTTTTCACTGGAGAAGGTTCCTGCAGGCCTTCTGGAGAAGGGACAGCAGGTTTAGGTTTTCGTTTTCAAGGCTTTCCTGCCTCTTGAGCAGCGCGGCTGAGCCTATCTCAATCGTGTTCGGGCCCAGCATCAGCGGCTCCCTTGCGTCATTGTCCTCGCGGTTCCCTGACGTGTAGCCAAGCACGACTGCGGTTTCGCTGCCCTGGTTGAATATAGTCACGCGCTCCTTCCCGTTGACGGCTATGGTGCTTATCGGCCTCTTGACGCCTTTTCGTACCGAGACGGTTCCGTCCGCTTCGTTCTCGTGCCATACCTCGAACAGAGGATTGCCCCAAAGGACCTGGTAGTATTCGGAGTAATTCGCCCTGTGCGGAATCGTCTTAGTGTAATAAGGCCCTATCTCCTTGTACGGAATCACGAAAATGTCGAAGTTCCTTGAGTTGTACCGTATTGAGGTGACGGAATATGCGGGCCTGCTTATGCCTTTCGCCTCGTCAATGTATTTTCCCCAGACGTCGGATATGCTGTAGTGCATTATCTCCTTTACGAGCTTGCCGTCCACGAAGGCGAAATTGCCCCTTACCTCCAGCCTGGGGCTGTCCAGTATTATCATTTTTCACTCATCCTTGAACTTGCCGATGTCCCTGTGCTTTATCTCCTTTTTGACTTTTGAGAGCAGCGCGAGCAGCAGCATGCTTGCGGTTTCGCCTTCCTCCTTTATCCTGTTGATGTTCTGCGCCCTTTCCCCGAGCTTTTCCAGGAAGCTGTCAATCTCCCTGCGGAAGGGCGTGTTCTCAAATGCGGGGTTTGACTTTGAGTATTCGCGCGCCAGCTGCTTGACGAAGCCTATCTGCTTCTCTATCTTTTTGGCCTCTTCGCCGAGCTTCTGGTCGTTGCGCCTCATCCTGTCAAGGACGTCCTCCACTTTCGGCAGCAGCACGCCCCATTCCAGGGATGAGAGCTTTTCCACCTCTTCTTCTCGGGTTTTTTCTAGCATGCCGGAATATGGCGAAAATGGAATAAAAGGTTTTGCTTTTTGCGGCCTGTGCGGCGCCAAGGAACCCCTTTCCCCCAGAATGCCGGGCCCAAACAGCGCTAATTATAATATAGAATGCGGCGCAGGCCATGCGCCCTTTGCCCTTCCTGTCAGAGCTTCTTTTCCTTTTCTATGACCTCATCCAGGATTTCTGAATGTATGTACCTCTTTCCGCCTATCTTTATGAACGGTATCCTGCCTCTGTCCAGCCTCCTTTCAAAAGTGTTCTTCCTTATCTTTATGCTGCTGGCGTGCATCTTCTGTATCGCTTCTGCAACGCTGTGGTAGTTCCTGCTTACGTGGATGAGGCTGTCAATCGCTTCCTTCGGTATGTACCTCCTGAAGCCGACCTTGATGGACGGGATGACCTTCTTCTCTATCCTTCCGACAAATGCCCTCATCTCAACGTCCGGCTCGTATTTCCTGTACGCGTCGTAGGCCTCCCTTATGTTGTAGAAGTTGCCTTTTGTCGAGAGAAGCTCCTCCAAAAACTGCATCGGTATGTACCTTTTCTTTCCGAACTTGTATGACGGGACGGTCCCTCTTTCCACCCTTCCGCCAAACGCCCTGAACATGATGTCGTATCCCCTTGACTTGAGATAGGAATAGGCTTCCTTTATCGGTAGCAGCCCCATGGACTTGAACTCGCTGCTCTTGGTTCCGGCCTGCCTGTATACCTTGTCGGCCTCCTTGGCCACCTTGCCCACGGAAGACATGATTGACGCGAGCTTGTTCGTCTTCTCGTTGTACATCCTCTCGGAGTCAAGGTTATTATACCGTTCAACCCACTCATCAGAAATGACCTTGTCGATGACGATCGCCTTTCGCCTTCCCATGGTTCCACCTTTTTATGACTGATATATATTATCCGCCTCTTGTTTATAAATGTTTCCATAATCTCTTGCTATAACTAACAGTTATAATTAGTGTTCCTTTTTGAATGTTTCTATTTTGCTCCGATTTTTTCTCTACGCGTTCGGCAAACCGCGCTGCTTTGCGAAACCGGTCCGCGCCAAGAACCAGATTCCAGTCTTCTTTGTCTGTCATTTATGTTAGCTTTTTAAACAATACGCAGCAAATACCTATTTGGATTGCCCATGCAGAGACCACATGAGTTTATGTATATGGGAATAGTCGCCCTACTCGTGCTGCTGAGCGCATTCACCGTCATGAACCAGGGCACCAGCTTCACTGTTTCAGACATCGTGGACAATTCGTCGCTGGAAAACGCGACGGCCAACCAAACCTATGAAACGCCAATTTTTAACGAAACGCCGCCCGGCGGGGAAAATGCCTCTATTATATTAGAGCAGAACGAAACAGAAGCTTCAGGGAACGGAAGTTCCGAGGCCCCGGCAAACGGGAGCGGGGAAAACGGAACCGTTTTGGAAAACGCAACCAATGCCGGAGCAGAAAACGAATCGTCCGCAGTTGGCAACGCCCCATCAAACGAAAGCGCTGAAAACGGGACGGTTTTGGAAAACGTCACAAACGCAACTGAAAGCGAGCCTCCGGAAATGGGCAATGCCTCAGTAAACGAAACGGTTCCCGAGAACTTAACAAACACCACCAGCGAAAACGAATCTTCAACCCCTGAAAACGGCACGGCCCCCATTTTCAACGAGACTGTGCCTTCAACACCGGAAAACGCTTCAAACAGCAGCGGGGAAATAATCCCTCTGCCAGGGAACGGGACTGCGCCCCCTGCCGGAAACAACAGCATCATGTATACGACGTATGCGATAAATTCAATAACCATACTTTATCCTGGAGACAACGCGCTCGTGAACGCCACATCGCAGAATTTCGCATTCACCGCAGTGAGCAACAGCGATTCGTCCTTCCTTTGCACGCTGCTTGTCAACGGCTCTTCGCGCGGCTCCAACGCCAGCGCGGACAACGATACGCAGACTACAATAACGGCAAGCCCCGCGCTTGCGGAAGGGAGTTACAATTGGCGCATAAACTGCACGGATTCAACCGGCAGCATGGAAAGCCCGGCGCGCAACGTCAGCGTTGACACGGTTGCGCCTGCAATCCAGTTTGTGGCTCCCACCGAATCGCCGGGCTCTTACATAAACAGGAATTACGCAGTGGTCAACGTGTCGGTAAGCGACGCCAACCTCAACGGCTTCAGCGTTTATTTCTACCTTCCAAACGGCTCGGTGCTCACGAGCGGCAGCGGCTTCTCGCTGTGCTACCAGGAGTTCGCCAACCAGTCAACATCATGCGGCGGCGTGGCAAACGGCAATGCCTACCAGGACGTGGGAAATTGGAACGACGGCAACTGGAGCACGCATTCAGGAGAGGCCAACGAGTGGTTCAACTACACGGTGCCAGCTGGCGCGTTGAACGCGACATTGAGGATAGCCCCAATCAACGACACCGGGGGCAATGCCGTTGAATTCAATTATTCTGTTCCGGGCGATTGCCTGGCAACGGGCTTTGCGTATTTCGCGCTCAGCTACACCGATTATTCCTCGCCAACGAAGGTATGCGAGCACAGGTACGACATCTCCTGCATGAATTCGCCTTCGGGGAACATGGAAACGTTTGTAAACCACACGTATTCCACGTCGTGCTCAAAGCTGTTGCCGCGCCCTATGGCGGCGTTCTTTGAGGAGGCGGTGTCCTGGGCCATGAGCGGCGGCGGATCAAACGACTCATTTGCGAACTTCACAGGCCTTTCAGACGGGCTGTATAAGTTCAACGCAACAGCCTCGGACTCGGCAGGCAACTTCAACAAGACCGAAACGAGGAACGTGACGGTTGACACGGTGGCGCCGGCCGTCTACTACCTTTCCGCGACCCCGAACTCGTCAACAGTCACCGGCAGCACGACGCAGGG
>Ga0209777_10004729_pt1 | contig 15956 bp, 10 predicted proteins | sample FrelakmetHBP12HB_FD_187147 | JGI IMG/M metagenome (GOLD analysis project Ga0209777, IMG submission 187147) | Freshwater lake sediment microbial communities from the University of Notre Dame, USA, for methane emissions studies -HBP12 HB (SPAdes)... | ecosystem: Environmental > Aquatic >...
CTCGCAAGGCGCCGGAACGGCGGAAAGCCGACCCGTCTGCGCACCGCCAACTCTTGCTCCGCAAACGCCGGATAGTCGTGCTGGAGCGCGAAGCGCAGCGCCGGCAATTCCGGGGTCATGGTCTGCACGACAACCTCGCCCGGGGCGTCGGCCCGCCCGGCGCGACCCGCGACCTGGGTGACCAGTTGGAAAAGTCGCTCGTGAGCGCGGAAATCGGCGGACATGCCGCCGCCTTCGGCCTGGATCATGCCCACGAAGGACACGAACGGAAAGTCCAGCCCCTTGGCGATCATCTGCGTGCCCACAAGAATGTCGATCTTGCGGGCCTCGAAGTCCGCGACCATTTGCTCGTACTGCGCGCGGTGCCTCATCGTGTCACTATCGGCGCGGCGCAGGCGGGCCTCGGGGTAACGCTCGGCGAGGGCCTGCTCGATACGCTGCGTGCCCGAGCCCACGTGGATCAACTTCTCCCCGCAGGCCACGTTCGGGCAGATCGTCGGCGTGGGCATCCGTGTGCGGCAGTAGTGGCAGATCGACATTCCCGTCGTGGTGTGCACCACCAGCCCCACGTTGCAGTTCGGGCAGGTCAGACGCGACTTGCAAGCCGGGCAGAACACTCGATTGGCGAATCCCCGCCGATTCATCAGAATCAACGCCTGCTCGCCGCGCTCCAGGGTCTTGTCCAGCAGACGCTCCGCCAGCCGCGACAGCAACACCACCTGCTTCCGCTCGGCGATCTCGTCGCGCATATCGACGACATGAATCCGCGGCATGGCCAGGTCCCTTACCCGTCGCGTGATGCAGATACGCCGATAGTCGTCGCGGTGCGCGCTCTTGTACCACGTCTCCAGCGACGGCGTGGCCGAGCCCAGTGCGACCGCAATGCCCAGTTGCTTGGCGCGCATGATCGCCACGTCGCGGACGTGAAAGCGCGGCGCTTGCAGATTCTTGTAGCTGGTTTCCTGCTCCTCGTCGACGACGATCAGTCCCAGGTCCGGGCACGGCGCGAACACCGCGCTCCGCGTCCCCACGACGACCTTCCGCTCCCCGCCCGCGATCTGCCGCCACATCACCGAGCGCTGCGCTTCCGTAAGCCCGCTGTGCTGAACGGCGACGTCCGGAAAGCGGGCGGCCAGACGGTTGGCGAGCTGCGTGGTCAGGACGATTTCCGGGACCAGCAGGATCGCCTGCCGCCCGGTCTCGACTACCCGGCGGATCGCGCGGATGTAGACCTCGGTCTTGCCCGCGCCGCTGACGCCAAAAAGGAGCGAGACGCTGAAACATTTGGCTTCGATGGCCCGGAGGATTTCCGTAAGCGCCGCCCGCTGTTCGTCATTGAGTTCGAAGTCCGGCTCGCAGAGCGGCGCCGGCGAAGCGATCATGTGTTCCTCGTCCAACTCTTCGCGGATGGTCAACTCAATGAGCGCAGCTTTCGCCATGGTCCGCAATACTGCCGGCGATACGCCGGTTAGGGTCAGCAATTCCTCTACGCGCATCGGCTCAGCCCCTCCGGCAAGAGCGTCGATGACGGCACGTCGTTTGGCCGTAATGCGTTCGCCGCTTTCGCGGATGGTGCTTTCATCGCCGACGAGCCGGGCGAAACGGATCTTAGCGAGGCCCCGTCCCTTGCGGACGGCATCTGGCGTGATGGCCTTGAGCGTCTGCCCCAGCGGGCAACAGTAATGCTCACTTATCTGACGGCCTAGTTCGATAAGCTGCGGCGTGAGGAAGCTCGCTGAGTCAACCAGTGAATGGATCGGGCGGAGGGTGCTGTCCCAGGGTTTGCGATCCAGGGCCACGACGAACCCGGCAACTAGTCGACCCTTGCGGCCCAGAGGCACGACGACGCGTTGCCCAACCGTCAGTGGACCCGCCAGGTTGTCTGGAACGGCGAACGTGTAGGTGCGGTCGAGTCGCGGCACGGGTGCTACTTCGGCCACGACGCCTTTCCGCTGCTCGCCTTCTTCGGCCCATAGGAAGCCGGTAATGTGGTTGTTGTGCGAGCGTTTCATCTTTCGGACTCGATCCGCCTCGCCCGACAAGTTCAGGGCAGTTTAGCTGGTTACGCTGCTTGCATTTTAGTGGACGTGGGCAGCAGGGCGAGAACAAGGAACAACGAAATGCCTTGCAACCATCGCGCGGTGGACATGAGCCTAGCTCTGTGGACCGAGCATTGAGGCCGTAACCGCGTGGCCCGGGCCAGCCTCGTCGAGCTCCCGGAGCAAATACGCCTTGGTCAGGTTCGTTTCAAGAACGATCGGCGCGTCGGGTTTGCCCGGCGGATAAATCAGATTGAGAGGCAAGAGGATTGATCCCTTGAATTTCACCAGCGCCTCGGCAATCTTGGGGTCGAACTCGGTGAAATCGGCCTGGAACGCGACCGCATTCAGCATCTTGAGCTTTTCAACGACCTCCGGCGTGTTGATCGCGATTTTCTTGTTGACCTTGCAGATTGTGCAATAGGCGGCGGTGAAATCAACGAATGCCAGCTTCCCGGCACGAACAGTCTCCTCAACAGCCTGCTGCGACCAGGGACGCCACGCAACGTGGTCGTTTGATTCCACATTCGCTCCGTTGGAACCGGCTGCCGCTCGCGCCGCCATCACATCCGCTACCGCGTCGTCGAGCGGATAGATCCAGCCGTAAACCAGGACCGCGCAACCCGCGACCAGTGCTCCAGCCGCGCTCCGATAGCGCCAGCGCTGTGCCGTGGACATGGTGATCTGAACCTTTCCAAGCAACCAGCAGGCCATCGCGACCGCGACATAGAAAATCAACGTCCATTCAAGACCTGTGCTGCCAATCTGCACCGTAAGGGGGTGAATCAGCCAGACCACCATCCCCAGCAGCAGAAAACCCATGATTCGCTCGAAGGTCACCATCCAGTTGCCGGGTCGAGGGAGAAAGCTCAACCAATTCGGATTCGCCCCCAGCAGCATGTATGGACTGGCCATTCCAAGACCCGCAAAGGCGAACGCGAGGATCGCGATGTCCGGCGGTTGCTGGGTCGCCCATCCGAACGCGCCCGCCAGCAACGGACCGGTGCAGGCGAATCCTAAGACCGGCGCCAGCGCCCCTTTGGCAAACGACGCGGCTATTCCCTCGCGATGGATGCGCGCTTCGAGATCCGTCGCCGTCGTGGGTATATGCAACGTGAAGACCCCCAACATGCTGAGCGCAAAGGCCATCACCACCGCCCCGAGGACGATCACGGCCGTAGGAAACTGTAGGATGTTCCTTCCGGTGGAGGCGAGTAGACCGAGGATGATGAAGAAGAGAATGACTCCGCCCCCAAAAGACAGACCGAGCATCAATGTTTGCCGGCGAGACTCATGCGCTTGCTGCACAAATCCCAAAACCTTAATCGAAAGAATCGGAAGCACGCACGGTGTGGCGTTTATGGACAACCCGTAAAGGAAGCAGCCGAAAAGAAGACCGATAAGCCCGAATCGGCGAAGGATCGCGTCGATTCCCTCTGATTTCTCGCCGGGACCGCTCGTCTTCGCGTCGATGGCGCCGGATTCGGCTGCTTGCGGAGGCGGCGCAATCGTTCCGCCGGCAGCGCCTTTCGTAGAGGCCGCCACCTTGACCGGAACCGAAAAGCTCACGGCATCGGGTGGATAGCAGTTGCCGCCGTCCGTGCAGGCCTGAAAGGCAAAAACACCGGCGATTTGCACCCCACCTAGCTCACGCGAGGCTTCGACTTTCCCCGGAACACGCACGGTGATTGAGCCCGCAAACTCAGTCAAATCACCGAGGTATTTGTCCTTGCGCGTCGTGGGCGCAGGATACACGGCCCTATCGAATGCAATGCCGGAGATTCGCTCAATGAAAACGTTGGCCGCAATCAAACTGGGAAGCGTCGGCCGGTCGGATTGAATGTGGTGTCCCTTCGCTATCTCCACCTTAATGGCCAACTCGAACGGCGATCCAGGCGTGAGCGTGTCCGGAATAATCGACGGCTTGACGGAAACAAGATTGTTCGATGGTTTTGGCAACGCGCGTCGGGCCCGCGAGAAAAGTTCTTCGTTTGCAGGCCCGGCCTCGCTCCCGGCCGGAAGCACGGGTAGATCGACTGATACTTCGGCTTCATCGTGAAAGCAGTTGGTGTCACAAACCAGAAAGGACATGCTTCCGGCTATGGATACCGATGCAGATGTGATCGCAGCCGGCGGGGTCACCTCGGCAAGAAGCGACGGATCGCCTTTAAGGATATTGATGGAGATGTCACCGGGTTTTATTTCACGTCGGGGAACCGGAAATCGGAGGTCGCTCGCCGCAAAGCCTTGCGGAAGTTTCCAGTACATCGTGGGCGCCATACCCGCGTCGCCGCTGTTCTGCCAATAGATGTGTGCACCGGGCTCAAACTCAAAATGAATGGCAACGTCAAACGGTCTACCCGGAACCACTCCGGCGACCGAAGGGACCAGACTTACTTTGACCTTTGTCGGACCTCCGAGCGTGTCTCCTTGTAGCGGTCTCCCGCAGACAAGGAGGAAGATCGTCATCAGCGCTATACCGACCGATATTCGCTTCCTCATTCCTGCTCTCTTGTCCTGGTGCGTTTATTCTCTGCCAGACGTAGATCTTCACGCCTTCAGTCGTGCAATCGTCGTAGGCCCGGCAACGATGGTTGCGAAACAATCCCCATTATAGCCCTTCGATGGCCAAATTCCGAGGCGACAAGTTTCCGACAATGGGTCATTCCCCATGTGCAGATCGCCTTGCTGCATGCCAATTGACGCGTGCCACTCCACTGTTACGTCTCGATTGGCGGTCGAGTGCGTTGATTTCTGAACAGGGTGGCGCCATCCGCAGTCAGTGGCCACGCTTCGGCCGATGAAAGCGATCCTGGTCGCCCAAAACGAGTCCAGGCGGACGTGGCATGCTCCGATCGCACTGCGCACGGAGTAATGTCTGGTTCGCTCTTGACAAGTAATCGCCCGCTTATAAACTTGTAGCCGCGTGCATTTGTACCTGCACGTTGGAAGTATTGCTTCAGATAAGTTGCCTTGGCTTGAAGGCCGAGACGACTTTGGAAATCGGGAATTCGGAGAGAGTTTTCGAAGGCTGACAAGAATGGCGTCGGCGTAAGGATCGTAGAAACGAGACCCGCAATTTCTTTGTGCGGTTTCGAAAGTGCTGCATTAGGGTATGCGTGTGTTGTTTGGCAAAGGCGCAAGACCGGGACCGATCTATTCAATAACGGGGCGCTCGCGGTGTTGCGGATGGGCAGTGTTGAGGCATTGGCTTCAGGGTGTTCGCGTAGGAGTGCGTTGAGAGTGAGCTAGCGCAATTCCTCCTGGGACCGTTTTTGTGGCCTCAATTGGCGTCAACTTGGATTCGAATGGTCGGTTGAATTCATAGCCAGCCAACTGTTCGCGGTGCTGTGCAGCCTTTTGCCAATGGTGCGGCTCGTGTGTTTCTTCGCGTCCTTTTCACGTGCCGCTGTTTTGAAGCGGCTGTGTCTAAGCCGTCCCTCAGCTTCTCGTTGATCCTAATAGGTTCTCCACGCCATTCCCGAACTTAGTAACGCCGCAACCGCTCGTCGGAAAGCTGATCTATGCTCCGCCGAGTAGCATCGGCCGTGGTTGCGGTCGGGTGTACCGCCGGTTTCAGCGGCGTTTCGGGATGACAAGCATGGGAAGCACTCTTGTCGCTCAGTTCATGATCGCGCAGGCAGCCAGCGGGGTAATAAGTATTTTGATTGCCTGTGCGGTGAGTGCGGTAGTCACCCTCTTGGGTGGGTACTTGGTCATGCGCTGGTTTGCCCGCGCGCGCTTGGATGCCGCGCGGACCGAGGCCGAACGAGTCGTAGCCGAAGCCAGAACTGATGCCGGCGTAGTCATAAAAAAGGCCGAAGTCGACGCCAAGGAAGAAATCCTTCGCGGACAAGAGCAAATCCGCAAGGAGGCCGACGTCCTGCGGGCGGAACTCAAAGAAAACGAGCGACGACTCGTAAAACGCGAGGACAATCTCGAAGCGAAACTCGACACCTTGGTTACCAAGGAAAAGACGCTGGATCAGGCCACCAAGAAGCTTCAAACACGCACGGAAGAGGTCGCGCAACAGGAGGCGGCAGCGACCGAACTCATCGCCCAGCGTCGCGAGCAACTCCTGCGCGTTTCGGGAATGTCGTCGGACGAGGCGAAACGGACCGTCCTCGGCGAAGTCCGGCATGAAGCGGAACATGACGCGGCCGTGCTTGTCGAGCGTGTTTTATCGACAGCACGGGATGAGGCGGTTCAACAAGCCCGCGAGATCACCCTGACGGCGATTCAGCGCTATGCCGGCGAGCACACCTGCGAAAGCACTGTTTCGACTGTTGATATTCCCAGCGATGAAATGAAAGGACGCGTGATTGGCCGCGAAGGCCGCAACATCCGCGCCTTCGAAAAGGCTACGGGCGTCGATGTGATCGTCGACGACACGCCCGGCGTGGTCGTAGTAAGTGCGTTCGACCCGGTGCGGAGGGAGGTGGCCAGGCGATCGCTGGAACGGTTGATTCAGGACGGGCGAATTCACCCGGGCCGAATCGAGGAACTCGTTGTCCAGGTCCAGGGCGAAGTCGATGAGGAAATCCTGGAGACGGGAAAGAAAGCGGCGGTCGAGACGAGCATCGGCGGTCTTCATCGCAAGCAGATCGACCTCCTGGGCCGGTTGAAGTTCCGCACCAGCTACGGACAGAATGTGTTGCGGCACAGCGTCGAAGTGGCGTTCCTCTGCCAGGCGATCGCGGACGAACTGGGTCTCGACGGGCGGCTCGCCCGAAGGTGCGGGCTGCTGCACGACATCGGAAAGGCGATCGACCACGAGGTCGAGGGGAGCCACCAGCGTATCGGGGCGGAGTTCTGCCGGCGGTTCAACGAACGTCCCGAAGTGTTGAACGCCATCGAAGGACACCACGGCGACATTCCGTCGATCAGTCCGTATACGCCGATCGTAATGGCCGCGGACGCGATCAGCGCCGCCCGGCCCGGTGGCCGGCGCGAGTCGTTGGAACGCTACGTTCAACGATTGCAGCAACTCGAAGAAATCGCCAAGGGCCAGAACGGCGTTCGCGAGGCGTTCGCCATTCAGGCGGGCCGTGAGGTCCGCGTCATCGTGGACGCCAAGCGAGTCGATGACGCCACTGCGGCCCTCATCGCCCGCAACGTCGCCAAGCTGATCGAAGAGCAAATGACCTACCCCGGCGAGATCAGGGTGACCGTGCTGCGTGAGGTCCGCGCCGTCGCAACCGCTAAATAGACGCAATCCCTCCCGCCGCGTCGGGACAGGCGTCAGCGACCGGGCATCAGTACCGCGACAGGTATGGAGCGGTCACGTCAACGAGCCGCAGGCGGAACGTCAACGTAATCCGCGCGCGCCGGGAGCCTAAGCGACTTGTTAATCTTGTAAATCCTGTCCAGTCATTCCCCGGCTCCCGTCCGACCCGCGGACGCAATGCAATCCCGGCTCGCCGGGAGTCCGCGCGAGCCCGCGGACCAACATACCTCTCAGAGCCGCGCGGCGCGAGCCCGCGGACCGCGATTGGCCGCCTGGCCGATTGTCACCGGACTTGCGCCCGGCGCTCCGACGATTCGCCCCGCTCCGATCTGCTGCATCATCAACACGCTGCAGGCGAAGGTAGCGCTGTCATACTAAACGTCCCGCGCAGGCCCAACCCCTCGTCGAGTTGGAGGACGAACTCACCTACGACGACCACGAGGTCGAACATGAGGCCGGGTACGATCCGGTGGCGGAAGGGCTGGAGTTTACGCCCGACGAGAACGTCGTCCGGCTGAATGATCCCACCCCGGCGGGCTGACGTCGTCGCGGACCCGGCCGCGTGGCCGCGCTTCGCCTCGCACCGCGCGGCCATCCGCTTGGGACTCGAATCTTCCCTCCGCCCCCCGAGGCCGCCCGCGAATGTCCGCCAAAAAGTAGAATGTCCCCGTTTCCGGTTGTGTCGTGAACGGACGGCAACGGTCGCTTGCCGGGGTCCACAGGTAAAGTGTTGCTGAACGGCCCGCACATCCAACTTTGCACGGCACTCAGCACTGCTTGCGGAACGGCGATGCCGAGCGAAAATGGATGCGCGGGAGTTAGGCGTTAGCATTCAGTAGAGCGTCGCTGACGACTTGGCTTGAACGTGTCTGACGTACCCGCACGCTTCGGAGAGCGACAATGCCGTCTCCTGCTTGCTTGGCCTTCGTCAAACCAAACCCAGGCGATCCATATTCCGATCTGGTGTACATGTGCGTGAGTAAGGACTTCGAGTTTGGCAACACGTCCCAGAATTGGGTCGGAGCCTTCGCCGACCTCGCTAAGGAGTCGGGGGGCGATGCGGCAAAGCTGAGGACCATACTTAAGGACCGGTCTCATCCGATCCGAGAACAATTTCGCAAGCAGTATGGCCCGATGCCCGCAGGGGCACCTCTGAATCCGGAGAGTGTGTCAGGCATAGTCTCGATTTTGTTGCTCGGTTCAAGAGTGTACTACTACCTGCGCTCGGATCGTCGGCATGCCCTGGAGAGCGGGATCGACGAAGACTACCATGACCCGGTCAACCCTCGTAACAGGCAGTCTGTTGCGCGTTGCGTTTGTTTCTTCGTCGACCGCGCCCACGAGGAAGGTTCGTGGGACAAGTTCTTCAATACACTTCAGACTGTCGGGGAGCACAAAGGTTACTTCTTCGCGTCTTCGCGCGACGAAATTAGTGCGTTTCTCACACAGGTACGCGTTGCCGCTGGTAGCGACGGGTTAGAGTCGTTTCGTGTTGTTGGAAAACCGGGCTATGGGCCGCAGGACACGGCACGTTCCGGTGAGGACTTCGATTACGTGATTCGATTGGATCTGCAAGTGAGCGACGAAGCATTTTGCGTCCCGTCGATTATCGATGCGGAGGCCTACGAGTTCTTTTTGCCCAGTGGTGACCTGGCCCCCAGGAGGGGGCGTACGGTTTATGTGCCATATAGTGCAAGCGAGCGTATCCGGGATGGGATAGCCGAATGGGTACACGCGGGTGTTACACTCGAACAGTGTTTGGTCGACATTAGGCCCGTTGGTCCAGTCGCTTACATCGGCGACCCACCGTGTCCGGCTGTTGCACTGCAAGAACTGCTCCTCGCACGAGGGGGAGCGTAAGGCGCCAGAAACAGTGATCGCGCACGAGTTACTTAGCGTTCTTGAAACGATGCCCCCGCCCAGACTGCGTGTTTGGTTGCGCCAGCTGCTTACGCACGATCGTGCAGAGCCCGACTGTATTGGCCCTGAGGAACGACCGGCGCACGTTCGACTCCTTGACCTATGCGACCTCCGGGGTCCGGAACTATCCGCCGACCATCGGGTCACCCAGGAGCAACTCCGAGAAGAAGGGTGGAGGCTTTGTGGTTGCTACGACCCCTCGAAGGATGGGGGGCACCTAGGACTCGAGCTTCTGCGGTTCGCGAAGCTTACGGACTGCGCTAATGCCGTGCGCAGCTTCGGCAGGTTGCTTGCCGCTCGGGCATTTGATGCCAATGAGCCCGACCAACTGAACTTGTGGGTCGAAGCGCATTGGGTCGTAGCCGAGCTCGTTCGGGAGTGGCACCACATTGAGGGGTGGGTAGTCCGAGACGCGGCGGGCTCCGCCGACTTCACTTCCACCGAGAATGTCCCTCTTGATGTACGCGTTTCGGCAGTGGGAGTGTGGGCCCGCTTCGGACCTGCGAGCCGCTTTGCCGAACTGGTGCGAGCACTCCAGTACGCGGTCGCAAGTGCGTACTCTGCAAACGACGAAGCCTCCACTGACACGCTGGCAAGGCACACTGTCGCTCTATATCGGCGCACGGTCGATGAGCGCGAGTCTCCACGCTTCTCTGCCCTCCTGTCAGGGGAAATTTCGACGGGCACAAGTACTGGTTGGCAGCCCTTCGCTTTTCTTGTCGGTTCCTTGCTAATAGGATCCTCGCAGGCTTTCAATTTCCAGGAAACTACCAGGATACTTCAAGCCTTAGGGCTTTCTTCACTGGGGCATGATGAGAATGCAACCGCAAGGACAGGCTAATTCGGTGGAGGACACCCCAAAGGATTGGCTGGAGAAGGCCGCGAAATACTGCGCCGACGTGGTTTTCGATCAAAAGCTGATCCGGGACGGATTCACGATTCGCTTCGCGTTGGACTTCACGGATCTCCGGGCGTTCCTGCGCCCGTGGGCTAAACGCCCCGAGACCGGTGACGCGCCACTCGTGGAGAGTATCTTTTCCACTGCCTATCTGATGCATGAGATAGAGGAAAAAAAGACCCTCCAGCGTACCCTGTTCCTCCCCGAATACCTTCAAGAGTACGTTGAGCACGCGGCGTACACAGCCGTATTCGGGCTTTATGACGAATGGCAAGCCGCACAGGCGGCGGCACGAAGGCTCGAGAACGACTACCCCTTTATCCGAGAGGTAGCCGGACTGGAACGCGATGCGCAAGAGGCTTGGTTTAGGATCCATCAGCAAGAGCTGCTTCAACTGCTTCAAGCAGACTTCCTCACTCTCACCAAACTGGCCCTTTCGGCGGGATCCCATTACAGTCGCGCCGGCCAAACCCTCGGCAGACAGAACCTGATGGACAGTTTCCAGGATCCAGCGGTCTACGAGCCTTGTTGGTCCGGCATTGGGACGGGTGAAATGTACAACGTGCTCTACGGGCCTCTTGACCGCTTTGTCAAGCGCGCCCAAGATCAAAGGCGCGCCCAAGATCAAAGGCCGCACCAACGTTTTCTTCGGTCGGAGGATATCACTCGCACATGTCGCCGTGATGCAAGAGCTCTGCAGCGTGTGATTCAGCTTAACGAATGCGTAGGGCGTTCCCCTCACACGCCGCGCGCTGAAAAGGAGGTCGTGTACCTTTTGACGTCGTCCGGGCGTTTCTGGAACGCCTATGAGGACCCTTCGGATTCCCGTTTCCGTGAAGCCTGCACACTCCTGATCAAGGTGGGCGACGACTCGCGTGAGACTAGGGTGCTCCGACACCCTTTCTGCCTTCTGCTTTTTCTCGCGTATTGGCCGTCGGGCAAACCCACGGACGATTGTGGGTCAAGACTAGAGCTGATCGACAAACTTGAAGGCCTTCTGGCACGGGCGCCGGTGTGGGGACAAATGATCGGAAGGCCTCAGGCCGGCCTTCCTTCGCCCTCTTTTGACGCGGAAGAGCGCGCTCCTGGGGAACTCTACGCACACGCGCTGGACAAACTGACTAGTTGGAAGAACCTTGCCCTCTCACTGCAGCGGAATGAACTCCTTCCTAGATTCATTGGGGCAAGAGGAGTCTCAACTCCGGCGATGCAATTGGTTGCCCTCCTCCGAGAAATGGATTACGCACAATTCTCGCGCATCGTGCTGGGTGAACGCAATGTGAGATACCGGGAGCTCATGGATGCGATGTACATGCTGATCGAGCATTACATTCACGAGCTAGTTAATATGAGTTTCATTGAAAATAAGATTGGGCAACTTCATGCCTTTCTGCACTTGTTGCGCTTCGAAGACTCGACCGTGCTTCAGGAGGTGACAAAGCTCCGACAGGTGCGAGACACTTGGCGTGCTCAGGGCAGGGCGGCCATCAATGACGTACTTAAGCTGACCCGAGATGCCCTGTTTTCGCTGGTCAAGCTAATCGGTCCTCAGAAGGAAGGGCATTCTGGGGTTCCGGAGGCCCCGCTACTCGCTGGGAGCCTCCTGATCCTGCTCGACCAGTTCGAGGAGGCAAGACGATTCGTGCGCGCGGCGTCGCCGCCGCAGCAATCTAATGTGAGGAGGGAGTGGAAATATCTGAAGGTTCTGATCGACTTTCGACGTCTGATGGCAACACGACCCGAGAGTGCGAGCGATTACGCCCACGCCGCGGCGCAAATAAACGAGGAGGATGCGAATAGCGACGCGCGTATCAAGGAGCGTCAGTTGGTGCTGAAGATGTGCGAGATGGAAAAACGTAAAGAGGAGCCCACACGGGAGGAGGTCGAGGCGTTATTGGCTCAGTTGGAATCGCTGGTCGATCGGGTTGAGCGACCAGGACGATCGCCCCTTTGGAGTTGGTGGGTACCTTCCGATACCGGTGAAAGGGCGTTGCAGCACCGAGTCCACAACAACTACGTGTATGCAATGCTCGTGTTGGGACGCCGATTGAAGGTGGAAGAGTGGATCGTCAAGGCGTACGAGGGGGCCAGAAAGCACCTGATACCGTTTGTGGATTACTGTCCTGCGGAGGTGAAGCATACCGTCGGCAAGGCGATACTGTATTACGCCCAGACGGGGAACCGGACTGCCGAGGAGCGAAAGTCGCTTCTTCGCGAGGCGGTGGACTGGTTCAACAAGACGGAGGCTGACAAAGCCTTTTTGGAAATCCCCGGCTTGGGCACATTGAAGGAGACGGCCGACGACAAGGCGACGGCGGAACGGCTGCTCCGAAACGACTCTTGACCCTGATTGGCATACTCGCGAAGCATCCGTCATGGTCTCGTTGAAGAAGTCGTGATCATCGAGAATGACTCCGGGGAGGACAAAGCTGGCGGGTGCCGGTGTCGATTGCCTGCCGCGCCGTTCAGACCGGCTACGACGCCCGCCTCACGACGGCGGCCCATCTCATTGATGAACTATCCGCCGTAGCCCGCCACGGCCGCTGACAAATCGACGAAATCAGATTCCTGGACGCAAGCGTGCTAGGCGAGGTTATCCACCCCCGCACGTTCAACACGATCCGCCGGATACGTGACGAAGACCGCACCGTGCTCGATGAAGAAGAAGAACGCGCCGAGCTTGCCGGGCCGGAGTTGCTGCTCAAGCAGTTGCGGGAGCTTCTCGGTCGGGAAGGAACCGACGCCGTAGAGAATCTCCCGAACGGTATCCATTCAGGGCTTCGACGACTAGGCACTGATGGGATGTTCTTCTATTTCCGAGCACCACGCTCCGACGGAAATGGGCAGCGACACTTCTGGCGGGACATCTACGCCCGCACTCCCGAGATTCGCGGGACGAGATTCGAGGAAGGGGGACATTCTGCATTATTTGACGTCGGCGGAGGGATGGAGCAGGATTTCGTAATGCCTCCAACGGCGCAACCTTCAGTCGGCCACGTGTGCGATCACTTGATCAATCGCGGGAACGGCCTGGGTGCGAGACTCCCGGCGCGCCGGGAGCGCGGGGGGGTGTGGGGTCGGGGCTTGTCCCCGGCGCAATCCGCTTCGTTGGTCAACAGTGATCGCTCCTTTCCAGACGTTCATAGCGCGCCCCTGATGTTATTGGGGTGGGCGTGCCCCCCGTGGTTGGGGGGTGTCGCGGGGGCGCGTTGGGGATGGTCGGGCGATGACGGGGTGGTCGTGGGAAAGCGGGGGTGCGGCGGTCGCGGTGTGGAGGATTCCAGCAGCGCGATCATGGTGACAACGCAAAGGCACTGCAAAAGCACTAGCCCCGCCCCGGCCCAATCGAGTCCTGGCAAAATTATCGCGGGGAGGCCCGTGGCCGCCGTTGCTAGGTAGATGGTCAGGACCGCGCCGCGCACGCTCATCCCGCGACTTACGAGGCGGTGCGAAAAGTGCCGGCGATCGCCGCGAAACGGACTTTGCCCCGCGCGGATGCGATAGATGACAACGCTTGTCACATCGTAGAGCGGAACGGCCAGCACCACGAGCGGCACGATCACCCCCAGCGGCGTCGGGTCTTTCGCGGCGTCGTAGTAAGTGGTGAGGATCGTAAGCACGCTCAGGAAAAACCCGATCACCAGACTGCCGGCGTCGCCCATGAAAATCGTGGCCGGCGAAAAGTTGAAGACCAGGAATCCCAGAAACGCGCCGACGCCGACCCAGGCCATCACCGGCACGAACACCTGCCCCGCAGCCGCTGAGGCGACGGCGAAGACCGCGCAAGCGATCGCGGCCACACCGGCGCTAAGCCCGTCCATGTTATCGAGAAAGTTGAACGCATTGGTGATGAGCACAATCCAGAGCACGGTGAGGATAACGGACAACGGGGCGGGTAAGGCTTCTATCGCGCGGATGTTAGCCGGTCCGGCCACCGCGAGGGCGACGAGAGTCTGGGCGATCAGCTTGGGTGTCCAGCCCAGCGGCCTGACGTCGTCGATCAGACCGATAACGTGGAGCACGACGATCCCGCCCGCGATGACCAGCACTACCGGGAGCTTCGACGCGATGCCGGGCAGGTGTGGATGAACGACTGCCGGCAACCAGGACGGAACCGACCCGCCGCGATAAAGGAGCCAGGCAACAAGTGTTCCGCCGACAATCGGTACGAGAATGGCCGCCGTAATGGCGATTCCGCCGCCCAGCGCTACCGGCGAGGCGTGCTGCTTGTGCCCGCCGGGGCGGTCAACAAAGCCCCGCCGCCGCGCCCACGCGCGCACTACAAACGTACAGAGGGCCGAAAGAAGAAACGTCCCACCCGCGGCGATCAGAACCAAGCCGAGCACGGTGGCGGAGTGTAACGCCGGCCCCGGCGGTCCGCCAATTGTGGTGGCATGTCGCCTCATCAGGGCAGATGAAGCCAACCGGGTCAATAACCGAAGCGCGTCGGAGTCGATGCCTCCAATGCGAACCGCTCGGAGGGATTTCCAACGATGGTTCGCTTTCGCGGGTCGTGACCACTCGCCTGCGCTTGCGGCTCGGATAAAATGCGGACGGCGTGACGAACAAAAAAAACAATGCCCGCCCGCGATCGGTTGCCACCGATATGATTCTGGGCGAGCGATAGGAGATCAGCCATGCGTCGAGTGTTCGCTCTTTCGTTGTTGATCGGGTTGGCTTCATCTGCCCTGGCCGAGGAACCCGCCAAGACCGGCGGCTCGAACGAGGGGCTGGAGATCCTCAAGAAAACTGAGGCAGCGTTGCGCGAGGTGAAGACGGTCAGCTACAGGGCGGACTACAAGGCGACGGGTTGGGCCACCAAGTCCGTTCCGGCCGTCACCGGCACGGCAATTATGGGCAAGCAGTCGAAAAACAAGATCGATCCGTTTTCGTGCGAGGTGAAGGTCGCGCCCTATGGCTCAAAAGAGGTGCTGGAGTTCTCCGCGGGCTCGGACGGCGACAACTACTTCCTCATCGACCAAAAGACGAAACTGTGTCACCAAGACATGGACCCCGCCGTGCTCGGCGTTCAGGGCAACAATATCCAGCGGGTTTTGTTGCGGGAATTCTCGATGCCCGAACCGTTTGGAGATATTCTCAAGTCCGGCAAGGTTGAGCTCAAGGGGACGACAACGGTCGGCGACGAAGAATGCTACGAATTGCGCATGAAGCCCGAGGGCCGGCCGGAGCGCATCGTGGCGGTCTCCAAGAAGGATTTTCTTCCGCGCAGGGCGACGAATATCAACAAAAACGAGCAGGGTGAAGCCATTACCGAGCTTACCCTCAGCAACCTGGTCGTGAATCCGACCTTCATGCGCAGTCCGTTCGAGTTGCACTGCCCGGACGGATTCAAGCAGACGGATGATTTCGCGCCGTAAGACAGCCGGAGCCCGATCGAGCTGAGGACACTGCGCGAATTTTGCTGTAAGATTCTCCAGCCAGTCTTTTGACCGACTGGGAAGTCAGTCCCACCAGTTCTTGTTGGGCGATCAAAGACACGATGCCTCCACCCGACCGGATTGTGTCGGCTTTATTTTTCTGCCGCCTGCACGAGCAGGATCACGAACGAATCCGGTTTCGGCGTGGGGCGGGATTGCGCATCCTTGGCCGGTTCGAACTCCGCCGTGGGAAGGAAAATCGAATGCGTCACAGGATCGACGTCCATCGTCCGCGCCCCGGGTCGCGTCGTCACCGTCTGCACAATTTCGAACTTGCCCGGCGCGGATTCGGCCGCCACCGCCATCGTGCCGTCACGACAACTCGCGAAAGCGCGGCCGTCATCGAACCGCGTCGCATCCACCCCCGCCCCGATCGGCAGATCAGCGAGAACCTTGCCGTCGTCCGCGTTCATCACGATGAGCATTTGCGGCTT
>Ga0209777_10004730_pt1 | contig 15955 bp, 12 predicted proteins | sample FrelakmetHBP12HB_FD_187147 | JGI IMG/M metagenome (GOLD analysis project Ga0209777, IMG submission 187147) | Freshwater lake sediment microbial communities from the University of Notre Dame, USA, for methane emissions studies -HBP12 HB (SPAdes)... | ecosystem: Environmental > Aquatic >...
CTTCGACAAATATTGCGTTATCGCGCTCGTCAGCGTGGTCTTTCCATGATCCACGTGCCCGATCGTCCCTATGTTCACGTGCGGCTTCGTCCGCTCAAACTTCTGCTTCGCCATTTCTTCCTCCGCGATTTAGGATTTAAACGTACCCCATCACTTTGGCGACGATTTCCTGCCCCAGCTGTTGGGGGATTTTTTCATAGCGCAGGAACTGCATAGTGTGTGTAGCGCGTCCCTGGGTGAGTGATCTTAAATCCGTTGTGTATCCGAACATTTCCGCGAGGGGCGCCTCGCCGGAAATGACCTGGTTCCGGCCTCTCTGCTCTATCTTGGCGATGTGTCCGCGGCGACGATTCAAATCGCCAAGCACATCCCCTAGGAATTCCTCCGGCGTCACCACCTCGACACTCATTATCGGCTCGAGGAGCACCGGGTTCGCTTTTTGCGACGCCTTTTTAAACCCGAGCGAGCCGGCGATTTTGAAGCTCAGGTCCGAGCTATCCACATCGTGAGAACGGCCATCGAGCAGATTGACCTGAACGTCAATTACCGGGAATCCCGCGACCGGTCCCGCCTCCATTGCCTCGCGGACTCCATGTTCAATGGCCGGGATATACTCTCTTGGCACAGATCCGCCCTTGGTCAAGTCCTCGAAGTTGAATCCTGCGCCCGTTTCGCGGGGAAGTACCTCAAGTTCAACGACTCCATACTGTCCTCTGCCGCCACTCTGTCTAATGAATTCCCCTCTTCCGGTCGCCGGCGAGGTGATTGTTTCCTTGTAGGCCACTTGAGGCTTGCCGACGTTAGCGCGGACGTTGAACTCCCTGAGGAGGCGGTCAACGATAATTTCGAGGTGCAGCTCGCCCATGCCGGAGATAATGGTCTGTCCGGTCTCCTGGTCCTGGCGCACCTTAAATGTTGGGTCTTCCGCGGCCAGTTTGCCCATGCTGGTGTATAGCTTGTCCTGGTCCGCCTGGGTGCGCGGCTCGATGGCGATGGAGATAACCGGTTCCGGGAATTCCATGCTTTCGAGGATGATCGGCTTGCTTTCCTCGCAGAGAGTATCTCCGGTGGTGGTGTCTCGCAGGCCGACGGCGGCCACGATGTCGCCAGCGAATATTTCCTTGACGTCTTCCCGCTTGTTCGAGTGCATTTTGAGGAGCCGGCCGATGCGTTCGCGCTTTTTCTTGGTGGCGTTAAATACGTTCTGGCCGGTTCTCAGGTGGCCGGAGTAGACCCGGATGAAAGTGAGTTGTCCGACGTATTCGTCGGTCATTATCTTGAAGGAGAACGCTGCGAATGGCTCGTCATCGTCTGCTTTGCGAATTTCCTTGTTTTCTGTCTTGGGATGAACGCCCTCTACGGGGGGTATGTCGAGGGGCGAGGGCAGGTAGTCAACGACCGCATCCAGGAGTGGCTGTACGCCTTTATTGCGGAACGCCGCCCCGCACAGCACAGGCACGGCGGCATGGCGCAGTGTGGCTTTGCGAATTGCGGCGCGCAACTCATCCTCATGGATTTCGGCGCCGTCGAGGTATTTCTGGAGGAGGCTGTCATCCAGCTCGGCGATCCCTTCCATGAGGCGGTCGCGGGCCTGGCGCGCCGCCGGTTCAAACTCCGGCGGTATCGGGACTTCCTTGAACCGCGCCCCCAGTGTTTCCTCTTCGTATACCACGGCTTTCATTCCTATTAGGTCAATAGCGCCTTCAAAGCGATCTTCAGCGCCCAGCGGCATCTGGACGGCAAGCGGGTTGGCGGCGAGGCGATCTCTCATCATTCGCAGGACGCGCTCATAATCCGCGCCAACCCTGTCCATCTTGTTCACAAAAGCTATACGGGGTACCCGGTATTTGTCAGCCTGTCGCCAGACGGTTTCCGACTGGGGCTCGACACCGCCTACGGAATCAAAAACGGCCACTGCCCCATCCAGTACCCTGAGTGACCGTTCCACCTCGACTGTGAAATCTACATGCCCAGGGGTGTCAATGATATTTATCCGGTGGTCTTTCCAGAAGCATGTGGTGGCGGCGGAGGTGATAGTGATGCCACGTTCTCGTTCCTGTGCCATCCAGTCCATGGTCGCAGCGCCATCGTCCACCTCGCCGATTTTGTAGTTGATCCCCGTATAATAGAGGAATCGCTCGGTGGTGGTTGTCTTTCCGGCGTCAATATGGGCCATAATGCCGATATTCCGGATGTGCGATAAGGGTTGCGCCCTCGGCACAGTTTACGTTCCTCCTGCCGTTCTGCCGATTTTAAAATCCGCATTAGCTTTGGAACTTGGCGGCCTCCATGAGGCCGCATCCCCTCCTGGGGATTACCAACGGTAATGGGCAAAGGCCTTGTTCGCCTCTGCCATTTTGTGGAGGTCTTCGCGTTTTTTGGCGCTAGCCCCCCTGCTCTGACTCGCCTCGATAAGTTCCGCGGCAAGCCGCTCCGCCATGTTCTTTTCGGAGCGCCCGCGGGAGTAATTGATTATCCATCTGATTGCTAAAGCCTGGCGGCGGTCGGGCCTCACCTCGACGGGCACCTGATAGGTGCTTCCGCCGACGCGCCTGCTTCTAACCTCCACCGCCGGCTTGACGTTTTCCACCGCTTTCCTGAAGACCTTTACCGGGTCGTCCTTGGTTCTCTGGGCGATTTGGTCCAAAGCGGAATAAAGAATGCGCTCGGCAACGCTTTTTTTACCCGAGTGCATAAGGTTATTGACGAATTTGGCTATGAGCCGATCGTTGTATTTCGGATCGGGGTCAATAGTTCTCTTGATGACTACGCGTTTTCGCGGCACGGCTTGATTCTCCCTGCTCTATTTCGGTCTTTTTGCGCCGTACCGGGAACGGCTTTGGCGGCGGTCCTGAACGCCGAGGCTGTCGAGTGCGCCGCGAATAATGTGATAGCGAACACCCGGAAGGTCCTTGACGCGGCCTCCGCGGATAAGCACCACAGAGTGCTCCTGGAGGTTGTGTCCGACGCCCGGGATGTAGGCGGTTACTTCCATGCCGTTAGTCAGTCTTACGCGGGCCACTTTTCGAAGCGCCGAATTAGGCTTCTTGGGTGTGGTTGTGTATACCCTGGTGCATACGCCGCGTTTCTGCGGGCAGGCCCGCAACGCAGGCGCCGTTATGCGCCTGGACACTTTCATCCGGCGCCTTCTAACTAGCTGGTTGATTGTCGGCATTGGATCTCCGTTTAATCGCTCTAGTTTATCACTCCCAAAAACCCTTGTCAATAGGCCCTCCCCCTCTGGGGATTGCGACATGATCAAGGGCTGCTTAACGCGGGCGCCCAGACGGGCGTCTGTAAGGATGTCCTCGCCTGCATTATTTTGCAGCCGGGCCAGACGGCTCGTCCGAGACGGCAGCGTTACGAACATGAACCCCTCGTAATAAGTGGGGCACGTTATATTTCAGCGAGGCGCTCCTCGATCGTCTCCACGTCGGCCAGCGCCCCTTCTTCCGCCTGCGGCTCCTCGACCAGATCCGATTCGATTTCTATGCGCTTGTACCTCGGCATGCCGGTTCCCGCGGGGATCAGCCTACCCATGATGACGTTTTCCTTGAGGCCTCTCAGGTAATCTACCTTACCGGAAACGGCGGCCTCGGTGAGCACCTTGGTGGTCTCCTGGAAGCTCGCCGCGCTGATGAAGCTCTCGGTGGAAAGGGATGCCTTGGTAATGCCGAGCAGCATTGGCTCGGAGTTTGCGGGCCGCTTGTTCTGCTCGATAATGCGCTCGTTTTCTTCCTTAAACAGGTGTTTCTCGACCTGCTCGCCTATCAAGAATTTAGTGTCCCCCGCGTCTGTGATGCGGACTCTCTTGAGCATTTGCCGGACGATAACTTCAATGTGCTTGTCGTTAATGCGCACGCCTTGCAGGCGGTAGACTTCCTGGATTTCGTCAACCAGATAGCGGGCCAGCTCTTTTTCACCGAGCACCTTGAGGATGTCGTGGGGGTTTGATGAGCCGTCCATGAGGGCTTCGCCGGCGCGGACGTGATCGCCTTCGTGCACGCTGATGTGCTTTCCCTTTATAATCAGGTATTCCTTCGGTTCGCCGATTTCGGGCACGATGACGACTTTACGCTTGCCCTTGGTGTCCTTTCCGAAGCGGACAGTGCCATCGATCTCGCTGATGACCGCATATTCCTTCGGTTTGCGCGCCTCGAACAACTCAGCGACGCGCGGCAGGCCTCCGGTGATGTCTTTGGTCTTGGTTGTTTCGCGCGGGATTTTTGCGATGATATCGCCGGGGCTGACCATGTCGCCCTCGACCACGCTTATAATGGCGCCGACGGGCATGAAGTAACGCGCGTCGGATTGAGATCCCGGTATGCGGAGCGTTTTGCCGGAGCCGCTGAGCTCCTTGATGGAGACGCGGGGCCTGCTCTCGGGGTCTTTGGGCTGCACGATGACTTTGCGGGCGAGGCCGGTGAATTCATCGCGTATCTCCTGCATGGTGACGCCTTCGATTATATCCCCGAATTTCACGATGCCTGCCACGTCGGTGAGGATGGGGTTATTGTAAATATCCCACTCGGCGAGTCGCTGTCCGCCTTTGACCTTGTCACCGTCATTTATGAACAGGTGCGTGCCATAGACCAGGCCGTATCGCTCGCGCTCATGCCCAGAATCGTCCGCAACTGCTATTTCGCCGTTGCGGTTCATGACGACCTTGACGTCGTCTTTATTGGTGACCGTGTGGATGTTGTGGAACTTTATAGCGCCTTCGTTGCGCGATTCGAGGGTGCTTTGTTCCTGGGCGTGGCGGACGGTGCCGCCGATGTGGAAGGTCCGCATGGTAAGCTGGGTTCCCGGCTCGCCGATGCTCTGCGCCGCAATGATTCCGACCGCTTCACCGATGTTGACCTTTTGCCCCCGCGCCAGGTCGCGCCCATAACATTCGCGGCACACGCCGAACCGGGATTCGCAGGTCAGCACCGAGCGGATTCTGACCTTCTGGATGCCCGAGTCCTGTATGGCCTTGGCCTTATCCTCGTCAATCCCCTCGTTCGCCTGGACGAGCATCTTGCCGGTGGTAGGGTCGGCGACATCTTCGAGGGCGACACGACCGAGGATGCGGTTTTCCATCGGCTCGATTATCTCGCCGCCCTCGATCAGGGCACCGACCTCGATGCCGTCCAGAGTGCCGCAATCCTGCTCGTGCACAATGACGTCCTGAGAGACATCCACGAGCCTCCTCGTGAGATAGCCGGAGTTGGCCGTTTTAAGGGCGGTGTCAGCGAGGCCCTTGCGCGCGCCGTGGGTGCTGATGAAGTATTGCAGCACGGTGAGTCCTTCGCGGAAGTTCGCCGTGATGGGGGTCTCGATGATCTCGCCGCTCGGCTTCGCCATGAGGCCTCTAAGCCCGGCCAACTGGCGAATCTGCTGGTCTGAGCCGCGCGCGCCGGAATCGGCCATCATCCATATCGGGTTGAAGCTCGGGACAGACCGCTCCTTCCCCTCATTATCCTTTACGATATCCACGCTGAGGTTACTCCTCATCTCGTGGCTGATTTCCTCGGTGACGCCCGCCCAAATATCTATGACCTTATTGTAGCGCTCGCCGTCGGTTATAAGCCCCTCTGTGTGCTGGTGCTGTATCTCCTGAACCTCCTTGTACGCCATGTCTAGCATTTCCTGCTTACGAGCCGGTATCTTCATGTCGTCTATGCAGACGCTGATCCCTGCCTGGGTGGCCTGATTAAAGCCGATGGTGCGCAGGCGGTCTGCGAGAATGACGGTTTCTTTTGCATCGCAGAGGCGATATGCGATTTCGATGATCCGCGCCAGCTCTTTTTTGTCGAGAACGCGATTGATTTCGGAGAAGGGTATCTTATCGGGAAGCACCTCGGCCAGAAGAACGCGACCTGTTGTGGTCTGGACTCGCTCGCCTTTCATGCGGACGACTATGCGGGCATGAAGAGAAACCTCCCCCGCATCATAAGCCACCCGGACCTCCTCAGGGCTGGAGAAGAGTTGTCCTTCCCCTTTTGAGTAGGGCTTTTCACGGGTCATGTAATACAGTCCCAGCACAATGTCCTGGCTGGGGATGATGATCGGCTTGCCGTGAGCGGGGCTGAGGATGTTGTTGGTGCTCATCATCAGAACGCGCGCCTCGATTTGGCTCTCGACGGAGAGCGGCACGTGCACGGCCATCTGGTCGCCGTCGAAGTCGGCGTTGAATGCCGCGCAGACCAGCGGGTGGAGCTGGATGGCCTTGCCCTCGATGAGAATCGGCTCGAAGGCCTGGATGCCGAGGCGGTGTAGAGTGGGGGCGCGGTTCAGCATAACCGGGTGTTCGCGAATCACCTCATCGAGGATGTCCCACACCTCCGGGCGCTCCCGCTCGACCAGTTTCTTGGCGCTCTTTATCGTGGAGGCGAAGCCGCGCTCTTCGAGCTTGTTGTATATGAACGGCTTGAACAGCTCGAGGGCCATTTTCTTGGGAAGGCCGCACTGGTGCAGCTTGAGTTCGGGGCCGATGACGATGACGGTGCGGCCCGAATAATCAACGCGCTTGCCAAGCAGGTTCTGGCGGAAGCGGCCCTGCTTGCCCTTGAGCATGTCGGCAAGGGATTTGAGGGGCCTCTTATTGGGGCCCATGATGGTCTTGCCGCGCTTGCCGTTGTCGAAGAGGGCGTCAACGGCCTCCTGAAGCATTCTCTTTTCGTTGCGGATGATTATGTCTGGCGCATTGAGCTCGAGGAGTCTTTTCAGGCGGTTGTTGCGGTTGATGACGCGCCTGTAAAGGTCGTTGAGGTCGCTTGTGGCAAAGCGGCCTCCATCGAGTGGCACCAGGGGCCGCAGGTCGGGGGGAATGACCGGGATACGTTGGAGGATCATCCATTCCGGCTTGTTGCCGGACTCCTTGAAACTCTCGACAACCTTCAGCCGCTTGGATATTTTTTTGCGCTTGGCCTCCGAGCTTATGGTGGCCATTTCCGCGCGCAACTGCTCGCTCAACTCTTCAACATTGAGGCGGTTGAGAAGCTCCCTGACGGACTCGGCGCCCATTCCTGCGCGGAATTTTCCCGGAAATTCCTCGACCGCCTTGCGATATTTCTCCTCATTGAGGACTTCCGACTCCCTGTAAGAGCTGTCGCCGGGGTCTATTACTACGTAGCTCTCAAAATAAAGCACCCGCTCCAGCTCCTTGAGGGTCATATCGAGCATGTTCCCGATGCGGGATGGCAGGGATTTAAGGAACCAGATGTGAGCGACGGGTGTTGCTAGATCAATATGGCCGAGGCGTTCGCGGCGCACCTTGCTCTTGATGACCTCGACACCACACTTTTCGCACACCATCCCGCGATGCTTCATGCGCTTGTACTTACCGCAGTTGCACTCGTAGTCCTTGACGGGGCCGAATATCTTGGCGCAGAAAAGCCCGTCGCGCTCCGGCTTGAACGTGCGATAGTTTATGGTTTCTGGCTTCTTAACCTCGCCAAACGACCACTCCTTGATCTTCTCGGGGCTGGCGATAGAAATACGGATGGCATTGAAGTTCGAGGTGTTCTTGGACTTCTCGGCATTAACAAACAACTCTTTCAAGATGCCCTCCTTGGCAATCTAATGATAGTAGACGGTTGACAGTGGACAGAAGACGGCAAGAAAAATGAGATGCTTTCTTTTTCTTTCTTCATCACTCATCACTTATCACTTATCTGTCTACTGTTCACTGTCCACTCTAGTACTGGAGTTTATCCGACATCGCTTTCCAGAAGCTCTACGTCGAATGCCAGACTCTGTAATTCCTTCACAAGGACGTTGAAGCTTTCGGGCAGACCCGGCTCGAAGATGTGCTCGCCTTTCACGATCGCCTCATACATTCTGGTGCGACCGCTTATATCGTCCGACTTGACGGTCAGGAATTCCTGGAGGGTGTACGAGGCGCCATAAGCTTCCATGGCCCAGACTTCCATTTCTCCAAGCCTCTGTCCTCCGAACTGCGCCTTGCCTCCCAGGGGCTGCTGTGTGACGAGGCTGTATGGGCCGATGGAGCGGGCGTGTATCTTGTCGTCAACCAGGTGGTGCAGTTTCATCATGTACATGACGCCGACGGTAACGGTGGAATCGAACGGTATCCCGGTTCGGCCATCGTAGAGAATGGTTCTTCCGGAGAGAGGCAGACCTGCCCTGCCCAGCTCGGATTTGATTTCCTTTTCCACCGCGCCGTCGAAGACCGGGCTGGCGATGGGTATGCCATCGGCGAGGTTCCGGGCGATCCTGATCAATGTTTCATCATCGGCCTCATCCACCATTTTCGACACCAGTTTCGATTCATAGATGGTTTTCAGCCTTTTCTTCAACTCGATCATGTCCGCGCCGCGGGTGATCATTGCGGCCACGGCCCGTCCCATCTCCCTTGAAGCCCATCCGAGATGCGTTTCAAGTATCTGGCCAACGTTCATGCGGCTGGGCACTCCAAGTGGATTGAGCACGATGTCAACCGGGGCGCCGTCGCTGAGGTAAGGCATATCCTCCTCGGGCAGGATGCGGGACAGAACGCCCTTATTGCCATGGCGGCCCGCCATTTTGTCGCCCACGTTCAGCTTCCGCTTCATGGCGACGTAAACCTTCACCATCTTGACAACGCCGGGCGGCAACTCGTCGCCCTTCTTCAGCCGGTTGAGTTTTTCGTCGGTGAGTTGTCTGATAAGGTCTATCTGTTCAAGAGTGCGGTCTATTATTATGCCAACCGCCTCCTCGTCCTTATCTTTCAGCTCAATGGGGATGTCTCTCCACTCATGGGGAGACAGGGCGGAGAGAATTTCTTCAGTGATCTCATCGCCCTTCTTGAGGAGGATTTTATCCTTTTTATCCACAAGCCGGCCGGTTGCGGGCTTGCCCACGAGCAGGGGTTTGAGGCTTCTCAATGCGCCGTTTTTTATTATGCGCATCTCCTCCTCGCGGTCCTTGAGAAGCTTCTGGACCTCCTTGTCCTGTATGTTTTTCGACCGCTCGTCCTTATCCAGCCCTTTTCGGCTGAACACCTTGGCGTTGATGACGATGCCCAGGATGCCGGGCGGGACGCGGAGGCTTGTGTCGCGCACGTCTCCGGCCTTTTCGCCGAAGATGGCCCGCAGGAGTTTCTCCTCGGGGCTGAGCATGGTCTCGCCCTTGGGCGTGATCTTGCCCACAAGAATGTCTCCCGTCTTGACCTCGGCGCCTACGCGGACTATCCCGGCGGGATCGAGGTCTTTCAGGGCGTCATCGCCGACGTTCGGGATGTCGCGGGTGATTTCTTCTTTGCCGAGTTTAGTGTCGCGGGCGACGCATTCGAATTCTTCGATGTGGATCGAGGTGAACGAATCGTCCTTTATAACCTTTTCGCTTATCAGGATCGAATCTTCGAAGTTGTAGCCGCCCCACGGCATGAAAGCGACCACCACGTTACGGCCCAGGGCCAGCTCGCCGTGATCGGTGGCTGGGCCATCGGCTATGATTTGCTCCGCCTCCACGCGGTCTCCCACCCGCACTATGGGTTTCTGGTTTATGCAGGTGTTCTGGTTGCTGCGCTGGTATTTGATGAGGTTGTAGAGGTCTACGCCGAGGTCCAGAGGGCCTTTGGCTGGTTCTGCGGCCTTTATAACGATGCGATTGGCGTCAACGCTCTCAACCATCCCCGCCCTTCTCGCAACCACCGCCACGCCGGAGTCATGAGCCACCACCGCCTCCATGCCGGTGCCGATGATTGGCGAGCTGGTCAGCAGCAGAGGGACCGCCTGGCGCTGCATGTTGCTCCCCATCAGGGCGCGGTTGGCGTCGTCGTTTTCGAGGAACGGAATCAGGCCCGCCGCAACGCTCACCAGTTGGTTCGGAGAGACGTCCATCATTTCCACCTTGTCCTTCGGGACCGTGGTGAATTCGCCCTCGACGCGGGCGCTGATGAAATCGCTCGTGAACCTGCCCTTCTGGTCAATGGGGGCGTTGGCCTGCGCAATGGCGGACTTGCCCTCCTCGAGGGCGCTCAGGAACACGACCTCTTCCGTCACGACTCCGTCCTTGACTTTGCGGTAAGGCGTTTCGATGAACCCGAACTCATTGACACGGGCATAGGTCGAGAGGCTGGCGATCAGCCCGATGTTGGGGCCTTCGGGGGTTTCCACGGGGCATATTCGGCCGTAGTGGGTCGGATGCACGTCGCGCACCTCGAAGCCCGCGCGCTCCCGTGTAAGGCCGCCGGGGCCGAGGGCCGACAGGCGCCGCTTGTGCGTGATCTCGCTCAGCGGGTTGGTCTGATCCATAAACTGGCTTAGCTGGCTCGATCCGAAAAACTCCTTGATAACCGCGCTGACCGGCTTGGCGTTTACCAGATCGCGCGGCATGAGAGTGTCTATCTCCTGGAAGCTCATCCGCTCCTTGATGGCCTTTTCCATGCGGACGAGTCCGATGCGGAACTGGTTCTCGAGAAGCTCACCTACGGCGCGGACGCGGCGGTTTCCAAGATGGTCTATATCGTCCACCTGGCCGCGGCCGTCCTTGAGCTCGAGCAGGTAGCGCACCACACCCATGATGTCTTCCGGGTTGAGAATGGTGACGCTCAGCGGAGTATCGAAGCCGAGCTTGTGGTTCAGCTTCAGGCGCCCCACCTTGCTCAGATCGTAACGGGCGGCGTTGAAGAAAAGGTCGTTGAAAAAATTCCGGCTCGTCTCGGGGGTCGGCGGATCGCCGGGCCGGAGCCGCCTGTAAATCTCGATCAGGGCCTCCTGGGGCGTCTTGGTCTTGTCTTCGAGAAGCGTGTTTCGGAACGCAGGGGTGACGTTAAGGCCGTCTATAAAGAGGATGGGGAATTTTTTGATCTCGGCGGAGACAAACCTTTCGAGAATTTCCGCGGTGATTTCCCGGTTGGCCTCGGCAAGCACCTCGCCCGTCTTGGGGTGAATCACATCCCGGGCGATGATCTTGCCTATAAGCTCCTCATCGTCAATGGGGATAGTCTTCATCTTGGAGTCGAGGATGGCGCGCAGGATGGATTTTGTGATTTTTCTTCCCTTTTTAACGATGACCGATCCGCTCTTCGGGTCCTTGATGTCCTTCGACGCCTTTTGACCTTCGAGCAGGTCGGAAACAACCGCTTTTTCGAGTTTCTTGCCCTCTTCGATCAATATGGTTTCGGACTTGTAGAAGGCGTTGAGGAGTTCTTCCGTGTCTTTGCCGAGCGCCCTGAGAAGTACGGAAGCGGGCATTTTGCGGCGGCGGTCTATGCGGACATAAAGGATGTCCTTGTGGTCGAACTCGAAGTCTATCCAGCTTCCGCGGTAGGGTATGATGCGGGCGAAGTAAAGGAGTTTTCCCGAGCTGTGCGTTTTTCCTTTATCGTGATCGAAGAAAACGCCCGGGGAGCGATGCAGCTGGCTGACAATGACGCGCTCGGTGCCATTGATGATGAATGTCCCCTGCTCCGTCATGAGGGGTATTTCACCGAAGTACACCTCCTGCTGCTTGGCGTCCCTGATGTCGCGGGCGACCTCGAGAAGGCCGCCGCAATCCGGGCAGGTGAGCTTCTCCCGCGCCTTATCGAATCGCTTGTGGCACGAAGCGCACTCCATCACCCCCTCGATCAGGTCCCACACAACGAGCCGAATGGTCACCTGAATGGGCGCGGAATATGTCATGCCGCGATGGTGACATTCCAGAACGTCGTATTTGGGACTCTCAAGGCGATAGCTGACGAACTCCAGAGTGCTGGTCCTATTGAAATCCTCCACAGGGAAAACGCTTTGAAAAACCCCCTGCAATCCCGTGGGAAGCCGCTCTTCGGCAGGCACGTTCCCCTGCAGAAACAATTCGTAAGACCGCTTCTGGACATCAATCAGGTTGGGGATGTCTACTATTTTCTGGATTTTCGCGTAGTTTTTTCTGAAGCGATATCCGTTCCCCAATATGTCGGGCATTTCCCCGAACCTCCCTTATGAGAATTTAACCGCAGATTTCGCAGATTTCACAGAAAAGATTTTTTTATTATTTAATAAATGATGGTTTCGTAAAAAGTCTATTTTCAGTCATTTTGACCTTTGTAACTAATTGATTTCATCAGGGTCAGTTTCGCATATTTTGACTTTTTACAGGACCACCATTTTTTAATTTTTAAAAAAATCTGTGTAATCTGTGAAATCTGCGGTTTCCTCTCTCTTTTTCTGATTGTTCACGCCCAAAGTCAGGCGCCGGTTCAGGCGGGTTTGACCTCTACGGTACCGCCTGCTCCCTCGATCTGCTTCTTCAGCTTTTCCGCTTCATCTTTGGAGACGCTTTCCTTTACGGGCTTTGGCACGCCCTCGACCAGGTCCTTGGCTTCTTTGAGTCCGAGGCTGGTTATTACGCGGACTTCCTTGATGACCTGGATTTTCTTGTCTCCAAATCCGGTGAGGATGACGTTGAATTCGGTGGGGGCCTCTTCCACAGGCGCGGCCGCTCCGGCCATACCGGCCATCGGCATGACCCCCATGGCCATGGGCGCCGCTGCGGTAACGCCCCACTTCTCCTCGAGGGTTTTGCGAATTTCGTTAAGCTCCATGACCGTCATGGCGCTCAACGCCTCGATTATCTGCTCTTTAGTGATATCCGGCATTTATCATTCTCCTTCCCGATAATTTTCGATTTTCAATTGAAGAAATCTTCGTTTCCTGGTTTACTGCTTCTGATTAGTTCAGGCAGCGGCGCCGCCCTTTTCCAGTTTGTCGGCCTGCGCGTTGAGCACGCCGACCATGTCCCGGGGCGGCCCGGCGAGCACGGATAAAAACTTGCCCATCGGGGCCTGAAACATTCCGAGAATCATTGACCTCATTTCATCCCGTGACGGCAGCTCGGAAAAGGTTTTTATGCCTGCGGCATCGAGGGCGCCGCCTTCGATCATTCCCTCGATAAGCGTAAGCGCCGCCATGTCCTTCGCCATTTTGAGGAGCAGCTTGAGGATTGGCGAAGGGTCCTTCCCGAGGAATGTAACAGCGCGAGGCCCTTCGAGGTTCGCCATCATCTTCTCGAAAGCCGTCCCTTTTGAAGCGATGCGGGCTAGGGTGTTTTTGATGACGGTGAATTTTGCCCCCTGTGGCATCAGATCTCGGCGCATTTGCCTGATCTGGGCGACCTTCAGGCCCTGGTAACCCATCAACACCGCTCCGGGACTCTCCCGGAAACGCTCCTTCAAATCGGCGATGATTGACTCTTTTTGTTCTCGACTTTTCAATCCGGTCCCCCTTTCTCGATGATACGGCGGCTCCCAGGAGCCACCCGCTCGCGGCTTAGTTCAGTCAAAGAGAAAAAGGGAGTTTCTCCGAACAACGATGAACGCTAAATGCCGGACGATGAACGTAGATTTCTTCAACTCATCATTCCTCACACATAACTCATCATTATTGTTAAGGACACTCCCGTCTGCGCAGGGCGCCAATCAGGCGTTTGATCCCAAGGGGACCCCGCGGTCTTTGACATCAAGCAACGAGTTCTCTTAATTTGCCCGGGTCTATCTTGACGCCAGGCCCCATTGTTGTGGACAATGAAATGCTCTTCAGGTACGCGCCTTTTGCGGAAGCGGGTTTCGCTTTAATTATAACCTCCGTAAGGGCGCGAAGATTATCAACGAGCTTCTGCGTCCCAAAACTCACCTTGCCGACCGCAAGATGAATAATTCCCGCTTTATCAACACGGTATTCGATCTTGCCGCCCTTCAAATCCGAGACTGCGCGGCCAATGTCCATGGAGACGGTGCCGAGTTTTGGGTTTGGCATAAGCCCTCGCGGGCCGAGGATTTTTCCCAACTTGCCCACCTTGCCCATCATATCGGGGGTTGCAACGGCTTTGTCGAAGTCGGTGAAGCCTCCCTTAACCCTCTCCACGAGGTCATCGCCGCCGACGATGTCGGCGCCGGCCTCTTGGGCTTCCCGAGCCTTGTCTCCGACGGCAAACGCCGCAACCCGGACGGTCTTGCCGGTGCCGTGAGGAAGGTTTATGGTGCCACGGACCATCTGGTCGGCCTTTTTGGGGTCTACTCCCAGCCTGTAGGCCACCTCGACGGTTTCATCGAATTTGGCCTTTGGCAGCTCGAGCACCTTGGAGACTGCATCCTCTACGGTAAGGCTCTGGGTGCTATCAACCAGCCCGCGCGCTTTGATATATCTTTTGCCAAGATTCCGCATAATGGCTGTTCTCCCTTAGACAACGAGCAGGCCCATGCTTTTCGCCTGCCCTTCTACTACTTTCACGGCCTTTTCAAGGTCGGAGGTATTTAAGTCGTTAATTTTAATCTTCGCTATTTCCCTTATCTGGTCCCGGCTGATTTTACCGGCTGCCGTGCGGCCAGTTTCCCCAGATCCCTTCGGTATCTTTGCGAGTTTTTTTAACAGTTCGCTCGTGAGGTACGACCCCACCTCGAATTGGAAACTCCGGTCCTGGAAAATGGTTATGCTCACGGGGACCTTCATCTCCTCCATTTTCTGGGTCTTGGCATTGAAGGCCTTGCAGAAGCCCATTATATCAACGCCATGCTGGCCCAGCGCGGGGCCGACGGGAGGGGAAGGGTTGGCCTTCCCTGCCGGGATGTGCAGCTTGACTCTTGCGATTACTTTTTTCATGTGCTCAGCTCTTTTCCACCTGTATGAATTCCAGTTCAACGGGGGTGGCGCGGCCGAAGATGCTTACCAGAACCCTCAATTTGCCCTTTTCCGGGTTCACGTCCTCGACGACGCCATTGAAATTGGTGAATGGGCCGTCTATAACCCGCACGTTTTCCCCCTTCTCAAATTGCACCTTGGGCCTCGGTTTCAACAGGCCTTCCGATATCTGTTTGTTGATCTTATCTACTTCGTCATCCGGTATGGAAGGAGTGCTTTCGGGCCTCGAGCCCCCTACGAAACCGGTGATCTTGGGGGTGCTTTTGACCATGTGCCAGGTTTTCTCGTTGAGTTCCATTTTGACGAGGAGGTATCCGGGGAAGAATTTCCGGCTCGAAGTGCGTCTTTGCCCACGCACTATCTCCTCCACCTCTTCGCTCGGAATCAGCACACTCTCGAAATACTCTTCCATACTGTAGTTATGGATGCGCTCTTCCAGGGCCTGTTTGGCCTTGGCTTCAAAGCTCGAGTATGTATGCACGACGTACCATTTTTTGGCCATCGCGCCCCCCTATGTGACCAGGAAGGCTATCAACCTTCCGAAAATCTTATCGAACATCCAAAGGATCAAAGCAACAAGAAACACCACTATCAGAACCGCCGTGGTGGTGCCCGTGACCTCCTTCCGGGTTGGCCAAACCACCTTCTTTAACTCCACCACGACCTCTACGCCGAATTTGTTGGCCGCTTCATGTTTCCGGGCCACGCCGAAAAGCCCACCGGCGCCCCCAAGGCTAAGCACAAAAGGCAAAACCTTGCTTCCCGTCTCCCCCAGATAAGGCCCGATATAAAACTGAACCGCCCCCAGCTCCACAATGTAGCTGAAAAACAGGAACAGCACATACCATATCAAAAGGGAGATCGCCAGCATGCCATAATTCACCAAGCTTTGATTTTCTACTGCCATGGTTTCTTCGACACTCTTCCTTATTTTTTTTACCGACAGGCCAGGGAGGACTTGAACCCCCAACATCCGGATTTGGAGTCCGGCGCTCTACCAATTAGAGCTACTGGCCTACACATCGGGATGGCCTTATTATTTTGTCTCCCGGTGAACGGTATGATGTCTGCAGAAGCGGCAATATTTCTTGATCTCCAGTTTCTCAGACATCGTTTTTTTGTTCTTGGTCGTCATGTAATTCCTGCGCTTGCACTCGGTGCACGCCAGGGTAATTATATCGCGCGGCATTGTTCTGTTCCTTCTCTTCCTTTAACTTTCAGCCCATTTATTCCAGAATATCACTAACGACGCCGGCGCCGACGGTGTGCCCGCCCTCACGAATGGCGAACCTCAACTCCTTCTCCATCGCTATCGGCATTATCAGCTCTACCTCCATGTTCACATTGTCACC
>Ga0209777_10004731_pt1 | contig 15951 bp, 11 predicted proteins | sample FrelakmetHBP12HB_FD_187147 | JGI IMG/M metagenome (GOLD analysis project Ga0209777, IMG submission 187147) | Freshwater lake sediment microbial communities from the University of Notre Dame, USA, for methane emissions studies -HBP12 HB (SPAdes)... | ecosystem: Environmental > Aquatic >...
CCGCGCGCTACTATTGGGTGCCACTTGGCGCGGCGGGTCTCCCGACCCGCCGCGCGCTATTGATTGGGTGCCATGCTTTCGCGCTGTTGCGAAAGCATGGTCGTGGGCGGGCCAGAATCATGCTTTCGCCGGGTGCCATGCTTTCGCGCTGTTGCGAAAGCATGGTCGTTGACGTGGCTGACGAAAAGCCATGCTTTCGCAACGGCGCGAAAGCATGGCACCCTCGATTGACGTGTGACGCAACGCTACTTCGTCGACGGCGCGGCCGCGGCGGAGGCGTGGGACTCGCCTCCCTCGCTCAGCCGCTGGTAATACCGCTTCAGGTATTCCTCGTAGCCGCGAGGCATCGGCTTCTCGAGGGCGTCCAGGACGTCCTTCTGGACCTCGGTCGGGACGGCGGCGCTGGAGTCGCGCCGGACGCGGACCTCGCCGCCGAGGAGCATCTGCGTGTCCTTCAGGTTGTCGACGACGACTTCCTTCTGCCTGAGGGCGCTCTGGTATCGGCCCGCGAGGATGTCGCGCTGGGTCTTGCGCATCCCCTCGATGGCGTCGTCGAGGGCGAAGGACTCGTAGTTCTTGACCTTGAGGGCGGCCTTGACGCCTTCGGCCTTGTTGCGGAGCTGGGCCTGCTTGCCGGCCAGGCTGCCCATGCGGCGCTGGACCTGCTGCGGGACGGGCCCTTCGAGGCCCTCGCCGCCGGCGCCGGAGATCTTGCCGCCGCCGGTCGACCCGCCGGGCGACTCGGGGCTCTTGTCGTCGACCTCGCCCTTGGAGAACGCGTCGGGCGACAGGCGCGTGGGGGTCTTGCGTCCGCCCTTGCCTTCGGCGTGGTCCTCGACGAACTCGCCGGAGGACTTGCCCTGGCGCCCCTCGCCGGCGCGGCCGCCCATCTCGTTGGAGTTGGGAAGCTGGTTGCCCGTCACGCCCTTGGCCGAGAAATCGGAGATCGGGCCATCCATGGCATCCCAGCCGACGCCCTTGTCTATCGAGTCGCCCAGGGCGCTCGTGGCGTCTTCCATCTCCTCGAAGAGGTCCTCCTCCTGCTCCAGGAGGTCGCCGACGAGGTCTTCCATCTGCTCGGGCAGCTCGGCGTGGGGGATTTCGGCGTCGCCGGTCATCTCTTCCTGGGTCCACTTGGCGCGGTCGGGCGTGTCGGGGAGCCACTTCTCGAGGTTCTCCTCGATGCTCTCGGCCGATTCGCGGCCCAGGTCCTCCAGGGCGACGACCACGTCCATGGCCTTCTTCGAGAGGGCGTCCTTGGCCATCTCGACGTCGGTCTTGACCTCGATCATCTCCTTGACGAGGCTCGGGTTCGACGCGTCGAGGTCGGGGACTTTCTGGAAATCGGCGATCTGCTCGGTCATGAACTTGTCCCACTTGTCCTCGATCGCCTCGAGCTTCTTGAGCTCTTTCTGGTCGGCCTCGGTGTAGTCGTCGGTGGGCCGTTTCGCGAGGTCCTTCGACGCCTCGATGACCTTCCTCTGCTGGTCGATGAACTCCTTGAGCTTGTCATGCAGATTCTTGAGCTTGTTGAGCTGGTCCGGCGGCAGGTCGGCCGACGAGAGGCTCTTCTGCTCCTCCTTGACGGCGTCGGCGAGCTTGCCAGAGATGTCGAGCATGCGGCGAAGGGCCGCGATGATGGCGTCCTGGTCGGCGGCGAGGCCCTTGACGTGCCCGTCGACGGCCGCCGCGGCGGCCGCCGGCTCAAGGTCCGCGAGCGCCTTGGCCTTCGCAATCGCCGAGGCTTCCTCGTTGGACGCCAGGACCAGCAGCGCCTCCTTCAGCGGCCGCGTGTCGCCGTCGAACGTCACCTCTTTCGTCACGGCCAGCGTGGCCGCGCGAATCGCCTGCTGGGCCTTCTCAAGGCCGGCGCCCGCCGCCTTCGCCTCGGCCGCGGCTTTCTGCTGGGCCACGGCGCTCGTCGTCGTGCGGGCCTGGACCTGCATCTCCAGGATGGCCTTCAGCCGCTCGAACAGCTTCGTGAGTTCCTGGAGCTTTTCCTGGGCGACGGCCTTCTTGTCCTCGACGGTGATCTTGAACTTCGACGTGGCCGCCACATTGGGGCCGCGCGGCGTATTGCCGCCCTGGTAGGTCCGACGGTCTTGGGCCTCGGCCCAGTAGGTGATGGTCTGGCCGAGCTTGTACTTCTTCGCGTCCACGGCGAACGCGTGGTCGAGCATAAGGTCGCGCGGGTCCTTGAACTGCTTCCACGTCTGGACGACGGCCGGCTTGGCGTCGCCTTCGAGCTGCGAGAGCAGGCGCACTTCGCCGATGCCGTACCGGTCGGCGGCCTTGAGGCTCATCTTGACGCTCTCGCCGGGGCCCGCCTCGACGTCGCGGCGCGGCGCGGTGAACTGGATGGCCGGCGGCTCTTTCGGGAGGGCCGTGATATGGTACGTGACAGCGGCGCCGTTCGGCCCTTCCTCGTCGAAACGGATGCGATAGGTGTCGTCCTTGAGCACGGTAAACCGCGCGGGGAGGGTCTTGTGACCCTCGTCCGGGATGCAGTTGAGCGTTTCGCCGCTGCCGAAGAGGATCTGCCCTCCCGCGATGGTGGCCGACACGTGAATCGCCAGGTCGACGCGCGTCCCCTGGAGGCACCGGATGTCGCCGCCGTTGTTCGGAACGCTCTGCGGCTCCAGCCCCGTGTAGGCGGGGTACGTGTAGACGACATCGATTTTCTCGATGAGGGCCGGTTCCTTGAGCGTGATCTTGTAGGTCGCGCTCTCGGTGTCGCCGATGTTCAGGCGGTAGCTGAACGGCTGGAGGACCTGCGGGATGCGGAACGTGAAGTGGTCGAGCCGGTCGTTGTCGCGGAGGAGCGCTTGGCGGCTCACGCGGCCGGTCGCTCCCTCGGTAATGTCCACGAAGCCGTCATAGGTGCGGCCGCGCGGGTCCTTGATGGTCGCCGTGATCTCAAGCGGCTCGGCCTTGACCCAAACCGCGTCCTGGGGCGTGATATTCTCGAACTCGACCGATCCGATGGCCGCGATGTTCCGGTCGAACGGGGCCAGGATCTGGTGCAGGGCCGACGAGAACCGGCCGGGCGAGATCATGATGAAACCGGCCAGAAGCGCCGTGGCCGCCAGGCCCGCCAGGAGCCGCCGGTGCAGCGTCCGCGTGCTGACGGCCTCCATCAGGTCGACGCTGCGCGCGCCCAGGGCCGCCTCGCCGATCGCCCGCTCCACCAGGGCGGGCGTCCACGAGTCCGCATCCTCCGCCAGCAGGATCGCGTTGATCAGGTTGTTCCCGAGCTGCGGCAGGCGCGTCTCGATGGTCCGCGCCACTTCCTTATCGTTCGGCTCGTGCCGCAAGGGCTCGATCACGTAGCGCCAGAACGTCGCAAGGATCGTAGCCGCGCCGAGCACCAGGAGCGTGAGGCGCCCGTAGCTGCCGAACCGGAGGAAGCCCTGGGCCAGCGTGGCCAGGAAGATCGAGCCGCAGGCGAACGCCAGGAACGCGAACGCCCCCTCCGCCAGTTGAAGCGAGCGGATGCGGGCCCGAACCTGGTCGACGCGAGCCAGCACTTCGTAGTAAGGCTGGAGATTCGTCAGCGTCGTCATACGGCTGGCTCCGACCGATGCGACAACCCCCGGGACGGGCGCACTTAAGCCCCCCCGGGCGCACCCCGCCCCCGAGAATGAACTTCATCATATTGTACGAATCGGCCCGCGTCCAGCGCAGGGTTACTTGATAGTGACTTTCGTCACGCCGGGCGTCACCAGATCAAACAAATCCTCGACATCCTTATTGAGGAGGCGGATGCACCCCTCCGAGGCGCCCTTGCCGATACTCGTCGGGTCGATCGTCCCGTGCATGCCGTAGTGGTTGCCGATGTCGATCCACCGGGTTCCCAGCGGGTTGTCGGCAGCGCCGGATTCGCGGAACGCCGACTTCGGCTTGTGCTGCGGCTGGTACGGCGGATTCCGGAGCTTCTTCTGGACCAGGAACGTGCCGTCCGGGGTCGCGTTCTCCTTGCCGAGGGCGATCGGGAAGGCCCGGATGCACGAGTCGCCGCACCAGGCGGTCAACTCGAACCGGCTCTTTGCGATCTCGACGTGGACGGGCCCCTGGACGACCCGCAACTTCTGGCCGAGGTCGAGCCGGTCGGTCGCCAGATGGTTCATCTTCAGGACCAGTTCGTGCGGGACGAGAAACCGTTTGCCGACGGTCGTCAGCGAGTCGCCCTTGGCCACCTCGTACGTCTTCAGATAAGGGAAGTCCGTCGGCGACGAGTTCGGCGAGGCGAGGATGCGCTCGGCGACATCGTTGACCGCCTTGCGGGCCTCGGCGGCCTTGGGCCCCGGGAAGCCCTGCTTCGCGAGGCCGCTGAGGAGTTTCTGCGCCTCGGCCAACCGCCCCGCCAGCGCGGCCGCCAGGGCCGCGTCGCTCGAATCGGCCAGGCCGGTGCCCGGCCCCGCCGCGGCGGGCGTCCCCGTACCGGTGCCTGGCGTCGCGACGGCCGGCCCGCCGGCGGTGCTCTCGTCGCCCGTGCCCGCCTTGCTCGACAGGCCCGCCCCCGGCGTCGCCAGGACGACCGGCTGGGGCGCCTCCTTCTTCGGCGTTTCCACGGGGGCCGTCTCGCCGCCCCCTTTCAGGTACATCACTCCAACCACAGCCGCCCCGATGATGGCGGCGCCGACCACTCCCGCGACGACCATGCGACCCACGTTGCTCATGCCACGTCCCTTCTCTTGTATCTGGCCCGGGCACAGGCGCTGGCCCGGCGGTTGACGGCGGTTCAAGGTTAAAGGTTTAAGGTTCAAAGTTCAAGGTTCAACAACGGCGGTTCAAAGTTCAAGGTTCAAGGTTCAAAGTTCAAAGTCAACGGCCAGCGCTCGCCGATGGCTCGCGGCTAAGAGGGCGAAAGGGCGGTCGTGGCCTTGGCTGTTCACCTTGAACCTTGAACCTTGAACTTTGAACCGCCGTTGTTCGCCGTTACGCGAAGCTGATGGTCTCCGCATCCGTCACCACCATCGGCACCCGCCGGTCGTGGGCCGCAAAAGGGACCTCGTCGAGAATCTGTTCCTGGAACCCCACGGCCATGACGGCGGCGCGCAGGTCCGGCAGCGCGAGGAACCGGTCATAGAATCCTCCGCCTTTCCCGAGCCGGTAGCCGCGCCGGTCCACCGCCTGGCACGGCACCAGCAGCGCGTCGATCTCGGCAACGGGCACCGGCCGGCCGTCGGGCACTTCCGGGATGCCGAGGTCGCTCGTTCGCACGGCGGGATGCGCCGCGACGCTCTCGACGCCGGCTTCCTCAAGGAGCACCGGAACGATCGTCCGCTCGGTCATCGGCGGCCCGGCCTCGCCCGAGGGCTCGACGCGCGGCACCACGATGCGCTTCCCCTCGCCCCAGGCCCAGCGGATGATCGGCCACGTGTCGATCTCCGAGGACAGCGAGAGGAACGCCATCAGGACCCGCGCCTCGCGAACCGCGGGAAGCTCCGCCAGCCTCTGGGCCAGGGCCACCCCGGCCGCGCGGCGGCGGCTGGGCGACAGACGCGCGAGCGCAACGGAGACCAACCGTCGCGTGCGGACCTTGGCCGTGGAGATGTCGTCGGAACCCATGTCGAAGGTGAAGTCTAGCGACCGAAGCGCGGTATGTAAAGTGGCGACAGTGTAGGCCGCGGCGAGCCGCGGCTTCCTTATCCGTCGAACACCCACGGCGCCGCGGCACGCCGCGGCCTACATGACTCTCGGCGTTCACAGCCCGAAGAAGTCCGGCGCGCCCTGCTTCTTCGGCCGCGCCTCGGGCTCGGGCTCTTCGCCGGGCCGCGTGGGGCGCGGGGCCGGGCCGAGGTTCGGCCCGGGGGCCCAGTCGAACGGACGAATATAGAGATACGGATGCGATTCGATGTCCACCGGCGACTCCACGAGGCCCGCCAGGATGATCCACCGCCCGTACGACAGGTTCGGCCTGCCGGGGGCCCTGGGAAAGGGCGGCTTCGGATCGGAAGCCTTCGGCGCCCCCTCCGACGGCTTGGCGCTCAGGACCCGGGATTCGGCCGACACGGGCGCCTCCGTCCGCATCACCAGCATCGTGGTCGACTGGTACGGCGCCAGCACCACGTACTTGCCGTCCGTCCCCTCGAGCGTGTCGCGAACCTGTGCGAAGACGATTACGCCGCGCGGGAACTGCTTGCCCCTGTCCAGGTCGTCCCGGACGGCCCGGGTAAACGCGTCGCGGAACCGGTTGCCGACTTCGCCGAGCCCCTGGAGCACCGCGCGGCCATTTCGCTGCGCGGCATCGACCGCCTTGTCGTCGGTGTCGGGGAACGCAATCAGCCGCAGGCCCTGCTCGCCCAGGTTGGTGAACGTCGGGTACAGCGTGTTGTTGGGCGGAAAGAAAACGCCCTCGCCCTGGCACTTGGGGCAGGTCTCGTTCACCTGCCGGACGATCTTGTGCTCGAGGCCGCCGACGCGCTCGGTGCCAACGACCTTCTCGACAGTCACCTGGCCCTTGCCGTTGCACTGCGAGCACTTGGCCCGGGAGCGAATGCTCCCGACCGTGGCGGAGAACTGGCCCGGCTTCACCGGTTCGCCTGCCACCAGGTACACGGGGCCGGGCCACAGGGGCTTCGGAAGGTCCTTCAGCGGAGACAGTTTCGGCGTCGCGGTGGCCAACGCCTTGCGGATCGCCAGGGCCGGCACGATCAGGCCGGTCGTCCCGTTGGCCCCGGCCATCTCCACGGCCACGCCTACTACGACGCCGTCCTTGTTCACCACCGGGCCGCCGTCGGCGCCTTCGGGATGCAGCCCCTCCATGCTCAAAAGAACGGGTGGATCCGCCGGAAGCGTGACGTTCAGCTTCGCGGCGAGGTCCGCGAGGTCGGGACCTTTGATGAGGTGGCCGACCGAGACAGCCAGTTCTTTGCCCCATCGCCAACCCATGCGGCAAACGGGCGTCGCGTCGTCGAGCGACGGCGGGTCGACGGCCAGGTTCAGGCCGGGCACCTGCGGCGATCCCTCGTCCAGCCGGATGACCGTCAGGCCCAGAACCGGGTCCGCCATGCCGAACTGGGTCGACGAGGCCATCGTCCCGTCCGGAAACTGGATGGACGCCCGGGCGACGCCCGTCTGCGCGAGCGCGCCCAAGTCGGTCAGGATGAACTTTCCTTCGCCGAACGCGAACCCGCTGGCCCGGGCCATCGTCAGGCCGTACCCGTTCTGCGCCGTGACAAGGCAGACGCTCGCGCCGGCTATCTTACGGAGTGCCACCAGGTCCAGCGACGGTTCGGCAGCCCAGGCCGCCGCGGCGCCGCCGAGGACGCAGGCCGCCAGCGCCCATCCCACGATGGCATATTTGTTGAGCAAGGCCGTCGTTTCCCTCGCGAGTGCGTGGCAAAACCGAACCACCAGATTGTACGACCATTGCCCGCGCGAAATCCATCATTTCCTGGCGCCGGAAACCTGGCAACATCCGGACGAGCCATTCGTACTCTATGATAGACAAAACGACGCAGAGGAACTAGAATACGGTCTGGTTCGACCTGCCCGGTTGTCGGTCTGCGCCCGGCCTGCGGGATGGGAATGCTATGGCTACCGTACCGACGACAACACCCAACGCACCACCCGCCCTCCGGATGAATGCCCGGAGGATGGTCCTGGTGTGGGTGCTCCTGGTCGTCTCCATGGCCGTCGTGGCCTTGGCGGGCACGACCGCCCTCCCGGAACTTATCCGCGAGATGGGCCGCGATCCCGCCCTCGACGCCGGCCACAAGCCTTCGTCGCTGGAGGCCACCGTCTGGTCGCCCGCCATGGCGCAGAACCGCACGTGGCGGTACATCGTCATCCACCACTCAGCCACGGCGTCCGGGACGGTGGAGGCGATCGAGCGCGACCATGCCGTGCGGCTCCACGCCGCCGGCACCGCGTATCATTTCATCATCAACAACGGGCGCGCGGCGGGCACGGTCGACGGCGAGGTCCGGCCGACGCCCCGCTGGTTTCAGCAGGAGAAAGGGTCGCACGCGAACGTCAAGGACCATCCGGAGTTCAGCCATTCCGGCATCGGCATCTGCCTGATCGGCAACTTCAGCCAGGAGCCGCCGACCCCAACCCAGATGGACAGCCTGGTCGCCCTCATCACGCTCTTGAGCGAGCGGTACGCCATCCCGCTGGACCACATCGTGGCCCATAACGAGGTTCAGAACACGGACTGCCCCGGCCGACGGTTTCCCACGGCCACGCTGCTCGGGAGGGTCCGGCAGGTATCGGTGGATAAACAACTGAAGGCCCAGGCGCCCGCCGAGCCGTTGTAGGGCTCTGTTAAACGTGAATTGATGGGTGCCACGGGTTGCTTGCAACCCGTGCTCTTCGAAGGACACGGGTTGCAAGCAACCCGTGGCACCCCTCGAAAGGAGGAGAACGAAGTGACGCAGGGGGGCAATGACTGGGACATCAACCTCGACGAATTGCCGGCCACCGGCGGCGACATCACCGACCGGATGGACCGCGCGGGGGTCCTCTCCAAACGCGACCCGTTGCGGAAGGGCAACGTCGTCTATCTCCCTCCCGCCGGCGATGTCATCATCCTGGGCGACCTGCACGGCGACCTGGAGAACCTCAAGTCCGTCGTCGAGTGGGCCGCGCTCCAGAGCCATCCGGACCGGTACCTGGTCCTTCAGGAACTGATCCACGGCGGCCCGGACGACGGCCAGGGCGGCGACACCAGCTTCCGCCTCATCGAGGAGGCGGCCACCCTCAAGTGCCGATTCCGGTCGCAGGTCCAGGTCATCCTCTCCAACCACGACCTGACGGAGGTCACCGGCAGCTCGATCCTCAAGAACGGAAAGTCCACCGGCAAGGTGTTCCGCAAGGGCATCGAGAACGCCTACGGCGCGTCGTTCCAGCACGTCTACCAGGCCTACTTGAGGTTCCTCGGGTCGATCCCCTATGCCGTCCGGACCGGCCACGGCCTTTTCATCAGCCACTCGACGCCGTCGGGCGAGGCCCTGAAGGGGTTCGACTACAGCGTGTTCGAGCGGCCGGCTACGCTGGCCGACTGCCAGCCCGGCGGAAGCGTGTACGAGCTCGTCTGGGGCCGGTATCACGACCAGGCCTCGGCCGACCGTTTCGCCGCGGCCATCGGCGCCCAAATTCTCGTCACGGGGCACCAGAGCTCGATGCCCGGCGTCAAGGCGCCGACCTCCCGCCACGTGATGCTCACCTCCGACGGGCCGTTGGGCACCTTTCTCCATACCGCCCTGGGCATCCAGATGCAGCAGGCCGTCCTCATGCGACAGGTCAGGAAGATCCGGACCCTCCGCCCGCGCGACGGCGCCTGAGCCGCAGCCGCCGGATGCGTCGGCCGTTGACGTTTCCGAGCCGCGACCGTAAGGGAGCGGTAGCGTTCGTCGCGGTCGAAGGCACCGCTTCCTTACGGTCGCGGCTCGGATAACCAAAACAGCCGGGCGCCCGTGACTGAACTGCCCCCTCCCGCCAAAACCCCTTGACAACGGGCGGCAATCTGGAAAGATACCCACCCCGAATACCCCGGCCAGGGGGTCAGGAGCCCTACGGCGTTAAGGCTCCTGACCCCTTAGACCGCGGAAGACCGACAACGGAGGAAACCATGGCCGAAAAACTCGAAGGCAACGCCCTGATCGGACAATCGGGCGGGCCGACCGTCGTCATCAACCAGAGCCTCGTCGGCGCAATCGAGGAGGCGAGAAAGCACGCCGCCATCAAGACGTTCTTCGGCGCGCGGCACGGCACCAAGGGCATCATGAAGGAAGACCTCGTGGACCTCGGCACGATTTCCGAGGCGACGCTCGAAGGCCTGGCCGTCACGCCGTCGGCCGCCATCGGCAGCGTCCGCCAGGAGCCGACCCCGGAGCACTGCCAGGAGATCTTCCGGGTCTGCCAGAAGCGCTGCATCCGGTACTACTTCTACATCGGCGGCGACGATTCGTGCAAGTCGGCCGCCCTCCTCAACGAGCTGGCGTCGACGGCCAAGTACGAGATGCGGATCTTCCACATCCCCAAGACGATCGACAACAACCTGATGGAGAGCGACCACTCCCCCGGCTTCGGCTCGGCCGCGCGCTTCGTCGCCTGGGCCGTCCTCGGCGACGACCTCGACAACCGCAGCCTCCCCGGCGTGAAGGTCAACGTCATCATGGGCCGCGACGCCGGCTGGCTCACGGCCGCCTCCATGCTCGCCCGCGAAAAGGAAGGCCAGGGGCCGCACCTGATCTATCTGCCCGAGGTCCCGTTCACGGTCGAGAAGTTCGTCGCCGACGTCAAGGAAGCCAACGCCAAGTACGGCCGCTGCGTCGTCTGCGTCAGCGAAGGCATCCGCGACCCCCACCGCAATCTCTGGGCCGAGATCGCCGGCAAGGCCCTCGCCACCGGCCTCAAGGACGAGGCCCGCAACCTCTTCGGCGCGCCCAAGAAAGACGCCTTCGGCCACTTCCAGCTTTCCGGCACGGGGGTCCTCGCCGACTACCTCTCGGGCCGCATCAAGGAGGGGACCGACATCGACCGCGTCAGGGCCGACACGTTCGGATATCTCCAGCGCTCGTTCCCAGGCTTCGCCAGCGAGGTCGACGCCCGGGAGGCCCGCCAGGTCGGCCGCGAGGCCGTCAAGGCCGCTATCCAGCGCGGCGGCAGCGGCTCCATCGCCATCAAGCGCGAGGACGGCGAGGCCTACAAGGTCACCTACGAAGTGGTCCCCCTGGAGAAGGTCGCCGGCCTCAACCAGGAAGTGCCGGCCAAGTTCATCTGCCCGGGCGGCAACGACATCTGCCCGCCCTTCCGCGACTACTGTCTGCCCCTGGTGGGCGGGATGCCGAAGACCGCGCGGCTGGAGTAGGCCTGGAGCGCCGCGCTGTGGAAGGGGTCAGGAGCCCTATCTGTAAGGCTCCTGACCCCTTTTGTCGCGCGAGGGCCGTGTTCGTTTTGCGGTATCTGGTATATCAGTTGTGATATTTCAAATCTGGGATTTCAGATTTGAGATTTCAGCAGCCTGCCCCACCGCGCCGCGGCCTACTTATTCGGCGTCACCTGCAGCACCAGGTACATCGCCTTTCCCTTCTTCATCTCCGTCATGTCCGTCCCCGCCAGGAGGACCGGCTTGCCCACGGGTATCCGCGAGGTCGTCCGGAACGTCTGGACAAGAAACTCCGGCTGATCGATGGACGCCTTTACCGATTCCGTGACGGCACCCTTGTACGCGAACGCCGAGGTGGTCGTCTTCGTGGTGACTCCCTTCGGGTCGGTCACAACGCTCCAGACGTCCACCATCGCCGATTCGCTGTCGGGGGCAAGCCTGGGCATGACCTGAAGCATCACTCCCCAAAGGGCCATGTCGATCGTGGGATCGATCCCCACCGCACCTTCGGCTACGACCGGCTGGGTGTCGGCGATAAGGGTTTGGGCCCGCCCCCACGTCAGGTGAACGATCTGGCAATCGAGGCATGTGGTTCTGCCCGAGCGGACGACCTCCGCGCCAACGTCTTTCAGCGCGGCCGCGGCGGCTTCCACGGGCGAGCCCGGCTTGGTCTTGGCAGCCGCCGAGAGCTTCTCGACCTGGGCATCGTCCAGGAGAACGTATTTCGCTTCGACAGTCACCGTGCGGACCCCTGCCATCCCCTTGCGGAGATTGTCGAGGAACTCCTGGATCTTCTTGTGGTTCTCGGGCGTCTGGGTGACGACCAGCCAGCGGTCGAGGAGTTCTAGGGCGCCAACTCCGCCCTCGTCTACCCACGTGCCCAAGCATACGTTCCTAGTGATGACGAACCGAAGCTCGTCGAAACCGATCCGCACGAGGGGGCGTTCGCGAGTAGCGGTTGTCTTGCCGTAGAGCTCCCCCATTCCGCCAAAAGCGCCGCCCGACACGATAGGGAAGCCCGGGGGCCGAACCGCACCTTCGTACGGGTAATCCTTTGTCAACACCAGGTCCTGGATGTCGTACATCCGAGTAACCACGTTCGGCGGTGCCTCGGGCTTCGGCTTCTCCTGGTCCTCCGCGGCACGCGCCGCGCTCCCACCCAACGCCAACACTCCGACCACTGCCAGCAGTCCCAGGATTGTTCGATGCGCGTGCATGCCCGCCCTCCCACTTCTCCCGACAGGTTTCCTGGTGGGACACGGAAGCCGCGGCCCACATTCACAATGCGAAACGCGGCACGTCCTACAGCACGCCCTTCGTGCTTGGCGTTCCCGAGACGCGCGGATCGACCGCGATGGCGGCCTTGAGGGCCCGCGCGAAGGCCTTGAAGACCGCCTCGGCGATGTGGTGGTCGTTGGAGCCGTAGGCCAGGTTCACATGGAGCGTCATCTTCGCGTGGTTCACGACCGCCTGGAGGAATTCCTGGACAAGCTGGGTCTCGAAGTCGCCGATCCGCTCGCCGGGGAACGTCACGTTGTACGCGAGGAACGGGCGTCCCGAGAGGTCCAGGGCCACCTCGACGAGCGACTCGTCCATCGGCACCGCGACGGAGGCGAACCGCGTGATGCCCGCCTTGTCGCCGAGGGCCTTATCGAGCGCCTGCCCGAGCAGGATCCCGATGTCCTCGACCGTGTGGTGCAGGTCCACGTCGACGTCGCCCGTCGCCTTCACCGCCAAATCCACGAGGGCGTGCCGCCCGAACAGGGCCAGCATGTGGTTCAGGAACCCCACGGGCGAGGCGATCTCGGTCTTGCCCGTGCCGTCGAGCGCCAGCGAGAGCTCGACCGCCGTCTCCTGGGTCTTGCGGCTCACACGGGCGCTTCGGTCGGCCTTGGCCATGTTTGGTGCCTCTCCACGAAAGAAGGTTCAAAGTTCAAGGTTCAAGGTTCAAAGTCAACGGCCAACGTTCGCCGATGGCTCGCGGCTAAAATGGCACAGGGGCGGCCGTTGCCGTCGCCGTGGTCGTTCACCTTGAACCTTGAACTTTGAACCTTGAACCGCCGTTTGCCGTTCACTTTGAACCTTGAACCTTGAACGTTGAACCGCCGTTGACTTCCTCGGCTGCCGCCAGGAACGCGTCGTTTTCCTCCGGCGTGCCGACGGTGATCCGGAGCTTGTCCTGGAGGCGCGGCGAATTCCAGTATCGGATGAGGATGCCGCGCGCCTTCAGCCCTTCGTACCACGCGCGCCCGTCGCCGCCCGGCACGGCGGCCAGGAGGAAGTTCGCCTCGGAGGGATACACGCGGAACCCAAGGCCCGCGAGCCGCTCCGCCAAGCGGGCCCGCTCGGCGCGGATCTTCTCGCGGTTGGCGAGCATCCACGCCTGGTCGTCCAGAGCCGCGGCCGCCAGCTCGATCGAGACGGCGTCCACGTTGTACGAATCCTTGACCTTCGCGAGGCCCTCGATGAGGTCGGCCGGGCCGACCGCGTAGCCGAACCGCAGGCCCGCCAGGCTGTAGGATTTCGAGAGCGTCCGGAAGACAAGCACGTTCGGCCGCGCTTTCGCCAGTTCCATCGCGTGGCCGCCCGCAAAGTCCACGTAGGCTTCGTCGATGACGACCGCCCCGGGGAACCGGCCCGCGATCTGCCCGAGGACCTCGGGCGGCGTCCAGGTGCCCGTCGGCGCGTTCGGATTGCAGAGGATCGCCAGGCGGGCCTTCGCGCGGCACAGGTCGGCCACAGGGAGCGAGAAATCGTCATTCGTAGGAAGCTCGATCGCGCGGGCTCCCTGGAGCGCGGCCAGCACGGGATAGAGCGAGTACGTCGGTACGGGATAGACGAGGCCCTCGCCCTCGCCGCAGAATGCCCGCACGGCCAGCGTCAGGAGCTCGTCGCACCCGTTGCCACAGAGGACCTGCTCGCGGCGGACGCCGGCCATCCGGGCGACGATGTCGCGGACCTTGTCGGCCATCGGGTCCGGGTAGCGGCGCAAGCGCGACGGGTCCACCGTGCGCAGGGCCTCCATGACCCGCGGCGACGGCGGATACGGGTTCTCGTTGGTGTTGAGCTTGACGAACTGCTCGCCCGGCTTGGGCTGCTCGCCGGGCGTGTAGCCCGCCATGGCGTCGATGTGCTTCCTAATGTATGACATGCGTTTCTCGCGTAGGGGCGGCCCCATGTGGCCGCCCGGCAGTTGTTGTCGTAGGGGCGACCTGCGGTCGCCCGCCTTTGACGTTTCCGAGCCGCGACAGTTATGGAGCGGTGCTGTTGACTTGCCGTTGCCTCGGCGGCCCCACCAAGGCACGGCACCGCTCCATAACTGTCGCGGCTCGGATCAAGGCACGGCCACGTCAACGGCCGGGCGGCCACACAGGGCCGCCCCTACGAAAGGCTCTTACGGCTTCGACTCCAGCCGCTTTCTCACGCTCTCGGCGTGGGCCGCGAGGCCCTCGGCCTCGGCCATCCGAAAGAGGTCCGGGGCATCGGCGGCCAGGCCCTCGTACTCATAACTGACGACGCTCATCGAGCGGAGGAAATCGTTGGCCGTCAGGCCGCTCGCCCACCGCGCCGTGCCGCCCGTCGGCAGCGTATGGCTCGGCCCCGCGACGTAGTCGCCGACGGCCACCGGCGTGTACTTGCCGAGGAAGACGGCCCCGGCGCTGCGAATGTTCCGCAGCACCGCCTCGGGCGACTCCGTCTGAATTTCCAGGTGCTCCGGCGCCAGATCGTTGACAACCCGGGCCGCCTCGTCCAGGTCCTTCACGAGGACGATGGCGCCGTACTTGTCGATGGACGCCCGCGTCGCCTCGGCGCGCGGCAACTCGGCGACCTGCGTCTCGATCTCGCTCTCGACGGCCCGGGCGAGCGCTTCGTCGGGCGTCACGAGGATCGCCGACCCGGGATCGTGCTCGGCCTGGCTCAGCAGGTCGGCCGCCACGGTCCGCCCGCGAGCGGTGCCGTCGGCCAGCACGATCACCTCGCTCGGGCCCGCGAAACTGTCGATCGCCACGCGGCCGAAGACCCTCTTCTTCGCAAGCTGGACGTAGAGGTTCCCCGGGCCGACGATCTTGTCGACCGGCCGCACGGTCTCGGTCCCGTAGGCGAACGCCGCAATGGCGGGAACGCCGCCGATCCGGTAGACCTCGGCCACGCCGGCCGCGCGGCACGTCGCCAGGACGGCCGGGGGGATGTCGCCCTTGGCCGACGGCGGGCACGCCACCGCGACTTCCGGCACGCCCGCCGCGAGCGCGGGCACCGCCGTCATCAGGACCGTCGACGGGTAAAACGCCTTGCCGCCCGGCACGTAGACGCCGACGCGCGCGAGCGGCCGATACAGCAGCCGCAGGCGCCGGCCCTCGCGGACGATCGGGCGCGGGTCCTTGTGCAGGAAGTGCCGCTGGAACCGGCGGACCGAGTCTCGAATCCGCGTCACGGTCTGGATGAATTCGCGTGGCATCGAGGCATAGGCAGCCTCGATGGCCTCCTCGGAGACGCGGAGCTGGTCGGGCGCCAGGTCGGCCTTGTCGAACTTCCGGGTCCACTCGCAGACGGCCGCGTTGCCGCGCTGGCGCACGTCGTCCAGAATCTGCCCGACGCCGGCCGCAGCCTCGGACGCCGACTCGCCGCCGGACACCATGCCGCGCTCGACGCTGAGCGCGTCGCGCAAGGCCGCCAGTTCCTTCAGGCCCTCGGGGGTCCTCGCATCAATGCGGCGTATCACGTGAAAGCTCCTCTCACACCGCCTCGCCGGTCGAGAAGTCATACACCCACGCCTGCATCGCCGGGCGCCACTCGATCAGCTCTTCCGGCTTGAAGAAGAGGCCCATCTCGAAGGCGGCCGCCTCCGGCGAATCGCTCCCGTGGACGAGGTTGAACCGGTTCGACGCGCCGAAGTCGCCGCGCAGGGTCCCCGGCTCGGCGGCGGGGCCGAAGGTCGCTCCCATCATCTTGCGGACGACGGCGAGGGCCCCCTTCCCTTCCAGCGCCAGGAACACCACCGGGCCGGACGTCATGAACCGGATGAGCGGCTCGTAGAAATCCTTTCCCTTGTGCGGCGCGTAGTGCCGCTCGGCCAAGGCCCGCTCGATCCGCGCCATCTTCAGGCCGACGACCTG
>Ga0209777_10004732_pt1 | contig 15949 bp, 13 predicted proteins | sample FrelakmetHBP12HB_FD_187147 | JGI IMG/M metagenome (GOLD analysis project Ga0209777, IMG submission 187147) | Freshwater lake sediment microbial communities from the University of Notre Dame, USA, for methane emissions studies -HBP12 HB (SPAdes)... | ecosystem: Environmental > Aquatic >...
CAAGCATGATCCATGCACCTCGAAACGGGGAGTCTCGGGTCGAGGTACACGTCAATCAGCGGGATTGAGAGAAGTGTCGAATGCTGTGGGTAGCCGTCCCTGGCCACCTTCCTTTCAACAACTTACAGCCACCCCAACGCCCGGTTTCATTCCAATTCATTCCAAAACTTGTGGCCCGCCGGGATGTACCTCAGGAGTGAATCGAGGCTTACGGGGAGTGTTGTGAGCGGCCCTCATCTCATCCCAGGCGCGGTGCGGATCGTCGGTCCGCCCGCGCTTGGCTCAGTGTTAGGAGCTAATGATGAGAGCCGTACTGCGCAAAGCGGCACGCCTCGTTGCCGTGGCGTTCGTATTCTTCTGTTCTGAGAAGACACTCGCGTCGGTGTGGAAGGTGTGGCCATGACTGCGCCTGTCGTGTCACCGACCTATCAGCCGCCCCAGGCCCTCCGCGACCCGGCGCGGCTGAGAAGTTCCCTGTACCTGAGGGCGTCCACAGCCAAAAAGACCGCCAACCACAGACAGCGAAGAGTACCGCCAGCGTCCGGAGATCCAGGAAGAGCGGCTGCGGGCACTCTGCAACCAACGGGGCTGGCAGGTGGTGGGTGTTTACTGCGACCGAGCCTCGGGCCGCAAGGAAAGGCGGCCTCAACTGGAGCGTCTCATGGCGGACGCCCGCCGGGGCCGGTTCGACGTGGTCGTTGTCGCCGCCTTCGACCGCTTCGCCCGGTCCACCAAACACCTCGTGACGGCACTGGACGAGTTCCGCTCTCTCAACATCCAGTTCGTCAGCCTCCGGGAAGCCATCGACACGAGCACCCCGATGGGCAAGGCGATGTTCACCATCATCGGCGCGATGGCCGAGCTGGAGTCGTCACTCATCAGCGAACGCACCGCTGCCGCGATGGAGTACACGCGATCACACGGGACCAGGACAGGTCGGAGTATCGGCAGGCCGCGTGTCGTGTTCGACCGTGAGCGGGCACTCGCCATGCACAACGCCGGGATGAGCTACCGGCGGATCGCACGCGACTTGGGCGTGTCGCCGCCGAAGCTGCACGCGGCGCTCAAGGAGTATCGGGGCACCCGTTCACAAAAGGCCACCGCCCGGGAGACAGATCCCGCACTGGTGGAGAAGGCCGGACCGGAGGTGTCGCAATGATCCGCAAGGCTGCCTTTGATGAACGCCCGGCAGGCCCGCGCCGTCCCGGCGGACGCCCTCGCCGGGAGGTGGATCTGGATAAGGCCACGGCGCTCCTGGAGGCAGGCTCCAGCATCCGCGAGGTGGCCCGCAGGCTCGGCCTGGGCTACGGCACGTTATTCACAGCCGTCAGAGCTGCCGGTCTGGGGCACCGGCAAAGTCCCGGCAGGACGAAGGCCCAGACGGGCATCCCTACTGATCGAGAACTGATCGGAAACTCCCAGACGGATGTGTTATGAATGACTCTCAAACCGAATGCCCGCTGACGGGCACAGCTCCGCTGGCAGCCGGGTCTGAATCGGACCACCTCAGGCAGGTTCGGGCGGCGCACGGGAAGCAGACGCCCGACCCGGCGGTCCGCTCTGCCATCCGCGCCGGGAGCCACCACCGGAAGGATCACACTCCGAACCCGGAGACTGCCGAGCGGATGGTCAAGGCATACCGGGACCACCGCTTAAGGGCAGGAATGGGTCGTGGAGCAAAGCAGGGCAGTACACACCTGCGATTGCCCCGGCGGCAATCGAGATCAGCCCCTCGAAACTCAGAGTAGAAATATCACCCGAATCGATCGCGAGGCCAAGCGCATCGATATGAAGTTAAGGGCACGGACCTGATCAGAGGTGAGGCAGCAACCGGACGGCTCGGTTCTTCCGCCTCGGAGAAGGGCCCGGTGAGCGTCAGCCCGCCCGCCAACTACTGGGACTTAGGAGGTCCACTATGAGAAACAAAACTCTCGCGACGTTAGGTCTACTGGCGTTGCTCGCGGCAACTTCCGCGTTTGGCCAACAGCGCCTGAGATTCGACATCCCGTTCGAATTTCATGTCGGGAACGTTGTCATGCCCGCCGGTCAGTATAACGTGGACCTGTCCACCAGCGGCAGACAAGACGCCCTGTCTCTCGCGTCCTCTGGACGCCGAACCGGGGCGTATGCCCTGACGTACAGAATCGGCAGAGATGACGCGCATTCGGAGCGCAGCCGCCTGGTGTTTAACAAGTATGGAGAAACGTACTTTCTTTCGGAGGCGTTGCCCGCTAACGGAATGGGAAGCGCTCTGCCCAAGTCGAAGACCGAACGTGAACTCCCCCGCAGCGCCTCGCTGGCGCCAACGAGCCAGGTCGTGCTCGTCGCTCGGCGATAACAATTGTGGCGGCCCGGACGCCTGTGGGCGTTCGGGCCGTCCGGATCGTTTCCCCTCCGCGATCGTCCAGCGTGGCCGCGGTTCCTTTGGCAGTATCCTAAGCTTCAACTGACTGTGCGAACCTCGGGTTTCCTCCTCGTCATCGCCGCCATCACCCCCGCGACGTGCGCGACGAGGAGCCTTCTGCTTGGCGACGTGGAACGTGGCAAGGCGTTGTTCCAGGGCCTCAACTGCATCGTCTGCCACAGCGTGAACGGGGTGGGCGGGCAAAGGGCACCGGATCTTGGGCAGGGCCGGGATCGAGGCTTCAGCCCCTACGACATGGCAGCCCTGATGTGGAACCACGCTCCAGCGATGTGGGGCGCGATGGCGAGCCAAGGTGTGGCAAGGCCCGCGCTGGATGAGCAGCAGGCTGCCGACTTGTTTGTTTTTTTCTATGCGGCACGCTATTTCGAGACGCCCGGCGACAGCAAGCGCGGAAGGCAGCTGTTTTCTGCCCGGCGCTGCGGGCAATGTCACGGAATTGAGTCTCCCGTCCGTGCGGGCATTAGGCCGGTCGCCGAGTGGGAATCGCTCTGGGACCCAATCACCCTCGCCCAACAGATGTGGAACCATTCCCGCAACATGGTGCGCGCGCTCGACCGGTCGGAAGTCCCTTATCCACTGCTTTCCGCGCAGGAGCTGACTGATCTCCTCGCCTGGCTGCGAAACTCGCGGCAGCAGGGCCACACGGCAGCATTCGCTCCCGCATCGCCGGAGAGCGGCCGGACGCTGCTTGTGTCCAAGGGCTGCGCCGGATGCCACCGCGGAGCGCTGACCCTCGAATCTCATCGCACCCGCTACAGCCTCACCGACTTCGCCGCGGCCATGTGGAACCACCCGTTCCGCACCGGACAACACCAGACGCCGCTCAACCCTGAGGAGATGCGCCGCCTGGTTGGTTACCTCGTCGCGACGCAGTTTTTCGAGGAACGAGGCGATCCCGACCAAGGCAGGCGGATCTTTGAAAGGAAGCGGTGCAGGGTCTGCCACGACAATCCCTCCAGTGGCGCGCCGGCCAGAGCCATGATGGAGGGCCGCATGACCTCTTTTGGACTGGTGGCTGCCCTCTGGAAGCACGGGCCGGAGATGATGAACAGAATGCAGCGCCAGAAGATCGTCTGGCCCCACTTCGCAGGCTCCGAAATGGCGGACCTTTCCGCGTATCTTCATGGGCGCCAGTTCAAACGGCGGACATCTCCTTAACGTCAATGCCGTTCGCTGGCCGGAACGGGCGGCATCCGAACCGTGCCACCGCCCGCCGCCTGCATGCTGCGCTGGCTCTGGAAGGGCGTGGTGTACTCGAAGCTCTCAAGCTGGCCCGCTTCCCACCACTCTGGTAAGCCGCATGCTAGAATTCTCACGGGATCGCGGTATTCGCTCAAGAGGCATGGATGAACGTTGCGCTCTGGGTGTCGGCCACGTCTTTCACCCCCGTTCTGATTTCCGCTGTCGCCTTCGCGCTGGGCTCTCTGCTGACATTGCTGCTTTTCCGCCGTCGTGGGCACAGCCTGCTCCTTCGGCTGGAGAACGCCCGAAAAGAAACCGAGCGGCTGAAGCTGCAGTTCGACGGTGTCCGCGATCGCGCGGCCCAGTTGCGCGAGCAGTTGTCGGCCGCGGACCGGCAAGCCCGCCTTTCGAATCAGCTCACCATCCTGGGCCGGTTCACGGCCGGGTTCTTGCACGAGTTCAACAATCCGCTGGCGATCGTGGCGGGCCGTATCGAGGTGTTGCTGGAGGAACGCAAGGAAGACGCCAGCCTGTGCGCGGACCTGCGACACATGTTAAAAGAGACGCGCTACATGGGGAACGTCGCACGAACATTGCTCCAGGCGCTGCGGCACGAGCGCGGAGGGGAGGCCTTCACGGCGCCCGTTCCAGCCGAAATCCTTCGGGAGACGGCAACGGCGCTGGGGCCTGCCGCGGAGAAGCAGCGCGCGCAGATCATCGTGGAAGCGTCCGATGTTCCGCCAGTTGACCTGCCGGACCACGTGGTGGGTGAGGTGGTACGTGGATTGATCTCCAACGCGCTCGAGGCACTCAAGGGCCGGGAAGACGGCGCCATCTGGCTGCGGCTCGAGCCGTACCGGACCCCGGGCTCCAAGGTGGTGCTGAAGGTCGAAGACAACGGGCCCGGCGTTCCGGAAAGCATCCGCGAGCACCTGTTCGAACCGTTCATATCCCAAAGCCCCGGCCGGGAGCGGCTGGGCCTGGGTTTGTTTCTGGCCGCCAGCCTGATGGACACCTATGACGGCTCCGTGCGGTATGAGACCAGGAACGGCGGCGGCGCCAGTTTCGTGGTCGAGATGCCTCCGGCCCGCTTCACCCGCGGACAACCGTACCACTGGTTCGTGAAGGGGTCTACCGGGTGAACCGTATTTTCGTGATCGACGACGAAGCCGCGATGGGCGAGAACATTCAGCGCATGTTGCGGTCGCCCGAGACGGCCGTGTCGGCTTTTCAGGACCCGGTGAAGGGCCTGGAAGCGGCTCTGGCGAAACCGCCGGACCTGGTGTTGCTCGACATGCGTATGCCGGGGATGTCGGGCCAAGAGGTTTTCGGGCGGCTGCACGAGGCTCACCCCGAACTGCGCGTCGTTTTTCTCACGGCCTTCGGGTCGGTGGAAGGCGCGGTGCTCGCCATGCGCAACGGCGCATTCGATTACCTGGAAAAGCCGTTCGAACGGGACGACCTGCTGCTGGTGGTCAAGCGCGCGCTATCCCAAGCCACGCTGGAGCAGGAGGTCGAGACGTTGCGTGGAAGGCTCGAGGCCCTGGGGGAAACGGACGAGCCGCAGAGCCGGAGCGCCGCCATGCTCGAGCAGATCGAGAAGTGCCGGCGGGCTGCGGTGACCGACGCGACGGTGATGATCCTGGGAGAGAGCGGCACCGGGAAGGAGGTGATGGCGCGCTTCCTCCACAGCCGAAGCCGGCGAAAGAACGGCGCCTTCGTGCCGGTGGAGTGCAGCGCCATGCCGAGCTCCCTGGTCGAGAGCGAACTGTTCGGCTACGAGCGTGGTGCGTTCACCGGAGCGGATCGCACCAAGAAAGGACTCATCGAATCCGCCGACTGCGGCACCTTGTTCCTGGACGAAATCGGAGACCTGGGCGTGGAGCTGCAAACCCGCCTCTTCCGGTTCGTGGAGGAACGCCAGTTGCGGCGCCTGGGCGGTCTCGAAACGGTCCGGGTGGATTGCCGGATTCTGTGCGCCACCAACCAGGATCTGGCGGCCAAGATCAAGGCCGGCACCTTCCGCGAGGAACTGTTCTACCGGCTCGGCGTGGTCACCGTGAAGCTGCCCGCGCTGCGCGAGAGACCGGAAGACATCCCTCACCTGGCGCGGTTTTTCCTGGAGCGGTTTGCCCGGCGCTACGGCAAGAACCTGACCGCCTCTCCACGTTTCTACGAAGCGCTCCTGGGCCAGCCTTGGCCGGGCAATGTGCGCCAGCTCAGGAACGTGATGGAAAAGCTGACTGCCCTCCACCCGGAAGGCGTGCTCGAGCCGGGAGACCTGGCCGAAGATTTCCCCTTCGCCGAGGCAGTCGCCGACCTGTCCGTCCTTCCCTGGAAGGAGGCTCGGGAGCGTTATCTGGGGAGTTTTGAGCTCTCTTACGCCCGCTCTGTGCTCGCTCGTTGCGACGGCAATCTCAGCGCTGCCGCGCGGGAGGCAGGGGTGGACCGTAAGACATTCTATGCTTTGCTGAGGCGGGAGAAGGATCCCCAACCTGGGGAATAGATTCCACGCCGATTCCTTACTCATTGGGGAATCCGCTCCCCATGTCGAGAGGCGGGGGCTTCCAGGTCATTCATAACAGAGGGCCGCTTTTTGGAGAATCGCGTGCTTCGGGTCCGCTGGACTCAAGAGGAGCACTCTCATGTTGGCCCGAAACAGACGCTGGATCCCGGCTGCCATGCCGGTTCTCACTGCACTTGCCCTGACTGTCCTGTCTCCACAGCCCTCCCGCGCGATCCCCGCGTTCGCGCGGAAATACGGCGTCAAGTGCTACACTTGCCACCTGATCCCGCCGGTGCTGAACAAAACCGGGTACTTGTTCAAGCGGCTTGGGTACCGTATGCCTCCGGACGAAATGGACGGGATCAAGCCCGCGCCGAAGATCTCGGAACTCGACCGGAACATCAAGTTCAGTATCACGAACTCTCTCGCCCTGATCACCCAAGGCAGTTTCACGGCTGAAAAGACCGCGGGAGACAGTCCCAGCTCCAAGACCAGTTTCAACCTGGATGAGGCGGCGTTGTTTGGGGCAGGGTCGCTGCCGCAAAGCAACTTCTCTTACTTTGCTCATTATGAGCTCTTCCAGGATGGCCAGAGTTTCCTGGAACAAGCCGTGGTCGGTTACACGGGCGGGCGCGCCAACAGCAGCTTTTTCGGCAAGGCCGGCGAGATGCACATGCAGGAGGGCGAGGGTACGCGGGGCGCCATGTTCTACAACCTTTTCCCGGATCCATCCCTCGTTCTCACCAACGTCAACCCGCTCAATTTCAGCCTTGACCAGCACCCTGTCGGCCTGAACGCGGGATACACCTGGGCGTCCCCCTATTTCAAGCAGGTCATCGGGGTCTCCGCAAAAGTCACGAATGGACTGAACGCGGATGGCAGCGAGATCCAGTTCGACTCCACCAAGAACTCCAAGGATGCATGGTTCGACGCCGATTATTGGTTCGGTCCGGACGGCGGGGTCACCTTCATGACCTATTACGGACGCAAGGACCAGGTCCAGAACCAGGGCACGCCCGATGAGTTCACCTATCGACCGACCATCCGGCGCTACGGAGTCTTTGGCAACTATCTGTTCTTCGACAAACTGGACGTCATTGGAGGCTATCTCAGGGGCCGCGATGACTGGAAGGACATGCTGGCCGGTACGACCACCAACTTGACCTCGAATGGCTACCGCGCGGAAGTGGACTATTACTTCAAGCGAGGCACTGCGGCCATGGCCCGGTACGACCGGCTCAGCCAGAGAATCCCCGGCGGGCCGACGGCCAACACGGAGTCCTGGGGCGTCGGCGGCTTGCATGCGCTGACGGAACAGGGCAACGTCGTCATACGCGCCACCTACAACCATGAACGCGATACGGACCCCGTCTCGGGCGCCGTGAATACCGATAAGCTTCTCCGAGTTGACTTGCGATTGATGTGGTGAGGGACAACCGACATGAAAACACTGTTTCGAACGATGACCCTGGCTCTATTCTGCATGCCTTTTGCAATGGCGCAGACCAGCAACGTGACACTCCCGCAGGATAAGGGGCCGGACAAGATCGATGTCTCCGGCTACCCCGCCGAGATGCAGGCGGGCTACAAGTTGTTTGCGTCTAAGTGCTCCAAGTGCCACACCATCGCCCGGCCCATCAACACCATGATGACCAGGGCGGAGTGGGAGCGCTATGTCAAGCGCATGATGCACAAGCCGAACTCGGGCATCGGCGACAAGCAGGGCAAAGAAATCTTCGAGTTCCTGGTATACGATCAGACCACGCGAAAGGACAAGAACCCGAAGTCCTTCTTCCCGGCCTTGACCGACGAGGAAATCGAGAAACTGAAGCAGCAGCAATAGCGGGGGCCCATGCGCTATCGGGTAACGGTCCCGGACCAGGAGTATTTCGACCGGAATATTCCCTGCCGCACGGCGTGTCCGATCCACACCGAGTGCGGCCGGTACGTCCAGGCCATCGGCGTTTCCAGGGATGAGGAAGCGTATCTGCAGGCCAGGGCCCCGAACCCGTTCGCCTACGTTCTGGGCAGGATCTGCGCGCATCCCTGCGAAGACGCCTGCCGGCGCGGCAAGATCGACGAGCCGATCGCGATCTGCGCTCTCAAGAGATACGCCACCGAGCGCCACAATCTCGGCATGGGGCACGACCCCGCGCGCAAAGGCGGTCCGCCCGCTTCGAAGCGCGGGAAGCGGATCGCGATCGTGGGGGCGGGAGTATGCGGCCTGACCTGTGCCCACGACCTGGCGCTGCTGGGCTACACCGTCGAGGTCTTCGAATCCGCGCCGGTCCCGGGGGGGATGCTCTACCTGGGGATCCCGCATTTCCGGCTGCCGCGGGAAATCATCAAGATGGAGGTCGATAACATACTGGCCCTGGGCGTGACGCTTCATACGCGCGTGACGCTGGGGCGGGATGTTACGTTCTCCGAACTCCGCTCCAAATTCGACGCCGTGCTGCTGGCCACCGGCCTGAACAAGGGCCGGGAATTGAAGGTTCCCGGCGGGCACCTGGACGGCGTATTGAACGGGATCGACTTCCTGATTAACGTCAACCTGGGCTACGAAGTCGATCTGGGCAAGAAGGTCGTGGTTGTGGGCGGCGGGAACGTGGCGGTGGACGTGGCGCGATCGGCGCTGCGCCTGGTGCAGGAGCCTTCGTGGAACTCGGGCGCCGCCGAATCCGGTGCTGAAAGCCTGCAACCCGCGCTGGACGCGGCGCGCATGGCATTGCGTTCCGGCGCCGAGCAGGTGTGCCTGGTGAGCCTGGAATCCCGCGAGCAGATGCCGGCCTGGAAAGGCGAGGTCCAGGAGGCTGAGCAGGAAGGCATCGTCGTCGAGAACGGATGGGGGCCGAAAGAGATTCTCGGCCAGGACGGCGCCGTCACCGGCCTGAAGGTGCGCCGCTGCATCTCTGTCTTTGACGAAAACGGGCGCTTCAACCCGGCCTTCAGCGACGAAGAAAAACTGATTGAGGGCGATAGTGTGGTCCTGGCCATCGGCCAGCAGGCGGACCTCTCCTTCCTGGGGGGCGACGAAGCGGTGGAGATCACACCGCGTGGAACATTGAAGATCGACGAGAACCTGATGACTACGGCTCCGGGCGTCTTCGCCGGCGGCGATGTGGCGTTCGGACCGCGCGTTCTGGTGGAAGGGGTGGCCAACGGGCACCGGGCCGCCCGGTCCATACACGTCTACCTGAACGGCAAAACGCAGAAGACGGTGCTGAGCCGTTTCCGCATCTTCAGCCAGTGGGAGATGCCGCGCGGATTCCTGAGCATTCCCCGCCAGAAGATGCCGATGCTGCCAACGAATCGCCGCATCGGCATTGCCGAGGTTGAAATGGGCTTCGACGAGGCCCAGGGCCGCGCGGAGGGTTTGCGCTGCCTGAAGTGCCAGGTGAATACGATCTTCGACGGCTCGAAGTGCATCCTCTGCAACGGGTGCGTGGACATCTGCCCGGAGCACTGTCTCCGGCTGGTGGATTTGACGCAGATTCAGGGAGACGCGCGGTACGAGACCTTGATCGCAAACCGGTTCGGAGTTTCGGCGCGTGAACTGGCGCCGGGCCAGGGCGGCGCAATCATCAAGGACGAAGAGAAGTGCATCCGCTGCGGGCTCTGCTCCCAAAGATGCCCGACCCATGCGATCACGATGGAAGCCTTGGAGCAGCAGGAGCGCGAAGTATTCGAATGAGTCAGCAGGAGAAGAACAACGCCATGAACCGACGATCATTCCTGAACTGGGGCGCGGCGGGTCTGGCGGCCCTGTGGGCTGCCATCGGTGTGAGCTTGGGCGCGGTGGTCCGGTTCCTCAGTCCGAGCGTGTACTACGAGCCCCCACTGGACTTCAAGATCGGCCACCCGGGGGATTACGCCTTCGGCCTTCCGACCTTTCTCGCGGAAGAGAAGATCTTCGTGTTCCGCGACCGGGAGAAAGGGTTCGCGGTGGCCAGCGGCGTCTGCACCCATCTCGGCTGCACGGTCGGCTACTTCCAGAGCGACGCGAGCTTCCATTGTCCGTGCCACGGCAGCGTGTTTCGGGGCGACGGCTCGGTCCAACACGGCCCGGCGCCCAGGCCTCTGGAATGGTTCGAAGTGACTCTGGCCCGAGACGGACAACTGAAGGTGGATAAGGACCACGTGGTTCCCGGGTCCTATCGCCTCATGGTGTGACGATGAATCCCATACGAGATGCCTGGCAGTCGATCGTCCGGCGGGACCCGCTTTCCACGGACAAGGGGAAGTCCGAGCTGGTCTTCCTCAACGTGTGGCTCCACATCCACCCCGCCAAGGTGCGCAAGGAGCACTTCAAGCTGAAGCACACCTGGTACCTGGGCTTCATCACGTTTTTCCTGTTCCTGATCTTAGTAACCACCGGCGTCGCGTTGATGTTTTATTACCGGCCGCAATCGCCTCAGGCTTACCAGGACATGAAGGACCTCCAGTTCGTGGTCTTTCTCGGGCCCTTCCTGCGCAACATGCACCGGTGGTCAGCCCATGGTATGGTGATCTGCGTCTTCCTGCACATGTGCCGGGTCTTTTACACCGGCTCCTACAAGAAGCCACGCCAGTTCAACTGGGTGGTCGGCGTCTTACTGTTCCTGCTGACGCTCGGCCTTTCCTTCACCGGTTACCTGCTGCCGTGGGACCAACTGGCGTTCTGGGCCATCACGGTGGGGACGAATATCGGCAGCTATGCCCCACTGGTCGGCTCCCGCCTCAGGGAGTTAATGCTGGGGGGGCACGGCGTTGGCGAGTCCGCCCTGCTGCGCTTCTATGTGCTGCACGTGGCGGTGCTGCCCTCGCTGGTGGTGCTCCTGACCATGGTGCATTTTTGGAGGGTCCGCAAGGATGGAGGTCTCTCGAGGCCGCTGTGGAAACTCAAGCCGGCAAGCTCCACGCCGCTGGTAACCATTGACGCACCGGCGAATCCGGGACTTGCGGTCGCTGTTGTGCCCGCGGTAAAGGACAAGACCTACGGGCTGATGGAGGTGGTGACGGGCAAGCCGCTGTTCGAAACCGTGACCGAGGAAGAGGAAGAGGATACGGTCTTTTCCTATCCGTTCGCCTTCTTCCGCGAGGCCGTCGCACTCCTGGCGACGGTGACCACCGTGATGGCGGTCTCGCTGTTTTGGAACGCGCCGCTCGAAGAACTGGCCAACCCCGCGAAAACGCCGAATCCCGCCAAGGCCCCGTGGTACTTTCTGGGGCTCCAGGAGTTAGTCAGCCATTCCGCGCTGCTGGGCGGAGTGGTGGTGCCGGGTCTCGCTGTGCTGGCGCTGCTTGCCATTCCCTATCTGGATTCGAACCCGAGCCGCCGGCCGGCAGAGCGGAAGTGGGCCATCTGGGCTTTCACGCTGTTTGTTGTGGTCAACATCGTTCTCATCGTCATCGGGACACTCTTCCGGGGCCCGGGTTGGGCCCTGGTGCCACCATGGGTACACATCTCCGGAGCTGAGTAAATGGAACGGATCATGCCGAAGCTCTTCTTCGCGCTCAGCCTCACTGCGCTGGTTCTGATGCTTGCGGCCATCTGGCAGGCCAGCACTCCGGCGTGGAAGAAATACCAGCAGGAGTTCTACGGCATGGAAGCGCAGGGTGAACCGAACGCCGCTGCCAAGAGCGCCGTATCCACCGCGCCTGTGACCATTCGGCAGGTCCTGCTGCCAGGATTGCAGCGAGTGGACCGGTGCGGCACGTGTCACCTGGGAGCGGAAGATCCCACCATGAAAAGTGCTCCAAGTCCGTTCACCTTCCATCCCAACCTCGCGCCGCATCTTCCTTCCAGGTTCGGCTGCACGATTTGTCATGGCGGGCAGGGTCTGGCGACCGACAAGCAAAACGCTCACGGGCAGGTCGCTTTCTGGCAGGAGCCGTTGCTGCCGAAGGACTACATCCGCGCCTCCTGCGGGCGCTGCCACAAGGAAGGCGATGTGCCTGGCGTGCCGGAATTGGCGGAAGGCCGGCGCCTGTTTGAAACGCACGGCTGCCGCGGCTGTCACAAGCTGAACGGTATGGGTGGAAGCATTGGCCCGGACCTGACCGAGGAGGGTGCGAGGCGCCGCTACCCGCAGTGGCTGGAACACCATTTCCTGGAGCCCAACGCCGTATCCTCCAGTTCGCCGATGCCCAACTTCCACTTCACGCGGGAGCAGGCGCGCGCCCTGACGTTCTACATGCTCTCCCTCACCAGCGAGCAGATGGGAAGCTACTACTCTGGCGTGCGTGTGATTCCGAGCGCCACTTATGGCCGGCAACTGTTCGTCGAAAAGAACTGCATCGTCTGCCACAGCATTGGCGGCGTGGGAGCCAAGGGCGGCTCGGACCTTCTCGGCGTGGCCAAGCAGCACTCCGTCGGCTGGCTGGACGAGCAACTAGTGAATCCCGAACTGGTGTATCCAGGAAGCACGATGCCGGCCTACGACATGGAGACGAATGCGAGGAAGGCGCTCATCGCCTTTCTGGCTTCGGCCACCGCGGATGATGCCCGGTCGATGCTCTCCGGGCGGCCTAAGGCGCTCAGCGCCAGAGACGCGGCGATCGAAGCGGGCAGACAGAGCTTTGCCCGTTTTGGCTGCGTGGGCTGTCACGGCCTGGAACTCCAGGGTGGAGTGCCGAATCCCAACAGCCAGGGCGGAGAGGTGCCTTCGCTTCTGCATGCGTCGCAAGACTATACCAAGGAGGAGGTCATCAAGATTATCCGCAACGGCAAGGTGCCGCCGCTGGAGGATCCGAAGAAACCTGCCTCGCCGCTGTACATGCCGTCCTGGAAGAACGTGCTCGCAGAGGAAGACATCAACCGGATTGCCGACTATCTCTGGTCGCTGCAGCCGAAGAAGGAGACTTGGTAACGTCCGCCCCCGGCTGCGGCAATATCGATGACGCTGCGATCGTGTTTTCTCCAGGCGGCTTCTATCGCAACCACTCGGAAAGCGCTGTCGGAAAAGCCGCATTGGAGAGCTTAAACGGGGCTGTCTGATGTATACTCGTGAACACGAGGAAGAGAAGGAGCACTGGGCTGCGGAGGGACTGAACTTACTCGATCACCCGGAACGTTTTTATTGACTGAACGGTCCCACACGCAGGAGTTCGTCAGGGGTGTTTGGCTGACGCCGGAGGATCTCTATGAAACGAATGCTGTTGGCTGCGGGCTTTTGCACACTCAGCTTTAGCGTGGCGTTCGGGGCCGAACTGATACTCGGTGACGCGCGACGTGGCGCAGAGCTGCTGCGTACGCAGAAATGTGTATCGTGCCACAGTGTACGTGGCGAGGGAGGAACTACCGCCCCGGACCTCGGAAGAATGATTGGACGGGAGTACACACCCTCATGGATGGCCAGCGTCATGTGGAACCACGCCCCGGCCATGTGGGCCTTCATGGAAAAGCAAGGGATCCCGAAGCCGCAGTTGACTGAGGCGCAGGCGGCCGATCTGTTCGCCTATTTTCAGTCGGTCCGCTTCTTCGAGCGGCCCGGTGATGCCGGGCGCGGCAAGCAAGTCTTTGCATCAAAGCACTGCGCCGACTGCCACGGGATTTCTTCTCAGGTTTCAGGAGGTGGGCCACCTGTGGCATCCTGGCAATCCGTGGCCGCGCCCATCGTACTCGCACAGCAGATGTGGAACCACGCTTCTCAGATGAAGGCAGCCATGAGCGCGCGGCACATCCGATGGCCGGAACTCACGGGGCAGGAACTCACCGACCTGGTCGTGTACGTGCAGAACCTGCCGCAGACGCGAGGCCGTGTGGCGGAGTTTTCACTCGGTCCCGCCGGAAATGGAGAGGCCCTTTTCAAGGAGAAGGGTTGCGGCACTTGCCACACCGGCAGCCTCGCCATCGAGAGGCATCCCACGAACGGCACTCTGACCGATTTCGCGGTGTCCATGTGGGCGCATGCCCCGAAGATGTTGGAATACCGACGAAAGACGGGGAGTTCCCCTCCAAGGCTGGAGGAGGGCGAGATGCGTCAGATTGTGGCATATCTGTGGTACACCCAGGTTTTTGCCGAGTCCGGCAGCCCGCAGCACGGACGAAAGGTGTTCGCAAAGAAGAGCTGCGGTGTCTGCCACAACGATCCTTCGAGCGGCGCTCCCGACCTGAAGAACACTCTGGCCGCGCGCAATGCTCCCCTGCGCCCCTTCTCGATGGCTTCCGTGTTGTGGCTGCATGGCCCGGCCATGCTGGAGAAGATGAAGAAGACGAATCGGCAGTGGCCGCTGTTCTCCAAGTCAGAGATGGTGGACCTGACCGCGTATCTGAACAGCTCCGAGTTTCTGGGCTCGAAGTAGACGGGGACGTGTGTTGGTTCAGCCTCACGAGGGACGACCTCCGGGAAGAGAACCGCGGCCTGCCGATGGACCAGCGCTATGAGCGGGCGCTGGCGCTGGCCAAGACGCGCCCGACGCCGCTCTCGCGCGTCCTGCTCCGCAAAGCCCGGCAACCATGCCGGACGCAAGCTGCCTTCGGGTGATCGTCATGCAGTGCAGTCTACGCCGGAGGTGCCGCGCAGTCAGGGGGAATCCGGCGGCCGCCGGCCTTACTTAAACGTAACGTGCGCCGTGTTGGACCGTTTCCCCGCAGCCGTGAGGATGATCGGAACGTCGCCGCGGCCGGCGAGGCCTGGCGGTACGATCGCGTTGATTTGATCCAGGCTGACGAAGCTTCCTTGCGGCCCCGCATAGGCCACCGTTGCGGGCACGCCGCCGATGGAAACCGAGACCTGGCCGGACGGGGTGCCACGGATTCCGGTGCCATAGAGGATCAGGAAGACCTGGCCGCCACCCGACAGGTCAATCGGACGGGCGAGAATCGCGCCCGTGCTGTCCAGAGTGAAGAGATCCTCCGGAGTCTGCTGGCCGGAAGCGGATACGCGAAGAATGTTGCCGGCGATCAGGCCGTCCGTGTTGAACGTAAACAGGCCGGGCTGAAACGCGGCGATGCTCACCAGGCCCGTGCTCACGCTGCCGTCGCTCGCCTTAACCGTGACTGTCGCCGCACCGAGTGCCGCCGAAGGAGGAACCTGATAGTTCACTTGGCCGGGCGAGACATAAAACAACGGCGCGAGTGAAGCCGTGCCGCTCGAGTCGGTGATCGTCACGGTGGTCCCGCCGAGCGTCGTCTCGAGGGAGCCCGAGGCGCCGGTAGAGGTCGTCGCCAGTTGCGCGCCGTAGCCGCTCACGATCGAATCCGGGGCGACGACCGTCTCGGTGCTGCCCGGCTCTACGCTGGTGACCACGCGGCCGCCCTGCGCAACCTGCTGATTGACCAGTCTGTCGGCCAGGCGTTGCACGCTTCGCATGAGGAGAGCGGGGGGCTCGGGCGGATTCGGATATCGGGCAAAGAACTTGTCGAGCGCCTGCTGTTCGAGCGCCAGGGCGCCAGCGAAATCGCCGCCCGCTGCGAGCAGATCGCCCTTCTCAAAGTACGCCTGCAGGCTATCGGGCTGGCGGCCTATGAGCGTGTCGAGCGCGGTGCCTACGCCCGCGGCATCGCCGCGAAGCCGTGGGTAGGCCGCGAGCGCGAGATACTTGGAGGCCTCGTCTTCGGCTGCCAGGGTACCCGGCTCGTCCTGCAACTGAACCGTGGCGCCGCTGCTTTGCACGCTGCCGGTCCAACTTCCGGCGGCGGCACCGGTCGTGGTGTCCAGCGTGACCGAAAGACTGTAGAGGCCGGGGGTGATGGCGGCCGTATCGGTGGGCGCCACCAGCCAGACTGCCTCACCCGTGGCAATGCCGTTCAGCGAGAGCGCGGAGGATGCCGGCGGCACCAATTGTACCGGCCAGTTCTGGGCCACACCGTTCTGATCGCTGATCGAGAGGTGCAGGGCGTGAGTAGATCG
>Ga0209777_10004733_pt1 | contig 15949 bp, 14 predicted proteins | sample FrelakmetHBP12HB_FD_187147 | JGI IMG/M metagenome (GOLD analysis project Ga0209777, IMG submission 187147) | Freshwater lake sediment microbial communities from the University of Notre Dame, USA, for methane emissions studies -HBP12 HB (SPAdes)... | ecosystem: Environmental > Aquatic >...
CCAGACCCCCGCCGAAGGGGCGAAGCCCCTTTGGAATCCCCTACGCTGAATCACGGAACCCGGGACTAGTCGCGTACACCGGTGAGCTTGGCCAGCTTCAGCGTACTGAACAGGGCCAGCGAGACATACCACTTGACCCGAATGCGGGTGGCATCCTTGGTCTCCAGGCTGCCCACCCTCTCCACCTGAAGGCCGCCCGGGCTGGTGAGTCCAGCCGTTGCTCCCTCACCGAACTGAAGAGCATAGATGGTAGAGCAATCGTTGGAGGTGCCCACCGTCTTGTTATCGGCTATCCAGTCGTTCACCCCGACAGGTATGCCGTTGTAGAACTGCACCACCTGGCCGAACTGGTTTCGGTGGGTCTCCAGCATCCCGCTGCCCGCGCCCCGGCTGAGGGAAGTGAGCTTGCGGCGGCTGCGACGGCTCAGCAGAAGCATATTGGGCTTGCCGCCCCTGACCTTATCCATAAGCTCGTCTAGCTTTTCCAGGGTAAGGGTGCCCCCGTTGGTGCCCATGCTCACGGCCTGCCCCGAGACACATAGCTTGTCAATGCCATCGAAAGACTTGGCATCCACAGAGCTATCGCCATTCACAAAGCCATCGTCGAACTTCTGCTGCACCGCCTTGGACTTGAGCTGGACTACGGCTGCCTGCAAGTCCTGCAGATTGGAGCGGGTGGCCGCCAGGAAGTTGTCCACATCAGCATCGCCACCCAGGATTTTGAGTGTAGCCGTCACCTGGGTAAAGGTGGGAGTGGACTCTGCCCAGGTATCGCCCACATCGTAGAAGCTGACGCTGGCTGCCTGATTCTCCCGGTTATAGGTGAGGCCATTGCCCACAATCTCAATAAAGGGCAACAGTTGGAGCACCGGGCTGTCATAGATGATGGTCTCGATTACCCCTACCAGCAGGGTATCATTGGAAAGCTTGGCCGCTTCGGCTAAAGTTAAAGCCATTTTCTCCTCCTTTCGATATCATGATTCTTTCAACCCCCTATATCCCCCACTCTTGGGGGATTTTTGAGGGAAACTGGGGGGCACCCCCCAAACCCCCGGTCCGCCTGAGGCGGACACCTCTTTCCCCCCTCTCCTGTGGGAGAGGGTAGGGGTGAGGGGTACCCTCTAGCGTCGTGCCAGGCCGTAGGCGATTTTCTCTGCGGGAGAGAGCGCCGACAGGTCAGGCAGTCCTCGCGCCGGAGCGCCGGCGGGGACTCTTTCGGCGCTTACCTGGGTCTCCAGCCGCTGCTTTATCCTATCCACGACCTGGCGAGCTGCGGCAAACGAGGCATCAACCTCTTCCGGTGTATCACCTCTAACTAGCTCCTCAGGCACCTCCGGGGTCTCGGCTAGCAGCCGGGCGCGGTACTTGCCTACAGCCTGAGCCAGGTTGCCCCTGAGAGCCACCACCTGGGACTCATAGGCCGCCCGCTGCGTCTCAAGCTGGGTTAGCTGCGTCTGTAGTTGTTCCAGCTCGGCCGATGGCTCAGCTTGAGCCTCAGCCGTCTCTATAACTTGTTCCTCAGCCATAGTTCACCTCCCTTCATGATTTCAGTAGCTGACTGATGGCATAATAGAACATATGTTCGTTTACTGTCAATGGGGAAATGTCACTCTTGACAATGAAAAGGGGGATTCCACAAGGGCAAAGAGCTTTGGGACACAATGAATCATACCCACTCAGATATAAATTGGCCTTGATGATTTACCAGCGAGGAACTTAAGCTAGCAACTCAGAGGGTTATCTTAATAAAAAAGCCTCCGGATTCTCACCAGGAGGCTCGGTCATGTTTCTGTTGGAGACAGGCTTGATACCTGGAATCTACCTCACCGAAATGTTCTGAGCCTAAAAATAAAGAGTCCAGCACTGGCAATGATACTCCGCTAGCTTTTAACCCCGGCTCTCTTGGTAGGTCTTTTGGGTTTATTCTCGAAAAGCTTGACCACTCGCTCTCTGAAGTAGCGCTGGACATATGAGTTCACCGCGCCATCAGGATAAAGAATGCGGTTACCGATAAGTGGCTTAAGCTTAGCATCTAGGGCTGGTTCGGAGAAGTGTATGCCAATAGTATCGATAAATTCTTTCTTAGAATATATAGTATTTTCCCAAAGCCATTCCCACATATCATTTTCAGACTCACCTTTGAAGTCAGTTAATTTCTCTGCGCGTTTTACATCAAGATTGGTCCAAGCTAGAATAATCTTGACGAGCTCCGTATTGTCTGCTACTAGAAGTACTGTTTCCGGCTTCTCGTTCTGCTTGAACCAGGCCAACCTTTCCACATAAAGGTTTTCACTCATCTCATCCTCTATAGCCACTTCCGTAAATCCTCTTTTAGGTAATAATCGCATTTGAGTTCAGTCAAGAGGCTTTTCACGTCCGTGGCGAACCTGTGCCAGTTAATACTCTTGGAATGAGGATGATAGTTGAGTGTGCCGACTTTGAATTTATCAACAAAACAATGAGTCTGCTTGATAATCTCCAATGTTACCTCAGGGTAAAGGACAGGTTCCAAACTGATCCAGGTTTTAATCCCTTTCTCATGGGCTCTAAATAGACTATTTATCCTTTCATCCGGCAAAGCGGCATCGGGTTCCCATTTCAATGAAACATTGTCATCCAAATTAGTGAGTGTAACTCCGAACCAATCGTTACCGGCTAGTAAATCAAAATCTCTCTCTGCACGCTGTCCGCCTTTGGTCAATATCATTACGTCAAGATTGTAAGAATGTAAGACCTGGATGGCTTGTCTTGACAGTTGATACTGTTGATCAATTGGTTGATAGGGATCGCACGTGAAGCATAATAAGACTGCCCTCGCTTCATGTTCTAACTGCAATCTACGAGCATCCACAATAATCTTCTGCAGGATGTCTTTTCTTGGAGCAGGTTGGTGAAATATCTCTCTTGTAGTGCGAAGAAAAGCAGGAGCGTAGCAATATTCACATCGATGACCGCAGCCACTGTAGAGATTAACAGCTAGCTGAGAATACTCCAGGGCTTTACCCCGTGGTTCGTAAATTACGGAGCTTTTGGTTAACATCTACATCTTTCCACAGCAGCCAACTCACAACAAGCGTCAAAATTTAAAAACAACGGAACTGTTGTTCTTATTTTAAAATAATTCTAACAGGTACAAGCTACACTGGCAAGCGAATTTTGTCACAGCGCTGAGGCATTTGCAGAAAAAAGATATTTATATTAATAATAGAGAGTGATCACTATAGATAGACTTTTATTTTGTTTTTGGGTGAGTTGATTTCTTTTAAATATCGTGGTTTCCCAATCCACGTTATTAGAATTAGATATGAAAAGCGCCAGCCCTGCAAAGCTGTCGCTTTTAAAATTTCTGGTGGAGACGGGGGAGAGAGCCTGTCTCAAAAAGCTAGCAGAACCTATTCCAATCGGGCATGCGCTCGGATACAATAGTGCAAATGATAGCGAGGTGATGCCCGATGCCGTTGCGCCAGTTTAGCCGCCAACAGGCCTGGCTCTTGCCGCCAACCATTGAAGAGTTGATTCCTGATGACCATCCCGCACGTTTCGTCGCCACGTTTGTGGACGCACTCGACAGGTCAGCCTGGGTAGAGTTGGGAATTGGGCCCGAAGGTGAGGCGCTCGGTGCCCCAGCCTACCATCCCAGGGCATTGCTCAGCGTATGGCTCTACGGCTTCATGACAGGAGTGCGCTCGTGTAGAAAACTAGAGGCAGCTTGCAGGGACCAAGTGCCTTATCTGTGGCTGACGGGCTGGCAGCATCCGGACCACAACACCCTGTGGCGCTTCTATCAGGCCCACAGGCAGCATATGCGCAATTTACTCCAGTATACCGTGGCCACAGCGGTGGAAACGGGACTGGTTGACCTGGCGGTGCAGGCGCTGGACGGCACAAAAGTAGGAGCCAACGCCGCCGGTGACAGGACCTATGACGGGCCTGGGCTGCAGCGCCTGCTTGAGCGGGCAGATTCAGAGATAGCCGAACTAGAGGCACAGAACGAAGGGGGCCAGGATCCACCTCCAGCACGGCTCCCAGCGGAATTGCAGCAGGCTCAGGTGCTGCGGCAGCGAGTACAAGATGCCATGAGTCGACTAAGCCGGAGCAAGGGAATTACCAAAGTAAACCTGACTGATGAGGATGCCAAGCTAATGAAGGGCCGCAGCGGAATCGTCATCGGCTACAATGCCCAAGCGATGGTCTCGCCTCTCAACCAGCATAAAGCGCAGGGACGGGATGTTGATTACGGCCGCAGACGTGGTAGACAGCGCAGCCGATTCCGGGCAGATGGTTCCCATGCTGGAGAAAGCCGAACAGATGACAGAACAGCGAGTCCCCGTCACTCTGGCAGACGGCGGCTATCATACTGCCGCCAGCTTGGAAGCCGGCGAGCGCCGAGGTCAGTTGCTGGTAATGGGGGAGCGATATCAGGCCTCTGCCACCAACCCTTACTTCAAAGACCGGTTTCACTACAATGCAACCAGCGACAGTTATACTTGCCCCCATGGCCAACAGCTTCCGTTCCGCGGGCTGCGCTGGTCCAGGCTCACTGGTTCGCGGTCAATACGCGTGTATCGCGCCTCAAGAACGGTTTGCCGCACTTGTCCGGCCTTCGGCGTCTGTACCAAAGACAAGCATGCGGGACGCGCACTGTGGATTAGCTCTTCCGACGTGCTGTTGCTGAAACACCGACAGTTGATGCGTTCGGAGGAAGCTCGCAGTCTGTACTCACGTCGCCGGGAACTGAGTGAGCCCACATTTGGCATCCTCAAGGACCAGATGAACGCTAGGAGGTTTCTGCTGCGGGGCCTGGCCAACGTCAGAGGGGAGTTCATTCTCCTGGCGACGGCTTGACTGTGCATCGTTTTGGAGTTGACCTGGTCTGAAACAGATACACCATCGTTTCCTTTATGTGCCCCCAATGCGTATAATGATAAGCGTTGTGAGATGAGATGTTAAGCGTATCAAATATCACCAAAGCCTATGTCGACCGGGTATTGTTTTCAAATCTTAGCTTCAATGTTAATGCGAGGGACCGTATTGCTTTAATTGGTGCAAACGGTTCAGGGAAAACAACGCTGCTGGATATCCTTGCGGGAGAATCCAGCCCCGACTCGGGTCAGATAATCAAACAGAATAATATCACCATCGGCTACTTGAAGCAGGACATAAGTCCGTCTTCGGAAAAGCAGTTGCTGCAGGAAGTGCTGAACGCCTCTTCTAAAATAAGCCGACTGGCGCACCGCATCGCCATAATTCAAGAAGCGCTGGCAGAGGAGACGGATAGCAACAATTATGACAAACTGCTGCACGAACTTGGCGAATTACAGACTGCCCATGAAGCAGCCGGGGGTTACAACATTGAATACGAGGCAAAGGCCATTCTTTCCGGATTGGGATTCAAGCAAGAGGACTTCCCACGTCCGTTGAGTGATTTCAGCGGTGGATGGCTGATGCGTGCCTCGCTGGCCAGGCTTCTATTCATAAAGCCCGATATACTGCTCCTGGATGAGCCAACCAACCACCTCGATGTTGAAGCCTGTGTCTGGTTTGAAAAGTACCTTGCCGCATATCCTGGAGCAGTCATCGTTACTTCGCATGACCGGGCATTTCTGAACAGGGTAGTCGGCAAAGTGCTGTCTATTGAGCCGGGGGAAGTCATACAACACCGTGGAAATTACGATGAATACCTGATTGCACGCGAGCGAGATCTTGAAGCAAAGCAGAGCGCAGCAATGCGGCAAGAGAGGCAAATAGAGAAAGAAATGCGCTTTGTCGAGCGCTTTCGTGCCAAGAACACCAAAGCCAGCCAGGTACAAAGCCGGATAAAACGCCTTGACAAAATACAAAGGATCGTGCTGCCCAGAGCTACCAGGAAGATAAATTTTTCGTTCCCGGAGCCGCCACGAAGTGGCCATGAGGTAATAGCGCTCAAACATGTCGAGAAATCATACCTTACGAACACGGTCTACCACGATCTGAATCTCGTATTAAACCGCGGGGATAAAGTAGCTCTCGTCGGTCCTAACGGTGCCGGCAAGACAACGCTGCTCAAGATTCTAGCTGGAGTGCTGCCCTTCGAACGGGGTGAACGTATCACAGGCCATAATGTGGTAATAGCGTATTACGCTCAATACGTGCTTGATCTTCTCAACCCGAACAACACCATCATTGAGGAGTTACATCAATCAGCTCCTCAAGAATCTGAGCAGAACCTGAGAAGAACCTTAGGTGGCTTTCTGTTCAGTGGCGATGACATCCGCAAGCCAATTTGCGTCTTGTCTGGCGGGGAGAAGGCTCGTGTGGCGCTGGCTAAGATGCTGCTTCAGCCAAATAACCTGATGCTGATGGATGAACCAACCAATCATCTGGATCTAGCGTCCAGGGAGATACTAGCCGACGCTCTTAATGACTACCACGGTACAATATGCCTGATAACCCATGACCGTACGCTCATGCGGCAGGTCGCCAACAAAATCATTGAGATAGAGAACGGGCACCCCGAAGTTTTCCCGGGCGACTATGACGGCTATCTCTACAAGAAAGAAACTACCGCGAAGTTGGCAGAGGGACTGGTACAGGCTCCCAAAAACTCTGACCAGTCTCGAAAGGGCGATACCGGGGGTAATAAGCACCCGGCAAAAGGCGGTCAACCGCAGGTACGAATTGAGAACGAACTTCAGAAGACCCTGAAACGTGAAGGCGCAAAAATAGCGAAACGAATCGCTGAAATAGACGGCAGACTTCCGGAGCTCGAGATACAGCTTGCCGAAATGCAAGGGCTGTTTTCCAATCCGAACTATTATGGTGATGCTGATCAGATAGTTAGCTTCAGTGAAGGATACCGCCTCTTGAATGAAGAAATCCACCTTATCATCGAAGAATGGGATCGCCTGTCCACAGAGGCGGAGAGGATAACCAAGGAACTTGAGGAGTCCAATAGCTAAGTGAGGACTCCCGTGTGAGTGTAATTGCGAAATATGACTCACATATATGATATGATTAATATTATGATAGAAAAGATGAAATCCGAATATGAATGTTGCTGATCGTGTCAATATAAAACCGGGCTTGCAGGTCTCAATAGTATTAAAGCAAGACCAGCGATCCGGGAAATTAACCAAAGGGATAGTCAAAGATATTCTGACCAAATCTCTTGCTCATCCCCATGGCATCAAGGTCCGCCTGGAAAGCGGTCAAATTGGTCGAGTAAAAGAAAGGGACATTGTTGTCTAAGATATTGGTCGATGCCGATGCCTGCCCTGTGAAACAGGAGGTCTACCGGGTAGCCAGACGCTACGGGCTAAGAGTCACACTGGTGGCCAACTCTCCGATGCACGTCCCTGCCGAGGACTGGATCGAGCTTGTAGTTGTGAGTGATCAGTTCAATGCGGCGGATAACTGGATTGTAGAGTATGCCATGAAGAACGATATTGTGATCTCCGGGGACATCCCGCTCGCCTCACGGTGCCTGAAAAAAGGGGTCCGAGTATTGGGGCCAAAAGGTCGTATTTTTACTGATGATTCCATCGGTGATGCCCTCGCCACACGGGATCTGATGTCTCACTTGCGTGATGTCGGAGTAGTGACTGGTGGTCCGGCTCCCTTCGAGAAACGAGATCGTTCCCGGTTTCTGCATAGTCTTGACATGATTATCCAGGCCATTCGCAACGGGAAATAGTGAACAACGAAGTCTGCTCTGCAGTTGGTCCACAAATCTGATTAACGGCATGACCCCGGATCTCAGCATCCGGTGATCGTCACCTCTCTTGTGGCTGAACAGAACGTTATTCTGTTCAACAAGGTGAGCAAATCCCTGCCCCCCCAGCCTTCCCGGGGCAGGTTATCATTCCAAATAATCCCTGAGTTTCTGGCCTCTGCTAGGGTGGCGCAGCTTCCGCAGGGCCTTAGCCTCTATCTGACGGATGCGCTCCCTGGTGACGTTGAATTCCGACCCAACTTGCTCTAAGGTGCGACTGCGATCATCCTCCAGACCAAAGCGAAGCTGGAGCACCCGCTGCTCGCGGCTATTCAGGGTGCCGAGCACTTCGTCAATCTGCTTCTTGAGCAACTGTTGAGAAGCTATGTAAGAAGGAGGAGTGGCGGTGCGGTCCTCAATGAAGTCCCCCAGATGGCTATCGCCGTCCTCACCTATGGGCGTCTCCAGCGACATCGCCTCCTGGGAGACTTTTATGATCTCCCTGACCCTCTCCGGTGGTAACTCCATACCCTGGCCGATCTCCTCGCTGGTGGGCTCACGGCCATACTCCTGGACCAAGCGACGGCTCACCTGAAGCAATTTGTTGATGGTCTCCACCATGTGCACCGGGATGCGAATAGTGCGGGCCTGGTCAGCAATGGCCCTGGTGATGGCCTGCCTGATCCACCAAGTAGCATAGGTGCTGAATTTATATCCTTTGTGATAGTCAAACTTCTCCACCGCCCGGATAAGGCCAATGTTGCCCTCTTGAATCAGATCCAGTAAGGACATACCCCGGCCACTATACTTCTTGGCTATGCTGACCACCAGGCGCAGATTGGCCTCGTCGAGTTGCTTTTCTGCGCGTGTCCCCTCGTTCTTGAGAATCTCCAGATGAAAGTGGAACATCTGCTCATAAGGCTTCAGCTTGGACAGAAAAAGGGAAGACTCCACCAGACAGTCTATTTGGCCAGGCGAGCAGTTGTCGCCCGCCAGCTCCAGCAGGCTAACAGGTAGCAAGCGACTGCTCAAGGCAAAAGTGGCCAGGGATTGAGGAACCTCGGCCGGATCGCAGTCTAGCTTACGGACTACCGCCTCCACCAACCCTTGATCAAACTCCCCGTCAATTGCCCGCCTCAGCCCCAGATCAGCCAGGCGCTGCAATAGGCTGGGCTTTGGCGACAGTCCCAGGTGCTGCTCCACCAACTCCATCACTGGAAAAGACTGGGCTAGTTCCCTCAGCAGGGCCACCATGATTTCCTCCGCTGAAGGGGTGCGGTTCAGGCTGTGGAATAGTCCCTCTTCTATTCTCTCAATACACCTCCCCTCCTCCATCCTGGCAGCCAGCATCTTTTCATTCTCAGCGTTGAGCAAAGGAACCCTGCTTATCTCCCGTAGATACGTGTGTACGGGGTTGTCAATGGCTTCCTGCTCCACCCCCAACCCGGCTTTCAGGTCTGCCCCCAGTTTGAGCCCTTCCTCAGCACATTGCTCAGCTTCCAGGCCATCTTTAGACCAGAATTCTCCTGTAGAAGGCACGACCTTTTTGGCCAAGTTTTCATCAGCTAAGAAAAGGTATATGTCATCCAGATTATCAACTTGACGGCGAGTTGGGGACTGACTTTTGGGGGTAACAGTCAGACTCTCATTCTCATCTCGTTGAAAGGATTCGATCGTTCCTACGTATTCAGTAATCATCCTACTCCTTTGGATCTAGATGATGGAGCTTCCCTAAGAGCTCATGGGCGATGGTGACTATGCCCGCAGCGACCTTGCTGCCAGCGATGTTGTCTGACTTGGTCAGCATTGCCAGTTCTGAGGCTTCTCCTAGAACACCACGCCTGGGCAAGAGATTGTTGATGCTCTGCCCAGCATTTCTAACTAAGAAGAGACGAGTAGTAGATACCGATTCTCCGGGCAGAAGCAGTTTCCACCGTACGGCCTGTAAAAATATCGAAAAGACTACAGCAGAGAATGCCAGCAGTAATACGTTCCAAGAGACTTTACCAAATGCAGTCTGTACACTGCCCCAGTCAGCGCTTCGTAAGGCTATCCATCCCAACAAGAACGCCAGCATAATGCTGGCGATGACCCACAAATACCGGAATGATTTGTTTCTTAGCATGCCCCCGCTTCCCCTCGTGTATAGATAACTCTCATTGGCTACACTGCTCACGGCATGTGTTACATTCACTATCGAACGCAGTTAATCGGCCTACACTGTCGTTATCATCTTGCATATTCTCTATTTCCTCGAACCATAAGCCGGCGAGTTCTCCCCATCTTTCCACATACTTAAACTGAGTGTTGACTTCTAGAAAAGGTTGGGCATTCTTGATATTATACAGTTTCAAGAACGATATATTTGGAAGGCTGCCTGCTTGCCAGCAAGTCCGTAGAAAGTCAAGGGCCTTATCAGAAAACAGCTCTTTTACTCTTGGCTCTATGAGGTCGTTTACAATTTTCTCTATGCCTGTATCCTCCAGTAGTTGACTTGCAACGTTTGCATATGAACCATTGTCAAACACAAATCCCTTACTCCTAAGCCACGCGTATGTGTCCTTCTGATTACCGGGGCCAAGCCCCCAGAGAAAACGACTCGAATTCTTCAAAAATCTTTCGAGCTTCGCCTTTTCTTTAGCGTTCAAATTGCCCCTGCTTCTTGTATTAGTTTTCAATCATCATATCATATGTATATTATATTGTCAATTTATATTATTTTAAAATGTATAATTATAATATTGCAATAATGTTAATGTTTTGCTAAGGGCGATAGTCCCTAAGTCGTTGCTTGAAATATCTCGCATTTGGAGAGTGCTGAAAAAGTCTTTATCAGTCCACTTTACCCCCCAAATTTGGGGTAATTTAGAAGCTGGGGGATGCCCCCAGACCCCCACCAGGAAGTTTCCTGGACCTCTTTTTCAGCACTCTGATTAGGAGTTGAACGAATAGCCAGATTGTTTGACGTCCTCCCTGGTTATGGAGAGGTTAGACACCTGCCTAGTCCTGCCGCGCGAGAGCTGCAGATTTCATAACAGGCGAGGTCATATTGGTTGACGGTGGGTACCTGCTTACATAGGCCGTGCCACTGTCATAGTAAACACATTTTCTGACTAACCTCGAAGCTCCTTCGGGAGTAGCGGAGGAGGCAAGGCTTAATCGCATCAGTCTCAAATTGTCCGCCCAAGACGTCGAATTGACAGCCTCCTGGCACGAGTTTATAATCACAATCAAGGGCAATGACCGATGAAAATCGCCTCATTGTCAGTTGAAATGGGAAATTCCGGATAATATGGCCCATCAGATAGAGAATTCAGCGAGAGGAGAATCACAATGAGATTGAAGGATAAAGTGGCCATAGTTACTGGGGCATCCTCGGGCATCGGCCGGGCCACCGCCTATCTCATGGCCAGGGAGGGGGCCAGCGTAGTCATCGCCTCCAGAAACATTGAAGAGTTAGAAAAGGTAGCTCAGGACATCAGAAAGTCCGGCGGCAGGGCACTGGCGCTAAAGACCGATATAGCCAACAATGATGAGGTGAAGCAGATGGTCGAAAGGACCATCTCCCAATTCGGCCGGCTGGATATTCTGGTTAACAATGCCGGCAATGTGCCAGCTCCTACGATACTGCTCCACGAAAGGGACATGGCGCAGGTGGAAAACGAAATAGGTATTACGCTGACAGGCGCCATCCGGTGTTGCCGGGCCGTCGTACCCCACATGCTCAAGCAGAAGAGCGGCCGGATCATCAGCGTAACCTCCGATTGCGGCAAACGTGGCACGCCTGCGCTGTCCATCTACTCAGCCTGTAAAGCCGGCGTGGCCGGCTTTTCCAGAGCGATTGCCCAGGAACTAGCCACTGAGGGCATAACTGTCAATTGTATCGCACCGGGCACTGTCATGACACCAAGCCTAGCGAAGTGGCTAGCATCAAACCCAGAGGTAGCAAAGCAGGTTATGGCTGAGATTCCAATGGGTAGAATAGGAGAGCCTGAGGATATTGCCAACATGATTGTCTTCCTGGCATCGGATGATGCGAAATACATCACTGGCCAGGACTACAGCGTTGATGGCGGCTTGCGTATGTAACTTTGATAGCCAAATAGGTATCCTGCTTTTTGAGTAGGTAGCACATCTAAATAGTGCCACAAGCAGTGACGGGGCTGCCTGCAGTTATGCAGGGGTTTAAGGCAAAAAAGATGAAAGGAACAATACCTGCTCACATGGAAGAGTAGGGGCATAGGCTCCTCGGTTCTGCTTGGACGACGGTGAACCCCGGACAAAGTTTCCTCACCTAAACAAGCCTATCTTAACAAAAGAGGCTTGTCAGGGGAACTGGAGCGGTCTAGACAGCGTGGTGAGAAGACTGATGGGGCAAGACTGTGCGGAGTTGGCCTATCAACACTAATATAAGCTCCGGTTCAGAGGTCAAACAGGCAGAGGTAGTCAAAATAGGGAGGACATTTTAGGGATTAATCCCTAGAACGTGTGTGAGTAATTGCCTGTTTTATTCACGAGGTAACAATTGTCTATAATGTGCAGCGAAGCCCGTCAAGCTGACCTACCTCGTATACCTCTGCACCATCTCCATGCTCTCCCACCTGGATAGGTCTTTGATGGTCATGTCCCGCAGTCTTGACAGCCAGTTGCAATGGGCATACTATATTATGGAGGCTGAGAGCGGTGAGGCATGGGGACTAGCTCATTGTGAGTTGATATGGAAAATCTCAGATTGGGCCTTGTTCAAACTCGGTGAGAACTATGGAGACAAGAAACTGGTCTTAAGCGAGTAGACCACAAACCTATAGAAGGGAGGGTATACATAACAATGAAGACCATTGCACAACTTTTCGACCTGAGTGGAAAGGGAGCTGTGGTGACCGGTGGTGCCATGGGCATCGGACAAGGTATTGCCTTCCGGTTGGCAGAAGCCGGTGCTGGTGTGATGGCAGCTGACATTGACCTGAAGGCTGCCACCCAGACTGCACAGCAAATCGAGGCCAGAGGCGGTAAGGCACAGGCTATCCGTGCCGATGTACGCAGCGCAGCAGATGCCGAAAAGGTGGCTCAAGCCACCGTGGACGCCTTCGGCAGCCTGGACATCCTGGTCAACAACGCAGGTATTTATCCTTCCTCCGTGTTCGTGGATACCAGCGAAGAATTGTGGGATAAGGTGCTTGACATCAACCTCAAAGGCGCTTTCCTGTATTCTCAAGCTGCTGCCCGGGCGATGATTAAAGCCGGGCATGGTGGCAGGATTATTAACATAGCCTCAATTGAGGCTCTGAAGCCAATGGGGATGCTCGTACCCTATAATACCTCCAAGAGTGGTGTGGTCATGCTGACCAAGTCTATGGCCCTGGAGCTGGCCGCTAACAAAATCTTGGTTAATGCTGTGGCTCCAGGTGGTATACAAACACCAGGCACTGATGTGGCGAGGAGTATTATGAGCCAGGCTTTTGGCATGACTGGAGAACAACTCTGGCAAGGTTTCATCCAACAGGTGCCCCTGGGGCGCATGGGCGAGCCTGATGACATTGCCAAGGTAGTGCTTTTCCTGGCCAGTGGGGCCGCAGATTTTATAACAGGCGAGCTGATATTGGTTGACGGGGGCCACTTACTTTACTAGGCAGCAATACTATGATAGTAAACACACAAACCCTTGGGGCAAATCTCTTGGATGCATGAACCGTCCGATACTTTCGCTTCCACCCCTAGATGAAGACCAGACCCCTCTCGGTTTGCCAGAGGGTCAGCAGGCGGGGCGTTTCCTGGGCCAGAGCCATGACCCTATTGGGATTGGCCATGCCCACGAGCCTGAGTATTTTCAGAAACCGCTCAGCCCCTATACGTCTTCCTGACCATGCAAAAGCCCCCGTTCTTTCAGTCCAGATTCCAACATTCTACTTGGACTAATTTCTGGGGGGCAAGTCACAGAAAGGGCTATCTATCCCTGAAACGTTTTGAGATAGATAGCCCTTTTTTTAGCCGGCATTCACATCGGGCTGATCAGCAGAGACTTTGTTCAGTTCTTTGAATAATATCGTCCTGCAGAGATTTACCCAAATCAACCCAATATGCGCTGTATCCAGCTACACGTACAACCAAATCGGGATATTTCTCCGGATGTACCTGAGCATCCAGAAGCACATCCCTGTCTACCACATTGAATTGAATGTGCCAGCAACCAAGGTCATGCCATGTCCTCAAATATTGGGCAAATAGCTTTTTGTTCTCACCCGTCAAAAATTGAGGCATGAACTTCTGGTTTAGAAGCATTTCCTTTGCTTTCATAGGCTTCAGCTTAGCTACAGAACTCAAGGCTGCAGTCGGTCCGTGTGTGTCTCGCCCGGCCATAGGGGAGCAAGTTCCATCAGCGAACGGCTCATTGCTGAATCTCCCATCAGGTGTAGCAGGGCAGCCCCGGCCAAATGAGTAATAAGCAGAAGTGATGGCCCCTTGAGACCATACCTCGCCACCCCAGTAGTCCCTAAATTTACGCAGCTCCTCCTGTGAAGCCCAGTGTACCCATTGTGCCATGGCATCGGCCTCATCATCATCGTTGCCGTACTTGGGTGCATTGAGACACATCTGCCTCAATGCCTCTTTGCCTTTCCAGTTATTGCGCAGCGCCTCAACAAGCTCTGCCATCGTTACTTTTTTCTCTTCAAAAACCAGCTTCTTAATGGCCGTTAGCGAGTCAGCAACATTGATCGCACCGATAGTTTGGACCTCCGGGGAGTTATAGTGGTCGTATGGAGCAAAATCGTTAGTTGACATGGCCTTCTCAATGCAACCTTCAAGATATGGCGAAACGAGTGGCCTCTTTGCAAACTGGCATCTTACTTCCTCTCCAATCATGTGGAGCTGAATAAGCTTGCCCATTAGAAATCTGACTTGCTTGAGGTAGGCCTCTTTCACCTCATCAATGCTCTTAAACTTAGTGGGATCTCCCGTGTGAGCACCCAACTGCCGCCCAGTGAATATGTCGTAGCCATCGTTGAGAGCGAGGTCAAGAGCCTTGCCATATGAGAAGTAGCCCATGCTGACATTGCCCGCTCGCATGTTTGCGTTAGGCATTGTGCGGGAAATACAGGATGGGCTGGCCCAATCCCAGACCTCATTTGGGGGAACCCCTCGCTCCAAAAACAGGTGGTAGGCTTGCGTATCGTTCAGGAAAGCGGGAAAGCCAAGTCCCGTGCGAATGCAGTCTATAGCCTTGTCGATAAAGCCAGGGTCTATATTGGGGTGGTAGCGGATAACAAGTGTTGGCTGGATGGTATGCACATTCATGGAAGCTTCCAGTGCCAGGTACGATACGTCGTTAACCGCATCGTCCCCGTTCTCCAGAGTACCACCCAGGGTAAAGGTCTGGAACTGTGTAGAGCCGACCGAAAGCGCTTCTGTTTCCACAGGGCGGACGCTGCTGACTCCCTCAACTTTCACCCAAAGGCACTCTATCAACTCCAGCGCTTGCTTACGGTTGAGTCTCTTTTCCTCCAAATCCTTCTTGTAATATGGGTGGAACAGCGTATCAAAACGAACAGCACTCCCATAAGCTCGGCTTACGACTACGGCTTGAAGCATGTGGGAAAAGAAGAAAGACTGTAAGGCCTCGTGGAAAGTGCGCGCCGGTTCGGCTGGAACTCTATTGCAGACTTCGGCGATCGTTTCCAGCTCTTTTTTCCGTTTTGGATCCTTCTCTTTCTTAGCTAACTCTAAAGCGAGCTTTGCGTAGCGCTTTCCAAAACGCGCAAACGCCTCACTGGCAATGATCATCCCCTCAAGGTTTGCTATCTGATCCATATACTGTTTAGGAGTCTTCCCTGCAGGGCCTTGTCGTTTGATCTCTTCAAGCTTCTCTTTACACTTTTTGACAGCCCCGTTTGCCCCCCAGCGCAACAAGTTTTGGAAGCCTAAGGTGATTCCCGGGTCTGACTCATAAATTTCGCAGGTAACAAATGCGCCATTGAACTCTGTATAGCCTTGGAGCTCCGGACCAACCAAATTCCTGATTCGGTCACCCAAAGCTCTGCCTTTCCAATAGTCGACAATCCCGAGCAGCTCCTTACGCTCTTCCGCTGTTACCCTGTCTTTGAGCAGGCCACCGGGGCCAATCGAGCTTTCAATCCATTTGCAATAAAATTCAGGATAAACTGGCATAGCGATAGACGAGCAGGCATAATTGCCCACAATCAGTTCGTCATCCTCAATATAGACTGTCATGTTATCCAGGATACTGGCTATGCCCTTGGCCAC
>Ga0209777_10004734_pt1 | contig 15948 bp, 10 predicted proteins | sample FrelakmetHBP12HB_FD_187147 | JGI IMG/M metagenome (GOLD analysis project Ga0209777, IMG submission 187147) | Freshwater lake sediment microbial communities from the University of Notre Dame, USA, for methane emissions studies -HBP12 HB (SPAdes)... | ecosystem: Environmental > Aquatic >...
GGAGAAAAAGTCCCCAGCGGAGTCTATTTTTACCGGCTTACCAGTGGCAATATCTCAGAGACCAGGAAATTGGTTTTGATGCGTTAAAGGAATTAGGTTTTTTCTGACGTTGTTGTAGCGTCCTCACTCCTGTGAGGACGCTTTTTTTCTACCAGCGCCGGGGTGGCACCCTCAAACTTGTTTAAGGGTGAGTCGATACATAGAGAAGATGCCCTGTGTGAATTTAATTTCTTTCCCTGTAGGGAGGGTCAAAAGTTCTTCCCGTCAGGTCAGGGGACCTGACGGGCACAAGTAAGACTGTCTCTGCGGACACACTTTCCCTTCCTTGATGGGAGGGACAAAGGGAGGATGAAGCGTTTTTGTTTTCCCCCTCTCCTTAATCCTCTCCCACCAGGCATGTCCTGAGCGAAGCCGAAGGGGGAGAGGAAATTCGCCCTATTCTAAAGGCTCGGCTATGCGACTACAGAAACCGCTACCATCCGGGAAACAGGTCCAGAGGACAGTAGTCGTAACCCTATCCCTGTGCCTGATTAAAGATAACGATAAACTGGTCGATAATTAGATAAAATAACAGTGCGGCAAATATCAGGGGGGAATGCATGCTCACCAAATGGTCACCTCAGTTGCTTACCGGCAATGAAATCATAGATAAGCAACACATAGAGATTTTCGAGTACATAGCCCAGATAGTCGATTCTGAAAGAACCGGCAAAATCGAATCGGAGACAGGTAAAATCATCGAGTATCTTGAGGATTATTATAATAGACATTTCGCGACTGAAGAGGAGCTTCAAAAAAAGTATAAATACCCGGGGTATGAGGCGCATAAAAAAATGCACGAAAAATTCCGCGATGAGCTATCCGAGCTAAAGCACAGATTTGTCTTGTACGGTGCCAACCATGAACTGGTAACTGAGACTGTGGTATTCATGGTCGAATGGCTGGCAAAACACATAGACAAATCGGATAAGATACTTGCATTATACATTCAAAACATTCAATCAGACAAATCCATACCTGATTCTCGTCCCGTCAATCCGTAACAGCATCCGCTTCTTGATCTTTCCAAACTACCGTAGGGAGGGACAAAGGGAGGGTGAAGCGTTTTTGTTTTCCCCCTCTCCTTAATCCTCTCCCACCAGACATGTCCTGAGCGAAGTCGAAGGGGGAGAGGAAATTCGCCCTATTCTAAAGGCTCGGCTACGCGACTGTTCTGTCCCTACAGGATAAACTAAAAACCTCTTTACATAACCCACCTCATTTCGTAGATTTCAAATGAGAATTGACCTATGGATAAAAAACCAGCCGAAACAAGTTCAGCTCCTGAATCTACCTCAAAATTCAACCTTCTTATTGCCATTCTCTGCGGGTTTTTGCTCTTAGCCCATTTTGTCTCCTCCTTTTTCCCCAAAAGCCGACTCTGGGGCATAAACCATTTAGCTTATTTCCCCTTGTGGGTGAGACTTGTTTTCACCATATCGGGGCTTTTAATTCTCATTCCCTGGGTAAACTCAAAAGTCTATAAACTGCTTGAACAAATTCTCTCTTTTCTTCAAAAGATTCTCCCCAAAAAAGAAATTTTCACCGCTTCGCTTTTAGCTATGATTTCAATATTCTTTTTCTGGCTCTTGAGAACCAGGACATATTTTTTAGGGGATGGCTATGCGCTAATTTCGTTTCTCAAATCAGGACAGTATCTCAAAACTGGTTTTGAGGTACTTGAAATATTTGCGCATCTTTATCTCTACAAATTTCTGATGTTTTTCTTTTCGCCTTCACCTGAATCCATCTATGCAGGCCTGAGCATTCTTGCTGGTGGAGTTTTTGTAGTGATATTATTCTTTATGGCAAAAACTCTTTCGGAAGATAAATTCGACAGATTATTTGTCTTTTCTCTATTTGTTTCCTCCGGGGCAACCCAGCTCTTCTTGGGGTATGCCGAGAATTATACCTTGCTGTACACCAGCATTTTCGCCTATCTCTATTTTTCTTTAAGATACCTTCAAGGAAAGGTCAAGATTTACCTGCCTGTTTTTTTCTGCCTTCTCTCCATTGGCTTCCATTTCTCCTCAGCCTATCTTCTACCTTCCCTTTTCTTCCTCTTTGCGCTGAAAAGAAAAAAAGGGGAACTCGCTTTCAGTATGAAAAAAGCTCTCCCATATTTTTTTGTTCTCATCTTCTTATTTGCTCTTTCGGTCTTTTACATCTGGAGTCTGAATCCAGCCCTGTCTGACATTTTTGTGCCTGTGTTTCAAGGAAGGGTGTACGCGCCTGATTACACTCTTTTTTCTTTTCCTCACATTCTAGATGTCATCAATCAACATCTCCTGCTTTCGCCTGTCGGAATAGTCCTGCTCTTGAGCTTAGCAATGGCTTTTAAAGACAGACTAAGACTCAAAAACCATCTGATACCTTTTCTCTTCATAGTCTCTCTCGGTCAGCTTTTTTATCATTTCGTAGTAGACCCAAAATTAGGAGCAGGCAGGGATTGGGATTTACTCTCCAATGTGGTTCTGGGTTATACACTGTTAGGGGTTTGCCTGTTCATAAGCCTGGCTAAATCAAGGAAATATTCCTCGATAGCTCTGATCTTCACAGTTTTTCTCTTAACCACTCCCTGGTTCCTCATAAATGCTGATACCAATAGTGGAATCAGCCGGTATAGGAATCTTCTTGATTTAGACGTGAAGAAGAGTCTCACCGGGAGATATACCTTAGTCAACTATTACAATGAACAGAATGAAATTGAAATGGCAAAGCAGCTCAATACAGAAATCTTCAAATTATTTCCTGAGGACTCGTTGCGTCGCGAAGCTGAATTCTACAGGAGTCAGGGGAACCTTGCCAAAGCCAGTGAATTAGTTGAACAGGCCCTTACACTAAACCCCGATTATATAGAGACCCGGCAGGTCTTAGGTGTAATCTACTTGGATCAGGGAAAGTTTGACAAAGCTTTGGAAGAGTTCGAGCAGGTCGCCCGCGTAAATCCGTACAATCCGACTGTACATGAGAATCTAGGTTATGCTTTGGTCAGTAAAGGAAGATTTGGGGAAGCTTTAGACGAATTAAAAAAGGCTGTGAAACTTGGGGGTGCGAGTGCCGAGGTTCTGAACAATCTTGGTTACACTTACTGGCAATTAGGTCAACCTGACAAGGCGATAGAAGAATTAAATAAATCAATCAAAATGGACCATCAGTATTGTCCACCTCATTTTAATTTAGGTCGACTCTATCTGCAAAACAGTTATTTTGAGCAGGCCCTAACCGAATTTCAGGAGGTGGAAAGACTAAAACCTGATTATGTTCCAGTCCATGATTATCTTGGGTATGTTTATAAATCTAAAGGAATGAAAGAAAAAGCAATTGAGGAGTTTGAGTTGTTTCTGAAATTAAGCAAAGATGAAACAGAGAACCAGACTGTCAGAGGTCTCATTCAGCAGCTTCGCACCCAGAAACCTTGAATAAATAGGACAGAACACTGTTCTGTCCCTACATAAAAAGCCAAAAACTTCTTTACATAAACTGTCTGGTTTCGTAGATTTCAAATGAGAATTGATATATGGATAAAAAACCAGCCGAAACAAGTTCAGCTCCTGAATCTATCTCAAAATTCAACCTCCTCATCGCCATATTTTGCGGACTTTTGCTCTTAGCCCACTTCATCTCCTCCTTTTTCCCCAAAAGCCGGCTCTGGGGGATAAACCATTTAGCTTATTTCCCGTTGTGGGTGAGGCTTGTTTTCACCCTACCGGGGCTTTTAATCCTTTTACCCTGGGTGAACTCAAGAGTTTACAAATTCCTTGACCGAATCCTTGCTTTCTTCCAAAAGATTTTTTCCAAGAAGCAAGTTGTCGGTTATCTTTTTTTCAGCCTGATTTCGATGTTCCTCTTCTGGCTTTTAAGAACCAGGACAAATTTCCTGGGGGATGGGTATGCTTATATTTCGCAATTAAGCTTGGAGAAATTCCACCGGATAGGTTACGAGCCGCTGGAGGTTTTTACACATCTTTATCTTTACAAATTTTTGAAGCTGTTATTTCCTCCTTCGGCTGAATTCGTATATGCCGGCTTGAGCATCCTAGCTGGCGGAATTTTCGTTTTCCTCCTGTTCTTCTTAGCCCGCACGATTTCCGAAGACAGATTCGATAGATTGTTTATCTTCTCCTTATTTCTTTTCTCCGGCACCACCGAGCTTTTCCTGGGCTACGCTGAGCATTACAGCTTGACCTTTGTTGGCCTCTCTGCCTATCTCTATTTTTCCCTGAGGTATCTTCAGGGAAAAGTCAGTATTCTTCTGCCCATGCTTCTCTGCGCGCTGTCTATAAGTTTTCATTTTTCCTCAGCTTATTTATTGCCATCCCTTTTCTTTCTGGTAGCTCTGAAAAAAGAAAATGGAGAAATGGTTTTCAGCTTAAAAAAAGCGCTTCCCTATCTTTTAATTTTCGCCTTTGTCCTGGGTTTTTCAGTCTACTATGTCTGGCGTATAAATCCAGACCTATTGCAGATCGTTATTCCCCTGCTCAAGGGAAAGTTAGATGCGCCTGCATATACCCTCTTTTCGCCTGCACACCTCGTTGATATTCTTAATCAGCACCTGCTCATCTCTTCCTCTGGACTGGTCCTGATTTTAGGCTTGTTCCTGGTCTACAAGAGAATATTGAAATTCAAAAACCGGATTACAATCTTTTTGATAATAGTAACCATCGCTCAACTTTTATATCATTTTCTGTTGAATCCCTCATTGGGGGCAGGCAGAGACTGGGACTTATTCTCCGCTGTCGGATTAGGATATACCGTTCTGGGTCTTTATCTGTTTCTAAATCTCGTCCAGTCCAGAAAATATTCGACCCTGGTCTTAGTCTCTACTGTTTTTCTCTCTGCCTCTCCCTGGTTTCTATTAAATGCCAATGCCGGGAGGTCAACTCAGCGCTTTGGAAATCTTCTGGATTTAGATTTAAGTAGGAGCCTGATGGGAAGGTATGCTTTGGTTGACTATTATCATCAACAGAACAGGTTCGAAGAGGCTGAAAAGACCAGGGCTGAAATCTATCATCTATTTCCGGATGACTCCTTAATTCATTCAGCCTCACCCTTTATTGCTACGAGAGATTATGCCCGGGCTGAAAAACTATTAGACCAGGCAATAGGAATAAACCCGAACTCTATGGGAGCTTATCATACTTTAGGCGTAATCTACTTGATCCAGGGAAAAACAGAACAGGCTATCGGTCTTTTTCAAAGAGTCATCCGTTTAAACCCTTTCTATTCGCCAGCCCGCGTGAACCTGGGCCAGGCTCTACTGAGCCAGGGAAATCTAAAGGAGGCATTAGCACAGCTTGAGAAAGCGGAGAAACTCGGTGCAACAGAACCTGACCTGTACCGCGACATAGCCTATATCTATTTCAAACTTGGAAAGACTGAAAAATCTATAAAAATATACAAGAAAGCAATTGAAATTGACCCGAAATCTTATTTAGCTCATTATGAATTAGGTCAGGTCTATATTCAGAGAAATTCATTAGATGAAGCCTTAGTCGAATTCAGTCAGGTTGCAGGTCTAAAACCGGATTTTGCTCCTGCTTACCTCTATCTGGGTCTGGTTTACGAGCGCAAGGGATTAAAAGAAAAAGCAATTGAAGAGTTTGAGTTATTCTTAAGCTTGAGCAAGGACCAGACTCAAAACCAGCAAGTAAGAGGTTTGATTCAGCAGCTCCGTTCTCAGAAACCCTGAATAAATAGGACAGAACACTGTTCTGTCCCTACATAAAAAGCCAAAAACCTCTTTACATAACCGGTCTCTTTTCGTAGATTTCAAATGAGAACTGATCTATGGATAAAAAACCAGCCGAAACAAGCTCAACACCCGAATCTACTTCAAAATTAAACCTCCTCCTCGCCGTATTTTGCGGACTTTTGCTCTTAGCCCATTTCCTCTCCTCTTTTTTCCCCAAAAGCCGGCTCTGGGGAATTAACCATTTAGCTTATTTCCCGTTGTGGGTTAGAATTATAATCACCCTGCTCGGGTTATCAGTCCTCCTGCCCCGGGTCAACCAGAGGATCAGCCTTTTGTTGGCGGCTGTTTTAGATTTTGCCAAAAAGAGGCTTTCAGTCCGGAAGCACCTGTGGTACTCGGCTTTTGCTCTTATTTCTATGCTCCTCTTTTATTTTTTGAGGGACCGGACTCACTTCTTAGGAGATGGAGCACAACTGATAAACCTTTTGGATAGCGGAAAACTGAATATCAAATGGACCGAGCCTTTAGAGGCTTTAACTCATTTATATCTCTACAGATTTCTAAACCTTTTCTTAAAAGTCAACGCAGAGACTGTTTATGCCAGCATAAGCATCTTCAGCGGAGCGGTCCTGGTTTATCTTCTGTTCCTTTTCTCCGAACTTTTAGGCGAGGGTGAGCAAGAGGGATTTTTTGCCTTTGTTCTGATAGGCACGCTGGGCGCAATTCAGCTTTTCTTCGGATACGCGGAACATTATACCTTGCTTTATTTATTCATTTCAGGCTATTTATATTTCTCTATCCTGTTTTTGAAAAAGAAATCCGGTTTTACACCAGTATTGATTGCTTTCCTGCTTTCGGTTTTCTCCCATTTCTCCGCCTTTTACCTTTTCCCTTCTCTTTTATTTTTACTCTGGACAGGTTTTCAATTCAAGGATAAGAAAAAAGGAATTTATTTCCGCTGGATTATTTCTGTTTTGAGCCTGGCAGGTCTTGCGGGATTCATAATCTTCTATCTAAATAATAAATGGATGTTAGGGCAGGTATTTGTTCCCCTGTATCCGGGAAATTATTACGCCCCGGATTATACCATGTTCTCCTTGCCCCATTTTGTAGACCTTTTCTCTTTGCAGCTTCTGCTCTCGCCTGTGGGGATAGTTCTTATCCTGATTTTTTTTCTGGGCTTGAGCCGGGCAGCTAAAGGCATTTTTTCTTTAAAAGACAAATTATCCCTTTTCTTAATCCTGGTGGCTCTTTTTCAATTAGGGTATAATTTCATTCTCAACCCGGGTTTGGGAATGGCAAGGGACTGGGACCTTTTTTCCGCCACTGCCTTGGGGTATACCATATTAGGAGTTTATTTCCTCTTCAGATTAATAAAGGACAGAATAACTCTTAGGTATGTGAGCACAGCCCTGATTTTTACCTCATTTTTTTTCACCCTCCCCTGGATTCTTATAAACCATAACCCGCAGTTATCTATTAAGAGATTTGAGAATCTTTTGGATCTGGACTTAAAGAAAAGCCGTAACGGCAGGTATGTCTTAGCCCAGTATTACTCAGCCAGAAACATGAAAAAAGAAAAAGATAAAGTATCAGACGAATTTAATGAAAAACTTCCGGAGGTCAACTTAACCGAGATAGGTCTGAGATATTATAACTCAGGCAAAATCGAGGCGGCTACCGAGCTTTTGCAGCGAGTAACCCTGTTGGAGCCTGGTTTCCCTGAAGCACACAACTTCCTGGGGCTGGCCTATTTTAAAGCCGGGAAAGTCCCCGAGGCTGAGGCTGAATTCAAAAAAGTGATAGAATTACGACCGGATTATGTGGACGGTTACGTAAACTTAGGCTACCTGTATACCTCCAGAAACCAGGCAGATGAGGCTATAAAAACATACGAGAAGGCGATCAGATTGAAAACCGAAGAGCCTGAGGTCTATAATAACCTGGCTTTGTTTTATCTGGCTAAAGATAAAGTTTCCAAAGCCAGAGATTATATGAAAAAAGCAATAGCCCTGAGGCCAGATTCTCAAAGTTTCCATCGTAATTTAGGAGTGATTTTATTTAAGTCCGGGAATTTAGATGAATCGGAAAAAGAGCTCTTAAAAGCAGTCCAGTTGAAAGAGGATAATTACGTTCCGCACTACTATCTAAGCCAGATCTATGCAAAAAAAGGGGAAAAAGATAAATCCCAGAAGGAATACGAGCTTTTTCTAAGATATAAGCCGGAGAACCTGGTTCTCCCTCAATCTCTTCCAGATACAGTAAATCTTAATCCCTAATAATCCCACATCCTTTCCGAATCCACCTTTAAACCTTCATAATTTCATCAACTTAGCCGATAATTAAAATGGTGAGAAAGCCCCCTTTTTGCATAAAAGGAGACTGAAAGTTAACTGTTCTATAAGTGTCTATTTTGCAGATGGACGAGTTGAGACTTCCCAAGCACAAGGAAAAAATAGGATACCGGGGGAATTCCTATGCGGTAGAGACTGAGTATGATGCTCTGCTCAACCTGGTATCAGTAAGGCTTTTCAAGAACCGCAGACTGGTCTCCTCCAGATCGATCCGCATAAGAGATGGTCAAATTGAAAAATCGACTGATCGGGAAGAGATAGAGAAGATAAAAGAGAAGATCGCCTATTACCATAGAGAAGAATATGCCCTGCTCATCTCCCTGTTCGAGCTTTCTCAAAAATTAAAGCTTAACGGGGACGGGCCTGCTCATCATAGTCTGGGACTGGTTTTTCTCGGACGGGAGCTTTTAGAGGAGGCAAAAGAGGAGCTTTTACTGGCTTTAGTCAAAACGCCGAATTATTCCCCGGTCTATAATCACCTGGGGATAGTCTATCTGAAATTGGGGATGATCGATGAAAGCATCAAGAATTTTCAAACCGCACTGAAGATCGATACCGGCTTTGCAGATTATCGTCATAACCTGGGAACCGCTTTCTTAGAGAAGAAAAGTTACCTGGAGGCAGAAAAGGAGTTTCAGGAGGCTCTGAAACTGAACCCCAGGTACCAGGAGGTTTATCTCAACTTAGGTTTCAGCTGCCTGGAACGGGGAAGAGTGGAGGGCGACATAAGCTCTGAAACCATTCTGAAGGAAGCTTTAGACAATTTCAAGAAAGCCTATCAGTTCGGCTTCAAAAAAGACCTGCGCATGGAAGAGCTTCTGCAGAAGGCTTTTACCTGGGAGGATTTATCCCGGATCTATATGCTTCTGAAAAGTCTTTTAACCGAGGGGTCAAGTCTGGAGATAAAATCCCTTTGCGATTATTTCAGTTTGCGTTTCAAGTATGATCCCAAAGTCGTGGAGAAAAAAGAGGTGGAGGATTACCTGCTCCAGCTCTCCCAGGAGATAGTCGAGGGGAAAAACTATCCGGACTTAAGGCAGAGCTTGGCTTTAGCCTATATCTTCTACTCCCGGTATATTCTTAGACTGGCTGAGAAGAAGTTTCAAAATTTCACTCAACTGTCCACAGAGAAAAAAACAGGGGAAACTAACCTCAAGATAGCCCGGGAGCTGGAGAAAAAAATAGAGTTATATCTGGAAGAATCTCACCAGGAAGTTTAGTATGCCAACGTCAGAGCAGATCAGAGTCGATAAAGGGTTAAAGCAGGAGATGGATAATCTCCAGTTGCTGGTGGAGAAATACCAGCTCAGTATGATCTCGGCTCTTGCACTATATTTCAACTCTGCAGGAGAACCGGAGAAAGGCGTCGATTTATTGACCTCGGCTTTGGAAAAATGGCCTGAGGAGCCAGAACTGTATGATGAGCTGGTATTCTTATCCAGCAAATCCGGGAAAACGGCTGAAGCAGAAAAAAATCTCTTAAAAGCTCAAGTCCTTTTACCTGAAGCCCCTTTTGTCTACAGCAGTCTGGGGAAGCTTTACTTTCTGAAGAAGGAATTCACTTCAGCCCGGGAACAACTGGGAAAGAGCATTCAGCTTAATCCGGAAGATGGAGTCAACCTGCTTTTCTCAGCTTTGACCAGCTTAGCTATCCTGTGCGTAGATGAGAGGATAAGCTTATCCGAACTTCCAGAACCTCAGCAGATAGAGATAGATCTTCAGAGGTTAAAAGAGCTAAACCCTGAGATAGTAACCGATGATTTTCTCAAGGGTAAAGAGCTTCTGGCTCAAAACAACTTCAAGGAGGCTTTTAAATATTTAGAAAAAAGCCTGAACAGTTATCTGAATAAGAAGATAGAATTCACCAGGTTCCACCAGTTTTTTTTCTCTTTCTATAAGGAGCCCGAGAAGTTCGATTTGGAGGAGTTGAAAAAATACATCCAGGAACTGGAAAAGAAATGGAATCTCTCTATGTCCTCTGAGAAAGAGCTTAACCGTCTGGGGTGTTGCTATGTCCTCTTCTTTATAAACCTGGTCAAATCCTCAGAAGAGCAACTGGAAAAAGCATTGATTTTGGATCCTGAATTTGAGGGGGCAAAAAAAGCACTGGGGTTTCTGCAGAAGATGAGAAACGACATGCTCCCCTTGATAGATTCTCTCAGGTTCTAAGGAGGATTGGATTTGAGTGAAAAGTTTCCGGGGGATAACTTCCTTACAGCCAGTCAGAAAAGTGAGTTTAATTCTGTTCGGAAAACCTTTTTCTGGGGATTTTGGGGATTAGTCTACGTTATTTTGTTCCTCTTGGCTTTTTTCTCCTCATATCCATATCTTAAGTTTTCAGGTTTAGGAGGGCTTTTAGCTGTATCCATCTATCTCGTTTTCTTCAGAGCCCTCCTTTTAGAAAATAAATCCGAAAAGTCCAAACAGGAAAACCTCAAATGGTATGCCCTGCTGGAAGGTCTGGAAGAGGAAAGATTTTACTCGGCTGATGGAAAAGCCCGGGTTAAACTGGCTTCATTGCTCATAGATCTCTTCGGTCTGCTTTTTCAAACCAGGACGCTTCTGCTTTTTTTAAAAGATGGAGAGGAATACCGGTCATTCGATTCTTCCGGTAAAAAGAAAGGCTTCAGGAAGAGAGTATTAAAAGCAGACGATCCCTTAGTCCTGTTCCTCAAAAAACAATCTGAGATTGAAATCACCGACCTGCAGGTGGAGAAAGAGAAATTATTTCACTCGAATTCCTGGTTAAAGGAGAAGGCGTTTGAATCAGCTTTCACTCTTAAATCAGAAGAAGAGCTGGTAGGGGTTGTCTTATTTTCCTCGGAAAAGTTTAAAATCTCGGAGGAGAAGAGGAAACTCCTGTTCCTAGTGAGCCAGAGGATTATCCGGATAGAGCAGATCCAGGAATTAAAAAGAAAGTTCCAGGAGAAAAAACCTGACTCTGTTGATAAACCAGGCCAGGAGAGACGCTCTGACACTTCAGACCAGGCAGAGGAAAAGAGGAGGATTTTCGACCTGTACTCTCTTTTTCAGGCGGCTAACCAGATCTATTTGTCTCCAGATCAAAACCGGCTTTTTTTCAATTTTGCCCAGAACCTGCAAAAGCAGTTGAATACCAAGTCAGTCTTGCTCCTGCTTCCTGAACCAGGAGGAAAACAACTGAAAGCCAAATATTCCAAAGGAATCGATTTCCTTCAGTTCTCAGAGCTGAGCCTGGAGGAGGCTGACCCCCTGTATGAGAAATTCAAAGAGAAAGAATCTGTGTTCCAGCTTTACCAGTTATTGGAGGAATATCAGGGGAATGAGTTCCTGGCCCGCCTGACAAGCCAGGGATTCCAGATATGTTTCCCTCTTTCCCTGCCAGACGACCAGTTGGGCTTGGTTCTTATCGGGGGCAGTACCGAGGGTATCAGATACAGCCAGGAGGTTATCTTGATTTTAAACTTCTTGAGCAATGTGCTTAATGTAAGTTTAAAGAATATCACCCAGTATAGAAAGCTGGAGGAGCTTTCTTATACTGACAGCTTGAGCGGCCTGTATAACCATCGGTATTTTGTCAAGCGGCTGAGCGAGGAGATCTTCAGAGCCAAACGCTATCAGAGGAAGCTGGCTTTTGTTATCTTCGATATCGACGAGTTTAAGATCTACAATGATTCTTTTGGCCATCAATCCGGGGACCAGATCATCCGACAGTTGGGAGAGCTGATCCTTAAGGTGGTTCGGTCGATAGATGTCGTTTGTCGATATGGAGGGGATGAGTTCTGCGTTATCATGCCGGAAACTGATCAGGAGGAATGTCTGAGGTTCATAGAAAGACTAAGGAAAAGCATCCAGCACCACCCCTATGTGGATGAATTCTTGCAAATGGAGCACCACCTGACCGTCTCAGCCGGCGCAGCCATTTATCCCCAGCATGCCCGCACCCCTGAAAAACTGATCTATGGCGCGGATATGGCTCTGCTAAATGCTAAAAACTCAGGTAAGAACAAAACTCTGGTTTACAGCGGAGAAGAGGTATCCCTGAAAAATACCGTTCAGCTTTAGAACGGAGAAATTAAGAGGTTTTAACTGAATTCAATTTAGGAGATTTCTGAGAAATTCATATTGCTCTAAAGTGCGAACCTTCAGGTTTGCCAAATTAATGCTTTTGTTTTTCAATCACTTAAAAGGTAAAGCTCAAGCTGTACACTCCATCAGTTCTTCGCAGGTATTTGGCTTTTTAAGGGACTTCTGTTAAGTTCCAAGTTTTTTGAATATAAAGAGATGGTTATCTACAATTTTCCCTTTACATCACTTTAATTTTCTATATATTAATTTGCGAACATTTTAGACTAAAAAAAGGAGAAAGTTATGTTAGGGGAAAAGAAACATGTAATCTGGATAATTTTGATCCTGGGGCTGTTACTAAGCTTTCCGGTTTTCTCCTTTTCACAGGAATACCGGATCGGGCCCGAGGATCTGTTGAGCATAAGCTTCTGGCAGCAGCCGGATTTGAACAGTACCCTCAGGGTCAGGCAGGATGGCAAGGTCTCCCTCCCGGTGATCGGGGAGATAATGGCTGCGGGGTTAACCACTGCTGAGCTTTCCAAGAAGATCGTAGAGAAGATTTCTTTCTATAACAAAAGCATCTCCCAGGCAACTGTGGTTATCATGGAGTACAACAGCCAGAAAGTGTTTGTCCAGGGACAGGTAAATCGTCCGGGCAAATACAGTTTTGAGTCGATCCCGAACCTGTGGGATGTGATAACGGAAGCCGGAGGTCCGGCCGAGGGGGCGGATTTAAGCGCCGTCAAAATCATAAGGGGAGGGGATGAAGCTGGAAAGACCTTGAGGGTGAATTTGGCCGAGGCGCTGGAAAAAGGGGATTTCACTAAGTTGCCTAAACTCAAAATCGGGGATACTGTCGAGATACCCCGTTCGATTCTAAGTTTTGGAACTGAAAGGGGAGCTCCTGCTCCGAGCTTCACCGGCAGAAATGTATATTACATCTATGGCCAGGTTGCCAGGCCCAACGTTTACCCCTTAGAGGGAGAGATAGACCTTTTAGATGCAATTGTCCTGGCTGGAGGTCCTACCCCGAATGCTAATATGAAAAAAGTTAAAGTCTTGATCAAAGGGGCAACTTATTCCAGCGTAGTAGAAATAAATCTAGATGATTTCAGTTCTAAAGGAAGACCCTCCCGCTTGCTGATTCATCCCGAGGACACCATAGTCATCCCGGGCAAAGGAGGAGGTTTTCTTTCCAGGGTCTGGAATTTCAGCCGGGACCTTATTCCTCTTTCCACTGCTATCATCAGTTTATATCTTTTGGTGGACAGGCTTAACCAGTGAGATCAAACCAGATGAGCTCGAGCACAGGAAAAAGGGTTGATCTGAGAGAATACTGGAAGGTTTTACAAAGAAGGAGACTGGTGTTGATTCTCCCCTTTCTCACGGTCACCCTGGTCAGCTTTGCCGGAAGTTTTCTTCTTCCCAGGCAATATAAATCCTCTACCACTATTTTGATCAGCGAAAGCCGGCTTTTATCCAGACCTCTGGAGAATATGATCCCCGGGACGACCCCTGGCGGAAATCAGCCAGAAGACAGGATGCAGCGCTTAGCCACAATAACCAACCAGATAACCTCTACCGAGTTTTTAAGAAGGCTGATCTATAATCTGAATTTAAACCAGGATCCCGGAGTGATAAATCAAGCCAAAAGCATCAAGCCCAAATTCCCGGAGATAAGCCAAGAGGAGCTGGTCGAAAAACTCCTGATTGACGAGCTTAGAAAAAATATCAGTGTTGGGTTTAAAGGAGAGAACTTAGTGGAGATAACTGTTTACTCGGACAAACCCAAAATGGGCGCGGAGATGGCTAAAAACTTAGCCCAGATATTCATAGATGAGAGTCTGAGGTACGACCTTTTAGGGGTCAGGGGTGCATTGGATTTCTCGGATGAGCAGCTGGCTATTTACAAGAAGAAATTGGACGAGGCAGAGAATCGTTTAAGAGAATATAAGGAGAAAACACTGAAGAGCGATGTTGACCAGAGCATAGCCTCGGATACCAATTTGAGGGCAATAGTCTCGGTAATCGATGCCACTAATCTGGAGATCAAGGACCTGGAGGACCAGAATATCTTCCTGAAAGGGAAGCTGACTGGCCTGAAAGCTGCAAACCTGCCCCTGCCTGCCTCTGACAATTTGAAGAGCTTAGAAGTCCAGCTCTTCTCGTCGGTGGATGAGTATATTCCGCTTTTGACCAGATATTCATGGAGGGATGCCAAGGTCCTCACCTTAACCGAGAAGACCAAATCTTTACTTGATCAGATCGAGGCGGAAATCAAAGTCATCTCCCAGAGTCAGAGGGGAAAAGTGAGTGCAGATGTTTTGTCCCTTTTGGAGAGTTACTCCTTAAATCAGATAAACCTGAATTTTTTGAAAGAAAAGCTGCGGGTTTTGAACCAGGTGGTGGAGGGGATAAAAAACAGGCTCGCCCGGACTCCTTATCAGGAACAGACTCTGAGAAACCTGCAGCAGGATGTTGACACCTATAGAAGCATCTACGAGATGTTCGTGTCCCAGTCCCAGGGCTCCCAGATCTCCCAGCAGGTTCAGCAGGCAGAGGCTCAGAACAGGTTCAGGGTAATAGAGCCGGCCAGCATTCCACTTTCCCCGGTTAAACCCGACCGGATAAAAATCACCCTGTTAGGTTGTCTTCTGGGCCTGGTCATCGGGGGCGGGGGTGTGGTTCTGATGGAATTTTTTGACCATTCCTTCAGGAAAGTCGAAGAGGTGGAGGAATATTTAGGTTTGAAAGTTTTAGGGACTATCCCCCGGATAGAATACCTGGAGAAATTGAATAAAAGGAAGTTTTAAGATCGAGGTTCACTCAACCTTTATGGAAGATAAAAGAAAACCGAGCGGAAATATCCTGAGCTTCTATGAGAGCGAGTCTCCAGTTGCCACGGAATTCAGAAGGGTCTATTCGAATTTAAGGAACTACCTGCCCGGTCAGGAGATAAAGTCGGTGCTGATCACCAGCCCGGCCTTGGGAGAAGGAAAAAGTACCCTGGCAAGTTTACTTTCGATTGAGATCGCGCACCGGCATAATAAGAAGGTGATACTGATCGATTGTGACTTAAGAAGGCCAAATCTTCACCGGCTTTTCGCCTTAAACCAGGAAAGGGGACTTTCCGAGCTTTTGCAGGGGAAGCTCAACTTGCAGGACTGCCTGAAGCCGACCCCCTTAGAGAATTTAAAGGTTATGACCAGTGGCCAGGAAACCCAAACCCCGGCCGAGCTAATAGATACCCCTTATTTGCAGGAAGTGATAGCTGAAACCAAGCTCTATTCTAATCTGGTGATTGCAGATTGTGCCCCGGTTATTCCGGTATCAGACCCGCTGATAATAGGACCGCTGATGGACGGGGCAATCCTGGTGCTTAAAGCTGGATTTACCCAGGTAGAAGTGGCAAAAAGAGCAGTCGAGATCCTGAGAAATGCTCAGGTGAAATTGCTCGGCGTGATAATGAACAATATGGATGAGATTTTGCCTTATTATTACAGCTATAAATATTACGGGTACGAATATGGGTACACCAGAAAAAGAAAGTAAACCTTATTTTTTCTATGAAGACAAAAAATATCCTGAGCATAGACGTGGAGGAATGGTTTCAGGTGCAGAATCTCAAACAGGCCATTACCCCGCAAGGATGGTCCTATTGTGAGAAGAGGTTATCTTTCAACCTCTCTGAGATTTTGAGACTTCTGGAAGAAAAAGGCGTTAAGGCTACTTTTTTCGTTTTAGGCTGGATTGCAGAACATTTCCCGGAGACAATAAAAACTATTCAACAGAAGGGGCATGAGATCGGCTCCC
>Ga0209777_10004735_pt1 | contig 15947 bp, 13 predicted proteins | sample FrelakmetHBP12HB_FD_187147 | JGI IMG/M metagenome (GOLD analysis project Ga0209777, IMG submission 187147) | Freshwater lake sediment microbial communities from the University of Notre Dame, USA, for methane emissions studies -HBP12 HB (SPAdes)... | ecosystem: Environmental > Aquatic >...
CGGAGCACGGCACGGAACGAGGCACCGGCGTTGGGCGAAAGCCGCCGGCAACAGCAACTCCCCGTGCCCGTCCGCCGCTGCGCCAGACCTCGACTCTACCGGAACTCCGGCCGCAAGGCCGTGGACGGGCGGCGCGCGGCACAATCCATGTTTTATTGTTTATGTTGGCGCCCCGGCGGGGCGATGGAATGCTGTTTCAGCCGCCCCGCCGGGGCTCACAGAAAAAAGGAACGATGCGCGGCGGTCGCGTCTTCCACGGGCTCGCGCCGCGTGGCTAGAGCGCAGTCGCCCCGTCCGAAGTCTGGACCCGTTCCGGGCCGGGGCTGAACCAAGGCACGGCCAGGCTCGAAAAGAGGCTTGCTGAAGCGTCGATGTCGCAGTAGGCTGACTACCGTTCCGTGCCAAGGGACCCGGGGAAGCACGCCCGGCCGATGGGCTGGGTCATGGAGCTCCTCAAGCCGATCCGTATACAGCGCCGTGATAGGAGCGCCCCCCATGTCGGAAGCGGTTGATGTGCAGGGACTTAGGCCAGCGCTTGGCCGGGGGAGAAAGCGGTCGGTTGCCTAAGACAGGAAAATAGTATTGTGTCCCGATTAACACTGGGCGAAGGAAAGAAAGGGATGGTGCGATACCTGAGAGAGGTGGTCATCGCCTATGAGGAATCGCGGCGGGTCCAGCTAGTGCCGTGACCCGCCGACAATCCAAGCTGTTACACCCTTACACTCCCCCGGTTCGGCAAGTCCCGCCTGGGGAGTTGCGCTAGAGGCTGGGGTTTGCGCTTGCTTTATAGAAAGATGAAGAGGAGACTACTGCTGGTGTTAGATTGGTGAGGTGCCGTCATGGAGAGACGTGTGATCGCGGAACAAGAGAAGGCTCTCTAGCTGACGAGAAAGGGACAGAACGTGGAACCGACAACAGCCTTGGACCTGGCGAGAATACTGGATCACCTGGATCGTGTCTACGAGACCTCGTGGAGTCGCCTGTTCATTTGCGCAAGCGTTGCGGTGGGGATAGTGGGTGTCGTGGTACCCTTACTGATACAATGGTATCAAGCCCGCACAATGCGAGTGGAGAGGGGTGAGATACGGACGGCAATTGCAGGTCAAGTGTCGCAGGAGGTCCAGGGGGCGGTGGGGCGAGAGAAGACTTTCCTGGACGAGAAGATTGCGGCCGCAACGAAGGGTTTGGAGGAGAGGCTAGCGAGGGATAGAGCGGATCTGGAGGGGGGAATACGGAAGACAGAAGCGGAACTAAGAACACAGATTGCAAAGGCGTCTGGAAGTATCTTTCACGTACAAACCAATATGTTCGTGGGCCAGGGGACGTTTGGGGCTGCATTTGGAAGTGCTCTGAGTGGGTGTAGCCTGCTTGTTGATGGTAATGATCATCATAATCTCAGGCGTCTCCTTCTTGTAATGACCAAGCGTTGTTTGCCCAAGCTAGCGAAAGCGTACTTTGACAAAGAAGAGGATGAAAAGAGGGACTTCGAATCGCTTATGGAGAAGGTAATGAAGTGGGACGTAAACAGGTCCTTTGGAGATGCCGTGAATGATGCGAAGCGGGCTTTCAAGGATGCCTGTGAGCGACCGTCTGGAGAGGTGGCCGCGGCGTCTTGAAGATGCATGATATATGGCGGCGCGGATGAGCGAATAGGGTTCCCGGGCATGGTTGGTGCAGATGATTGACTCATGAAATGAGATGCCCAGAGAGGGGGGCGACTGGTGTGGGGCAGAATTCGACGGACGTGGTGAGCGCTTCGGGTACTAGGGCCGCATAATGCCTCCGGCATATCTCCGGCGAGTTCCCCATGAGGGTGGCAATCTTGTACAGGCTCTCTCCCTTCATGGCGAGTTGGCTCCCGAAGGTGTGGCGGTAGTCGAGGCACGCCCAAACAATGTCCTTGGCCTTGTTCACGCGGGCGAGGTCGCTTGAGAAGTTGTCGAGGTCGTAGCGCTTCCCCTGGTGGCTCGGGAAGTACCATCCGCCGAAGGGCGGGCGGGGGGCGTACTTGTCGAGCCACGAGCGCAGGGCACGGCTGATCGGCACGACGCAGTCAGGTCCCTGTGTGGCGTACTGTACAGATCAGGAATTGGGGACACCAATACCATTTTCCGTTCCTTATGTTTCTGGTGCATGACAGGTGGCCGCGTCTTTCAGCCTCGCAGGGGCGTCTGCCTGTAGCCACGCGGCGCGAGCCCGTGGGAAGCGAGGCCCCGTGATTCCATTCTTCTTTGCCGTTGGAGCCCCAGCGGGGCGATTGCCCCAGGTTTCAGTCGCCCCGATGGGGCTCTGAAAACAACAGAAACAGATAAGAAGACCTGCCGCCGCCATCCACGGGCTTGCGCCACGTGGCTACTGGCAGACGCCCCTGGCGGGGCTGAGGGCGACGGCAACAACGATAGCCGTGGCTGAGCCTTATGTCGGCCGCAAGGGGCACGACAAGTCAACAGCACCGCTCCATAACTGTCGCGGCTCGGATCAAGGCACGGCCACGTCAACGGCCGGGCGGCCACATGGGGCCGCCCCTACGAACGGCGAACGTCAAAGGTCGGGCACCCGGAGCGGAGGCATTACCCCCGCGTTCGGACTGGCGCTTTCAGCCGGGCGACCGCCCGGTATAATGGCGGCCACGGGCGCCGGGTGCGCCAGCCGTTTCTGGCAGGTGTTGACGTTCGTAGGGGCGAGATATATCTCGCCCGGCCTTTGACGTGGCCGTGCCCTGGGGAGGGCGCCACAGGCCGCCCCTGCGGCAACAACGGCCGGGCGAGATATATCTCGCCCCTACAAGGCCAAACGGCAACTGCCAGAAGAACCTGGCGCACCCCTGGCGCCGGCCCCGCCGATCCGGGCCGAACGGCCCGGCGCGGGGCGTGATCGGGAAGGGGTGCGGCCATGAGGTCCGTTGCGTGGGCGATTCTCGTCGCGGCGGCTTTCGCGGCGCCGGCATACGCCGCCGACGCGAATACGCCGGGCAAGGCGGGTGGCCAAGGACCGGAGGCGAGCATGGTCATGTCTCTCGATGGCGACGGGTGGCTGCTGGCCGTCGATCCGAAGAACGTCGGACGCGCGGAGAGGTGGTTCCTGGCCGCGCGGCCGGAGGCCAAACGTGCGAAGGTCCCGTGGATCATCCAGGACGCCTTTCCGGGCTACCACGGCGTCGCGTGGTACTGGCGTGAGTTTGCCGCGCCCGCGAACCCGCATGTCCAGGGGCGGTACCTCGTGCGGTTCTGGGGCGTCGATTACCAGGCCGAGGTCTGGCTCAACGGCACGCGCGTCGGCGAGCACGAGGGCGGCGAGTCGCCCTTCGTCCTCGACCTCGCGCAGGCCGTCAAGCCGCGCGAGACGAACCTGCTGGCGGTCCGCGTGCTGAATCCCACGCCCCAGGCGATCGACGGCATCGTCCTCGCCGAGACGCCGCATCGCAACAAGGCCGTCCCGTACACGTCCGGCAACGCCTGGGACCAGGGCGGCATCATCGATTCCGTCGAACTGGTGGCGGCGCCCGCGGTGCGGCTCGACGACCTTTTCGCGCGGCCGGACTGGAAGACGGGCGTGCTTCGGATCCAGGCGACGGTCCGCAACGCCGGGGCCGCCGCGGCCCGCGGGCGCCTGGAGGCGAGCGTCGCCCCGGCGGCCGGCGGCGAGACGCTGGCCACAGGGCGCGTGGCCCGCGACCTCGCGCCTGGCGAGACGGTGGTTGAGACGCAGCTTGCGGTCGAGAATCCTCACCTGTGGGACCTCAATGATCCATATCTGTACCGCGTGACCGCGCGGCTGAGCGTGGAGGGGGCCGACGGGTTCGACGAACGGTCGGCCCGGTGCGGCTACCGCGATTTCCGGTTCGAGGGCGGCGCCTTCCGCCTCAACGGGCGGCGGCTGTACCTCCGGTGCTCGCACACGGGGAACTGCTGCCCGATCGGCCTGGAGCTTCCGCACGATCCGGACTTCCTGCGCCGGGACCTTCTGAATGCCAAGGCGACGCGCTTCAACGCCATCCGGTTCATCTCCGGCGTCGCGAAGCGGTATCAGCTAGATATGTGCGACGAGATCGGCCTCATGGTCTACGAAGAATCCTATGCGGGGTGGTGCCTCGCCGATTCCCCGAAAATGGCCGCGCGGTACGACGAGTCGGTGCTCGGCATGGTCCGGCGCGACCGGAACCATCCGAGCGTGACGATGTGGGGCCTCTTGAACGAGACGCCCGACGGCCCGGTGTTCCGCCATGCCGCCGGCCTCCTGCCCGCCCTGCGGGCGCTGGACGACACGCGCCTGGTGATGCTCAACAGCGGCCGATGGGACAAGCAGAAGGGCATCGGCAGCCTGGCGAACCCGGGCTCTGCCGCGTGGGAGGGCGGCCTGGACGACCAGCATCCGTACCAGCGCGTGCCGCACACGGCCGACGTCATTCGCACGCTGCGGACCGTCGGCGCGGGCGGGCAGCCGCTCTTCCTTTCGGAGTATGGCATCGGGAGCGCCGTGGACCTCGTGCGGGTCGTGCGGCTGTACGAGCAGGCCGGCAAGAGCGACGTGGAAGACGCACGGTTCTACCGTGGCCTGCGCGACCGCTTCCTCGGCGACTGGGCCGCATGGCACATGGACGAGGCCTTCGACCGGCCGGAGGATTTCTTCGCCCAGAGCAACGCCCGGATGGCCGGCCAGCGGCTCCTCGGCCTGAACGCCATCCGGTCCAACCCGAACGTGATCGGCCACAGCGTCACGGGGACCGTCGACCAGGGGATGACCGGCGAAGGGCTCTGGACGACGTTCCGCGAGTTGAAGCCCGGCACGGCCGACGCCGTCTTCGACGGCTGGGCGCCGCTCAGGTGGTGCCTCTTTGCCGAACCGGTCAACGTCTACCGCAAGAGGCCGGTCCACCTGGAGGCCGTGCTGGCCAACGAGGACGCGCTCGCCCCCGGCGATTATCCCGTGCGGCTCCAGGTCGTGGGGCCCGATGGGTCGCGGGCGATGGAACGCACGGTGACCGTGACGATTCCCGATCCGAAAGCGAAACCTGAGCCGCCGATGGTGGTGCCCGTTTTCGCCGCCGACCTCGCCATCGACGGGCCGCCGGGGCGGTACCGGTTCCTGGCGACGTTCGAGCGGGGCGCGGCCGCGGCCGGCGAGGCGGTGGAGTTCTGCGTGACCGATCCGGCCGGGATGCCTCCCGTCGACGCGGAGGTGGCGCTCTGGGGCGAGGATGCGGGGCTGGCCAAGTGGCTGGCGGACCACGGGATTCGCGCGCGGCCATTTGCCGCCGAGTTGCCGCAGGGGCGCGAAGTCATTCTGGCGTCGGGCACGCCACCGGCAGGAGGCGCGGCCGCGTTCGCGGAACTGGCCCGACGCATGGCCCGCGGGTCGACGGTCGTATTCCTCACGCCGGCGATCTTCGCCAAGGAGAACCAGCCAACCGCGTGGGTGCCCCTGGAGAAGAAGGGGACGCTCGCGGGCCTGCCCACGTGGCTCTACCACAAGGACGACTGGGCCAAACGCCATCCGATCTTCGACGGCCTTCCGGCGGGGGGCCTCATGGACTACGCCGTCTACCGCGAAATCGTGCCGGACCACGCCTGGTGCGGCCAGTCGGCGCCGGCCGAGGCGGTCGCGGGGGCGATCAATGCCGCGCAGGACTACTCCGCCGGGCTCCTTGTGGCGGTCCACAACCTGGGGGCAGGGCGGTTCGTCCTGAGCACGCTCCGCATCCGCGAGAACCTCGGGCCGAACCCGGTGGCCGAACGGCTCTTGCGAAACATGCTCATCTATGCGGCACGCGACGCCCGGAAGCCCCTGGCCGATCTGCCGCCGGACTTCGACGCGCGGCTCAAGGCCCTCGGGTACAAGTAAGAATCTGTTTCAGGATCCCGGCGAGGGGGGTAGCCCCTGAGTCTCGGGCGCTTGGAGGCGGGATAGAGAGGCGGTTGAGTAACCGCTCGGTCTTGAGCGCCCGGCCTTTACCGAGCCGTGACCGTAAGGGAGCGGGAGTGTTCGCCGTAGCCCAAGGCCCGCTCCCTTACGGTCGCGGCTCGGATACTGACAACGGCCAAGCGTCCGAGACTGAGGCGTTACGGCTGAGCGGATCGCACGTCACGGCGTGTACCGCCAGCGCGACGAGTTCTCGTCCAGGTCCTCCGGCCCGAGCGATTCGACGTGGCCATCGCAGAAGAGGACGTTCGCCTTTCCGCTGTGGCGCAGGGCCTGGAAATCCTGCCACGTCCAGTCCGGGGACCCGTAGGATGCCGTCCACGCCTTCGGATCGAGGATGAAATACTTGTTCCAGATGTCCTGCTGCGTCGAGTCGCGGTTGTAGACGACCTCCGTCTTCACGTAATCGAGGACGAAGAACAACCTGCCGTCGACCTGGGACGCCAACGTGCCCGGGCCTGCGAACGCCCCGCGGTTGAGGCCGTAGTCGGCCGGGGCATACTTGGCGATCGAGACGGTCTCGCCCTTGTGGTCGTCGATGTTGTGCACGGCGACCTGGCCGTTGACGATCAGATCGTAGCGATAGCCCTGGCTCCCGTTCTTCGGTTGGACGAACGTGATCGACATGGCGATGCCGTTGACGTAGGCGACGTCGGCGACGATGTCGCACCAGTCGTCGCCGCTGCCCGTCCAGCCCAGGTCCTCGACGCCGTAGCGCTTCACGCCGCCGCCCAGGTCCTGGACATGGATCCACGGGCTCGCGGGCTCGAGTCGAATGTTCCAGAGCAGGTGGGCGAAGGCCGGGCCGTCGTAGATGTCGAACGAGTAGTCGCTGCTCACTATGCCGCCGGCGCCCGAACCGCCCGAACTGCCCGACAACGTGCCGCCCGGACAGTGGAACAACTGGTCCGCGTCCTCCACGTAAGGCTTCAGTTCGGCGATCCAACCGGCGCCGTAGGTGAACATCGTGGCCTCGCGCTGGGACCGGTAGGTCGCATGGACCACATAAATCCGCGACAGGTTCTGCATGCACAGCGTCATCCCGGCACAGTCCCAGATGCCGCTCGTGGCAGGCATCAGCAGGGCAACGAGGACCGTGATGATGGCGATGACGACCAGCAGTTCGATGAGCGTAAAGGCGCGTCTGAAAGTGGACACCATGGCCTGTTCCCTCCGCACGAATCCCCCCCCGCCGGCGCCCCTGCGCCCTGCGGGTTACGGGATGATCGGCCTCGGCGCGGGTGGATGAATCCTGGCCTGGGCCTTGCGCCGCTCGGACTCTCGGGCGGCCGCGTAGGCCACCTTCTTCATCCGTTCGATCGCCTTGAACCGTTCGGGCTGGGACGCGCGGGAATCGTAGCCAAACCGCACGCGGCACAGGTTCTCGATGGCGCCGAAGGCGCGGCTCTCGGTCAGGATGTCGCCGGCCTTGAAGGCCGAGTCGACGAGTTGGATCAGCAGCCGCACGTCCTCGGCCTCCCCGACCTGGCCCAGGCCGGCCGCGGCGGCCGCACGTACACCCGAGTCGGTCTCGCTGCGGGCGGCCTCCCTCAACATCGCGGCCGTCTCGGGCGCCGGGTCATGGGCCAGCGCGGTCACGACCTCGACCCGCACGTCGGGCCGCTGCTCCTTGGCCATCACGTCCCGCAGGACCGCCGCCGCCTGCGGGGCGTGCATCCGCCCGAGCGCCCGGACCGCCTCCTGGGCCGTGGCCGCGTCTTCATGGACGGCCAGCGGTGCAAGCCTGGCCGCCGTGGCCGCCGTGTCCCGGAGGGCCACTTCGCGGATCGCCCGCACGCGCTCTTCGGGCTTGGGAGAATCAAGCTGCTTCTCCGGGTCCCGACATCCGCCCAGGACGAAGAGGCAGGTCATGACGAGCGGCAAGAGAAGAAATGAACGGCCTGCCTTCATCACAGGGCCCCTTGAGATGGAATGCCTCTATTCTGCCCACGGTCCAACGCCCTGTCAAACGCTTTCCTTTCCGAAGGGGAACCCCAGTCATGGGCGCCCGGCTGTTTTCGTTATCCGAGCCGCGACCGTGAGGGAGCGGGCCTTGGGCCGCGGCGAACACCACCGCTCCCTTACGGTCGCGGCTCGGTTAAGGCCGGGCACCCAAGACGGAGCGGTTACGAGCGAGGCTGTTGACTCCTCGCGGACACCGTGTAGGATGCTCTAAGAAACGTCATTCGGCGCAGACGACGGGGAGAGGGCCACGTCATGGAAACGAATCGCCTCTACAACCAGGACTGCATCGCAGGGATGCAGGCCATGGCCGAAGGGTCGGTCAGCCTGGCCTTTGCCGACCCGCCGTTCAACATCGGCTACACGTATGACGTCTATGAAGACCAGTTGGCGGCCGACGAGTACTTGAACTGGACTCGCCAGTGGGGCGCCGCGGTGGTCCGGACCCTCAAGCCCGACGGCACGTTCTGGCTGGCCATCGGCGACGATTTTGCCGCCGAACTGAAGATGATCTTCCAGCGCGAACTGAAGCTTACGTGCCGCAGTTGGGTCATCTGGTATTACACGTTCGGGGTCAACTGCAAGGCGAAATTCAGCCGCAGCCACACCCACCTGTTCCATTTCGTCAAGGACCCGAAGGCGTTCACGTTCAACAGCGACGCCGTCCGGGTCCCGTCGGCCCGGCAGATTGTCTATGCCGACGACCGGGCGGACTCCAAGGGCCGCCTGCCTGACGACACCTGGATTCTGCGACCCCAGGACCTGGCGGACGGCTTCCAGCCGGAGGAAGACACGTGGTACTTCCCGCGCGTCTGCGGCACGTTCAAAGAGCGCGCCGGGTGGCATGGCTGTCAGATGCCCGAACAACTCCTTGGGCGGATCATCAAGGCGTGCTCGAATCCGGACGACCTGGTGCTCGACCCGTTTGGCGGCAGCGGAACGACATTGGCCGTCGCGAAAAAGCTCGGGCGGCAGTTCATCGGGTTTGAGCTTTCGGAAAACTATGCCGCGCAGATTCAGGCGCGGCTCAAGGCCGTTTCCATCGGCGATCCGCTCTCCGGCGCCGAGGAGCCCAAGGTGTCGGTTCCCGCGACGGCCAAGGGCAGGAAGCTTGTGGACGGGAAGCGCCCGGGCATGAAGCGAAGGGGCAGGAGACCGGCGGCCGGGGGGCCGGAGCTATTCGCAGCGGACGATGAAAGGACGAAGTGATGGAGGGGCAAGACCGGCTGTTGCCGCTAACCGAGCCGCGACAGTTATGGAGCGGTGCCTTGGCCTTCCGCATGCGAAAAACGGCACCGCTCCATAACTGTCGCGGCTCGGATAGGGCCGGGCGCACGCAGCCGAGCGGTCACCCCTTCGCCTTCTAACCTCTGGACTCCCGCCTTTCCCCTCGTTATGATACAGCCGTCTGAACGATACGGCAGGGCACAGTCATGAATGAGGACCATGCAGTAGCAGCGGCAGCCGTGGTGAACCCGAGCGCTCTGGACACGAGCGTCCTGGTGTTGAACCGCCTGTTCATGGCGGTCCGCGTGGTCCGCGCGCGGCACGCGTTCGTGCTCTTGTGCAAGCGGGCGGCCGAGGTCGTCTCGGTCGAAGACGAGTCCTTCGCGTGCTACGACTTCCCCTCGTGGGCCGAGGTGTCGGCCTACCATCGCAAGTTCCAGCCGGCCGCCCACGAGTGGGTCCGGACCGTCCGGTTCGAGATCGCCGTGCCGCGCGTCATCCGCCTGCTCAGCTATGACCGGGTGCCGCGGACGCGCGTGAAGCTCAACCGCCGCAACCTCTTCGCCCGCGACAGCAGCCGCTGCCAGTACTGCGGCCGCAAGTTCCGGACGCAGGAACTCTCGATCGACCACGTGGTCCCGCGGAGCCGCGGCGGCCGCACGAGCTGGGAAAACGTCGTCTGCGCGTGCCTGAAGTGCAACGTCCGCAAAGGCGGCCGCACGCCGACCGAGGCCCGCATGCAACTGGTGAAGGTCCCCAAGGAACCGGCCCATAGCCCGGTCATCACGCTCCACGCCTCGACCGACAAGTACCGGTCCTGGAAACAGTTCCTGGACGCGGCGTACTGGCACATCGAGTTGCGGGACTGAGAAGCCGTTGCGCCGCCATCGGGGAAGGGGTCAGGAGCCCTATGTGTGAGGCTCCTGACCCCTTGCCGTTCGGACCGCAGTAGGCCAATCCACGGAGCTTTGCATGCGGAAGGACGGAAGGGGTCAGGAGACCCGCCGCGCAAACGCTTACGGGGACCCGGCGCGCAGAGCACGTCAACGACCGGGCGGCCACATGGGGCCGCCCCTACACTACCGCCCGACCGTCACAGTCCGTTCCCGGATCGCCCCGCGTCCCTTGTCATTCCACACAACCAGCGTCACGCGGTAAGCGCCTGCCTTGGCATAGGCGTGCCGACCCTGGAATTCCGTGCTCGGAGGTCCATCGCCGAAGTCCCAGAGGACGTGGGCCACGTGGCCGTCGGGGGCCGAGGACGTGTTGGCAAACTCGACCGGTCGGTCGGTGGCCGCGCGGGCGGGGCACGTGAAATCGGCCACGGGCTTCGCATCGGCGAAGCCGCGCGACGTGGGAGTCCGGTCGTCGCCGTTGCCGGCCACCGTGTTGTCGGCCCATTCGAGGTCCGCGCCGGGATCGCCGGTGACGGCCGCCATGGCATTGCCGCGGATCACATTGCCGACGAAACTGAGGCGGTCCATATCCTTGCCCCCAAGCTCGAGCCCTTCGGCGCGGTTGTCGAGGATCTCGTTGGAGTCGAGGGTGACGTTGCGGCAGTTGCCGTTGAACCGGAAGCCGCGGCCGTCGGCCCCGGGATAGATCGCCGCCGGGTTGCCCCGCTGCGTCGCCAGGAACTTGTTGCGGTAATAGTAGAGCAGGCCGGCCCCGGCCTTGTCGCCCTGGATCTGGACAGCCCACTGGATCATGCCGCGCACCGTGTTGTACGCGCAGAACTGGCGCGTGTTGCCGGCATCGTTGGAGGTCGAGAGGCCGATCTGCTCGCCGCCGTCCACGAGGTTGTCGGTCACGACGACGTCCTGGCCGATGACCTCCAGGCCGATGAAGGCGAAGTAGCCGCCGTCGCGGGGGCGGACGGTGTTGCGTCGGGCCGCGACGCTGGCCGCGCCGCCGATGCTCAGCCAGTGGTCGACCGCGTTGTCTTCGATGACGGCCCGGTCGCACGCCCGCCAGATTTCGATCCCCAGCTTCTCGGCCTTGTAACCGGAACGCGTGACCGTGTTGCCCCGGATGACGAGGTCGGTGGACGCGTCGTTGGCGAAGATGCCGCCGCGGCCGGTATTATCGATCGCGTTGCGGAGGACCTGGTTTCGCGAGCTGCCCCAGGAGAGGCGGATGCCGCCGCCCCACTCGGACTCGAGGCCGATGTTGCGGATCGTGTTGTCGGCGATGATGCAGTCGGTGACGCCGCCGGTCGCCGAGGGATCGTCGCCCGTGAAGTGAATGCCGAGCGCGCCGTTGGCGCTGCCGAGGTCCTGGATCGTCAGGTGGTGGATGCGGTGGCCGCCGCCCGTGTGGGCGAAGATGCCATGGCGGGCGTTCGGGCTGCCCTTGCCGTCGATCGTCAGGCCCGAGACCGCCACGTTCCACGTTCCCGAAAGGTCGAGGCAGTCCATCGGCGACGCGGCGCTCACCTGGAGGATCGTCCGCTCCTGGGCCTGCCCCCGGATGGCCACGCCCGTCTTCGCGCGGAGCGTGCGGCCCACGAGAAATGTCCCGGCGGGAAGATAGACCGTATCGCCGGCCGCCGAGGCGTTGATGGTTTCCTGGATGGCGGCCACATCGTCGCGGCCGTCGTTCGGCGCCGCGCCGAACCGGGTCACGTCGCGCGTCGTCCCGGCGCAACCTGCCAGGACCAGCGCGGCCAAGGCGACGACGATCCAGAACGACCCGTAGCACCTTGGGTTCGTCATGTTCGCCCCTTTGCTTCCGCCCGTGCGTCCAGATTGCCGCACAGTACGAAATGAGGCGGCCGACGTCAACGGCGTAGTACGCACGCAGCTTTCGCCCGGAAGGGGTCAGGAGCCCTATGGGTAAGGCTCCTGACCCCTTGCCGTTCGGGCCGCCACTGGCCAAGCGTTCCATGCACCAGGAAGGGGTCAGGAGCCTGACGGATAGGGCTCCTGCCCCCTTGGCTCCTGACCCCTTTGGCGTGAGGACTGTCGTCATCCGCAAGAAAAACCGCACAGTCGGGCGAAGGGGCACGTACAATCCCCGGGAAATCCCCGACGCATCGATGTCGCATAAGATGCCATGCGACAGCCACTTACAACCGCGCCTCGAATCGCCAGGCACCCCCCGTTTGACCATCCCTCCATTCTGCGTATGTTAGAACTTGGCGGACCGATGAGGCTTGGGCCTCGCGGATTGGCGGACTGACAAGTGAATCGTCTCCTACCGACAGCGGTTGAGTTGTCGGGCTCCTTTCAGGTATCCGGGCATCGGGCGGAACCCAGTGCCGCCCGGGACCGAGGTTCGGAGGGTGCGGGGTCCGCCGGTGGCGGAACGTGGCCTTCGACCCTCGGTGCCCGGTATCCCTGAAAATCCGGACCGCAAGAGCCCCGACCTCCCGCGGTAGGCGGCGAATAGGCAAGATTCCGGGGGACGGCTTCCCCGAAGCAGGTTTTGGGGCGATCGGCTGTGAGCGGTTTTCCGATCGCCCAGCGGCCAAACGGCCGCACGTCGACTGGGGGATTAATTGGCGGCGGACTTGGGCGTGCGACGCCAATTATCACCCCCCGGTTGATGGCTGACGAAGTGTCGAGTCGTTTTGTGTACTCTTGCCCCAGTGGCGGAGCGCGACAGGGCAGACACGTAAGGCCTTCCCAGTGAAGGCTTTAACGGCCCTAGGGTCGCCTTCCTCCCCTGGGGCATTGTTATTTGCTTTAGGGGCCGTTTGCGCGTATAATCCCCTAGCGGATGTTTCCCTTCCGAGGGAGCACCCGGGGGCCACACACAGTTGCACGATCGTACTCCGCGCATCCAATGATGCTTGGAGTGCAACCGCTCAACACAGGGCGGCCAAGTGGGCGTTTTGCCCTCGTGGTCACCCGATGGGAGAACGGGCTATGCTTATCCGGACCCTTTCTTTGCATTATGCCGCTGCGCTTGCGATTCTCCTTGTCGCGAGCACTGCGACCGCCTCCGCAGCCACGGTGGGCCCCGCCGAAGGCATGTCGGCCATGTTCGTGGCCAACCGCGCCGCCGAGTTGACCGCCTCGCTCGACAATCTCAATACATGTATCAGGCCCGATAGTGCGTCGAAGCCCAACGGATGGCACGAAATCCTGAGGACCTGGATCGAGACGGGCGGCTCGGACCAGCCGGGAAGGACCCTGATCCTTCAGGCGGCCGCGGACGCGTCGGCCGGCCCTGCCCATTCCCTGGCGGACCTGCCCACTATTCCCGCGGAGGGGGGAGCGCCTTCATCGCGGCCAGGGCCTACGGTCAATACGGCGGCGCTCACGATGGCGCCCGGCGGTTTCGGGCGGATCCAGGTGGGTCGGCCGACGGGCGCGGACGACTGGAGCCAGGCCGGCCAGACGTCGATGAGCTATGTCCGGCCGCAGGTCAACGTGCAGATGGCCCTGTCGCTCCTCTTCCCGGGCTCCCAGGACGGGAATCATTTCGAGGGGCCGGGCTTCGATTCCCGGGCACAGCTTTCCGTCGGGCACCGCGTCCGCGTCGATTCCGCCGAGCTGGGCGGGAGCACGGAGAGCTTCGGCCTGCGAACCGCGCCGCCCCTCTCGCAGAACGAGTCGCAGACCGCCCTGGCGGTCGGGATGGACGCGGGCATCCTCTCCACCTTCCTTTCGCAGATGGGACTGAGCGTGCAGTTGGTGGCCTCTCACGGCCAGCACTCGGGCGACGTCATCGTCGCGCTCGTGGGAACCACCGAGCTGCCGCTCGACTGGCGGCCGAGGGAACACCCGGAGGCCTATCCGATGGGGCGTGGTGAAAACCCCATGGCCGGCGCGGGGGCGACCTTCCAGTTCAGCAGCCAGGGCGTCAACGCGGCCGGCATCCGGGCGGCGGCAACGACCCCCGGCTCGTCCAGCCCCGGTGGTGGTGGCGGCGGCGGCGGCGGAGGGCCCCCGGGGCCGGGGCCGGGGCCGATCCCGATCGTGCCCTTAACGCCGATCACTCCCAACCCGCCGGTCGTCCCGGAACCCGCCACGCTGGCCCTCATGGGGATCGGCTTGGCGCTGGCGGCGGCGCGCAAGGCCCGCAGGTAATCGATTCACGTCGTGCCCGTTCTCTCGCACCCCGCCGAAAAGTGGGGTGCGAGTTTTCTTTACGTGCCACGAATCCCCGTTACAATAAGTACAGGGCCAATTAAGGAGGCGCACCATGGCGGGGCTTTTCGGCGGCGGAACGGTAGGGAAAGATCTCCCCCGGCCACAGGCTTCGGTGGCCCTTCTGCGGGCGACCGGCGTCCTCTCGGGCCTGGCCGGTGTGGCGGCCGGCGCGTGGATCATTGGCTCCGGCGACCGCTCCGTCGAGAGCCTGGCCGTGGCCGTCGGCTGCCTCCTGGCGGGCCTGGTCGTCGAGGGGCTGTGCCTGTGCATCGCCCTGATCGCCAAGTACGCCTTCTCGGCCGCCCTGAGCGCCAAGCTCACGGAACGCACGATGCGGGACATCCTCCAGAAGACCGGGGGTCAGGCGGCCGCTTCGGAGCCGGTTCCCAACGCGACCCATGAGGAGGTCGTAAGCCTCCTGTCGGAAATCATGGAGAACACCCTTCTCGATGAGAAGGATAAGTCCGCCAAGCGCGCCTCGGCCAAGCGCCAGCGCCAGCAGGCGCTGCGGCGCGAGATCGAGGCCCTGATCGACGCCGCCAGGTTCCGCGAGGCCACGGAGCGGCTCGAAAACTACCGCGGCCGCTACCAGGACCAGGACCAGGTCGCGGAACTGGAATCGCGGCTCGAAGAGGCCAGGCATCGGCAGGACCAGACCGAGGTCGCCACCATCACCGAGCAGGTCCAGAAGTACATGGGCCTCGGCCTCTGGGAACGCGCCCTCCAGATGGCGCGTCACCTCGCGGAGCAGTACCCCGACGACCCCGACGCCGTCAGCCTGCCCGAGACGGTCCGCATGGAACAGGAAGCCGGCCGCCGCCAGGAGGAGCAGCGGGTCTACCGCGAAATCGAGCACCTCGTGAACCGCAAGCACTGGAGGCCCGCCCTGGAAGCCGCCGAGCGGCTGCTGGCGGACCACCCGGACTCGCCCGAGGCCGCCAAGCTCCGCGAGCAACTGGACGAGCTGCGCCGCAACGCCGACATCGCCGAGCGCCGCGAATGGGAAGGCCGCATCACCGAGCACGTCCAGGCCGGGCGGCACCGGGAGGCCTACGAGTTGGCCGTGGAACTGATGGCCAAGTACCCGGACAGCCCGCAAGCGGCTGCCATCCGCGAGCGCCTCGACCAGCTCAAAATCCGAGCGGGGGTCACGGGGTAACGGCGAACGGAAGGTTCAAAGTTCAAGGTTCAAGGTTCAAGGTAAACGGCACGGCCACCGCCTCGCGTACTATGCTTTTAGCCGCGAGCCATCGGCGAGCGCTGGCCGTTGACTTTGAACCTTGAACCTTAAACCTTGAACCTTGAACCGCCTTTACCGCCTTTCGGCGGCACCGGGTCGTGCCCGCCCCGCGAGTACGGATGGCATCGCAGGATTCGCCACGCCGCTAGGAGCACCCCCCGAAAGACGCCGTGGACGCGCAGGGCCTCGATGGCGTACTCACTGCACGTCGGCGTGTAACGGCAGCACGGGCCCAGGAGCGGCCTCAGCGTCCACTGGTAGATCCGCACCAGGAGCGTCAGGCAGGACACGGCGGACCATTGAATAGCATATATCATCTTATGCAATAGAACCGCCACGCCATGCCTCTCAGGGAATTCCCGAAATCCGAAATGTGGGGTATCCCCTTGACTCCACAGACCACAACCTGTAGGGTTTGGAGGCATGGAGGATTATCCCCGGAATCAGTCCGAGTTTGATCGGCGGTTTGCCACCGAGGAGGCTTGCAGGGACTACCTGGT
>Ga0209777_10004736_pt1 | contig 15946 bp, 9 predicted proteins | sample FrelakmetHBP12HB_FD_187147 | JGI IMG/M metagenome (GOLD analysis project Ga0209777, IMG submission 187147) | Freshwater lake sediment microbial communities from the University of Notre Dame, USA, for methane emissions studies -HBP12 HB (SPAdes)... | ecosystem: Environmental > Aquatic >...
TCCACAACGATAAGAAACCAGATCGTGACATCCATGCCCTGGGTCTCCATAATCGAGGATGCCAAAGAGAGCCTACTGCGCAGCCATTGGGATCTTATCGTTGTGGACGAGGCCCATAAAATGAGTGCCTATAGCCAGGATCACAAGACTTTGGCTTACCAGTTAGGTGAGGCGCTCTCTGACAGAACCGATCACTTACTGCTAATGACGGCAACGCCTCATAAAGGCGATCCGGAAAACTTCAGTCTCTTCTTGCGGTTATTGGATAAGGATGTCTATGCTGATATAAAGAGCCTTGAAGAGGCGATGAAGCGGCACGAGGCCCCCTTCTACCTTCGCAGAGTGAAAGAGGCAATGGTCAGCTTTCCAGATCCGGATACAGGTAAGGTCAAGAGTCTTTTCACGAGAAGGCTGGTCAAGACTATTGAATTTGAAATCGACAGTGATGAATGGGATTTATACAACTCATTGACAGAATATGTTCAGGCGCAGTCAATTAAGGCAGCACAGGATGACTCAGCCCGTGGCCGGGCTCTTGGCTTCACTATGGCCATGCTGCAAAGAAGGTTCGCTTCCAGCATCTATGCCCTGCGGCGCAGTCTGGAGAGGATCAAGGACAAGCGAGAAAATGTACTCAAAGATCCTGAGGGTTATCGCCAGCTGCAGAAGCTCAAGAAAGTGCCTGAAGATTATGAAGAATTGCCCGAGGACGAGCAGCAAGAGATACTCGATGACCTGGAGAGCGTTGTAGCTTCCGTAGATCCAGATGCTCTAAAAGAGGAAATATACCAGCTTGGCAAGCTAATCGATCTAGCTCGGCTTCTGGAGCAGCGTGAAGTTGAATCTAAGCTACGCAAGTTGAAAGACGTACTAACAGATCAGGGTGTCTTCAAGGACCCGAAGATGAAGCTGCTCCTATTTACAGAACATAAGGACACTCTTGACTACCTGGCCGGGGATGGAAAGGATGGGCGGCCCCTGGGTAAGCTGAGAGTGGGGCTTGTCCCTTACCCAGATTCACGGCGGCATGAAGATAGGCGATCGGGACACTCCCGGTACAAGAATAAATGCAGAACGGGTTTTCAAAGAAGAGTGCCAGGTAATGGCGGCCACCGAGGCCGCCGGAGAGGGCATTAACCTGCAGTTTTGCTGGTTCATGATCAACTACGACATACCCTGGAATCCCATGAGGCTGGAGCAGCGAATGGGTCGTATCCACAGATATGGCCAGGAAAAGGACTGCTTGATCTTGAACTTTGTTTCTATCAAAACCCGTGAAGGCCGAGTGCTCCAGAAACTCTTCGAAAGGATCAAACAAATAGAGAAAGACCTTGACCCCCAAAACACGGGCAAGGTATTCAACGTTTTGGGCGATGTTCTTCCTGCTAACCAGCTTGAGAGGATGCTGCGAGATATGTACGCCAACATCACCTCGGAAGATGCTATCAAGAGCCGCATTGTCGAGGAAGTGGACATAGACCGCTTCCGGAAGATTACAGAGCACACTCTTGAAGGTCTGGCAAAGAAGGAGCTGAACTTATCGGCCATCATCGGAAAATCAGAGGAAGCCAAGGAGAGGCGTCTGGTTCCTGAGGTGATAGAGGACTTCTTCCAGAAGGCCGCGCCTTTGACCGGCATAACTCTGAAAGAAGTAAAGCAAAGCCCGCATATCTACCGTCTTGGTGGAAAGGTTCCGAGAAACCTCTGGCCGATAGGCGAGGCGCAAGAAGGGCAGTATGGCAAACTTGGCAAGGAATACAAGCAGATAGTCTTTGATAAGGCGCTGCTGGCCAAAGACTCAACCGTGGAATGGGTAACTCCCGGCCATCCTCTATTTGAAGCAGTCAGGGGTTATGCATTGGGGATAGTGGAGGCGGATCTCCGAAATGGTGCGATCTTCTTTGACCTTTACAGTAAAGAGCCCTCCCGGTTAGATGTGTACTCCGCGGCGGTCAAAGATGGTCGTGGTAATGTCATACATCGACGCATATTCGTGGTCCAGACGGATATGGCCGGCACTATTACCATCCGGCAGCCTACCATCTTCCTGGATCTGATACCCGCAACGAAACCAGTCTCTCCGCCGGACGGAAATGGCTTGCCAGAACGCGATCAGGTAGAGCAGGCCTTGTTTAGTATGGCGCTCTTGCCTTTCCTGCAAGAGATAAACGCCCAGAGGACAAAGGAGATAGAAACTATCGAGCGCCACATGGAGATCAGCCTCAACGAGCTGATCATCAGGCAGAGCCGGATCCTGAGCGATCTAATGGAGAAGCGGCAAGCGGGAGAGACGGCGCAGCCCATTGCGGCCAGCATAAAATCGACTGACGATCGCCTGGACGATCTGAATGAGAGGCTGGAACGGCGCAGGAGAGAGCTAAAGCAGGAGCACAATCTCACCATCTCTGACATCCAGCATCATGGCCGGGCCTGGGTGCTGCCTCACCCAGAGAGAAAATCTCCCGGAATGGTGCAAATGGTCCAGGATGAGGAGATAGAGAAGATGGCTGTTCAAGCTGTCATCGCTCATGAGGAAGCAAGGGGATGGAGGGTAGAGAGTGTGGAGCAGGACAGCCGGGGTTTTGATCTGATCTCAAGGAAACCCCATCCGGAAGATCCGCAGACTGCGGTAGAGGTCAGGTTCATTGAGGTGAAAGGCCGGGCAGGGGTGGGCGAGATTGCCCTGACATCCAATGAATACAGGACTTGCGAGAGGCTGAAGAATGATTACTGGCTTTATGTGGTCTATAACTGCTCTTCAAAGCCTGAGATACATCCTATCCAGGACCCGAGCCACCTGGGATGGGAGCCATTGGTGACGATAGAGCATTATCATGTGGGTGCTGAGAAGATCCTTATGGCGAATTAGTTTGGACCGGATCGGGGGCAGTCTATGGATTGTGACTCATAGCCTATGAGTCATGACCTTTAGACTTTAAGTTGTGACCTATAGTATTTGGTTACGACTCAAAGCCATTGAGTCATGACGCAAAAGAGGGGGGAACGATCACTTTCGCGGTGCGCATGGCAAACAATCTTATTTTTAAGCACTTGAATATTGGAGCGAGGGACCTGTTGCCATCCCGCAGGAGAGTTCATGACAAATCAACAGGAGATACGAGATCCGATTCACAACTTCATAAGGCTTGATCCGAGCGAGATCAAAGCTCTGGATTCAGCCCCGTTTCAGCGTCTGCGGAATATACATCAGCTTGCTCTTACCTATCTTCTGTATCCGGGGGCAACCCATCGACGATTTGAGCATTCTCTTGGTGTGATGGAGCTTGCGGGCAGAGTCTATGATGTGGTTACAGATCAGTCCAATATAAAACACGACTCGGTTAAAGATGTAATACCATATGATCTCATGAAATATTGGAGACGAACCCTTCGAATGGCTGCGCTATGTCACGACCTTGGGCATCTGCCGTTCTCTCATGCAGCGGAGAGCCATTTGCTTCCAGAGGGATGGAATCACGAACGCCTTACCATGCAGTTCATCAGAAGCGATGAGATGAAACCGATATGGGATTCTCTCAAAGTGAACCCAGAGGATGTCGCAAAGCTTGCGGTAGGTCCTGAGCACTACAAAGAAAGGAGTTTCAGCGATTGGGAAGCGATACTCTCTGAGATCATCGTTGGCGACGCATTTGGAGTGGATCGGATCGACTATTTGTTGCGGGATTCTTACCATATAGGAGTTGCCTATGGAAAATTTGACCATTACAGGCTGATAGATACTCTCAGAATCCTGCCCAGGGAATACAGAAGTTCCGAGGAGGAAACGGGCTCCCTGGAGCCTACCCTCGGAGTGGAAGAAGGTGGACTTCATTCTGCGGAAGCACTGCTGCTGGCAAGATATTTCATGTTCTCTCAGGTTTACTGCCATCATGTCCGCCGAATATACGATATTCATCTGATGGATTTTCTGCAAGCATGGCTGCCATGTGGGCAATTCTCCACAAACGCAGAAGACTTGCTCAGGATAACAGATAGCGAGGTTACGTCGGAGCTGTTAGCAGCAGCGAGGGACGCTTCGCATCCGGCTCACGTTCATGCCAAGCGAGTTGTTGGAAGGGAGCACTTCCGACTTTTGTACCAGAGAAACCCGGAGGATCAGAAGATGAATCGAAGATCGAGCCAGAGGATCTTTAATGCCGCACGAGATCGTTTTGGCGACTCTGAAGTCAGATATGACAGTTATCGTCAGAAGAGTGGCGGTCTGGACTTTCCGGTACTCGTAAAGGATAAACGAATCATGTCGTCTTTGTCCTTATCAGATACTCTGGCAAGAGTTCCAGTTGTGGCCATCGATTATGTATTCGTAAGCCTTGGATGTCGCAGGAAAGCTGATATCTGGCTAAAGGAGAACCGAAAAGAAATTATTGCTTCAAAGGGAGATGAGGATGAATGATGAAGAAATCGCAGCGCGATGCTGTATTGCTTTCGCTGGTCAGAGAGATGATCGCCAGAGGTAGCTGGTGCGGGGAGACACATATCCAGAAAGCTGCTTATTTCCTCCAGGCGCTGCTTGGAGTCCCACTAGAGTTCGATTTCATACTTTACAAACATGGACCGTTCTCCTTCGATCTAAGCGATGAGATAACGGCTCTAAGAGCGGATGCTTTGCTTCGCTACCAAACCAGACCTTATCCCTATGGTTCAAGCATTGTTCCTGCTGATGAAGCCCAATCGTTCCTTGATAGCTATCCGAAAACCTTGAAGCGGTATGCCGATCAGATCGGCTTTGTCGCAGATAAGCTTGGGAATATGGGAGTTGCCGATCTGGAGTGCCTGGCCACCGCTCTTTATGTTACATTGAACCAGAATGGGCAATCAGGCCAGAGGGCCGAGCAGATCCCTCGGCTCAAGCCTCATATTTCCCTTGAAGAAGCTGATTTAGCGGTTCAGAGAATAGATGAGATAATGGGCGAAGCAAGAGATCTCCGCATCTCTATGTCATAAAATTTCATTTTATTTTGGCCGCAAGGAGCAAGTAGGTTAGCAAGTAGAAAAGGACCTGGACCCACCATGACTACCTACCCCAAGCGCCTCATCGAAGTCGATCTGCCCATCAAGCGCATCAGCGCCCACGCCCGACGGGAGAAGTCCATCCGCCACGGCCACATATCGACCCTGCACATCTGGTGGGCGCGCCGGCCATTGGCAGCCTGCCGGGCCGTGATCTGCGCTGCCCTCTGGCCAGACCCGGCCCAGGAAGACTGCCCGCTCCGCTTCCGGGAGGATGCCGAGGCCATCATGGCCCGTTTCTGGAATCCCATTGGCAGGAGCGATCTGGACTTTAGCGACCCAATGGCGCTGCGTAGAGCCCTGCTGGATTTCATCGCAGACTTCTCTAACTGGGACAACTCCACAGACCAGAGGTACCTGGAGACGGCCCGCGCCCTCACCCACTCCGCGCACGTGGCCCTGGGAGGCGCTCCCGGCACCCGGCCACTGGTGGTGGACCCCTTCGCAGGCGGCGGCTCGATACCACTGGAGGCGCTTCGCGTAGGCGCGGACGCCTTTGCCAGCGACCTGAACCCCGTTGCCGTCTTACTCAACAAAGTTGTCCTGGAGTACATCCCCAAGTACGGCCAGAAGCTTGCCGACGAAGTTCGCAAATGGGGCGAGTGGATCAAGATCGAGGCGGAGAAGGAGCTGGGCCAGTTCTATCCGAAGGATCCGGATGGGGCTACGCCCATTGCCTACCTCTGGGCACGCACGGTCACCTGCGAGGGGCCGGGTTGCGGAGCAGAAGTGCCACTCATGCGCTCGCTCTGGCTGGCCAAGAAAAGCAATCGATCGATTGCTTTACGGATGATACTGGACCAGGAAAAAAAGCGCGTTGATTTTGAGATAATCCAGGATTTCAAGGCCCAGGATGTAGGCGAGGGCACCGTGCGGCGGGGCTCGGCCACCTGCCCGGTCTGCGGCTACACCACGCCCGTGGCATCAGTGCGAAAGCAGCTCAAGGCCCGTCGGGGCGGGGCGGCGGACGCCAGGCTCTTTTGCGTAGTGACGACGAAGCCGGGGCAGCAGGGGCGATTCTACCGGTTGCCGACGGAAAGAGACCTGGAAGCTGTGAGAAATGCGGCAGAGGAGCTGGAGCGCAGGAAGGCGACGCACACCGGGGAGCTGAGCTTGGTGCCGGATGAACCATATCCCGATGAAACTGGTGCAGGTGCTCTCAGTTCTTCTGTGCTTTATGGACCAAAAATATGGGGCGATATTTTCACCCCCAGACAGGCTTTGGCGCTGACAACAATGGTGCGGTTAGTGAAAGAAGCGGGTACGAGAATGGCTGCGGATAATAATCCTGATATTGCGGTGCCAGTGCAGACTTGTCTCGCCTTGATTTTCGATCGGGTCGCAGATTTAGCCAACAGCTTCTGTGGTTGGACTCTCGATACGCAATGCACTAAGCACCTCTTCGCACGTCAAGCCATTCCGTTCGTTTGGAATTTTGCGGAAGGGATTCCTATAGGCGATTCAGCAGGATCGTGGTGTGTCGTAGTAGAGAGGTTTGAGAACATTATTGATTCAATTCCCAACGATCTAATGATCGGCCTAAACCAACAGGCAAACGCAACATCAATTCCATTGCCGGATGATGCAGCGCAAGCCATCATTACAGATCCGCCATATTATGATGCGATTGCCTACGGAGACCTTTCCGACTTCTTCTACATATGGCTAAGGAGATTAATGGGAAATGTTTATCCATCTCTTTTCATTACGACCCTGGTGGACAAGACCAATGAAATCGTGCAATTATCTAAGCGATTTAAAGGTCCTTACTCTCATAAGACAAATGAGTACTTTGAAGAGGGCATGACCAGAGCGTTAGCAGAAGGTCGGCGAGTATTGCATCCAAGTGGTTTGGGGGTTGTAGTATTCGCTCACAAGTCAACCGCGGGATGGGAAGCGATGCTTCAGGCGATGATCAATGCAGGTTGGACATTTACAGGATCATGGCCAATTGATACTGAGATGGGAACTCGAATGAACGCAATGGGCACAGCGTCTCTAGCCTCCTCCATCCATCTCGTCTGCCGTCCCCGTGAGAACCCGGACGGCTCGGTCCGGGAAGACGACGTTGGCAACTGGAGCGACGTCCTCAACGAGCTTCCTCAGCGCATACACGCCTGGCTGCCCGGTCTTGCTGCCGAAGGCGTGGTGGGCGCTGATGCCATCTTCTCCTGCCTGGGTCCGGCCCTGGAGATCTACAGCCGCTACTCCCGCGTGGAGAAGGCCAGCGGCGAGGTCGTGGCCCTCAAGGAATACCTGGAAGAGGTCTGGGCGGCAGTCTCTCGTGAGGCGCTGGGCATGATCTTCGAAGGCGGGGACGGCTCGGGCCTGGAAGAAGACGCCAGGCTGACGGCCATGTGGCTGTGGACCCTCTCTGCGGGAGCCGATAATAGTGGTAATAATCGTAGTAGTAACGAAGGCGAGGGCGAGACGGATGAGGATAAATCGCCCAAGAGCACACTGAAAGGCTTCGTCCTGGAGTATGATGCGGCCCGAAAGATTGCCCAGGGCCTGGGCGCACGCATGGAGAACCTGACGACTCTGGTGGAGGTAAAGGGCGACAAGGCCCGGCTTCTTCCCGTCTCCGAGCGCACTTCTTATCTTTTCGGCCAGGGGTCTCCTGCCGCCAAAAAAGAGCGCAAGAAGAAAAAAGAGGAGCAGACCACACTCTCCGGCGGCGTCGCATCTGCGGCTGAGACGGGCGGCCCGGCGGGCGAACTTTCCCTGCCCCCTCCCGGCTCCACGGTACTGGACCGGCTGCACCAGGCTATGTTGCTCTTCTCCAATGGCCGGAGCGATGCCCTGAAAAGGTTCATCCAGGAGGATATCGGCCAGGATCAGGGACTGTGGAGCCTGGCTCAGTCGCTCTCCGCCCTCTATCCGGCAGGGAGCGAGGAGCGGCGGTGGGTGGAGGGCGTGCTGACCCGCAAGAAGAGCCTGGGGATTTGAAAAGAACGAATCAATGAGCACGATGGTATAACTATGATCGAAGCCGATATCAGTTGTGAGAAGATAATGTGCCTTTGTGAACGGCTGATGGTTCTTCGCGCCTTCGCGGCTTCGCGTGAGATTCAACAGGGTCCGATTTCACGCGAAGGCGCGAAGCCGCGAAGTCAAAACATTGGTTTATTTCGGCCTAGCTGTACTAAATGAGAAGCATCGATGAACGTAATTCTGTCCATCAGGCCGAAATATGCCCGGATGATATTGAGCGGAGCAAAGAGATATGAATTTCGAAAATGCATATTTAAAAATAGACATATCGAAAAAGCTTACATTTACGCGACTTCTCCAACAAAAAAAATAGTTGGAATATTTGATATTGGAGACATAATTAGAGCCAGTCCCAAAGGCTTATGGAATCAATTCGGCCATCTTTCCGGGATGAATGAAGCCGAATTCTTCAATTATTTCCAGGATCTCCAAATCGGCTTCGCAATAGAGATCAAACATTTGATGATCTTAGACTCTCCCATCGATCCAAGGGAAAAAATTTCAGGCTTCACTCCACCTCAATCCTTCTGTTACCTGAAATATTCCCTAGTTCCAGAATGCGTAGCTATAAACGGCCATATCGAGTCAAGAATATCCTCCTCAGGATTTACTTTGCATGATCAATGATCCGTGGAAAGAAGCCTTCCTACGAACCGTCCAGCATTACGAGAATGCTGGCCTGCTCCGGTCGGCAGCGCAGGATGAACGGCTGGCAGACTGGACGGCACACCTTACAGGGGCCGTTGTCCAGACCTGTGATAGCCTGGGCTGGGTGTCGGCAGCCAAAGGAAATAAGCTGCATATCTTACCCGTCCCTCACTGTGAATATCTCACCCTGGATGTGATGGCTTTCTCTCCTACATCCGCCGGAGGCTGGTGCTTTCCGGTCGCAGTCGCTGAGCTGGAGAATAGCCCGGACGAAAGAAGGATCGCTTATTCCCTTTGGAAAGTCCTCTGCGTCAGATCAGATCTGCGAATCGTCTTCTGCTATCGTCGCAGCTTCGATGATGCACCAAAACTGGTCAGCTACCTTGGCCGTGTTGTGGTAGCGGCATTAACCATCGAAGATCGCATGAGCCTCAAAGGCGAGACCTACGTGGTCGTCGGCGGCAAGAACGATTCCGCTGCCTTCCCGTATGGCTTCTTCAAGTGGTGGCAGCTTGACAAAAACACCGGAAACTTTAATGTGATGTAGTCGGTTTTCATCCGTAGGAGATTTTGGAGAAATGGCAAATGGCACTTACACCCTGGCATAAATCGGCCACGCCGCGGGAAGACCTGCGCAAAGGCAAACCAATGGACGCGGCGGAATTCGCAGTAAACCTGGATCGAGTCCGGGATGGCAAAGCGCCTGATGATTACAAAGACCCGAAGCAGTTTTTCGAGAGGACTTACCTCACCAAGAACCTGACCGCACTGGCTGCGGAGGTGCAGCGCCGCTTCTCCGGCATTAGGACGGAAACTTCCGCCGTCTTCAACATGGCCACCCAGTTTGGCGGCGGAAAGACTCACGCCCTCACATTGCTCTACCATCTGGCCAGAAACGGCCCGGCCGCAAATGAATGGTCAGGCGTTAACAAGATCCTGGCCTTGGCAGGACTGGAGAGCGTGCCGGAGGCGGCGACAGCCGTCTTCGTGGGCACTGAATTCGATTCAATAACCGGAAAGGGCGGCAACGGAAAAGGGGAGCCTCTGAGAAAGACGCCCTGGGGCGAGATAGCCTTCCAATTGAATGGCGCGCAGGGTTTTGCTGTAGTCGAGGAGCATGACAAGCAAAAGATAGCGCCGGGCGGCGATGTGATCCGCAGCTTTCTGCCTAAAGATCGGCCCTGTCTCATCCTCATGGACGAGCTGATGAACTACGTCAGCCGAAACCGCGATTCCGGTCTCTCCGATCAGCTTTTCAATTTCATCCAGAACCTCACAAACGTAGCCAGCGGTGAGGACAGGGTGGTCCTGGTGGTCTCCATACCAGGCTCTCAGATGGAGATGAACGAAGCTGATTTTTCTGACTACAACAGCTTCAAGAAGATCATGGATAAGCATGGCAAAGCGGTGATGATATCCGCCGAAGCAGAGACCTCAGAGATCATTAGGAGGAGACTGTTCGAGTGGCGTTCTGATGAAATATCCTCGGACGGAAAGATCCGGCTGGGCGCCGAGGCTAAAAAGACCTGCAAAGCTTATGCTGCCTGGGTCAAGGCCCACCGGCATCAAGTTCCCGGCTGGTTTCCTGTCGATCATGCCGAAGAAATGTTTGAGGCGACCTATCCCTTTCACCCCATGGTCCTCTCCGTCTTTGAGACGAAATGGCAAGCCCTTCCCAGATTTCAGAGGACACGCGGTATTCTCCGTCTTCTAGCTCTTTGGGTATCCAAGGTCTATCAAGAAAACTATACAGACGCTCATTCGGACGCCCTGATCGGCCTTGGCACGGCTCCTTTAGACGATCCGATTTTCCGTGCTGCCATCTTTGAGCAACTGGGAGAGGATCGCCTGGAAGGATCGGTTACCACAGATATTGCAGGCCGAAAAGAGGCCCACGCCATAAGGTTGGACAGTGAGGCCGGCTCAGCCATCAAGAAGGCCCGCCTGCACCGCAAGGTGGCGACAGTCATTCTCTTTGAATCCAATGGCGGCCAGACCCACGGCACAGAGGCTACTTTGCCGGAAATACGCCTGGCAGTGGCCGAGCCGGATCTTGATATCGGAAATATTGACACGGTCTTAGACACGCTTTCCAGCAACTGTTATTACCTGGAGGCCTACGGGACAAGCTACAGATTCGGTCTCCAGATACAGCTACCCAAGATCCATGCCGACCGTAAGGCAAGTGTCCCGAAACTGGAAATTGATGAGTGCTTGAAGAATGCGATAATCAAGGTCTTCAATGAAAGCAATATCATAAAGCCGGTATTCTTCCCGGAGAAAAGCAGCGATATCCAGGATAATCCTGCCCTGGTTCTCATTGTCCTGTCTCCAGATCACCGTAGACTGGACAGCGCGACTATAGATCTTATTGAGTCCATGACCAGAGATCATGGGACTTCCGCCAGGACCTACAAAAGCGCCCTGATCTGGGCTATGGTTGATAATGATGCGAGCCTGACAGGCGAAGCTCGCAATTCTCTTGCCTGGGAGAAGATCCATGATGAAGCGGAGCCTTTGCATCTCAACGAGAGGCAGAATAAAGAAGTAAATGAGAAGATCGGCAAGGCTAAACGAGACCTCAGGGAGGCAGTTTGGAGAAGCTACAAGAACCTTGCTCTCCTTGGAAAGGATAACCGGGTCTCCTTGATAGATCTTGGCCTGATTCATTCCAGCTCAGCAAAAACCCTGGTTGATCTTTATGTTCAGCAATTAAGGCAAAAGGACATCATCACGAGCAGCATCAGCCCTAATTTCCTGATCAAGAACTGGCCCCCGGCTTTTAAGGAATGGTCGATGAAATCTGTTCGTGATGCATTTTTTGCGTCACCTCAGTTTCCGAGACTACTGAGCCCGGATGCGGTAAGGGAAGCCATCTCCAAAGGTGTTTCTAACGCGATCTTTGCATACGTTGGCAAGTCTGAAACGGGCGAATATGATCCAGTCTATTACAATATAGGCATTCCACCAGAAGAGGTAGAGATATCTGAGGAATGGTTCATTGTAAAGGAGCCTAAACCTCCAGAGCTTCATGCGATCGTTGTATCCCCCAATCAGACAAGCATTAAGCCAGGTGAGGAAGTTACATTTACAGCAATTGGGCTAAGCAAGCAGGGTTTAGAAGCAAAGATAGAAGCATTAAACTGGATTGCAACCGGCGGCACTATCGATGCGCTCGGCGTCTTCAAGGCAGGAACTAACGAAGGAACTTTTTCGGTAAATGCAATTGCAGGGGAAGTCAAGGGATCTGCCTGTGTTACTATCTTAGTTGAGGGCGTGAGCCGAACATTGAAACGTGTGATCGTCTCTCCTCAAGATTCGCATATTGGACCCGGCAAGACTCAGACATTTACCGCAAAAGGATTAGACGAAGAAGGCCTAGAAGTACCATTAGTTAAGGTAGATTGGAGTGCGACAGGCGGTACAATCGATGGTAAGGGGGTCTTCCAAGCAGGGCAAGAGGAGGACTTCTTCAAGATAACTGCGACCGTGGGGAATGCTAATGGCTCGGCGACTCTAAAAGTCAAGAAGCTAAGTCCTCACTGGGAAGGAGAAATACCACATCAGAAATGGACCCAATTCTATAACAGGATCTTATCGAAGTTTGCCGTCCGCAAGGGTCTGAAGCTAATGGTGGCCGTGGACATTTTGGATGCCTCTCTGGAAGAAGTTGAGGATATGAGAGCAGCTCTACGTGAACTGGGTCTTGGGGATGAAGTTATTATCTAGATCAGATCGATTTTGCCCCGGAAGTCCATAAGCTGCGAGGGCTTTGCCCGCAGTTGTCGCCCCAGATGAGTCGGTTTCGAAAGTCCTCCTGCAAAGTAGTGGAAAGTTCCCCAAAAGTGGTCTGACCGGAGGCGAGTGCTTCACTCCTGGGCATGTCCACGGTCTCGATCTTCTGCCCGGGGCAGGCTGCTCCTGCCACATCCACGCTGCGGCGGCGGCCATACTCAATGTGCTTGCCATCCCGTACCAGGCTATGTCCTCATCTGGGAGAGAGGATGGAGATTGTCGGGGCAAAAGCGAACGGGGTCAGGCATGAAGACGGGCCTTCTGGCTGATGGGGGAGATCGGAACGGCAACGCAGGACTTCAAAATGAGATTTTGGAACTTGAGGCTCAGGGTCAATTACTATTGTCCTCCCGACGACGGCTTAGAGGCGGCAAACGTGAAAACGCTTTTGCATGACTGCCTGCCAAGAGGTTAACGTTTATATAAAAAGAGAGCTACGAAGGAATGTGATGCAGAGGCTAAATGCTTACGTCTCCGGCAAGGTCCAGAAGACCGGCTACAGGGCAAGAGTTGTGACTATTGCTCAGAATTTAGGGCTGAAAGGATATGTACAGAACCTCGATAATGGACTGGTCAAAGTAGTGGCTGAGGGCGAGACCGCTAATTTGGAGGAGCTGCTTAAGGCTATTGATATCAAGAACACCCTTATCAATGTAATCGACATCAGGAAAGAATTCTCTCATGCAATCGGTGACTTTGATAGCTTCTTCAAGGCTGTGTCCGGAGGCGAAACGGATCAGAGGATTGATGCAGCTGCACATTTGCTAACAAAACTCATTGTTGTAAACGAAAAGATATTGGACGTAATCACAGCTACTCATGAAGAATTGAAGGAAACACACGAAGAAATCAGAGGCTCACGTGAGGAAATTAGGGGCTCACGTGAAGATATCAGAAGCTCTCGTGATGCCATTGTTGGCGAGATAAAGGCTTCACGCGATGCCATCGTTGGAGAGATAAGAACATCAAACGAAGTAATGGCAGGAGAAGTCAGTGATGCACGTGACTCTATCGTCGGCGAGATTGGCGAGCTTCGCGCTGATTTAAAGGAAAGCATTCAAGATAGGTTGATGAGAATAGAATCAGACGCCGCCCAAATTAAAGCAAAGGTTGGCCTTTAGGGCATCTCTTTATCCTTCTCGGCCAGGCCCAGGACATTGAGCAGTCCCAGCAGGTTCTCCCGGGACAGTGATCCGTCGGATACCTTCTTTAAGACCTCTTTGGCATTAAAGGCCACACCGAGACCGGCGTTCTTGATCATGAGGCAGTCGTTGGCTCCGTCGCCCACGGCCACAATATTGTCCGAACTGATATTCTCCAGCTCCGCCAGCCGGTAGATGATGCGCCCTTTGGCCTCGGCATCGATGATATCTCCCTTGATCTCGCCGGTGACAAAGCCGTTCTCAATCATCAGTTCATTGGCAAAGGTGTAGTCAAAGCCCAGCTGCGCTTTGAGCACATCGGTGAAATAGGTAAATCCGCCGCTGATGAGTGCGATCTTGTAGCCCAGGTGCTTTAGATGATGCAACAGTTCCTCCGATCCGGGGGTAAGACGCAGATCGGAAGCGATCTCCTGCAAGGTTCTCTCTGGCATTCCCTTGAGGAGGCGCACCCTCTGGCGCAGCGACTCCTTGAAGTCCATCTCCCCGTTCATGGCTTTCTCAGTTATCGCTTTTACCTGCTCGTCCACTCCGGCAAATCCGGCCAGCTTGTTGATGATCTCAAAATCGACAATGGTCATGTCCATGTCAAAAACGATGAGCCGCTTCTCTTTGCGAGAGCGCCCCAGATCCTGAATCACTACATCAAGGCCGAGAAGCTCGCAGTCCTTCTTGAGCCTGGCTTTGCAATCATCCTCATCGCAATCGGAAAAGTCCATGAGAAATTCAATGGAGATGAGGTCTCCCCGGGCCGTGACCGATGCCCTTTCGATATTGATCTCATTTCCAGCAGCCACGTTTGCCGCATCGCGGATGATGCCCGGCCGGTCTTTGGCCAAAATGGTGACCACGTGCAGGCTCTTCTTCGATTTGCGCCGGCCCCGGTACTGGCCCAGAGGCAGGAAGTTGAATTGAATGCCAAGATCGTCGGCCTTTCTTTGCAGCCATGCTTGCAGCTCGCTGGAAGTGACACGCGCGTTGGAGAAATCAGCCACTACAGACATGACGAATATGCCCTGCATCACCCGCTGATCCATATCCACGATATTTACATTCTGCTGGGCAGGTTCCTCCAGGATATCGCGGATTAGTCCCGGTCGATCTTTGCCCAGGAAGGAGATGACCCAGAGATCGTCGTTCAGAGGGCACGTCCCCCTTTTCTTGGCAGCTGCATCGAGAACAACGCTAGCCATTCAAGCCTAAATACTTTTTCAGCGGTTTTGCTTCAGCTCGGCAACTCTCATCATCAAATGCCAGGTATTCTCGACAGCTGCGATGATCAACCATACTATTACCATCACCATCCAACTCAGGTAGCGAGTCTTTCCCTGCAGGACATCTGCGCCGATAACTATTAAAGTCAAGTAACAGATCGTATTGGGAATCAATAGTCCTCTCAAGATCATGCTTGATGTGAAGGCCCTATTCTCGCCCTTGCTTCTTAAGAATCTCAGCCACAAAGCGGCTGTATGCACTATTTGTATCGTTCCCAGAATGAGAAGCGGATATCCGATTCCAGAGGGTGTATCGGAAGGAACCGTGAAAATGAAGGCAAAGGATAAAATCATCAAGAAATTTATAAATATTTCTTCGGCCAGCATGCGAATGTCGCTTGACTTTTTTGCCTCGGCTATGACGTCAATATGCAATGTAACTGCAACAAAGATCAAACCAACAAGGGTTGCAGATGCAGAACCTGTCAGCATGTAGAAATCTCGCCAGGAATCAATGGATTCGATAAACGCATTCATGTTCAAGCCACCATATTTCCAATGATTTTTCATTTCTCTGATGTTCATCTGGTTTCTTATCTTTTGCCATCATAATTGACCTATGAAAAAGCAAAATTATAGAAGCTCGTGAGTACCAGAGACAAGCAACTAAGAGGTCGTTTATGCATCAATCACAAATGCTCATCAACGGAGAAGATGTCGCCTCCTTATCCGGCAAAGTTGAAATCATCTACAACCCGGCCAACCAGGAGCCTGTGGCCCAAGTGACCGTGGGCACGCGCCAGGATGCTTGCCAGGCCTTGCAGGCGGCCAAGAAGGCTTTTCCCATCTGGTCGGCAGCCTCCAGCCAAGAGCGGGCTAAGATCTTGCACGCTGCGGCTGACTTAGTACGGCAGCGAGCCGAGCAAATCGCTAGACTGCTGACTCTGGAGATGGGCAAGCCCCTCAAAAACGCTAAAATGGAGATTCTTTCCTCGGCGGATGTCCTGGACTATTACGCAGAAGAAGGCAAAAGAAACTTTGGCGAGTGGATCACTTCCTCGCACAGCCGCAGCATCGTGCTCCGGCAGCCCGTGGGCGTAATAG
>Ga0209777_10004737_pt1 | contig 15945 bp, 13 predicted proteins | sample FrelakmetHBP12HB_FD_187147 | JGI IMG/M metagenome (GOLD analysis project Ga0209777, IMG submission 187147) | Freshwater lake sediment microbial communities from the University of Notre Dame, USA, for methane emissions studies -HBP12 HB (SPAdes)... | ecosystem: Environmental > Aquatic >...
AAGGCGGAAGGATGAACTATGCCTGATGATCTTATTGAACTCGAAGAAGAAGAATATACCAGCCAATTGACTTCACCTACCTTCACGCGCATCCTGGGCTTGATCAAACCGCATTGGCAGTGGATGGCAGGATTCCTGGCAGCCATTATCGTGACGGCAGCCTCGGACGCGTTGTTCACATATATTAATAAATTGATGATAGACCAGGGCATTGTAGCCAAAAACATCCCTGTCCTTCTCAAATATGCGTCCTACTATGGCGGCCTCCAGTTGATACAGGCAGTGCTTGTCTTTATATTCATTTACCTTGTCGGAATTCTTGGTGAAAGAATCCAATACGACTTGCGCAAAGCCCTGTTCAATCATTTGCAGGATCTCTCGCTATCGTATTATAGTCAGAATGCCGTCGGGCGATTGATGGCACGCGTTACATCCGATACAGGGCGTGTATCCAATCTGATGACCTGGGGGACACTCGATGTTACCTGGGCCATTGTTAGTATTGCATCCTCGACGGTATTCATGATGATTATTAATTGGAAGTTGGGTCTGATAGTTTTTAGCATCATTCCTATCCTGGTCATCATAGCTGTGCAATTCCGTAAAAAGATCCTTGTGGAATTCCGTAAATCACGCCGCGCCAATTCGAAAATTACCGGTGAATATAACCAAAACATTCAGGGTGTACGGGTAGTCAAGGCTCTTGGATGTGAGGACGAGAATCTAAAAGAGTTTTCGGTCCTGACCGATAATATGTACCGCGCCAGTTATCGGGCCGCTTGGCTTTCAGCACTTTTCCTGCCAACCGTGCAAATCATATCCGCCTTTGCACTTGGTGCTATTGTTTACTTTGGTGGTATCCAAAGCCAATTGGGTGGTTTCTCAATAGGATCCATTAATGCATTTGTCTCGTACCTGACATTCATGATCTGGCCAGTTCAGGATCTGGCACGGGTTTATGCGGACATGCAGCATTCCATCGCGGCTGCAGAACGAATTTTCAAATTGATTGACACGCCGCCTGAAATCCAGGACCACCTCGATGCCTTCCCTGCTGAAACCATGCGTGGTGAAATAGAGTTCGATCATGTGGATTTTTTCTATGAAGACCGCAAGCCTGTCCTGACTGATTTCACCCTTAAAGTGAAATCTGGCGAGATGATTGCCCTGGTTGGGCCAACGGGCGGTGGGAAGACGACCATTGTCAATCTACTATGTCGCTTTTACGAGCCAAAGAATGGAACGATACGCATCAACGGACGCGATTACACCAACTACACACTGCATAGCATCCACTCACGCATAGGTATTGTTCTCCAGACACCGCACCTTTTCTCCGGTACAATCCTCGAGAATATTCGTTATGGTCGGCTGGGCGCAACGGATTCTGATGTAGAAGAAGCAGCTAAAATTGCCGGTGCTCATGAATTTATCCTGACTTTTGAAAGAAGATATGATCAGGAAGTCGGTGAAGGTGGCAATATGCTGTCTGTAGGCCAGAAACAACTTATTAGCCTGGCGCGTGCTGTGCTGGCCAAACCTGAAATATTCATCATGGACGAGGCAACATCCAGTGTTGACACGCTTACAGAAGCCCTGATTCAACGTGGCATGGAAGCTTTGATGCAGGGTCGTACCTCCTTCATTGTTGCTCATCGTCTCTCCACGATTCGTAGAGCAGACAGGATCGTGGTTATTTCAGACGGGCGCATTGTAGAGATAGGCTCACATACAGAATTGCTCAAGCTGCGCGGAAATTACTACCGCCTATATACACAGCAATTCAAGTTCGAAAAGGAGCAGGTATATGGAACGATGGTGTCAACCGTGCTGCCGGCAATTAAATAATTAATTGGTAGTTTACTACTAAAAACAAGGACATTGTCAAATTACCGGGTAATTAGACAATGTTTTATTAAGGTCTACCCCGGAGGCGGATTGAAAAAACGGACAAATTGAGTACAATTAGAGCATCGATATCTGCGCTGAAAGCGAGGAGGCATATGTTAAATAAAACCAAGTTTCTACGCTACATGGGTTTAACTGTAAGCATACTTCTGGCGTTGGTAGCCTGCGGACCACGTGTGGGAGGAATCGTGAAGGGAGCAGTCTATGGCGACTTGAATGGTAATGGAACCATTGACACGGGCGAGGTCGTGTTGGACGGTGTAACAGTGACCCTGAGCGACTGTGGCCCGGCTCAGACCCAGGTCACTGCTGCGGATGGGTTGTTCAATTTCAGCAACCTGCCTGAGGGAACATGTCATGTCTCTGTATCCAAGGTTGGCTGGATTTTCTCGGGTTCATACCCATCGCTTACATATCCTGTACCGGTTGCTTCAAATCCGGACCTGCCAACGGCTTTCAGCCTGTTCATGGCACCTGTGATGAGGTCCATTCCCACCGACACTCCCACTCCTGTTGCTCTTGTGCCATTAAGTACATTCACTATTGTTCCTCTCACCCCGACAAATTCACCGACCCCTGTTTCATCGGTAGCAATGGTGACACCAAAAGACAAAGACACGAACTGCCGTTTTGGTCCAGGGACCGGGTTTTCTTCTGTAGGTGGCCTGAAGGTTGGGGTTAATGTGCCCATTCTAGCCACCATCAGCGGACAGACCTGGTGGCAGATCCAAAACCCGCAAGATCTACCTGGACATTACTGTTGGGTCTCTGCGGCTGTAACGAATACCAGCGGCGATCTGTCCTTAGTACCAGTCATTCCAATTCCCACCGGTCTTGTCACCGCTATTACTGTGAATGTCAGTCCAGGTTCAGTGGTACATGGGTTCTGCATGGGACCAAATGCTGTAAGTTTTCGGGTCACCATTACCACAAACGGGCCGGCAACTGTAACATATCACGTGGAAATATACAACCATGATGGTTCTCTGCGAAATAGCCCGGGTGATATGAGTATAGTATTCCCAAATGCTTCTTCGCAAACGGCTGATCCGGGTGGCGCCTATAAAACTGATTGTGGAAGTTACTATATCAAAGCAGTTGTCACCAGCCCCAATAGCATATCCGCGCAGGCAAATTGGTCGGTTGTAAATCCATGATTTAGGGGAAAATACACACTAATTGAAGCTGCATCATTGAAATGGATAAAACTCCAGCAGGCTTTATATATGCCAGCTGGCGTTTTATCCATTTTGGTTTTAATAATTGATTGCTAAGAACTTGCCACCTGGTCAGATTTAACCTATACTACAAATAATATTAAACTACCTATAAAGGAGCGAACCATGCCAGAAATACAAGCTACCCCTCGAAAGAAAATCACCTTGCCGTATCTTTTCAAGAAGACCATGGATGGCGAACCCATCACCTGGCTGACCTGCTACGATTACCCCACCGCCTACCTGCAGGAGCAGGCCGGTATCGAGATGATCCTGGTTGGCGACAGCCTGGGTATGACGATGCTTGGCTACGACAGCACACTGCCTGTTACCATGGACGACATGGTCCGACACGCTCAGGCCGTCCGTCGCGGCGCCCCCACAGCCTTTGTGATCGGCGATATGCCCTACATGACTTACCAGCCATCCGTCGAAACAGCAATCAGAAACGCAGGAAGATTCATGGCAGAATGCGGTTGTGATGCCATCAAGCTCGAAGGTGGCACTGCCATGGCTGACCGCATAAAGGGTATTGTCGATGCCGGTATCCCCGCCATAGGTCACCTCGGCTTGACCCCTCAATCGGTCAGCGCTTTGGGTGGTTTTCGAGTGCAGGGCAAGAACGCTGTCCTGGCTAAAAAGATCGTCGAGGACGCGAAGGCACTCGAAAAAGCCGGAGCCTTTGCCATCCTACTCGAAATGGTCCCAGATCGGTTGTGCAAACTCATCACTGAACGCGCTGAAGGTTGTATTATCATGTCACTCGGATCTGGCCCGAACGCCCATGGGCAACTGCTTATCTACCACGACATGTTCGGTCTTTACCCCAAATTCAAACCAAAGATGGCCAAAGTCTACGGCAACGCTGGAGAGGTCATCCTTAACGGCTTAAAAAACTACCACGATGAAGTTATCAGCAAACAGTTCCCACAACCTGAGAACTGGTTTAGCATGCCAGACGAAGAATTCGGTGATCTTAAGAAAATGTTGTAAATTCCATTTGGAGATACCCTGGCTGAGGACAGCTGTGTTTCATGACCGATTGATTCGTAACTCGACCTTTTATATCTGGTTTGTAAACAGGAGACAAAATGACCAAAGATCTGCGTAAATTACTTGCTGTTCCCAATGATCGTCTAAACGCCATTAACGCCGTACTGTTGGATCCTAAAGAGAGTGTTATTAATGATTTCCTCGGAGTGGTGGTGAAATATGGCACACCCGAAGAGATCAACCGTAAACATCGAGAGTCTCGCAAGCTTGATAACTTAATTAAACTTGTAGGAACAAAAAAACCGGATTATGTAAAGGATTTGGAATGGCTAGTAGAACAACGTGACAAAGGCGCCTTCCTATCGATCCCGGCCTACCGGAAAAAAGTTTTAGGAACTCGTGCAACGGGGATGAAATTTAGCGATGCCTACGCCGTTACACTCGAAGTTTCAGCACTTCAATACTTTCCCTGGATTCGCCTGATGACCGAACGAGCCATCAAAGATGGTAGTCTGGTCCCAGGCCGGTTCATAGCTGTAAGGAAAATGAAAGAGTCCGAGGATGATGGGGACCTGCCAGCCATTGTCGCGGCATTGGATATCATTGGCGCGTCCTTTGTCGAGACCCTTGATACCAAAGGGACCGATGGTTCAAACCCACATTTGGGAGGTCCTGCAACAATTACCGGGTATTTTGGGGGGATAGGCCAGCCAAACGAACATGCATTGATGTGGCTGGATGAGTTCCTTTATTATTACACCAATTATGGTGTGCAAAATGTACTTAATTTCAACGCCGGGACGATCCTATTAGGCTTCTTGCTATATCGTTTGGGTGTTGATATTCAGTTTAAAATCTCGGTCTTCTTCGGCTCGGATAACCCTTACCATGCGCTGTGGATCATGGCAGCCGCAAAACTCTTCAGTCGCGATGATGGGACCAGCCCCCTCATTGGTTTCAATTGGTCCAACTCGATCAATAATCAGACCATGGAACTGACCGCCCAATTCCGTAAAGCATTGGGCTTTGAGGATGTGATCCGTTTTGAACACCATATCACAGAAACATGGAAGAGCATCGTAATTCAACCCTATAACCGTAGGGCTGAATTGGTGGAGGTTGCTGACCATGTGGCAAACATTTCAGCAAAACATGAAGGTGGTGATCCGGAGGTGGAACAAACCCGTACCCACCAATCTGATATCTTGGATTACTTCCGTGATAAAAAGGAAGTCATCGAAAACGGCGACTGGGATAACCTCCAGCAGAATTTTATAGATAAAGTGGATGCTTGCAATAAGTCTGCCTGGGCGCTTACGGAGCATGGAATATCTATAATCGCAGCACAAAATTTACATAAGTTATAGATAAATCAATTTATATAAATAAATAATTATTAAGAAATAGAAAAGTTTATAATTGAATATACGAAGTAAAAGGAAGTATTATATGTACATTGTTCACGTCCATGTTCATGTCAGACCGGAATTCGTTGACGATTTTAAAAAAGCCACCATTGAAAATGCCCAGCATAGCATCAAAGAATCTGGTATCGCCCGCTTTGATGTTCTCCAGCAAACTGATGCTTTGGATCATTTTGTCCTTATTGAGGTTTACCACAAACCTGATGATTCATTGAAACACAAGGAGACCACACATTACAAGATGTGGCGTGAAGTGGTAGAACCTATGATGGTCGAACCTCGCACGCGGTCAATATATGTTAATATCTTCCCTGTAGATGAGTATTTGTAAAATGCGCTTCGAGTTCGCGACCTCCAATCGTATTATTTTCGGTCCTGGTACCTGTTTCGAAGTACCCACCCTGGCTATCCAATTGGGGCGACGCGCCATGATTGTGACTGATTCCCGGGAACGGGTTAAACCTCTTTTAGATGAACTGATATCGAAGGGATTATCAAGTATTGTTTTTATGGTGGAAAGAGAACCGGATATACAAAGTATATTATTGGCTATACGCAATTATATAGACTCTAACTGCGACTTGGTTATCGGGTTTGGCGGTGGGTCGACCCTTGATACAGGGAAAGCAGTTGCTGCACTGGCAACCAATCCTGGCAATCCTCTTGATTATCTAGAAGTCGTCGGTTTAGGCCAGACACTCGAAAAACCATCAGCTCCGTTTATCGCCATCCCAACCACGGCAGGTACCGGCTCCGAGGTGACACGTAATGCTGTAATTGCTGTCCCAGAAAAACGCGTTAAGGTCAGCCTGCGCAGCCCGTTTATGCTACCTCGTATTGCGGTCGTAGACCCTGAATTGACATTATCTCTCCCTCCTGAAGTTACTGCCAGCACCGGTCTAGACGCATTAACACAAGTAATTGAACCATTTTTCTGCAATACTCCCACCCCACTGACCGATTCTTTCTGCAGAGATGGGATTACCCTTTCCGGTCAGTCTATGCTGAAAGTGTATCTAGATGGTCAGGATGCGGCTGCGAGGGAAGACATGTCGCTCGTCAGTCTATATAGCGGGATGGCAATGGCAAATGCCCGCCTTGGCGCTGTTCACGGATTAGCCGGGCCTCTCGGTGGAATGTATCAGGTACCACATGGAATTGTCTGCGCCAGATTGTTACCTCTGGTAATGGAGACTAATCTACAAGCTCTTCGTTCCAGAAAACCAGATTCACCCGTCCTGACCCGCTACATTGAAGTCGCACAAATTCTGACCGGTATTCAAGACTCGATACCGGAAGACAGTATAGTCCGCGTACGAGAGTTGTGCGAGAAAATGTCAATCCCTCCGCTGGGGATGTATGGTTTGAAATCTAAAGATTTCCCATCCCTTATTTCGCAGGCCCAAAAATCCAGCAGCATGAAGGGGAATCCAATTGTGCTGAAAGACGCAGAATTGATTGAAATCTTAGAAAAAGCAATGTAATAAAACCCCCGGTGTGATGCGGGGGTTTTTTTTTTCTAATCTTGGTATTTTGATTCATCAAGATCTTTACGAGTTTGTTCGTCTTCCACCTTGCTGACCGGTTGCCCTGATGGTTGCGCCATGCCTAGTTCCGCTTTCTCGGCCTGGCGTAATTTCTCGATCGACTCGCGCCTTACCATGCTCCATTTGTTGCAATAAGGGCATATTGCGATTTTTGAAAATCCCAAGTGAAGACTGAATAACGACAACACAAATGGCCGGTTACATTTTGGGCAAATTGCACCACCACTTACTCCATAGTTTCGTTCGGTACCTAAAGATAAAATGCCATGTTTGCTGTGGTTGGTAAGAAAGGGTACAAGCGCCGAAATCAATATAGCCACCAAGACCACTCCCAACACCGGTAGGATGAACCTCATTGTGCTTTGTTGTGGAACAAAGGTTACTGATATAACATTCGAGGGGTATTCCTGACCACTGGAGGAATATCCGACAGCATTCATTTGATGTAATCCAAGTGAATAATTATCGGTATTAAACTGAAGATTGAATGGTGCCTTATCCAGTTCACCTATCTTTGTACTGTCGATAAAAAATACAACCCGGGCCAAATCAGTTGGACCAGTCACATGCATCGAGAACAGGCCCTGGATGTCGCCGTTGAATCCACCATATCCCCAATCACGCGACATATTCAGGGTTAATTTCCCGGCTTGAGCGGAGACCATCCCTGCGGTTAGCAAGCTGGCAATTATTGTAACAAGGATGGCAATAAATCTCTTTTTCATTGCATCATCTCCATCGTATTATTTCCACCTAGTCAGGATCTGCTCACGTTGGAAGACACGCGTAGCCAAATAGAGCATGATTGCATCCAGGATGAGCATAACCACGGCCACGACCATTATCATGCGAGCATTTAAAACGAATAAGCCCGCCACCTGACCAAAAAAACCCACCAGAACTGGCAGAATTACAATCATTGAAACCTGCTCTGCCACGCGCGGGTCATTGACGCGGGAAGAAATCATCAGGGAAAATGTCACTGCAAGGATAGCAATCAGCGGGCCCACAAGGAAGATGGCAATCAGCCAGCGCAAGTCCAGAATGGCAGTGACCAAGATCACGTTTTTCAGGATAATCCAGGAACCAAGCACAAATATACTGAAAGCAGCGTAGGTTGCCACCACCGCTGGAATTACAGCCGCCAAGCACTTGCCCATTAGCAGTTCTGCATCTGAAATGGGTGTAGCAAGAAGTGGTTCAAGGCTGTGGGTAGTCTTTTCACCTACTATCGAATATGCCGCGATGGTAACCGGGATTGCTACCGGTACCAGCATGAATAGCATCATGAACTCACTTACCAGGAAGACTTGCATACAATCTGATGTTCCCAACCCAGCGGGACACATTGACTGGGTCATCTCAGATGGCAGCGTTGTGGCAGATGAAGTGGCGGGAGCTGTGTTGCGCATGCTGGACAAAACACCTAGCGGAATGGCGGTCATTAACAACGGTAGAAAGACTACCGTAAAAATAACCATCCTGTTTTTAAATACTTCCGCCCACTCTTTTCGGACTATTGTCTTTATTTTATTCATCGAATTTCCTCAGACACCCTTCACAAGCTGGAGATAGACTTCTTCCAATGAATGACGCAATTCTCCTACAAATTGAATATTCGCGCCTGCGCTGACCAACGCACGCACAATATCCGGATTTTGGGCTTCCGGATCATCCAACGTTATCACCAGTTTATTTTCAACAATCTTGATTTCTCGTACATATATCAACTTCCGAACAGCATTCTCCATGTTCTCATCTACAGCAGTGAGATGGAAGACTACTTTCCGTCCAAACACAGATCTTCGCAGGTTGGATGGCGTATCCACCACCAGTAAGCGTGATATGAATACTCCAATCCGATCACAAAGCCGGTCAGCTTCGTCCAAGTTATGAGTACACAGAAAAATTGTTCGACCTTCTTTTTTCAATTCTTCAATAAAATCCCGAACCAGGTGTGATGCCTCCGGATCCAATCCCGCCGTTGGCTCGTCTAAAAACAAAATACGTGGCTCATGAAGCAAGGCGCGCGCAATTGCCAATTTTTGTTTCATGCCCTTGGAAAATGTTCCAGCTGAATCCAAGCGGCGGTCGTACAAGCCAAGCATTTTCAGGTATTTTTCAATCTGTCCTTTTACATCCTTAACTTCGTACAATTCGGCAAAAATCCGCAAGTTATATTCAGCTGAAAGGTTATCGTACATCCCTGGGGTTTCTGTAAGCACTCCAACCACACGCCGGATCTCTGTATCCTGGAAACCAACCTTGTATCCGGAAACTGTTGCCGTTCCACCGGTTGGACCGATCAGGCTTGTTAACATGCGAACTGTAGTCGTTTTTCCAGCGCCATTCGGGCCGAGAAATCCGAAGACTTCTCCTTCAGCCACATCCAAGTTTAGATCTTCAACGGCCATGACCTCACCAAATTTTTTCGTAAGATTTTCGGTATGGATCATAATTCCTCTTATTGAAAGCGCGTTTTATCCAGATTCTCTTCTGTCTCATCAATAAGTTTAGGTGAAAATATTAATGGGTTAACTGGTTGAGATGGAAAAATGTCTATCGACGGTTCAGGTTTAAATAGTACATAAATGATTTCCACACTCGAGATCGCGAAGATGCCAATGATCCCCTCAATAGCCAATGCAGAAAGTTTCATCCCTGATGCAAAGACAGCCGTTCCGTCTACAAGAGCATGGTAGAGTATTGCTAGTCCCACCCACCAGGATTGTTTGCGCGTGAAGGTTTGGAGTACTAGAATTGAGCACGCCAGGTGAAATGGAATTGTAAAGAGTCGTTCTAAGGCACCCAGTAATGTTATATACCAAGGCGTTAACCAGTAAGCTGCGATCTGGGACCGGACAGCATCCAGTTGTCCGGCGGGTACAACAGTAGCCAGGTCCGCATAACGGAGGCTTACCATTTGTATATATCCATAGAGCACCAATCCGCCTAAGATGATGGCTTCTACACCGCCATGTCCAGCACCAGCCAGCAGCCCTCTGCTCCACGAACGTGCATCCCTGGCAACCCAACGATACATGGCAAATCGGGAAAGTTCCTCGAATAAGCCCGCACTTAGCCCCAGAAAAACAGCGCTGATTATAGTTTGCACCACGACTGGTAATGCAATAAATTTAAATTGGTTAAATATTGGGTTTACCAACGTATTAAATGGAATATGCAAGACCTGTGAAAAAATAAATGTGGCGGCACCAATCCAGAACAAACGCCAGCCTTGTTTATATTTGCGTGTCAAGTAGATCGTCAGGCCAATTGGCATGGCAATCATCATAAATCCATTTATAAAATAAGTTAGATAATGAAAATCCATATAGGTCTTCCTGTTTTAAAGTAAATTAATATTTACACACAGTCATTGGAGAACAAGTCCGTTGTGATTGACTGTTTATTTTTCTTCTTTGTACTACAAATAATAATTGTGCCTGATGACACTTCACCATAAGACAAACATCCCCATTGAATATTCATTTGTCCGCCGGTCACCCTGCCATTATAATAAGTAAATGCGTAAATTACTTCTCTTTCTTTTGGCTTTTTCCATATCTATTATTGCTCCTTTACCATCACAATCGGCTATAGCTAAATCACTTGCCTTTCCAAATCTCTCAACGGCATCCGAGGTAATTGATGCAGTAAATGCTCTGCGGGTATCCAACGGCTTTCCTGCTTATCAGGCCAATTCCATCCTCAATTCCATCGCGCAGTCCCAGGCGAATTATGAACAATCGATTGGAGTCCAAACTGATGCCAGCGCTGACGGATTACGTCCCTATCAACGTGCCCTAGCTGCAGGTTACCAAGTTGCAGGTAACGTAACCACAAATGTTGGATTCCTCTCTGAATTACTTTATGGTGGAAGTGATGTAAGTGCGCAAGATGCAGTCCAGTGGTGGTATAACGATGCTGGCCATAAACCTTACCTGTTATCGATGGTCTACTTAGATATAGGCTCAGGAGTTGCTCAATCAAATAACACATATTATTATGTTATTGTGGTTGCCCTTTCCACCGGTGGTACCCCGGTGGCTTATACTCCCCCAGCGCCACGGTATACTGCTGTACCTACTTTCATCCCGAACACTCCTAATGCCGATGGGGCCATAATCCATATCGTCCAGCATGGAGATACCCCGCTAGGCATCGCCATCGCCTATGGAATCTCATTGGCAGATCTATACAAACTTAATGGCCTAACGGACAAATCCCTTATATACCCAGGAAGCAAAATCATCATTCGTGCTGCCTATACACCCACTCCCACCCAGCCTACGGGAACTCCCACCGAACTCCCTACCATCACAGCTTGGCCCACTTCCACACCAACCAACACTCTTACACTCTTCCCGCCAACACTTACTCCATCACCGGGCTTGCCTATATCAGCGGCTCAGGATGCTGTCCTTATAATAGTCATTGCAGCTCTTATTATTGCTGCGGTTATCGCATTGCTTGGGCGCAAACGAAAGTAGCAGAACCCGATAATTCCAGAACTGGCGCATATCTGCGCCAGTTTATTTCCGTTTACTTTGCTTTCCCTTGTGCGGCTACAGCTTCCGCTGCTTTACGAACAGTTTCCTCATCCGCAAGATAATAATGGGTAACAGGTTTCAGGTCAGCATTGAGTTCATATACTAACGGAATACCGGTGGGTATATTCAATTCAGGAATTTCGACATCCGAAATATTATCGAGGTACTTGACCATTGCGCGCAAGCTGTTACCATGTGCGGCAATAACCAAATGTTTTCCAGTTTGAATAGCAGGCGCAAGTGTGCTATGCCAGTATGGAAGTACGCGCTCCAGTGTAATTTTCAGGGATTCTGCGCTGGGAAGTTGTTCTTTAATCAGGCTAGCATAACGCGGGTCAAAGTGTGGATGGCGGGGATCGTCCCACTCCAAGAGAGGCGGTGGAACATCGTAGGAGCGCCGCCAGAGCTTTACTTGAGCCTCGCCATATTCCTTGGCAGTTTCCGCTTTGTTCAAGCCTTGCAACGCTCCATAATGGCGCTCATTCAATTGCCAGGCATTAATAACGGGGATCCACTCCAAGCCCATTTCTTCCATAACGATCCAAAGAGTTTTAATTGCGCGCCTAAGAACAGAAGTATAAGCCAGGTCAAATACATATTTATTATCACGTAGCAATTGGCCAGCGGTATGTGCCTCGGCAATGCCCTGCTCTGTCAGTCCCACATCTGTCCAACCGGTATAACGGTTTTCAAGATTCCATGTACTCTGGCCGTGACGCAATAAGACAATTTTATACTTTGTTGCCATAAATCAATCTCCAAATAATACAATTAACCACCATAGCACACCAAGCCATGGCGGTTTAGGTGTTTATTTTTACCTATCGAATAGCTTTCTCGGATTCAGTATCGAACAGGTGACATTTATCCATATTAAATGACACCTGAACCTTATCACCAATCTGGAAATCTGTCCGCGGGTCAACACGGGCAACAATATTATTAGAATCGGCCAACAGATAAAGGAAGATTTCGTTCCCCATCAACTCGGTGACATCAACTTTTGCTTCCACTGACGCGGCATGAATACCAGTCGGGACAAAGGCTGGATTGTAAATATCTTCCGGACGGATGCCAAATATTACTGGCTTATTCACAAAAGCTTGATATATTTTGTTCTGTTCAGTTGGCACCGGAACTGCAAAAGCCCCTGCATCAACGATCAGTTTTTCACCCTCTTTGCGCAGGGTGGCCTTGAAGAAATTCATGGCAGGTGAGCCTATAAAGCCGGCTACAAACATATTGTCCGGGTGGTCATACAGCTCCTGAGGAGTGTCCAATTGATGGAGCATACCTTTGTTTATTACAGCGATACGATCTGCCATTGTCATGGCCTCTATTTGGTCGTGAGTAACATAAATAAAGGTCGTTTGCAAACGTTGATGCAACTTAGTGATCTCTGAGCGCATGGCGATGCGTAGTTTGGCGTCCAAATTGGAAAGCGGTTCATCGAAAAGAAAGACTTTCGGCTCACGCACAATCGCACGTCCAACTGCCACACGCTGGCGCTGTCCCCCGGAAAGCTGGCGGGGTTTACGAGTTAGAAATTCCCCGATGCCCAATATATCCGCAGCTTCATTGACGCGCCGCTTGATTTCTTCTTTCGGCGTCTTGCGTAGTTTCAAGCCGAAAGCCAGGTTGTCATATACGGTCATATGTGGATACAAAGCATAGGACTGGAATACCATCGCGATGTCTCGGTCTTTGGGAGGAACGTCATTGACGACGCGGTCAGAAATTTTTATCTGCCCTTTGGTGATTTCCTCCAAGCCGGCAAGCATCCTCAGGGCGGTCGTTTTTCCACAACCCGAAGGGCCTACAAAGACCAGGAATTCCTTGTCATCAATTTGCAAGTTCAGATCATTCACTGCGACAACACTCCCAAATTCCTTGGTAACGTGATCGTACGTAACACTAGCCATATCAATCTCCTTTTCTTATTAGTATAGTGTCCAAATTATAGCGTAAAAAACAAGGCTGGTGTTGGAAAAAAAAACGCACGATATCCATTAAATTGAAAAATTATTTTACGGATTCATGTAAGAAGAAGTAAAATGGGAATATGACCGGTGATGTGACCCCTATACGCCAGCAATACCTTGAAATCAAACGCGAATATCCCAATGCCATTCTTTTCTTCCGACTCGGTGATTTCTATGAAACTTTCGACCAGGACGCAGAAATTACTGCTCGAGAGCTGGATATTGTGCTCACTTCCCGTCCAATTGGGAATGGTTTGCGCGCTCCGTTGGCAGGTATTCCATACCATGCCATTGAAAACTACCTTGCCCGGTTGATCAATAAGGGGTACCACGTTGCTATCTGCGAGCAGGTTGGCGACCAACCTATCAAAGGTATATTTCCACGCCGGGTGGTCCGGGTGGTTACTCCAGGAACAATAGTCGAACCCGGTCTCCTCCCTGGAGATGCAAACAATTACCTCGCATCCATTGTGATCGATGATAAGTGCATTGGCATCGCTTATGTAGATATAACCACGGGTGAATTCGCTGTTACGGAACTCGAAACATCTTCAGATCCTAAAATCGATAATTCCGGTCAGGCTTGGACTCCGCTCCGTGCAGAACTAACCCGACTCCATCCCGCAGAAATTATCCATCCTGACAATATGATTCTCCCAAATGGCATTCCTGGCCATATATCTGCTTGGCCAGCATGGCACTTTGAGCCGGGAAAATGTCAAGAGACATTACTCTCTCATTTCGGTACTTCCACCTTGGATGGCTTTGGATTGAATAATTTACCGCTAGCTATACGTGCTGCTGGTGGTATTCTTCAATATCTAAAAGACACCGAAGTGGCGGCATTACCTCTCTTATCCAACCTTCGAGTTTACAGCTTGAGTGAATTTATGACTCTCGATGCATCCACCCGCCGCAACCTTGAGCTGATAGAAAGCCTGCGTGGAGAAACCAATTCTTCCTTGCTCGGTATTCTTGACAAGGCGATTACCCCAATGGGTAAACGACTGATGCGCCAATGGGTAAGCCAACCGCTGCTTGATGTAAACCGCATTCAAAGTCGACAGGATGGTATTGAGTTTTTTTTCACCCGTTCGATGCTACGCGCAGAATTGCGTTCTGCCCTTAAGCCATTAGCCGACTTGGAACGCCTGGTCAACCGGACTCTTTCCAACCATGCGCAGCCACGCGACATGATATCACTGCGGGAAACATTGCAACATCTACCGATAGTGAACAAGGTCCTGGGAAAGGAAGTTGGTCAAAATAATGACTCTCACCCATCAGCCTTTTTACCCGTTTTTGATAACTGCTCCAACGAACTCGTTCTTCTTCAAACCACCATTAGCGATGACCCGCCCTCAACCCTACAGAATATCGGTGTCATCCGTCCTGGTTACTCCGCCGAATTGGATGGTGTCGTCGAGGCTTCCCGCCATGCCCGCGAGTGGATAAATAATCTTGAAGCAGTTGAACGTCAGCGGACCGGGATCAAGACTCTCAAAGTCGGTTACAACAAGGTTTTCGGGTATTATATTGAGATATCACAAGGACAGGTTGGCAACGCCCCTTCTGATTACATCCGCAAACAAACATTGGTCAATGCTGAGCGATTCATCACGCCAGAGATGAAGGAGTATGAGATTCTTGTTCTGAATGCAGAGGAGCGCATTCACGAAATCGAACAGCGCTTGTTTCATGAAGCCTGTGCGACTCTGGGAAAGTCAGCCGGTCGCTTACTGGATACAGCGCACGCCCTTGCGGAATTGGATGTGTACGCATCGCTGGCTGAGGCCGCGGCTTTGGGAGGGTATATCAGGCCAGAGGTTCGCGATGATGATACTTTTGAAATATATGATGGTCGACATCCAGTCGTAGAAACAAGCCTGCAAAGTGAACGATATGTACCCAATGATGTCATCTTCGAAAAAGGCGAGGTTATTCGAGTCATCACAGGTCCAAATATGTCGGGCAAGTCTACTTATCTACGGCAGGTAGCACTGATCGTGTTAATGGCTCAGATGGGATCGTTCGTTCCGGCTTCTTCTGCAAAAATCGGGCTGGTCGATCGCATCTTTACCCGCATCGGTGCCCAAGACGAAATTCAAGCAGGACAATCCACATTCATGGTGGAGATGATTGAGACAGCCAACATCCTTCATCATGCCACGTCACGCTCTCTGCTCATCCTGGATGAGATTGGGCGCGGAACCAGCACATATGACGGTGTTTCGATTGCCTGGGCGGTGGTCGAATATATACACAACCATCCATCCCTGCGGGCCAAGACACTTTTTGCCACTCATTACCATGAACTGACC